>Ga0102593_1000154_pt1 | contig 178467 bp, 190 predicted proteins | sample AraplaCol_mMS_r2_2_FD_76862 | JGI IMG/M metagenome (GOLD analysis project Ga0102593, IMG submission 76862) | Arabidopsis root microbial communities from North Carolina, USA - plate scrape MF_Col_mMS_r2 (SPADES assembly) (version 2) | ecosystem: Host-associated > Plants > Roots > Endosphere...
TATTTATTTATTTTATTATTACTTTTTTTTTTTTTTTTTCAAATGTACTTCTTGATTGTTCATCCTGGTCAGTTCTTATCTTCTTCTGCTTGTACAACCTCATTTGTGCGACTTCGGAATGGATCACCCCGGTCTCAACCCTGTTTAAGCATACCGCTACTCTACTTCGACTTCATTCAGTATATACAGTACACATTTATTGTTTACTCCACACCGAAGACAAATCGAGTAATCATCCTGGTTTTTTATATTGAATTGACTGAATATTAGCTGACTGCTGATCCCACTCTTCGATTTTTAGTGACTTCGTTCTAGGCCAGTCACAAGCCAAAAACAGCCCGACGATGTGACGACAAGCCCGAGAAGCGGGTGGGAGTGGATCTGGAGAAGAATTCAAATTCGCTTGTCCAATCGGTTCTCAATATACATACTGTGTACTGTACATAGTACAATACAGAGTTGGTGAATTCAGAATTCAGAATTCAGAATTCAGAATTCAGCAAGGTTGTAGAAGTATAGTTGGTATACTGACTCTGGATAGTTCAAAGTATCACGGCGCTTTCGATCGACAGGGATACAGATGTCTTTCTATTTTATTCTATTTCTATTTCTATTTCTATTTAATATATATATATATATATACCGAGTAAACAATAATAAATAACAAATACTAATGAATCATCCGAATGCGCCATGTGGAGAAGAGTACGAAGTGATCTATCTACTCTGTACAAAGTACACCCAAAGTACTCTCGGGATAAAGTACCAACTTGAACCATCATCCCATTGTCCAAAAGTACATACATTACATTTCCCAACTAAATTTGAATTGTCGGAAATCGGGTCCAACCAGCCTGCTGGGATGCAGACGCGATCGATCGACATCAGCCCCATCGTTCGTCCATGTACAGCTGAGAATTGTCTACCTGTATAGTTAGGATGGGAGTATGTAATTGTGTGTCAGCTGTGTACTGAAGCCCTAACTCACACAAAGTATACAAGTATACGTATCCATTTGTCAGTATCTACTACGTAAATCGTAATCTTAACACTCTTTTGTCTCCTTCTCCTATTCAAACTAGTCATACTCAAACTAAACAATGATAACTCGACCTGTCTCTTCTCTTTCTCTCCACTCGATCCACTTCTCCTGTCGAACCTGTCTGCTGGTCCCCGTCTCCACTGGTCCTTTTGCAACACGAGTCGAATTAAGTCGATCCCACTAAAATAATTGCAAATTCATTTCATTTCAGGGCCCGCGGGAATACTCTCTAGTACCGGAAGAAGCGAGAAAACAAGAAAAAAAAAAGTCCCATCTCATCGTTGGCCACCAATGGTATTTCTCCGATGATCGATGATCGCGATCTACACCTTCAAGTACCTGTCCAAATGTAGTATTCGGTACTCTCTCTCCAGTTCCACTAGAAGATCATCTTCGTCTAAATTCGCATGCGAGATGCAGAGTTGTGTAGATCTGACTTTCTCTCTGTCCCTGTCTCGCTACTATATTCTCATCCCTTATTGCTTGATACACATCCCATACATTGCCCTCATCGTCGTCTCCTTTTCTTTTTTCTTTTTCTTTTTCTTTTTCTTTTTTTTTTTTCTTCTTCTTCTTCTCCCTACGGGTAGATGCGTCATTCAAACGGCATTTTGCAGCGATTCGGTCCTCTGGGACGATTTGGTTGCTCTTGACTGACAATCGCAATCGAGGTCTCTCTGTCTCTTTCTGTCTCTGTCCTCCGTTATTCGATGACTATATAATGCTTCCTCCATCTCCATGATTCTCCCTCCAATTTCATCATCTCCATCCTCTCCATCATCTTCAGTTTCCAAGTCTTTCTCAACTCGAAGCCTTCTATCTACTTTACACGCGAATATACCTGCATTGCTAGTATCTTCCTAGACTCTATCACCAATACTTTTCACCTTGGAATTCTTCTCCGGATCTGCGCCGTCCATTCCCTTGGGCCGTGATAGTCCATTAGCTCGGTAGGTAAACAGTCTCCCGGGTCTGAACCAGCGTCACGGTGTCACTAATTAACATCAAGATACAATCCTTCAATTGATATCTACATTTGACATCTTCAATTCATCTCTACACTTGATATCATGGCAAACCAATGCTCCGGCCATGTCTTCGCAATCGTGCAAGCTACCAATGGCAATATCCTAACCTGGCGCTGTTCCGACTGCAACTCAGGGCCCTTTGTCGCTATTTGGCGATGCAAGATCTGTGGTCATTGTCGCTGTAATGCCTGCCACAATGCTAAAGCTTGTAATTTTCTTCCTCTTCTTCCCTCTTTTTCTGCCTTCACCTCTTCTCTTCCCTTCACTTCTTTTTTCTGGTATCTCAGCTAACATCGACATCGCAGAAACGCACTGGCCCACTCCAGCAAGGGTACAATGCCCACCCTCCCCTCCACATTCACCCTGACTTATTCACCCTGCACTCATTCTGCAATCGATTCCTCGCGTGAGCGGCTGATTTGTAATTCTGCGACAAGAGTTAAAAAGTGATTTCTGCGTTGCATTGGCGGAGTTGGTGATCCATATTGCTGTTCAGCACTGCATGGCGTTGGGGACTTACTCGTCTCTAGTATAAAATAATTTCAATTCAATTTCTCATTCTACCATCAACTCTTGAAAATCGTAATGTACACACCAGCACACTTCCTATTGTCATCGGTAAGTACAGTACTACCCATATACTGGAGTATATTATTGGTTGACCGACGATCTCCAAGCGAGGAGAAAAGCTAATCAAAGATAATGCAGGGAATATCCCAGCAGGCTGGTAATAATTCTACTTCACTCAGTATCTGGTGTTACTCAACAATACTCTCTATCTACTATGTATATTACTATTACGATTACTACTACTACTACTACTACTACTACTACTACTACTAATAATCAATACTATGTTATTCTTCCCGCGATACATTCGATGTATCCTATAAATCGTCAATACGAGTAGGTACGTGGTAGAATACTCGCTAGAACCGAAGGAATTCTTAGCGAGAATCGATCAATATTTAATTACAATACTATGTACGGAGTAATTCTAGTTTTAAATCACTCCATAATTTAATTTTGTTTAATGGATTGACTATTGTTCCAGGGGCTTGGATCCGCCAACTCTATTTGTCTCCACTACGTATGTATAGTACAGTTTACAGTAGTACAAGTAGATGCAGTGTACTTTGGTTGGTACTTTGTAAAAAAAAGAAAAGAAAAGAAGGATGAGGCTGATCAGAATAGATCATCGGTGTCCTAAATGAATATAACATACTCTGTATGTACTCTGCTGTGGTTTTAAAATTGGATCTCGGGATCGTTCGCTTTCGCTACGTGTAGATGCTCTGCCGAGTTGTTAGCACATCCACTCACTCCACCCCACAAGCAAGCTAAATTATAGACTGAGAATATGGAATATTCCCTGAATATAAAATATGGAATGTGGAATATTTAGGATAGATACTCACCTCCGTAATTTGATTCACAGCCAGCCCAGGCTCAGCCATCTCAGCATCACACAGAAAATCCAATGGCAACCACACCAAATGCCCTTTAATGCGATCCAATTTCTCTCGTACTTCAGCTGCCGGCATATACGGATCGAACAGATGACCCTGGCGCGCCCCACGCGGCACGAAGGCGTCGTAGTCATCAAAAGTCTTGATATGATCATCGGGGTCCGCACGGAAGAGCATCCGATACGTCTCGGTATTAACACTAGCCTGGCTCGTCCAGCTATTCCAGACTCCATCGCTAAGCGGATCCATCACGAACTCATCCTCTGGTCCGCTCTCATCCCGATTCAGGCAAATTTCGGGACTGCGCGCATTCGGTTCCTCGCTCGCATCGTAATCCTGTGCAGGGAGGAGGCCTAGATGTTCGCGCCACAGGTGACGACGCAGTGTTGCTGCATGTCGTGCTGCCTTGTATGGTTTACCGTCCATTTGACTATCAATGAAGTCCTGGTCTTCCATCACAATGGCCAGTTCACTATCATGCGAACCAAGTTGGGACTATCCCGTCAGTACAAGCATACCCATCATTACTACTAACCCCCGGGGAGGAGGAAACATACTCGATCGTTGATATTGGCACTGCCACAAATGACAATGCGATCATCGACAATGCACACCTTGCCGTGAACATACAATTCCTCCTGGACAAAATTGTCCTTTTCGGCTTCAGGATCTCCTTCCCACGTCTCATCTGAGATCTTACCCCCATTCAACATGGTGCAGTGAGCAACCGAGTCCCGAGAAGCATCTCCATCCTTTGCCTTGGACTGTTCAACCTGTTGCTCGAACTTCTCCAACTTGGCCATCTTCTCTTCCTTCTGCTTGGGATCATCATCGTAGCTCTTCTCACCTTTATCACCATCTTGACCAACGGACGGATGGACACTTTCACTCATGATTGATTCGGCGATACCACGCTGAATATCCTGGTAAGTCACATCGGCCTTTTTCTCAAGATCAATCAAAGCTGGCGTCTTGTTGATGCGATCATATGCACGCAGGGCAAAGACAAAGATTTGTTCTATCATCGTAAGTCAGTCACCTCTTCAGCTCTAAAGCAGGCTCATTTGGGGACATACGAGTTGGATCAACACCGGCCTTCTTGATTTGTCCCATAATCGAATTCTCACCCCGACAAATCGATTTATACTGATAATCCATAATAGCCCGAGTACCAGTAGCAGCATTATCACGGAGATCTCCAGCAAAACCCGGGATGGCAGGAATCACAATGATAACACGGAATTTGCGCCCTTCTTTACCAGCACGCACACAAGCATCGACAATCGCGCGACCGATCTGATTGTAAATCGGATGCTGTTCGTCGCCGGTGGCAGTAATGAAGAACTGATTCTCAATGTAAACAAAGTGCTCCGCATTGCGAATAATCTCACAATAAGCATTCTGAATACTATGTTCATTGAGAATCCCACTACTCCAATCATCACTGCTTCGCACCACTTGAGCGCGGACAGTACCCTGATTTCCACGCGGTTTAGTAGACAGCGGTGTCAATGGATGTTGAATGTATTCTCCGCAGGGATACTTGGGACGTTGAACGGCAATGATATCCTCCATCTCACCCGTACGCCCTTCCATGAGCATCCAATCGACATCATTACTGCGCTTGTACTTATCGCGTTTAATGAAATTCCAGCGCAAAACAAAATGTTCCGCAATATCATAGACACAATCACCAATCAATCCCATTGCAACATCGTGCCAAGGCATGCGACCGTAGTCCGCCTTGCTTAATTCATTGCTTTGCCAATCTTGAACACTCTGGAAATCCATAATACGATTATTATTGAAATCTTGACCGGGGAAGATATCGTCGCGTAGACCTGCAGGGTGGACGTCGGCTAGAGGGTGTTGATTTGAATCCCAGCGACCGAAACAAAGATCGATACCTCCGATGAAGGCGACGGAGTAGTCGATTACGATGAATTTCTCGTGGTGGGCCTGGAGAGTCAGCATTTTTTTTTTTTTTTCTGTTGGAGCGGATTAATCGCTTGTAGGTTGCGGTGCTACTCACCCAGTACAGAGTCATATCAGCAGCATTCTCAAAGATATTATGATCCGGATGCCGCAAGACATGAATATTACCATGACCAGGTGTTCCCTCAGGACAGAGGTTGCGCAAAGCATGTTTGGTATGAGCAGAGTTACAAGTCAGAGCCTGATTAACCTCCTTATAGACAATCACGTAGATCTGAACGCCGGCCTCAGCACGACGCTTCAGAACCTGATCAAGTCTCCATTCCTGATGTTGGACGGGAGGACGACGGAGAAAGAGTTCTGGGGAGAGCCACCAATCGGCGATATAAATGGTCTCGGTGGCCTTTTCGAGGGCTTCGGAGACGGCCCATAGGTAATCGAGGGCATCGACGTACCATTTGATGCGATTACCGTCGTGAATTGGGGCGAAGGAGTGGTAGCGGTGAGATTCGGCGATTTCGGAACGTTTCCGGTCTGTTGCTTGTTCGTGTTCTTCGTCGTGGCGGTGATTGGGGTTGATAATGTTGAAGAACTTGCCGACTTTGTGTTTGAGGTGGGTGGCTTGGGCTTTGGTATCGTGAAGGGAGTGATCTATATGTGTTAGATATAATGGCAGAGAAGGAGTAAAGGAGTAGATGTACCTTTGAATGACTCCTCCAGATGGTCAAATTGGCTCTCAATCTTTTCCTTGAATTTATGCATGTTGAAGAGAAGTGGAAGTGGAAGTGGAAGTTGAAGTTGAAGTGGGGGGGGATGCAGAGGGGGGAAGTGGAGGCGGAGAAGGCAATACATATACACCAGCCCTGTATCTATATTAGACAGTTTTATATAGAAAGTACTTTACATGACATCAGCCCTAAATGCATGGCGATCGCAATTATAAAATAGTACAGTTCCGCTGGGCACAGTACCTACTGTAGTATTTACTGGTTAATATTGAGAGGAGAGATTAATACTCCACTTGATCCATACATGGCACAGAATGGTACGTAGATAGTTATAGTAGATTGAGGTAGTAGTCTTGTGAATATATTCTAGTAGTATTTACATTCTACATAAAGATAGAGTGAAGATGTACTTAATATTAGTTAATTGAATGTGCCTCTACTTACACTCGGTACATATACAGGGGCTGTACTATGTATACTCATCTGAGATCGGAGAATATTGATATCACATACGCCTAGTAAGTGTAGTAACACATTCTCCATCAATAGTAATACCACCAAATGATTTTAGTGGAATAATATAATATATCAATGATTTACTATTCTGCTCTACGAAGTACCCCGGTATATATTCAAACATCCTAATACTAAATTGAATAGTAAATAATTGACTGGAATATTATTGCAATGTATGCCTTGTTTTCAGCATGACGTAGGTGGATATACGTTGCAGTTCTACATAGAACAGTAATAACTAGTTAACTATGTACTACTAGTACATGTATACTCAGTACCTACTCATAGGTAACTATAGTATTATATTATTATATTTCTAGGATGCATTATCCAGGTGGATAATATCATATTATATGTATGGTACTATGTATATATTTACATAGTCTAGTACTATACTCCAATATATATTCTACACTAAAGCTGAGTCTAAGCTGCATACTACCTAGTAAAGATAGGTATCTTGGAAGAGTAGTACTCTTAGTATGCAGCTATTACTAATATATACCTCTGAAGTACTACTAGTACTTCATAAGTATATAAATGCATAGTATGCACTGATACTACAGTAGAGCACCTCTACTACTGTGAATATTCTACCTCCAATTTGAGATGGATGTATGTTCTCTACTATACTCTAGTCTGCCCAGACAGGTGGTATAGAATAGTATTCTATTCTACTTCTACTCAATCTATTATATTTTATTCTATACCGATAGATATTTAAATATACTAGAAGTATATACTAACTGCTGTCCTGCCGTGCTGTATGTGTGTGGAATGCTGACTAATCCACGTGACCACAACAAACGTTGGCAGAGAAACGTCGAATCTGCTTGTTTACTCTTCGACTCACGCGGTTTTCTGTTGGATGTGAATCTCTCTGGGTGAACTCCCTCTTCTCTCCAGTGCTACCTCTAATACAGTGAATATTCTCACTTTCGACTCGACTCTCGACTCTGGACTATCCTCTCCATCATACTTTTACACTGCCCCCAGCTTATGCTCCTGTCGCCGCTTCACCTTGACCTGGTCTCGCACCGGTCATCTCCCTGGTGACCGGCCTCCTCCACTTGGCCCAGCTTGAACCAATCCTCGCTTCTCCCAAGCTAAGCCATTATAGAGGTCTATAATGCCTCCAGAACTAGGTGAGTCAATCTTTTCCTCTTTGCCCCCCCCTGCTTGCACCACCACTTCAAATCACTGACTGAATACTCAGTTCGTGCCCCATCGCAAGGTAGCGTCGTCTCGCAGTCCACCCAACACATGGGTCCATTGAGTCGCCCAGGTACTGCCGACCACCTTCGTGGCCGTTCAGAGACTCTCTCTCGGGCTGGTCGTCGCCCTCGATCTCGTGGTTCCACCGCCAGCATTCACTCGAGCACCACCCAGCAAACCCAAGACCAACTCGACGCTTTCCCTCAATTTATGCCCTCCCAAGTTGCTGGTGCTCAGCATGTCTTTGGTGGTAACCCGGAGGATATGATTATGCGGTTCGGTCATCAGTTGGTCCACCAACCCAATGGCGCGTCTTCTTTGGACCAAAGTCATCGCGATCATTCCGTTGCTTCTCGTCCCGATGACTTCGCCGGCCATCCCATGCACAGTCACAACCTTTCACACCACTCCTTACCGCCAGAGATGGCTCATCATGGCCTCCCTCACGTCCCGGTGCCCCAATACCAACCCATCTACGATAGCGGAATCGAAAACCATCTACCCGACACCACATTGGAGGACCAAGAAGCATCAGAAGCGGGTGGGAAGAAAAAACGCGGATCCAGTTCTACACTTGCCAATGACAATGAGCTACGTAAACTGCTTCGTCAATATGAAGGGTATACGTTGAAACAGATGGCTGCGGAAGTAATGAAACACGAAGGCGCTGGAGGCAAGGCCGAGAAGGTGAAGCAGGTATTCGCCATGATCTGGTATGACTTTCGTCCCAACTCTTCTTTCTTTTCTCTCTTTTGGTTTTCGCCGATATACTGACTACCGTAGGCTGCGCGAAAATTGCCGGAAAAATAATGGCTCCGTTCGTCGCGATCGCGTCTACTGCTGCTATGCAGAAAAATGTGGTACCGAAAGAGTCTCCGTCCTTAACCCTGCCTCCTTTGGTAAATTGGTCCGAATTATCTTCCCTAATGTGCAAACTCGCCGATTGGGCGTCCGTGGCGAGTCAAAATATCACTATGTCGACCTCTCCGTCATCGAAGAGAAGCAAGTCAAACCAGTGCCTCAACAAGTTGCCCCGAATCCACATGTACCGGCAAACATGCCAGACCGACCAGCCAGCGCGATGCGTTCACGTCGGTTTGATGAAGCATCTCCAGCCCCTTCGGTGCATTCCAACGGACGCTTTGGCGTGAGCATTCCTCCACCCACAGCAGACACGGCTGTCTTCCCTTCACCGACGACCTCGTTTCCTCCTCGATTATCCAATAATTCCCCTGGCAATGGCTGCGGCTGCGAGGCTCAGCACTCTGCCAGTGCCGATGCTGCAATCACTACAGAGAATGTTGCTCAGCAAGCAGGTAAAATGATTCACCAGATGCTGCAATTCCCTACGGATGAAGTTCCCTCGGTCGATAATGAATCACTCAACCTCCCCGATATTCGACCGTATCTCCCTCATAACACAGATATCAAGGTTGCCGATGCTTTGGCAGCTCTCTATCGATCACACTGCATCTCGGTTATTGATAGCTTCCGATTTTGCAAGGAGCGTAATCTTTTGAAATATTTCTCTGCTTTCCATGGGACTCTTACTGTGCCCGTTCAAAAACTTTTGACTCATCCCAACTTGGCACCCTGGATAAAAGAGTGTGACTGGTTGATGTACCAAAAAATGATTGCTTTCGTCGCTCCTCTCACCACTCAAGTGGTCCCCAAAGTCGTGATGGATGCTTTTGGCTCGATCTCTCAACGTCTCTGTGGACACATCACTGAGACCTTCAAGGCTCAACCAACACATGTGTCTGTGGCTCGCTTGGTTCCTGCCCACATCTTTTGTAACCTGTTGAAGCACATGCTGGACGTGAACCAGGCAGCAAACGCCGCGGCAGCTTGGCTCTGTCATCCAGACAACCGTAACCAGATGTGGTATGATTTCAAAACATTGGTCCATCCGACGGAAATGATCACCAAGGCCAATATCCCCACTTGTGTGGAGAAAGCCACCGAACAAATCTTGAAACATGATGTGCGCGCATTGCTCACTCCCTTGACTGATGCGAACCCGTCTTCTGGCCTGCCCTTCTTCCAGCAGCCTGATCAACCCGCCAATATCGAAGCTCATCACTTCCCCGTCGAAACCTCCTCAGGCGAGGACTATAATTTCCCAGACAACTGGGTTTCCTTCATTCTTAACCTGCCCACTAGCTTTGCCAACCACCAAACAGCATGCATCATCGACAAGGTCGATGCAATGTGGGACAGCATTCTGCACCGATTGACTCTCGGCGGTGCGGCCAGCTTCAGTGCCTGGTGGATGACGAAGGTCTTTTTCCATGAGATGATGGTATGGCAAGCCGAGAAAGGTGGATTCATGCGCAGCACCCCAAACAGTTTGCAATGTGCGGTTTTTGGGGAGCAGCCGGGGATGGGCCACGTCAAGCAAACCCCGACTAGCACTGCCTTTGACGTAAAAAGTCAACATCAGTCGCGGCAATCAATAAGCCAAGAGAATACCGGTGATAGTCCCGCCACAGAAGGGGAGTCGAAACATGTCCCCAGCGAGAAAGAGCTGGTCCTCCCCAATAATGATGACAGCGCGATTGACTTGGAAGATGATCCCATGATGATTGCGGTGGGCAAATATAACGACATGATGGCGTCTGATCCAGCAGATGCAGAAGGCGATGTAGTTGTGATCTAGACTTTGACCTTATGGTTCTGTTTTGATTTGTCGGAGTTGGATATCCATTGGGTTAATCATTTTTGTCCTTGCTCGTGCTCTTCTTTTTTCTTTTCCTTTTCCTTTGTCTAATTTCCTTTGTGCAGTGGTAAACGGCGTTGGATTGTTGTGCACGAAGCGACGAGATACGAGCATGGGAAGTCGTCGAGGATGCGATTCCCTGATCATTACAGCATTTAATCGGCGTGGACCTTGGACTGGTTCTTGCTATTTCTCTCTTGTTTTTATTTCATGAGTTGGGAGTTTGATGTGTATATACGCTATCAATGACGTGCGAGACACGACTATAGCCTCTTCTGATTCTTCTTTTCTGCTGCTACTTCATCTGTAGTATCTCGTCTTACCTCTCTTTTCTTTAAACTGCAATATCCCTCTTCTCCCATCCTCCCAAGGTAAACTGTGAATTACACATATTCGTCAACTCCCAACTCTCTGCCCCCAAAACACCCGGAGTACCAACATCCTCTTCATCCCCAACAGCCCCAGCAACAAACAACGCCGCCATAAAATGATCATCCGTAGCATGAGCATCTCTAAACCGCGGATGTTTCATCAACCTCGTCATAGCCCTCCGCAACTGAACACCCGAAGTCTTCGTAACAACATCCTCAACCGCCTGTCTAAATTCCAACGCCCAATCTTCGGGAGGAGTCTCCATAGCAAAATTATCACGAAACCTAAGCATAGGCGCCCAACGATTCCGATAAAGATTATGAACAGCCCCTCCAGTCCCAATAATCAAATAATTCTCCTTTCGCAAGGGTCGAAGTGTAGACCCAATCTTCATATGGAAGTGTGGATCGTAGCGAGCGTTGGCGGATATTAGGGTTGTTGGTGGACATCCGGATGGAAACATTCGAATTAGAATTAGATAGACGTCGTGTATCCAGTCGAAGGTTTCGTTTCCGGATACATTGAATCCTTCTGCTGATAAAAGCGACATACAGCGGTTTGTTGTTGGGAGATCTGGGGTTAGAGTGTATGAAGTGTATTTCTCTGGGTGGACGTAGGCGACGGGGCTTTTGCCGGGATTGGGATTTGTGGAGAGTTGAATTCCGTCGTTAAGGGTATCCCAATGGGCGCCCTGTATAAGTTAGTTGGATTCTATCTGTTCGTTTCATAGTTCGATATGTTGTAGGCTGTGGCTTTGTAGGACATACCATAATGATAACGCCCTTGATGTTTCGGGCTAGAGCCTCGTCTCCACATTCTTTCCAGTAATCCGCACTTGTAGACTCCTCGCCTAACATCATAGTTGATCCATGAGAGAAGAAATGAACCGGAGTGAGGGATGGGGCTGATTTAATTAGTGTGACGCTCGTTAGAGGTAGGCTGGATGGGAGAGATAGACATACCCATGATGGGGAAGTGTTTGATCTGCAGTTAAGAGTGACCAAAAGAGACAATCTGCAAATGGTATGGAGAGTAACTGTATATAAAGAGAGACTTTGAGGTCTGAAATCAAGGGAATCTTCGATTATTGGCGAATATCAATCATGGCAACCCGGTGGACCGCCATCGGGTGATGTCCCCCACATTCCGAGATGAATTTGTGATTCTGAACTCCCTGAATCTGCTTTTGCTAGTGACTGAATCAGCAATGAGATTGAATACGAGCTAATTACTAGCTGCCTAGTGAAGATATTTTCTTCCCCGCATTTCAATTTCTTCCTTTTATCCAATTGTTGTCTTCTAATGTTGCTATCATTGAAGTTGAGTATGTGCTGACTCAGCGGATTTCCCCAACTTCCCCGGATTTTCTCTTCTTCTTCTTCTTCTTCTTTTCTCCTCATGCATTCATCTTCTCATTCCTTCACTTCCATTCATCATGAGTTCCCCGCCGAATTTAAAAGAGGGTGGCTACTTTCAATGTGGTTTCTGCAGACGTCACTATAATCGGCCTGACCATCTCATCCGACATGTTCGATCTCATACTCGTGAGAAACCCTATGTTTGCGAAGTCTGTGATAAGGGATTCGCTCGTCCGTAAGATACTACCTTTAACAACTTCATTCTGGACAGCTTGTATCTTTGAACTGGACTGACTGACTTGTTAGGGATCTTCTGAAACGCCATGCCACCGGCCATACATCAGACAGGGATCGCAAGCGAAAACGAAGCTCTTTCATTTCCAGACAGAGCCGTGTCTCACAAGCATGCAAAGTCTGTGCTTCTTCCAAGTTAAAATGTGATGAAGAGAAGCCCTGTCGTCGTTGTCGTGAACGGAATATCCATTGCGACTGGCAGGATGTCGCCCAGGAGGCCTCCTCTCCTGAGGTTCAGGAAGCTCCGGAAGCTCCCGTTGCTACCTTCGAGTCTTTGCCAACCCCGATGGATGATCTGTCGACAGCCTCCAATATAATATTATTATCTCCTGAAATTACTGAGACTGCTGTTTCCGGCTCCGAGTTGGTCGAATTTGCCAATCAGTCACCGCAACAATTCCATACAGCTGTCTCGCCCACAGACCAAGAGAGTGGTATTTTCAGTGTGGATGGGACTTTCTTTCCAAATTTCATCCCAGACTCCTTAGTCTCCTCACTGAGTAGATATAACGATCCTTTCGAGCCGTCCAGTCTGATCCCAGAGTTCACCCATTACGGTGCCCTGGAGTACCCACCATTTGATTTTAATCTCACCGACGGTGATTTTGGTCTGATCGACATGTATAACTCTCGCAGCCTTCTGCCCGAGGTGCATGGCGGTAACACACAAGATAACTTTGACGCTGACAGCGGTATTGGTATTGGAGTAGAAGCCTACCACCGCTCGTCACTTTCGGCATGGAAGCCTGTACAGGAAGACAAGGCTGGAGCCGACCACGAAAATCTTTCGGTTCCGCAGACTATAAATAGTCCTGAAGCAGCAGCAACATCAGATCAGCAAATACTAAGTGAGCGATTATCTTCTAGCAGTCGGGACCTCATCTTTGGTCTTGTTCTAGAAATCAGCCGAGAAGCCAATTTGTCCCGCATTATGAAGTCATTCCCCAGCACTGAGCTGTTGGATGGCCTGATTCAGCTTTTCTTTGTGCGTCAGAAAAGCAGCGTTGTGTCTTACATACATGCATCAACATTCAGGCCGAACAATGAGCACGCCAGTATCCTCGCGGCGATCGCGTCTGCTGGTGCAGTCAATTCGCCCATTCCCACGATCAGAAAATTGGGATATGCTCTCCTCGAAATCGTTCGGCTGTATATGCCTACCAAAGTGAGTTTCTGAATCTTGAATATTCATGCTTGCGCGGTTTCTAACAGTATCAGTACGAAAACGATAATAGTACGACTCGCGATCTGCGTTCTTCCCAAACGTACGCACTCACAATTGATGTTGGTATTTGGAGTGGAAATCGACGAAAGACGGAGATTGCCGAGAGTTTCTCACAGCCTTTAATCACCATGCTTCGTCGATCCCTGCGGTTCCGTCGTTCAGTCTATACTAATATCCTACCATTGCCAGAGGATGTTGGAGACGTTCTCGAGCAAAAATGGCACGCCTGGATTGAGCAAGAGTCCTTCAAACGGTATGCCTGCCAAAATTGAATTTATAGTTCTTGAATACATGCTGACCAAAAAGACTTGTATACCATATTTTTCTCCATGATACCCAATCCGCCGTAACACTCAATGTCAACCCACTCATCTCCTATGCTGACCTAGACCTCCCGCTACCGGCATCTCGCGAATTATGGGAGGCGAGCTCAGCTGATGACTGGAAAGAGTTATACTCTGATATAACACCCGAACGTATACCGTCGCTTGCCGATCTATTGCGTGACATGTCCCAGCTGTCCGCATTTCAGGACCACATCGATACTCAAATGTCCGCTCTGGTCCTTCTACACGGCCTCTCAGCATTGATCAACGAGTACCATCGACTCAGATTTATTTCTTCTAGTAATTCCAAACACTGGCATGCCCTTGTCACAAACTCTCGACAACAAGAACTTGACCAGGCACTTCAACATTTCCGTCTGGTCTGCTCCGAGTTGCATGTAAAGTGTCGACCAGAGATCATTCTGGTGTGCGAAGTAGTCTCCATGCTTCTTCACATGTCTCTGGAGGAGCTTCAATTATTTGCCGGTAAAGAAGACAAACAGGAAGCACGCAGAGTCTATAATTCCGCCCTGGAATGGATCACTAGCCCTGACTCGCGACGCGCCATCTGGCACGCCGGCAAAACCATCTCTGCAGCGCGACAGATGAGTCCAGGCTCACTCACCGGATTTCTCGCCATTGGAGTCTACTACGCAAGTCTCGCATTTTGGTCGTACGGGGTCGTTTCCAAGGCCCAGAATGCCCGATCAATCGAAAGTGCCCCTCCATCACAGGGTCCCACTGTATTTCTTGATGCAGATGAGGTCCCCGACATATCTAAATTCATCACTCTTGGTTGTGGGTCACCGGCTTTACACAGTTCAAATGGCCCGCTCTACCTTGCAGATCTTGGGATGACAATGCAACATGTACAATCAGTACTTCGACCAGGAGGAGCATCTGAACGCGCACCGCCACTTGTACAGAGTCTGGCTCAATTGATAGGAGATTTGGGGACTGCTTTGTATAATAAATGATAATGACTGCCATGATACCCAATATACCCAGCTATATTATACCATTTGATACAATTTCCTTTCCACACTCGGCTACCACTTACTCTATACATACAAATCAGATGATCACTCCACTGGATTATGCTGATTTATAATGCATTCGCTTCTCGGATGTCATTCCTGCAACTGTCCACATGCCGATCTCCCCGCAACCTCCGCGTGGAGATCGGAATCGGCGCCGAGGCCGATGTTAACATGAAGTTGGATAAAGTTGAACAGCTGTGGATGGTTGCTATATAGAAGGCAAGTGTTCAGAGTCCTCAGAGCACTGAATGGTATTTTATCAATCCTTTCAATCCTCGACAACATGGTCATCAAGCTAAAAGAGTCCAATCCTTCCAATGCAGGACCAGCGTCCACAATTGATACTCCCGCAATTGTGCGGGGTGTTATCGATGACATTCGAGCCAATGGAGATGCAGCTGTGAGGAAATACTCAGAGAAGTTTGATAAATGGAGTCCAGCTAGCTTTAAACTATCAACAGAGGAAATCCAACAGATCATCGCCAGCGTCCCGAAACAAATCATTGATGATATAAAGGAGGTACAAGAGAATGTCCGGAATTTTGCTAAAGCCCAGAAAGAGACTCTCAAGGACTTGGAGGTGGAGATTCGTCCAGGGGTGCATCTGGGACATAAGAATATTCCTATAAATTCAGTTGGGGCGTGAGTATAGCAAGTTGAGTCAATGAAGGAATAGTACAGCATTGCTGATCCAGACAGTTATATCCCCGGTGGTCGCTATCCCCTGCTCGCCTCTGCCCATATGACGATTTTGACTGCGAAGGTTGCTGGATGTCCCCATGTCACAGCCTGTACACCTCCTATCGCCGGAAAGATTCCCGTTAACACTGTCGCGGCGATGCACCTCGCCGGCGCAGACGAGATTTACATTCTTGGAGGTGTACAAGCAGTTGCAGCCATGGCAATCGGAACACCAACAATGAAAAAAGTGAATTTCATCGCCGGTCCTGGAAACGCCTTTGTCGCGGAGACCAAGCGACAACTCTTCGGCGAGGAAATCGGCATCGATCTTCCAGCCGGGCCAACAGAAATTCTTATTGTCGCAGACGAGCACGCAGGCCCATTCACCGTGGCCACAGACCTCCTCTCCCAAGCCGAGCATGGCCCAGACTCCCCAGCCGTTCTCATAACCAATTCCAAAACACTCGGCGAGAAAACCATCAAAGAAGTAGAGCGTCTTCTCAAGATCCTGCCAACAGCAGATATTGCAGGTGTATCCTGGGCTCGACTGGGCGAAGTGAACGTCGTGGAAGACCTCGACGAAGCATACAAATTAGCAGACGAATACGCTTACGAGCACGTCCAAATTCTAACCCAAAATCCACGGGAAGCACTTACAAAGATGTCCAACTACGGTGCTTTATTCCTCGGCGAAAACACGTGTGTCTCGTACGGCGATAAATGTATCGGAACAAACCACGTCCTTCCAACTCGCGGAGCAGCCCGATATACTGGTGGATGTAAGTATCCAAAAACCCAATTTATCTCTTGAATTGCGATGCAGAACCAGACTAATTTCCGCAGTGTGGGTTGGAAAATTCCTTCGCACCGTGACATATCAAGAAGTCACTGATCCAAAAGAGAGTGGTGAGCTTGGTCGACTTTGTGGTCGAGCTGCTCGTGCAGAAAATTTCGAGGGTCATGCGAGATCTGGTGATGTTCGAGCACAGAAGTATCTCGGAGATTCATTTGAGTGGATTTAGCTATCTACAGGATAGGGATACGAATAGTACTTTGATTGTGTGCAGTTTATACTAGCATTATCGATTAAACATCATACCATCACCGCAATTATGGAACATGATTAAATAGATTTCTATTTATTAGTTCCGTAGATCGCCCAAGAGCTTCCATTAAGAATATGATGTTTGTGAAAAGGTTGGATCAACATACAACAGTCTTGGTATTCTCGTCTGTAATTTTCAACGTACCAAACTTGCATGAATAGGGCAAATCTGGTTTAGGAACAACCCAGTCTATCTATAGTCAAACTTGAATAACGCCGATTTTGAGTCACCGTAAACTCTGATGAAGTCTAGTATCAAACTTGGCAGAGGCAAGAGCCTGAAATCAAACAGCATTCGAGGGGCTGGGCCAGGTTGTTCGTCTCTTAGCAGCCACGTAGAAGTTCAATGGTCGAATCAATTGAAATTCAGGATCATAATCGATGGCCTCCATGCCTTCACGAAAGAACTCGTATCGGTACACCAGCTCAGAAAGCAGAATCTTGACCTCGAGAAGCGCAAAATTGAAACCGATGCACCCACGCGGGCCAGTGGCAAAAGGGATGTAGGCACAACGGTGATTCTTCTTCACCTCCTCTGTGTCCCAGCGATCTGGATCGAAACGGAATGGGTCACGCCAAATGTCTGGGTTGGTATGGATAGCGTATAGAGCTGGGATGATAACACTGTCTGGGGGTAAGCGGTAACCACCAGGAAGCACGACGTCGGTCTTTGTGGTACGGCCAGGTTGAAATGAGGCATTATGCAGACGCTGCGTCTCTTTGACAAAGTTGTTTAGATAAGGAAGACTGTGCGCAAGATCTGGGGTCCATTCGGTCTCCGAAGAGATACCATGATCGACGAGCTCCTGTAGGAGACAATCTTGGGTTCCAGCGTAGTTCACTAGACAGTATATCAACCATGACAGTAGTGCAGAGGTGGTGGTAAAACCTGCACCTGTGACGATGACCATGTTAGGCAGAATTAGCAGAGGTGGAAAATGCTCTCCTCCTTCATCAACCCCATTAATGAGATAGTCGACCACACATGAGGCCTTGAGAGCTGCATCGTTGAGGGGCATGTCTTTCAACCCCGAAGCTGCCGCCTTGTCGATATACTCCTGCAGCAACGTATAGGCACTGTGTCTCACTTCACGAAGACGAGCAGGGTCACCGAATGGCAAATTCTTATACCAGCTCCCACGCGCAGTCACTTTCTTGTTCAAGGACAACAGCTCGGCAATCCCCGTAACGATCGGATGAAGAGGTGCATCGACTTTTGTGAAGTGCTGGAAGTCTGCATTGAGAGCAAATTTGCCCACCGTCTGAGACGCCAGCTTCAGCATGTACTGATACACGTTCCATGAGCTCCCTTGCTCATCGAGAGCATCAAAGATAGGGAAGGATTCGCGCACGCATTGCTGCATCAAAGGTGTGTAATGTCGCACTGCCTTGGGGCCCATGGCATGAGGGAGAAATTTATGCGCCAGCCGCCAATTCTCCGTCTCGGTGTCACCAATAAATATCGCTGCGTTGTCTTTAACACCATAAAGAGGGTGATTGGCATTGATTTTCTTGGTGAAGTAAATGGACTCCATCATTGATACACTCGCAACTTCGGGATCATCGGTCAGATAAGTCGTTTTTCCCATATTTGTGGTCTTGATAACCGGCCCATATTTGCGGAAAAGTCGATAATGATTGCCCAGGTGGTCGGGGAAGATTTCATAGAAGCTGCCAACGAAAGGGAGACCATTGGGACCCTGGGGACTCTGTACGGCTTGGCCGTTGATTTTGAGTCCAATTTCGCCCGGCGTTGAGAGGATATCGGCTACCGTTTCGAACTCTTTGAGATCCTCCGAGGAATGAAAAGTGATGCCTTGTAGACGAATTCAGTTTCTGCGAATGGCTAGTCAAATTGGAGAGAATAAATGGCATACCCAACGGTTGAGCAACATGCAAGGCCAACCCAACTGCCCTTTTCAAATCCTCCAACTTCCAAGAAGACTGCACGGGAACTTCCTGGGCGCTAGAAATTTCGTCTCCGATGAGATAGAACTTTTTGTTCGACATGATTTGGTTTTTGGGTATATGCAACAAAAGCGAGGAAGGGAGAGGTGGTCATGATGCGACAAATAAATAATCACGTCCGTCTTCAAATGGACCACACGCGCAAAGGGACCACACGCGCTGCAATTTCTTTCGGATCTTCGGCAACTAAAAGTCTTGACTGATATCCTCGACATTCCGAGAAGCGAAATGATTCGAATTTGCAAATATGGCATATCACAGTGTGCTGGGAGGCGTAGTATCATGTTCGTACGAGCTTCGCCCGAAGTCCGTACGAATTTTGCATGAAAATCGGAGTATCAAATGTTCGGCATTCCGAATGTTCAAGCCGACCTGTGCCGAACACCCGATCAATCCATATAGAATCCATGGCATTTTCTTGTAATTGCGCGACTACTATTAAAGGATGACAGGGAATTATGTCTCGAGCCTATATTATTCTGTTTCATACCTCATCAATCCAGACGGGACATACGGAGCAAGACCATCGCATTGACTTTCTTTGTTATGGCGTCCGACACCACACATACCCTCGATGAGGTTCTAAAACATAACAAGGAAAACGATGTCTGGGTGGTCATACATAACAAAGGTATGGACCATTCTTGAGTTCATTCATGTACATCAACACTCATCTCCAATTAGTCTATGACATTACCAAATATCTGCAAGACCATCCTGGAGGGGCTGCTGTGTTACTCGAAGTTGCGGGCAAGGATGCCACTGAGGAATTTGAGGAAATTGGCCATTCTGATGAAGCACGCGAGCTTTTAGAGCCTCTTTTCGTAGGGGACCTTGCGACTGAGGTAAACCTACGAACTCACCTCGGTGGAAAAATTGATGAAATTGGAGACTGACCTGCTCACATTTATAGGACCAAACCGAAGCAATTGAAATCTACCGCCCTACATTCGAAAAGATATCGGCAGTGTCTGATGTTGATGTGCGTCAGAACAAGAATCGGCCAGGCTGGGGTTTAGGGATCACTTTTGGTGTTGTTGCTGGACTTGGATACGGAGCATTCTCTTATGGTCTTGGCTTTGATGTTCACTCCGTTCAAAAAATTGCCCAGAACTGGATCAAACAGCCGCGAGAATCCTCAAGTCTTTTTTACAATGTCTCTTTCTGGACTGGTGTCGGCATGGCCAGCGCTACGCAGTTAAGTCTGATCAGCAGCCTGGCCATTTGGGTATCAACGAAGTTCGATGTTCATGAGAGCTTCCAATCATTCAAGCCCCATCGACCCATTCAACCGGCCACTGTCCGGCTCAAACGTCGTTATCCTGCTGATAAAGCTGTTGCCATTGCCGGAACGGTCAAACCCCTTGATCCTCAGAAGTGGCGCAAGTTCAAGCTCGCTCGAAAGGATTCTATTGCACCCAATGTCTACAAGATGGTCTTCTCTCTTCCGCACCCCAACGATATCCTGGGTCTCCCTACAGGCCAGCACATTGCTTTGCGTGAAACTATCAATGGAAAGAGCGTGTCGCGATCCTACACACCTGTGTCAAACAACACCGAACTTGGTCGCCTGGAGTTGCTAATTAAAGTCTACGACAACGGTGCCATGACCAAGTACCTGGAAAGGATGACACCGGGACAAGAGATCGAGATCCGGGGACCGAAGGGAGCAATGAAATATAGCCCAGATCTTGCTTCCCACATCGGCATGGTCGCAGGAGGTACGGGCATCACTCCCATGTACCAAGTCATCCGCGCCTCGTTGGAGGATCCCATGGACAAGACTCAAATCACACTGCTATACGCATGCAAAACCGAAGCCGACATCTTGCTCCGTAAGGAATTGGACAGCTACGCTGTGTCTTTCTCAAATCGCTTCCGCGTGAAGTACGTCCTCTCGCAACCTGATCCCACGTGGAAAGGCTACAAAGGCTTCGTCAGTGCCGATTTGATCAAAAAGAGTTTTCCTGGGCCTGAGAAAGAGAACAAGGTATTTCTTTGTGGCCCTCCCCCTATGATAAACGCCATGAAGTCGAATTTGGCGGCATTGGAGTACCAGGCCCCTGGGTTGATGTCCAAGCCTAGCGACCAAATTTTTCTTTTCTAAAAGTCCTTGGTATAGTTGCTACCATCTCATTCTGCTTCTCTCGGCTGGTCATGGACAATCCAATGAGTATAATGTATTGTCTTCTCGTTTTCCTTTTGTTCATACATCATCACATGATTTCACAAGACCTACTTTCTTCGCCATCACTAAGTTATAGAGCTCTTTCTTAAACGGTTAATAGATATATACACTTCTTCATCCTTCCAATCCGCAATTGAAAAATGCATTCTTACCCATGTATCTCTCCTGTTCTTTGAAATACGCCATTATAAGTATTAATCCCATGATCACATCGTTCAAGTATACAGCTCAGATTTAACAGAGACATCCGTCATCCGATTTTTTTTGAACTTCAAATCGGTCATTTGCGCAGACTTGAGCTAGGGCTCTTCTATACTACTCTAGCGGAAAGGTCAGCCTGTACTGAACATTTCATTCCTCATCTGCCGGATTGACGCTTTTCTTTTCTTCGGAACCTCTATCTACAATGCCGGATTTTCACGTGATTGATTGCCATACTCAAAGAGTACATAGTTACTTCTAATCAGAACCAACAAGAGGATGTGATCCCTTGCGAAATATCAGGGAAAAGCGAGATATACAGAAACATAATATTGCGCCATTTCAACCCCAAGTCGTAAGGCCCGTATAGCACGTCTCATCCCGCCACAGCAAGGACTTATTTCCTCCATCCACAACATACAGACTCCCACCCAAATCAGCAACATAGACACTCCCGCCATGTCCAATCTTCAGACCGATGGGCTCGTTGAAATGGCGAGCCATTATTCTCACCTGTTCTTTGAGCATCTCCGGCTGAAAATTCTTCTTGCCGTCCAAAACCAACGCATTCAGCGAGCAACCGGTAGGATGTTCTCCACGGTCCGTCCAATATAGAGTCTGGCTCTTCGGATCCCACTCTAAATCAATCGGTTCAGGTAAATTTTCAAGAATCAACCGGATATCAGTACGAGCGAGAGCCGTCTCATTCACAGGCAGCTCAAGATCAGCGCGGAAAATACGGCCACTTCCACCTTTGCTGGGGCCTTTCTGAGTCCAGTACAGATACCCCCCATCGAGATCAATGGCAACACCGACACACCATCGGTCTTTGTCAGATTTGTGATTAGTATCATTGAGATCGCCTGTTTGCACGAGGATGACGTGGTCGGATCCATCAAAGTTGCACCGATGAACAGCCATGCCTTCACGATCGCAAAAATAGAGTCGTTGAGTCTTATCGTCCACGATCAGCTGTTTAGGAGTGTGGACAACACCGGCCGGGACCACTGTTCTAACATTACTGCCATCCAGGTTGGCCGCTTGCACCGAGCCATCATGAGTAGCCGTAGATGCTCCCATATTGGTCCAAAAAATCTGACGTGTGGACTTCGAGCAGCTTATTCCGTCTGGGAGATGCTGTTCAGTTACAATCGGGCGCATCGATTTTGTTGTCAGATCGAAGCGGAGGATCCGACCAGTAGAGGGAGAAGCGGATTCATTCGCCCCTAATCCTACATCCAAAACGTATAGAGCTGGAGAAGGGTCGTATAGGCCGCCCTCTGTCTCGCTCTTTAGTCCCAACCGGCCTTGAGACAGGTAGTTCTTCCGCAGCCAATCCACAGTCTGTGAACCATCCAGCTTGCGCTCGTTGATATAGTTGTATTCAATGAAGGCAACCGTGTCAAGACTAATCTGATCCATCAGACGACATGGTGGAGAACTTGTCTGCTGTTGAAACATTTCTCGCCATAGGAGATCGATCTCTGCAGGAGTGCTGACCCCTTCGGCCAGAATGAGAAGGATCTCACGCTTAATGGCAGCCCAGATACGATTGAAAATGAATCCCGTAGATTCCACCTGCGCAGTGACAGGAATCATTCCACATTCTCGTAATAATTCACTCAATTGCGGAAATAGCTCTGGCAGTGTCTCGCCATCAGTCATGAGCTCCACAGTGCGAATAGCTGGTGGCATCGTAAAGTGCATGTTCAGCACTCGCTCACGACGCGCAGGGCGCACGTCGTCTAGCATTTGGCGAGACTTGTAGCTACTGCTGTTGGAGGCGATGATACAGTCTCCAGGCGCATACCGATCAACTTCCCCGAAGGTGGAAATTTTCAGCTCGAGTCGTTCCGGAACACATTCAATCACTAGCCAGGCGTTTTGGACAGAAGTGGAGAGATCCTCAAGAAGTCGATAATTCCCAGATTTCGATGAGGGGGCCGGGACGATTGCTCTGAACTCGTCGCGGTGACTTTCAATGAACTTTCCGGCTGCAGTAAGGGCATCGGCTGAAGGGTCACGAAGGTTCACAAGATGGCCACCAGCGAGAAGAACCGAAGCGATTCGACAACCTAGGACACCAGCCCCAAGGACGATTATAGGTCGTGGTTTGGACATTGCGAAATGTAAAGCTTGGGAGAAGAAGTCGATCCACTATGATCTGGGTTGATAGAGAATTGACCTATCCCGAAATGCGTGCAAATGAATGTAAATAAGTACCCTCATGGTGGCCATTCCGACGGGAAACCCGGAATACTCAGCGTTAAATGGATACTAATATTCAAAGCAAATATTCGGATTGCTGAAAAAGATCCCGAGAGCCGCAAGATCGATCGTTCACAAAAGCTCGGATGGCCTCGGAGTCGTTCGGAGAACCAACGGACAGATTTCGGAGACAGAAAAGGCCTTCAATCTGATCAAATATCGGCAAAGTCCATCCGATCTGGAACCCAAGTTGGGGTTTGGATTATGGATTCGGGTCTTCAACCTAAAATAGTCTCGACCTCTACATTTGTATGACCAAAATTACTTAAGGGCTTCCATCAAAGAGCCGACAAGGTAATTGTGAATTACTTCTTGATATGCTTCGTACGAAGTATCTCCGTAAACAAACGGCGTGCCCCATCTCCGTGATAGTCCATATTCTCATTACTCGACGATGTTGTTGTATCCGAGATATTTCCGGTTCACAAAAGCGATTGTCGCCCTGAAAACCCGCAATTATTGCCCCTGGAGAGAAACAAACAAATAAGCCATTGGGAGTAACGGCAACCAGGAATCCCTCTCTATCTCTCTCTCTCTCTATATATATATCATTTCGTGTAGGTTTCTTCCAGCGCATTCAGGGCCCGGGAAAATGGCCCAAAATACCGAACATTGTCATCTGCATCCCGCCACTGTGACTGCTCCGATTCCCGTTGCAAAACAGAAACCAATTTACGCACGAGAGCATGCGAAGTATCCGAAAAAGACACATCCTCACCATTTATCTTATTGGCATCAGATCGAAGGTAGTGAAGGGTAATTGCGGCGCTCACGGCGTTGTGCACAAAGGCCCAGGATCGGCAAACAGCCCTGGACAAGCGATGGAGATCCAGGAATGCGGCAATGACTGACTTCGCTCGTTTCTGGCAATCTTCGGCGATGGCCGTATTTTGGATCGAGCACTGATCTAAATAAATTCGATACATACGGCAGATGGCGTAACCTAGATGGATTTGGAAAGCAAGGCGTTCGAGTTGTTGTTGGAAGGAGGTACATCGAGTCGCACTGGTCAGAAAAGGAGCCGCTGATTCACTGATATTATCGAATTGATGCTGAACGCGAAAAGCCTGTTCCGAGGTCGTGAGCGATGGTTGATCGAGTGTCAGCTGGCAAATTCGGAAAACACAGTCTTCGAAAGAAAGACCGTTGGAATCTTTCGGAGACGGCAAATCGCTGATACGACCTAAAGAATGGCTGGGAGGACGATCATAAGTGAAGGATAAGAAGCAGTCTTGCCAGACGAGGGTCCACCTATACAGGAGCGATGAGCTGATTGAAAACATTTCCGAGAATACCTAGGGATGTGACTTACCACAATCTACTCTTCTGTTTTTGCTCCATAGGGGAGGAGACAGGCCAGACTTCATGTAAGCCAATACTCTGAGCAAGTCGAATAGTGGCACCTAATTCATTTAGTACATGTTTCATCAATCGACATAGCAAAAGAAGATCTACCCATTATTATCCACGCAGTATTAGCATCGTGATTGTTTCGGAGGCAATGTCCAATCAGGGCTAGTGTCTGGACGTGGTCCATATTGGTTTTACCAAAGAAATCGGACAGGCGCAAGCATTGGAAGGACGAACAAACTGCATGATAACTTGGTATTAGTCGAGTATATGCTGTCACGACATCAGTAGTATCGACGCACTTAATACTTTAGATAGCAGATCCTTCTCCTGAATAGGATCATCTGCAAATTGCACGCCACAGGCTATGACCACAAAGAGTAGCGCTATCCAGGATGAGCTTGGCTCTGATAATTGCTCTTGCGAAATTCTATCAAGATGTTCCTCTTGGTTTCGCAATTGTCTATAGTGAAGAAAATGCATGAGTTCCTGGCCAAATTTATCCACGGCGACAAGCACCGGGTAGAACGGATGCACGTATGTCTGAAATGATTGCCAATACCTAACATCGTGAGTTGCCATGCATAAAGTAAACGTGAGGCTTGAGATTAAACTTACAGAAGAATGTCTGCATCACCAGGTAAAGATTTGCATACGTCTTGAGTGGTGGCCTCTGGACCCCAGAGATTGGTGAAGGGATACGCGCGAGGAATAAACCGATCCATCATTGCCTCGGAAAAAAGGTCATCCCAGGCTGGTTGCGGCTCACGGCATCCTAAAGCCAAGGGAAAATCTGAGTGACTTCCCAGGTAAATGGTTGCGCCAGTGGAATCCTCCACGAATCGCCGACCAGGCGACTTGTGGCGCGTCTCTGCATCAACAATGGGGGTATCGGCAACCACCGGGAGGGACGCAGTCGAATCAACTCGTAATATATCATGCTGGCCGGAGCCTTGTAGACGAAGTAGATCGCTTTTCAAAGCGCCAATTTGCTGTTCAATGCTTTCGAGCCGCGCAATCATCGGTGAAGAAGACTCTTTCGTGTCAAATATGGTGGTGGCTGAGTCTATTGGGATTGAGGCTGGAGGAGCAGCAGGTTCTGCATGCTGCTCATCTTGGTCGGAAGAGGTCGATGTCGATGTCGGCATACGACATAGATCGACATGATTTCGCTGGATACAACTGGTGCAAGGTACCTCGCCACTGCAACGAACCTTTCGATGCCGACAAGGGAAACATGAGCGGATGGTCCGGGTCTTCCGCTTCTTTTTGAGCAATCGGCGAACGACACTGGTATCGTATGGATAATTTGACTCCGCCATAGCTAGGATAATAAAGTATAGCAGGTAAAAGAAGATGCTATTCAAAAGGAGCCGAATTATTGGCGAAAGAGAGAAACAATGAGGTCGAAAAGGTGTCTAGATATTATCACGTGGTCCCACAATCCCTAACTTCTACAGTGCCGTAACATTAGTTGGAAACCACCTTAGTTACCATTCTTTCTACCATTCGTTCTGTGACATTAAAATCTTGAGAATGGAAATATAAAGAAAGAAGTATATGGATTGGAATAAACAGTAGATAAAAGCTGTCAGCAGGGCGCCCCAAACTCATCTTACACCACTGTATTCATTTAGCGCAATGCAATAGAGCTAGCAAAAAATAGCAATTTTATATCAAACCGAGGACATATGATGCACATATCAACTGATTGCTACAGAGAAAACAATCCAGACTTTCTTTCTCTTTATGACATTTCCTTTCGGCTAACTCCCATATTAGTCAAGGGACTCTAATCTAGCTGCATTGAGCTTGAATGAACGATTCGCTATAGCGTAGAAAATAATCTCATCAACTCCATCTTAAATAATTCTCAACCTATCCTTATATGCAGTTCGAATTGTTTGCTCTCTCCGATTTATCTTAAGGATTGTCCCCTAGCCACGAAATCAGGCCAATCAATCTGCAGACATTTGCTTACATGGACCCACATATAGAACCAGATAATGCAGTTGATTTCAACCAATTAAGTGTATTTACTGAGTCTGATGACCCCAGGATCCACATGGCTTTGCTTGAGGAAGACGCCACGCCAAGCATCTTCCAACAAGGCATCCAAAATCTTCTTGCAAAGTCACTTAGTTGAAGGAGATAGTCAGCACCATGCATTCTTGGCTCCACCCGGGCTTTATTAACCGTCAGCGACACTTTTAGCTGGTCATCATATCGCATGAATTGCCCTCCACACAATGCCAGACCCTTCGCCAGAAGCGCAGATCATTCCACTGGACAAGATGCCCCAGCAAGCTGGGGTTCGCGACGCTAAGGACGATTGGACTGGAGTAATCAGTCGAAAGGAGCGAAGAAAGTTACAAAACCGCCTCAATCAGCGGCGCTACCGTATGGTTATGCACTTTTATTGCCTCTTTTTAAAGTCCTATCAGCTGACATTGTACTAGGTCTGAGAAAGCAACATGAAGATAATAGACCGGCGCCAAAGGCTGAAATGATATCTGCCCGATCCACTATGTCATCTGCATCTATAGTGGAACTTCTAGTTTCCTTCAAGCATGAGAAACCAGAAGATTTTGAATGCGCCAAAGCACCTTGGTTTGCCCTGGAATTCCGTAAATGGTTTGAGATGAAAGCGTACGAAAGTTTCATGTCAGGTGCACCGAATAAAGACCATCTTATCAGCCTGAGTCGACTCAATGTGCATCGCGCTATCAACGCGAACATCGCTGCCATCGGAATGACTCCAGCATGGATGAATAGGGATGATGCGATATCAATATTCAATCTCGCACAGCCTAGCTTCTCGGTTGAATCGATTCCATCTTGTTTAAAACCAACATTCATTCAGCTACATATTCCCCATCATCCTTGGCTAGACTTTTTCCCCTTTCCACGCATGCGTGATCGTATGATTCTTGCTGAAGATACGTTCGATGATGATGATCTGTGTCATGATCTTATGGCATTTTGGGATACAAGAAATACTGCTGCAACATTACTTGTATGGGGGAACTCGTGGGATGCTCAAAATTGGGAGGTTACAGAGAATTTTGCACGAAAGTGGAAATGGTTGCTCCCTGACTCGCCGGAACTCCTGGCCTCTACAAATAATTGGAGAAGATCTCGTGGGGAGCGCCCATTACCCTGGAAGGATATCCTTTCGGACTTGGAGGTGGGATGAGAATATCGCCATCACTACAAAGTCTGCATTGCTCTGCAATTTTATGTCTACATTTTCTGGCGTTGGAAAAAGCGACTTATTCGAAACAATACCCAATCATAAAAATTGAAGCATACTTCCACAAGAACCAGAATCAGACAAAAAGCCCCAGCTCAACAGGTGCCGGCTTGATTTGATCCTCCTGGATGCTCTCAATTAAAGAGCCTTTAGGGTAATCATCAATATCCAGATCCAAATACCCCCTCGAAGACCACTTTCTGCCGGAAACAAAAATCGACCGGCCATTAACGGTGCTATCACTGAGAATCCTCAGCAGGCACTGGCCTGCATCAGAAACTTCCGCAACTTGGACGCCGACACTTTCGACGTGCGCGAAAGTTTCTTCAGATAGAATATTCGTTTTGACATACCTAGATTCATCAGCATTAAATCGAAATATATGAGATGAATGGATTTCTTACCAAGGGGAGATGACATTCACACGACTTCCGTAGTAGAAAGCTGTCCTCCGCAACGAATGCATGATGCCTCGCATGGCCCACTTCGTGGCGCAGTATTGAGGTGCGCGGGGACAGTCCAAGAAAGCGGCTCCAGATCCAATCATGATAAAACAAGTATCTTCCTGGGAAGGGGAGGGCTGTTGACCATTCTGCTTGATAAAATAATGCGATGCAAGTTTCGCGGTATACAGTGTCCCAACAAGATTGACATTGATAGTGCTGAGGTCCGGCTTTTCTGGCTCATTTCCGTCTCCGGCGTAGGCAAACACTTCATCCTTGCGATGAATACCAGCATTTGCCACCACGTAGTGAATTTTTCCAGTCGGAGAGAAAGATACTGTTTCTTGGAATAGACGAACTTGGTCGTCCCAGTTCGAGGTATCGCAGTTCACAAATTTTGCTCTTAGGGAAGGTCAGCGAGCCGAAACGGAATTGCTCATTTAGAAAGTTCATTCATGCCTTGTGAACTCTTTTTCGAGTTTCAATCCTCCATCGGCGTCCAGATCGGCAATAACCACTGTTGCTCTGGATAGAATGTTAGTGTTGGATGTCTGATATCTAGAGCCATTTTATTCAGCCTTACCCTGCTTGGAGAAGGGCCCGTACATATGCTTCTCCAAGTCCATTTGCACCTATATTAGTTAGTTTCTAACCGTAGAGCCCGAATACCCGCATGAAATACCTACCGCCAGTGACAATGGCCGTCTTGCCTTCTATGCTGCTGACATTCACATCAACATCGCAGTTGACGGGAGAAGTATACCTCAGGCTAGCCATGTGGAAGAAAATTGCTTCTCGGCTCAGAGAAGTCAAAGTATGTAGAGAGACGTCTTCATAAAAGTTTCAGGGGTTCGCGTTTCATTTAAAGATCAGACCATGTACTTCTCCATCTTTATGTCCGGGGCAAGAAGTAATCAACATGGATATCCTATAAAGCTCATGCAACTGGCTTATATTCCCCTTTAAATCGCCGAGATAAGTGGAGTACAACACACGGAAAACCACGATCGTCGCTCTAAATGTCATTAACTACCGGTTGAGAAATTCTAATTGGCCATATGAGATGGTACGCTCCATACTGGAGTAATTATATTTCCCCTCGCAATTGAATGTGTGGGGATAGACCCACGTAAGCCAATTTCCCCGGTTTCATTGGCTCACTATTGTCTACATGCTACGGAATATAACCCGAAATTTAATGTCCCGATAAAATAGAATAGACAGGTTAATGCCAACATCTGCCTATTAAGATGCCGCATAAAGTCGAAGGCCATCTTGTCAGCCGTCTTCTTTTGGTAGCACTTGCGTCTTTATGACGGAACTTCGTCGTCCAAGAGAAATCTAAAACAATACGACATGAATTCTCAAATCATCTCAACCAGTCTTTCCTTTTCGAGCTGACCTAAATCTCGAAGTCGATCACAACCTTTGTGACATCGTGCCTTTCGAATCTGGCATACGCATCAGGTGCATCCTCAATATTGATCACGTCGCCAACAATAAATCCAGGTCTGGCCTGGCCTGATGCAACCAAACTGACGAGTTTAGGGGCAAGCTCGATTGGATTTGATGGACCAGCCTCCCATTTAAATTCGCCAAAAAAGAAGTCGGCCAATGAAAAGTTGAAATGAGTGTCCACGGTGTTGGCCCGAGGGGCTGTTTTGGTATTGTTGCCCTCGCGGTTGTAAACGCCGACAGTTCCCAGACCACCTCCCGTTGATGTAACTGCCAGCATATTGCGAATAATCACATCTGATTGCACTGTGAGATTTCTGTTGACCTGCTCGTAACCAACAGCATCTATACTGCGGGTAACTCCATTCGGTTCAAGATCTAAAATCTGCTCCACGGGATCTGCATCTCTAAAATTGATCGGAACTGAACCGATATATTCAGCGAGTCGTAGTCGGTCTGGGACATAGTCCACACTGTAAACGCGCGATGCACCTCGTAGGGTAGCTGAATATGCGGCCATCAATCCAACAGGACCGGCACCAAATACCGCCACGCTATCCCCTGCTTGGAATCCAGCATAGTCTAGAGAAGCCCACCCGGTGGCAAAGATATCGGACAGCATAACATAATCGTTAAGCAGAGAGTCGGTCTCGTTCGTGGTGGAGTTTATGATTTGAAGGGATGGGATAGGGATCAAGCCATTGTCTCCGAATGGCACTCGGAGAAATTCCGCTGTGGCGATAAGTATAAGGCCTCAAAAAGCATGCAAATCTCTCAGGCTCTTACCTTGAGTACCTCCAAGATCACCACCATTGCCGTAGCCCCCATACATATGCGTAGTGAGCCCAGTGTGTGTATGACCCTCGGCAGTTGTAAACGGAACAATCACAGGATCGCCGACATTCAGATATTCAACAGCCGACCCAATTTCGGATACATATCCAACTCCTTCATGGCCGAGTCCAAATGGGGCTGGCTCGCCAACATTCGTTCCACGATAGATGTGCAAGTCAGAACCACAGATGGCTGCTCTGGACATGCGAACGACTACATCAGTCTGGTTGATGATAGAAGGCTTTGGAAGATCAATGACAGAAACGTTGTACGCGTTTCCTTGCCAAACAACAGCTCGCATTGTCGCATTCAAAGAGGTCATATTGGACAACGCCATGGTTTTTTACACGAAAATGGAATGAGGAATAGTCCATGCCTTTTCAGACTATATTTCTTTATATAGTATTTATATTTATTGCCAAGTGGTTCCGTGAGCACCTGAAGATTCAAATCATCTCGCAAGAAACTTCACCTTTCGGTGGATTGCCTTTCCGGGCTCTGATCTTCCGTGGCCGAGCTACGGATATGTCAAAAGGACGCGTTTTCGGATTTTACGGTCCTGTCAACGTCGTCATTATCTTCAAGATTGAAATCGGTTCCACTTGATATCCTTGCGATCCAGGGATTGGCGTAAGCATCTTGCATTAGCGTAATCCGTCAGTCCCGCCTCTCTTCTCCTGGATGGATCTGCAAATATCTGCCTATCTCGTAGAAGGAAGATATGTCCATAAAGAGGCATAAAGAGGGAATGAAATGCATGGGACTCAACCATCACTAGGTTTTGCAACACACGTTTTGCTCGATGGGCATACTGCTGAAGCAGAAAATTCTTTCATGCAAGGCTTTTCTTTAATGGCTTCTGAAGGTATAATAGAAATGAACCCCCGAACAGTAAGCTGTGATACATATCATTATGTTCAAAATTTATCGTTCATAAGGGCATTTATCCCGCTTAAAGCTATTGAGATAAACTCCATGAGCCCGATGTATTGTGAATTTTGACAAGAGTCTCTCCGGCCCAAGCCAAAGCGGGTTTGTATTAAGCGATGCGCATACATATTAACGAGATGAACAAAACATTGGGCAGTGGGGATAAATCATTCCATTTGACGAATATACAAGGAGGTATTTTGTCTATGTGAACTAAGTCTATCGATAGAAGATAACATACTATAGCAATTGGTGAAAATGTCGGTTTGATTGCCGAATTCTTCCATGATCCGGTGAGCTGACACAATAATTCCGGGATCAAGTCGGATCCGGGCTGACTTGCATTGGCTCACAGCTTGTATCCCTTATGCAAGGTTTGTTTGGAAGAAATGGGCAAGTCGTTGGAATGGAATAAGCTCGGTGCGATCATATAGGTCGACATGACCGGCGCCAGGTACCCAAAGAAGCTCCTTCGGTTCCGCGGCTCGGGAATAAGCATCCTCGCTGAACTCGCGAGAGTGTGCCTGATCGCCCGAGATGAAAAGCAGAGGACGGGGTGAGATAGTATCGATCCCATTGAAAGGATAGAAATTGACGAACTTCGTGAACGAAGAAAGCGTAGGGTGAGTGGTCAATTCTGGCGTCGATCCAACGGGCGTAAACTCGCCGCGCTCGGTACGATAGTAATCAAAGAACTCGCGTTCGACCGCGGTGGCATTGGACGTGAGATGATTCAGGGTGCCACTAGTATACTGTGTCTCGCCGCTGTCAATCTCAGTCCAGCGCTGCTGAGATGCTTCCGCGATTGTTTCCTTAAGTTGGTTGACACTTGTCGAGTTTTGGAGACCCTGGCGGGCAAGAGTACCCATATCATACATGCTTGCTGTAGCGATAGCTTTGAAACGGGGGTCCAACTTCGCAGCGCTAATCACGAAGGAGCCACTTCCACAAATACCAAGTCCTCCTATCCGCTCGCGGTCAACCGATGTCAGATTTTGCGTGCCGAGATAGTCGACCGCGGCACTGAATGCCTCTGCATAGAGATCTGGCAAGACCGCATTGCGAGGCTTGCCCTCGCTGCCGCCCCAGAAGGGGACATCAATGGAGACCGTAATGAATCCCTGTTCAGCCAATTTGGTGGCATAAAGGTTTGCACTTTGTTCCTTGACGGCTCCCATGGGGTGGCCGACCACGATAGCTGGCGCAGCGCTATTGCTCTGGTTTTTCAGATAGAAAAGATTTGCCGCGACGGTCGTCTGGTACTGGGTTGTGAAGCTGATCGGCTGTACTGTGACATTGTTGCTGCGGTAGAAGTTATCGGCTCCGTAAGACATGTTCTGTGCCATGGCTGACATTGCCATGCCGAGCATGATGATTCCCTGGACTATCGACTTCATGATACTGCAGATAGGTGACAAAACTTCCGTAAGAGGGTGTGGTAAATAGATTGAAAAGAGGATGGTTTGCCTTTTGAGGGCTGATGATCAGACTTATAACTGATGAAGTGGATAATGAGACCACACGATCCTGCCATCCTGCCTAGGTGCCAAGATCTGAAATTGGCTACTAAAGCATGCGAGAGTCACTCCAACCAGGGCAACACAATTAGGTAGAAACGAAAGTGATGAGGAAAAAGCTTTCGGATGCCTCTGAAGAGGTATACGTCCGTTGGAATGTCATCAAATGGGTCCGGAGATTACGTCTTTCTCCACTTTTGATGTACATTGCTTACATTTCCAAGATTGGAAACAAATCAACTTGTGCAATTGAGGCGATCATTCCTTGGCTCGGAGTCGAGATCTTCCCTTTAAACTTTAATAGATATCTTTCCCGAGAGAGGAATCAAGCGATAGAATTGGCAGAGAGAAAACATGCTGGGGTTCTATAATCCTTTTCACCTTCGCTGTCAGATCCATGATCGGTGTGCCAGCAATATCAAGTTCTTGCTGGCTATTATATCATGGGCCTTAGATAAAGTACAGTCACTGCGGTTAGTTTGCTCTTGAGGAAGTAGGAAGACGCCTTGGGTGTGTGATCGGACCGTCAAGCAGATACACAATAGTACTTAGCAGGAACACAGAAACAAACAAGCCATTTTCCTTTCTCGGATGCCTGGATAACTTCCTGCTCCTTGAACATATACGCATACTCCAAAGCTGTACGACCATTGGTATCTTTGACGTCTAAGTTGGCTCCTTTGCTGACCAAGAAGCGAACTACATCCACTTTACCGAGTTCAACTGCTTTATGCAGTGCCATTCCAAGACCCATAAAGTTGAACAGCGCCCGAGAAGGATCATGGGTTTCGTACATAATTGCATTGATATCTGTCCAATTTTCGATAGGAATGGCAGCCAAAACAGAAAAGCTCCATCTAGCAGAAATTTTCTGGTTTGCATAGCTATACTGCATAGTATATATAGTATACACTGTCGATATAAATGCAGGTACATTCACGACATTTGTACCGAGCTCGACGAATAATTGGCAGCTTTGCCAGCACAAATGGACCTCGCCAACATGCATGAGATATCCAGCATACATTATACATGATGAGATGATGAAGCCGCTTTTTATGTCGATTCCGCATGAAACTGAATCGAAATGCAAAGGATTTATTCTTTGAATCCTGAACCTTTCTTTATTCCATTCCCATTCAAGTTCATATTCGACTTTAACCTATTGAGTCGTCTTTGGCGGGTGGAGTATTATTGTGCGCCATATGTCTTAGCATCCCAATTTTCCTCACTAGAATAGTATTCGATTAAATGGCAGTCAAGTTATAAGCATTTACTGTAAAGTCCCAAAATAAAGTGTCCCACGATTGAGAACGCTCGGGTTTATGGCTTAAAATTGGTTGCTCAGTTGGTTTATTTACTGTAAAGACTACGTAGATCTTGAAATTCTAACACTCTGTTCCTTCCAAATAGACGCTTGAAACATCTAATCAATCCATTTGAATATCTCTAGAATGCCTTCGAGCCTGTCGCAATTATGATCAGAAGTAGGCGATAGAAATGTGCCCATCCATCAATTTCGCCAAATCCTCAATGAACATACTCGCAATCACCGCTGCCACGCCAAAAGCAATTGATATATACCATACACGGTCAAATGCGAGCGAAAATGCTTTGATGGTAGCGTCATGTAGTACCTTCAGCTTCTCAGCCGTACTCAACGTGGAAACATTGAGGACCCATTCTTTCCAAGGCATTGACAGAAGGGCGGGCATCATACTCTGCAGTAAGCGAGTATCGGTTATTCCAGCTTCCATTGCAGCAGGAACAACGTATCTGTATGTCTCACGTGTGAGAATAGATACGAACTGTGTATAGAATACACTGGTTCCTATAACTTGACCTATATTGCGAAGGCAAACAGTGAGGCAAGTACCAGTAGCGATGAGATCATCTGGACAGATCACTGTCATGATGAGTTGGTTGGGGATGAGAACACCGCCAACGGCAATTAAAGAGAAGACCAATGCAGCCCAAACCGTCTTGATATCGTGGTCATCCACTGCAACCATGCAGGAAATGGCTATAGATTGTACCGTTAGAACACTACAAGTGACTTTCGAATTTTCGTCTCAGCGGTTATTCTTACCTGTCGCTTGCATTATGCAGAAGAAAGTCATGACCCATCGTACATGACCTTTAAAAAGAGAGACCATGATTGCGGAAATGATGCCTCCACCCCAGATACAGAAGCCAAACGGTAATGTTCTGATGCCAAGTTCCGTCCTGTTAGAGTCGTAGATAGCTACAGCTTCCAGTACCCAGAACACCAGAATTGAGATGAAGTTAATACCGGAAAACAGAATTACCAGCATCAAGCTCACAAATGTCCTCGGGTGCTTTAACAGCCGGCGAGGAAACATCGGGCGAGGAGCTAGAAAGATCTCATAGAGCAAAAAGAGGACACCGAGGGCAAGTCCGACTGTAAGAAAAGCGATGACCCGGGCAGAGTGCCATGGATAAGCTTGGCCACCCCAATTAAAGCCGACGAGGAAGAGAACTGTTCCACTGCTCATGAGGAATAAGCCCACAAAGTCCACCTGTTTTAGTTTCTGAGCCAAAGCCAAGTTTGCTGAGTTTGGACGAGGCGGCGGGGTATAAAATAAGAGAATTATTGCGAAAGTCAGAAAATTCCAAACTGCAATCATACAAGCGCAGTATCGCCAGTTGGCCTTTGCAATCAATTGACCATAGAGTGTGGCTGGAGCAAAGGGCAAAAATGCCGCCACTACCATAGAGGTATAGTATCCTCTGTGTTTAATCGGTACAATTTCAGTGATAGCTGTGATTGCCATCAGCTCCTGTACTGCAGTCCCCATTCCAGTAAGAGCTTGGCCAGCAATATACCCGGCTGCTTTGGGAGTTGTCGCACAAACAACCATTCCTATCATTGAGCATGCAACGGCAGCAAGAGTGATTTGCTTCCGACCAAAAAGGTCGGCAAGTGTTCCAGAGACTGGTGCAATCACACCACCTGAGACTATCCCGGTAGTGAAAAACCAGATAAGAAGGCCTGTTGCATTGAAGCTGGCAGATACAAGGGGAGTGATGGCTGCGAATAGAAGAGGTTGAACTTGAGAACCGACGAACGCCATTCCCAATCCAATGATGACCATCACAAACTTCCAATTGGTGAGCTAACATATGAAGCTGCGTTAGTGTGTCAATCATATGGCATAGAAAGCCTAACTTACACTAGGATAGCTGGAGTTGCCAGTCTTTTCCCCTCGGGCATGTCTCTCGATATTATCCCTGCCCTGCGGCTCTGCCTTCTCATCGCCCATCTCGGACTTTCCTTCGATACTCATTGTTGTGGGGAATTTGGACACAGAACCTTGAGTCAACTGCCGGGATAGCAACTGTCCATTATTTCAACAAAGAGAAAGGAAGGGATGTCTGTCGATGTAAATCATGGGCATCAAGGGTGATATCATTTCCACCATTCCCATCGGTCCCTTGCCTCATGTCAGTGTCCCCCTTCCCCCGCCCCCAGTTTTGACCCATGATGGAAGCCGTATTATGCCAGGAGAAAAGCAAAAGAAGTATCAAGACGGCGACTTCCGATTTGCTGCAGTGGGCTTCCACCGTTAATCGACGGACCTGAGATGAACGGTGAGATGCAGCAAGGAGGAAGCCAAATGTTGATACTCAAAAAGATGCCTTAATGCCTGAGTTGTTGACTACCGTAATCCAGAATTCACCGCCTATCTATTCCATCCATCACCCATGATATCATTTCTTCTCTCTTCTGTACAAAGCACACCCTCATCCACACTGAACCTTGGAACCAACTTAACATCAGCATGGGTAAACAACGTACACGTGATTAACGACTTGTTGTACGCTCCCAGCATGCCTGCGGTGACTCTATAAGAACAATTGCAAAGCGAAATGGTTTCTCAAAGAGCTAGGTACATTACGCATGCTGAGAAAATGTAAATTTAACACCGCAAAAGGACAAATCCGGTCGTCCACCCAAACTTGCCATCCATGACCTTGATAATGCGAGATCCTGGATTGGCGAGTCTCCCGAACGTCGAGACCTATCATTCAAGCAAATATGTCAAGAGCTTGATTTACCCATTTGTGCAGAAACACTTCGAAAAAAAGGGATACGGAAATACGTACAGACGCGCAAACCCCCTCGAGAGATACACTCCGAAATGAAGCACTGCAGTTATATCGTAGAAGTTGATCATGATCATCAATATCATCAACAACTATACGATTTGCTCTATACCGATGTACTTTTATTCTTTGGCATTCGACAAGATCCTTTCAGTGAATTGAATATCAATTATCTCTAGCAATTCTCATGATTGTTATCATTACTATATCTTACGAAGCAAAGTCCATCTTCTGGATGCAACCTTTCTCTATTGCCTCGAAGTATGAAATCAAGTAACATGCTCCTTCTCTTCCTCTTTCGGAATTCGTACCCAAAACAAGGTGATGCATCCAGCAACAACCTCACATGCAAGCGCGAACCACCAAATTGCTCTCAATCCCTCCAACCCAATATCACCAGATGGCCCTCTATCCACTCTTGTTCCAATCGCATCAGCAACTGCAGTCATAACGGCGGAACTCAGGTTCTGCATAGTGACCAATAGACTACCAGCACTCCCCTGATATGAACGCCGAACATTGCTGGTAATATAGATGGAAGCAGCGGCGAATGAAAGATCAGGGCCAAAAGTGACCAGCGCAATTCCTGGAAATGATAATGCCCAGTAGCTCGTTCCTGATGTCTGCGGGAGGAAGAAAACCGGCCCCAATGCAAAGGCAAACATTGCTGTAAGATAGATGAAATGGCCCGGTACAACATGGAGAGTCTTACTGACTACCCACGTCGCTAGAACTCCGACAATCGCATTGGGAAGAAGGTAAAGGGCCACTGTCAGAGGCTCATGGTTCTGAATGCGTAACCAGAACTGGACGGCATAAAATTGCCATGCACCCGAGAAAGCTCCATATCCCAGAAAATATGCTATCATAAGAGGTGTAAATCCCTTGGTGTTCCAAAGTCGATTAGGTATAAGCGGACGTGGGACCCAACGTTCCACGACGAAGAAAGCAATCAATAGCAAAATTCCCACGACGACGAGACTATAGGTGTACGGGCTCCACTGGACAACGGATCCCTGTGTCAGACCAAAAAGAAGACAGATACATCCAGTCACTGCAAAGCCAGCACCAATAAAATCAAAGTCTCGGATTGTTGGTGCATCAGTGCCGACTGTATCAGCGACTGGGCGAAGTGGAGGAATCGTCATATATGCCGCGACAAGACACACTGCAGACAAAATGGCATTTGAACCAAAGATCCATTCAAGATGCGCCTTCAAAACCCCGCCCTGGATACCACCGAGCCAAAAGCCAAAGGGTGCGGTGGCTGACATGGCGGAAAATACTTGATTCTTGCGACGGCCAGGCTTGTAGACCCGGCCGAGGATACTCATAGAGCCAGAGACTAACACTCCAATCGCAAGTCCTTGCATTGCTCGAATGATGTAGAAAAGAATTGCCTTCTCAGTAGAAAATACTCCGACAATGTTCCAGACAAGAAGCCATGCAAAGGCACCGACCATAATCATCTTCGGTGGAGCCAAATCACTTAACGAGCCTGATATCACGACTGAAAGAGAGAGTGGTGTGGTATATGCTCCCAATATCCATGGGAGCTCACTATTGCTGATACCGAGAGACCGTTTGAATTCCTCTTGGTTCACTGTGATATCGCCGAGCAAGAAGGAGAATAGCAGCAGGCCAGCAGAGCATACAAAGACAAAAATGACTTCGGCTGTGAAACTTCCAATTTCAGGCGGCACTCCTTGAAATTGAGGTTCACCAGGGAAGCCAGCTTCTTCCGTGAGATCGGGCATTCGTACTGGCGAAGGTTGTCGGAATGAACGGCGAGTACTGCGCTCACTGCGTCGTGAAGGTACAGCCTCCAGTTCTGAGCGACCTTCATGAGGATGACTTAAAGTGCTGGCGAGATTCTCAAGTGCTTCTCCCATATGCGAACCCCTACGAGTCCGAGTCGTGGGGATTCTGTGAAGATCGGTCACATCCTTTGAATCTGGCATGGCTCCCAACTCATCTGAATTTCTTCGAGTGCTTTCTGCCATCGTTGATAGTGACATGGTAGATGTGGCTGTCGACCCCATTTCATAGATCGCTTGGGTGGAGCCTTTCACTCCATCGCTCACAGCTGTCGGCGCCATCGTGAGCAGACAGTGAACAAACAATAAATATCTCAATGAAGATAAGCGCTCTGATTAAGAAAGGAAAAGAAAAGAAACAAATGGGGACATCAAAACTGATAAATAGACATGTCATTGCGGCGTATAAAAATGGCCCGGAAAAAGTGGATCCGCACGTCACATCGAAGATTTTTATCTCCCTACGGATAACATTCTCCGAAGGTACTACAATATGTACATCGCGATATAGTCTTCCGAGATAGCTGAATTTCTAAATTTAGTCTTTGACAGGTCTAAGGACTCCGTAATAGATAGCATACTGATGAGTTGCATATGCTCATACTAATTTCACCGTTTTGATAGAGGACCCCAGAGTATACAGCAGGACCCGAGCTTATAACCACAGTTTCGGATAGATCTGGGGTGTTTTATGACTGGAGAATATTCCAGGGGCATCAAAGCACAGTTTACTATTAGTATTATTGGTTGGTTGTCGCGGAGAAACAGCATTCATGAAACAACTTTAGATTGCTTGTATGTGATGCCTTATGGCCTGTATGCCTTGCCCAACGGGCAGCACACATCATTCTATGCATGGACCGTTGTGTATTTAGACCTCTCAATCAACAGTCCACTGGGTGGTAGCGAGCCTAAACCTTAGCTACTTTCTAACTAAATCTAGTAATTTTTGAAATGGTCACGAGCGCATTTGTTTTACTCCAAAGACGAGAACAGTTGTATGATGTCACCTACTCGAAGTATAAAATAGCTTCGCCACCTGCACTTTAGCTTCCCCATTCATTATGCTGGTGCTAGTAACTACCAATACCAACTATTACTACGATATCTAGACCACTATATCAACATGTCTGATTTCTTCCGCAGAGCATCTGACGCGTTCAATCGCCAGCGTCAAGGCTCAGCAGACTCTACTGGCGCACCATCGTCTCCTAACGCAGCGAAGTCTCCCGAAGAGCCAACCAAGCAGAGAACTGGATCTGTACAGTCGGAATCTCATGTCAATGAAGCTTTTGCCGGAACTGCGACTAGTATGTATCTCTTCGAAATCCTGACCTCCCAGCCCTTGACGCGTACTGGTAAAGCGATGAGACATACTAACAACCTTGATAGGCGATGTCCCTCAGCCTAAGCGGTACCCTTGGGGCTGGAAACACCAACAAGGAGATGCCTCTGGAAAAAGTAAGCGGGATCCAGGATTGAATGATGATTTCGATTGGATCTTTGCATCTTAGGGAGATTGAGCTCACTTCATGCTTCAATATTCGCTTGGTGCTAGTTTAGTAGTCGATTGCTCACGAATGATATTGAATGCGGAGTTTATCCAAGAAGGAGAATGACTTTTGATACTTTACGACATTCCAGTTACCATTGAATGAACACAATCGGAAATTGTTTTATTTCATGCCATATTCGCATATAAAGAGTAATGGGTCAATACCATAGAACGCCCACACTGAACCAGATGTACGCTTTTATGGTCGATTGAGCCAAATTAAAACCAGCTTAAGCCTCCTCTTCATTGCTGTTAAAGCACAAAATGCTAACCGACTCGTTGGCAACTTTCTGATAGTCAGTGTCCCACTCGCTGAATTTGCAGATACCTGGGTCTTCGACTGAGTACAGAATGGGCTCATCGCACGTGTCGTCCCTTTTTCAAACTGTAAGTATACGTTGACTCAATCTCAACTTGAGGAGTTGACGTGGAAGGTTAGGTCGAAAATACTTACTTGTAAAAGTTACAAACGATATCTTCCGGGACCTCGACGCCGGTTACCTTGCCCTTCCTGTTTGTTTGCAAATGATTAGTTTTCGTGTCGCGAGAATTTCAAATCTTGGTTTTCTCCACATACATGTTCCCTGGCACAATAGTGCACTTGTTGTTAGGCTCAATCTCGGCGGTTTCACCTGTGCACGGCTCTTGCGAATAGATGGTAGCCTTGAGCAAATGATTATTTAGCTTTGTTTTTGGGGGAATTGAGGATATGTCGGGTGGAATGCTCAACCTACCTTCTCGGCTGCAAAAGCAAGAGCCACGCTCGAGAGAATTGCGATTGAGAGAAGCTTGGTTGAGACCATTTTGGTTTTCGTGTGTATTGTTTGATGGATGAAGATGGAGAGTATTGATTATTTGCACAATGTAAAAGGGCCACTTCGGCTTCTTATGGATTTTCGAAGAGCGCCATCGAAATGAAGGCTAAATCTGTTAGCTCCTAAAAGTCTGTCAGTGAGCAATCGGATCTATTTCTTGTTCCTCGCATGTTTTCGGTTGGCTGGGTAGTTTGGTAGCTGCATTTATTGTGTTACACAAGCTGAATGTCCGTCGATCCCCCTTTCTACCTCATCCGCATCTAATGTTGCTGTAATGTCTAGCACCTTTCCTACTGCTTTTTTTTTATCGTCTGAGGCTTTACACACCTTTTAGCCTCACACTTGACCCATCAAAAAGGTCGACATAAAGAGCAGTAGAAAGATTGGCAGCAAATTTGCAAAATAATGTAACAATATGGACCTTCAAAATCTAGTAAAATCCAGTCCTTAGTTCAGAGATATTGCTCGATGTTCTCCATCGGTAGTCAGAATATAACCAGATAGCTTCGGCGATGTGGTCCTCAAACTTAGTGGGTGTGAGGGATTGTTTGGTAGTGTCTTTGTATGAAAATGTTCGGACAGATGTGGTGTGTAAATTTTCATCCCAATCTGTGAAAAGCATCTTAGATGCAAAATATACTGGCGCCTACACCGTCTGCGAGAGCTTAGACAGATCCGATGCGGTTTTGCGAAAGTCTTGCTGAAGTTCAATACTGTTTGAATCATTAACGTATGGACGTAACCGTTCCACTTGTACATCATCTGTCGTTTTCTTCTTGTCCCTCTTCCCATCAAGCTGAATTTCTCCCAGCGCAACATATTGGCCTCGTTGACTTTTGAACGTGACGATCTTCCGTTCTATATTTTTCTGAAAACGGCGAGCAAATGACTTGAAGTCATTTGCAAAAGAATTATTTCCCTGGTGGGAGTTTCCTGCATCAGATTTTCCGCTGTCGTTATCAGAACCATCTTTGTTCTCTTCATCCATAAATTCTTCATCAATCGGACCTGGGCCTTCAAAATGGCCTTCATTATTTCCCTCCTCGCTTGGAGGTGATGGTCGGAACTGTGCATAAAAAACCCGTCGAAGCCCACATGTTTGAGTACACAACGCCAGGTGGATCTGGGTCACAATGGAAACCACAAGTCCAGATGCTTCTCGGATTCTGTTTTCGAAGGGACATAGTGGTCAATAGGCAACGGGTTGGAAAAAAGGGTGAAAGTATCGATGTGAAAGTATTGATTCCCCCTTCGGTACCTCTACATCTACAGCTACTACACGCTGCCCAATTCAGCAAGAGAGCATTCTGTCTGATTGGCCGTTTTACATCATCTGTGAGTCCTACATTACTCTGTTATTTTCAAGGCTGAATGGGTTGAATCTCAATCCTTGACTGGGTCATTTCACAATCTGACTATTATAAAGATATTTATACCCCTTCCCGGAACTACATTGGGTGTTACTGCTAACTATCTACAGGGAATCAGGATCATAAGATCCTCCATAAGCCTGGGGTGTCCGGGAGGGGGACACATCATTCCCTTCCTTGCCCTTCGCAGGACATTGTTTTTTTGTCGCCCGGAAACCATCCGAATTTGACCCTGCTGTTTCCGAGCCCAAAGAATGCGCAACTGTGCGTGAATGAAGCCAGAAATGGAACTGAGTGACCCCCTGTGGTCACCCGACGCTTCTTCCAGTCTGCTGGTTTCCCTCCAGCCCTCCTCCAGCAACAACCCCCGAGAGCCCCCCGAGCTTCCAGCAGGGCCTCCAGCAGGATCGTCTCATGAATTTAGACAAAATCCGAGTCAAAGAGCAGCATGATATCCGTTATTGTCGAGACACATCTTCGGTCGATGCGAATGTCGTGTCCACGGGCAGTCGGCCATCAAGATACCATCCGATCACCCATAGCAATGGTCAAATCCAATTTTGATCACATCGATGGACCCTCATTTGAATTGCACCAAGAAAGACTACATGGACTTACCAACAGAGCAGCGAAGAAGAAGAAAGAGATCATCACGCGGCCCCCAAAGGGGACCGCGGTTCCTCTAGTGTAGAGGAACTTTGGAGCAAGGCGTAACAGCGGCAGCAGCAGGAGCAACACCAGAAACAGAGGCATTTTGAGTGGATGTAGTCGTTGCTATATGGATCAAGAAAATACTGAGCTGTTTGGATGAAGAGAAGAAGAAGAAGCTCTACGAGTTTCGACTACAATTTTGACTGTGTGCTCTCGCTTTGTGGTCGCTCCTTCTCTAACTAACTCCATTTTCCTTCTTTTGGGGGTACCTTCCTAATTTGGACACGCAGCGGAGACTGCACGCTATTTCCACATCCAGTGTGGAAATAGGGCTTAATATAATATGTAAACGGGATAGATACAAAGTAAATACCAGGTGGTATTTAATTTTTGCTTCATATGTTGTTTTGCTGTGCTATTTACACATTGTGGGATGCTTTACACATTCTGTGGTGGTCTTCTACTAGAATTGTTGCAGGACCGGTTTGGCTAAAAGAATCTGTATTAAATTAATGATCCTAGGTTTCACATTTTGCAAATGGCGAAGAATGAACGGGTAATTCTCGAGTTATTCAGACTAGTTTGCTGGAAAAAGATGGTATCTTTACCATACTTTCATTGGAGGCTTGTTTTAAATTAGATAAAATCATTTGTGCTAGCTAGTATAATTCTAGGTAGAACTATCTGTTGCCGTGAATTACATAGCATATAATTCACAAGGCCATGCCATAAGTCGGCGGAGGCGGGGGCCAGTCAGGGTATCTATACGGATCAAGAGGTTCGAAGGGATTGTAGACAAGGTCAAACAAGAGTTCGCGACTTGCATAAGTCGTCATTTTGATGGTGGGCGAGATCTTGTCTGCAAGTTTAGATTCCTGTAATATCCTCCATGAGGAATGGAAAGATCGGTGATGGAAATATGAGTGCCAGAGTTTACCCAAACGACTTTTTGACTCCTTAAACGGAATGGTCCACATATTCTTTGCCACCTCTTCCATTGTAAATTTGTAGTTGTCGTCTCTGAGGTAGGAAAGGTTAATGAACTTCAGCTCTTCGTATGACAATCCCGTGATATCTTCAAAAGTAGCTCGGTGGACTTGTAATACTTTGCCGTGTTTCAAGGGAGGCTGGTCTCCATGTTCTGAGCCCCCCAGGAATCTATGGGCCAAACGAGCATGGTTTCTCTTTCTTCCCCCACTTAGTTTTATATGAGCCTTCCATAGTTCGTCTTCTTGCGTTAGGCCCGGTCCCAGATTCGTCCATCTTGTGATAATTATGGCAATCTTCTTACCGGAGCTGAATCTCCGAACCTCCACCTCAATGTCTGTATTGCATATATCGCAGGTGTACGGAAATGAGACTCCTTCGAATCTTCTACACTCCACAAAAACACCCAGAACTAAAGCATAAAGATCACCTCCAAAGCATGGGATCAACCGACCGCGTGGCAAAATATCGGGGTCGCATGTCGATGGTCTGGTGATTATTATGTTCTGCCTTCTGACATACAGACTTGAGGACTTCGAACATATTTCAGCGTCTCTCGAAAAAAAAAACACACCCTCATTCGCGGCTTCGACTTGTTTGTGCAGTAAGGAGCGTAAGCTGATACCATATTTTTGTCCATGGCGAAACCTTTTCATAGCCAGCTTCAAATGGAGAAACGAGAATATCGGAGCATGGTAAGCCCAGATATGGTCCTCCATTGCATTTTTGCCACTGCACCATTTGCCTGACTGAACACATGGCAATGGACATGATGGCTGATTTGTCGTTGTACCAATGGCTAGACCAAAAGATTCAGATCCATCATATCGATGAAGAGTCTTGCAAATATCACAGACAAAGTATTCCGGATGGTCACGCTCGTATCGTGCCAAGAATTCGAGCTTCTGTGTATCGGTTGGAGTCACCCGTTGCATCTTTCGTAAGAGAAGCTGGTAGAACTGTTTGTTACACAGAGAAAGACAAATTATATCGGGCGTGAGAAGCCAGTCTGCAATTGACAATATCAACTCCAGGGGAAGGGGATCCATAGTAAGAAGATGTTTTCTGTTGCTAACTGATGACACTTTGAGAGATTTGAGAGCTGCCGGTAGATCAAGACTTTTAAAGGACCGAGAGTAAAATACAGTTGTCAAAGTGAAAATAAGTTCGCATAAACTTGAAAATGGCGGAGAATCCCATCCCCGGGTCGAACTTTAAGATGCCCGCCGAAGCCAAATTAGGAAGTCCATATATAATTGATCAGTAGATTCTACGAGTAATATTATCCCCGAGCCCAGTTTAACATTGATCGGGCTTTTATAGTCGTCAGGATGTAATATGGATGATGCGTTTCTATATAGTGCTATTAATCTGATATCACTAAAATATTGCACTCAATAGTTCTTGTACCAATGGAAAATCCATCAAGATGGCATCAAATCGACATGTCATTCGCTTCTAGTCAGAACTATCTAATCACCTAGGCTTTAATGTTGCCAAGTTAGTCGGCGGAGCACATTAATAGCGACCACATCTACGCAATGGTCATATTCCCAACCCCAATCTCTTCACCTCTTCATCTCTCCGCTTCTTTGACTCTTCATCCATCCTCTTCATTTTGTCCATCGCCCGCCCACTGTTAAAGCTCAATGAGAGGAGTCTCTTCATCCTCTTAACAACTCTCGTTTTCCTTCGTAATACTCATCCCGAGCCAGAGTTTGCCGGCTGCTGAATTTCTGTGTTACATCTTTTACTTCTTGTACAAGAGCATTGTAAACCCACTGAGGAATGGCTGTTGCCCTGCTCGTTGCTATTTTATGCCATCTGTTTGCTATGCTATGCCTTCTCTTCGCCTTCATCTCTGATAGGGGAACGGTCATCCGGCAGGGAGGAAGTTTTATTTCAGCTTTTTCCCTCGCCATATGTGTCCTGGTAAGTCAATTTCCATTTCTGGTACTTTTAAAAGAAACATCAGCCATTCTTGAGACTCAATCTTCAACATTATCAAAGGCTAATTTGAGCTCCAGTTAAACGCTGTTTTTACCGATAGAACGACTGTATTTGTTACTCGAATCATTAGTATGCATTTCTCATATTTAATCTAGTTTTTATTATGAGACTTCCATGTAAGTTACACTGTATCTCTGATTTCCTGGTATCTACTTGGGTAGGTACTTTGTATTCTGACTGAAATTTTGTAAAATTCTATGACAGAAAATTTGAACTTTCCATTCCATTTCCCCTTAGCCATAACACCTCTTTGAGCCTAGAATCCTGAATTCTCTATATTTTGCGTTAGGTATCGTCCTGCCGCCTGATGCAATGATCTTCATCCAGATCTTCTCATGAGTCAATTTCAGCCCCCCAGATGGTCTACATCCAAAGTTTGATCATGTGTAGGAAAATTAATCTGCGCCGAAAGCGCCCTCGCACAATGGAAAGGCCGAAACGACGAAGTTCCCGCGTTTGCCGAAAATTCGATCGCAGATTGATTGAAAAGATTATCTGATTGATAACTTTGTCTTGGCACGGCTTCTACATTCCAATCATGCCGTCGGCCTCCCGAAAAAAGTGGCCCCTGGCGCGTCTTAGCCCTGGCCCACCATGCAGAGAGACACCTTGGCATCGAGCAATGAGAGTTCTTGTTCCTGGTGAGCTGAGTCGGGCATCTGCGGCCTCTTGCCCCTCGGTGGAGCTTAGTCTCTCGCTAGACATGAAGCCTATCGAATTACTATGCAGTGTCAAAACAGCCCCTGCCGCAGTCCGCGCGTGCTAGTCTTCCCATCCGACTTCGGTGCTCGGGCCTCGTATCCTCTCTGGGTAAACGATCACATTGTAGCTCTTGGCTTTATATCTTGGGAATGCTCGCTGTGTCGATTTCGGAGTTGTTCCATCTTGGATTTCATCATACTCCGCCATCATGGGTGTACGTCCCTTGGTCCGAAGGGCTCGAACAGTCTTCCAGCGCCTGTCATCAGGAGATAATCATTCAGTTGATGGAGAGACCATTGAGCAGCGCATAGTCAGGGAAAATAGAAGTGCAGGAAAGGGCTCATGGGATGGAAGTGGTGATGCATCTAGGAATTACAGTGGCTCTGGATCTTGGAATGAACAGCAACCTGACGAAAATGTCCAACGTGGTGTTCAAGATGTCCAGGCTGTGGCGATGACCTGGTCTCGGGGTACATTAATTGCAATCTTCATCAAGTGAGTTCCTCTAATTTCTTCTCAATTCTATTATCGGGCTGCTGATTCTTGGCAATTCATAGCATCTGGTTCCTTTATTTCGTCAATGCATTCCAAGCTACGATTTCAGTCAGCCTGAATCCATACGTGACAAGTTCTTTCAAAGCGCATTCATTGTCAGCGGTACCAACTGCTATCGGTGATGCATTTGCAGCTTCAACCTATCTCCCAATGGCAAAGATGATGGATGTTTGGGGTCGTGCAGAGGGCTTTCTCTTGATGATCATCTTCTTAACGATAGGATTGGTTCTTATGGCAGTCTGCGATTCCTTTGAAGTCTACTGCGCAGCCAATGTAAGCATCAATCGATCAAATGCATTCGTGACAGTTTGCTGACATCTGACTTTGGTTTCTAGGCATTTTACTATATCGGATTCTATGGCTCCGAGTACGCGATAGACGTTATTACAGCAGATGCGTCAAGCTTGAGAAACCGTGCTTTTGCATACGCATTTACTTCCTCCCCATATATTATCACTGCATTCGCGGGTCCCAAGGTGGCGGACATCTTCTACTACGATATTTCCTGGCGCTGGGGATTTGGTGCTTGGGCGATCATCACGCCTATTTTCGCTGCGCCGTTATACATAATGCTGAAATACAACCTTCATAAAGCACAAAAAGAAGGATATCGTGTGAGAAGACCAAGTGGTCGCACTTTTCTTGAAAGTGTTTGGCACTGGACGGTCCAGTTTGACTGTGAGTATCGCAATGGCATCTCCCGGTCTATGATCGAGTTGCTTCTCTATGCAGCGATATGAACATTTGCTAACTGCTTTGATGCAGTATTCGGTGTATTAGTCTTTACTACTGGACTCATTTTATTCGAACTGCCGTTCGATATAGCCGACTACGCGCCCGAAGGTTGGGCAACGGGATACATCATTGCTATGCTTGTAATGGGATTCTCGATGCTCTTCTTTTTCACGACCTGGGAAAGATGGCTTGCACCAGTACCACTGCTTGAGTGGCGTCTACTCACAGACCGTACAGTTGTCGGCGCAGTGTTATTGGATGCCACATACCAGCTTTCCAATTATTGCTGGAGCTACTACCTCACATCCTGGCTACAAGTCAACAATGACCTCACCATATCTACTGCAAATATGGTGAACAATATCTTTGACGTGATTTCCGGCGTCCTATTACTTTGTCTTGGTTGGGCAATCCGGGCAACAGGCCGCTATAAATGGTGTCTCTATATTGCGATTCCACTATACATTCTGGCCCAGGGACTACTCATTCATTTCCGTCATCCCAACATGAGCGTTGGATATCAAGTGATGTGTCAAATTTTCCTTGCTATCGGGGGTTCGATCTTCATCCTGGTGGAGCAACTCTCCATCTTAGCGGCTGTGGGCCATCAGCACATTGCAACGTCCCTGGCACTGCTAAATGTTGTCGGTACTATTGGAGACTCGACAGGCCTGACAATAAGCACAGTTATCTGGCAAAACACATACATGAAAGCTCTCCTCAGATACCTCCCGGAGTCAGCCATGTCAAACCTGAACAACATCTATGAGGACCTTGGTACACAAACAAGCTATCCTGTGGGCAGTCCTGTACGACTTGCTATTCAGAAAGCATATGCCTACTCCGAGCTCAGGCTACTTGCCGTGGGATGTGGCATTATGGTTTTAGCGATCCCTTGGACGATCCTTATCAAGGATATCAATCTGAAGAAGAAGGTTCAGGTTAGAGGGACAGTCTTCTAAGCGAAAATATAATAATTAGATAAAAATAAACAATCAAAGTAACGACTACTACGACGATACCCTAATCCACCTCGTTTATATCCACCTTCCTCTCGTAGATCAGGACCCAAACCGTTGGATTGAACCGTGCACGAATGACGTGTTAGGGCAGCTCCGAGCTTTTTAACTGAACAAATCACGAACTAAAAAGGCCAGAGCTCCTTCCCATAATAGGTAGGGTCCGGCGTCTAGATTCCGAGTGCTCTTCGTGAACCATTAAATGCCACATGGTGGTGGGGACTTGTAAAAGCCGAGATCGGATACCGCTCTAAGCGCTTTAGGGCATGAACTACAAGTTCTGTAGTAGCAGGACTTTACTTGCAGATGGGTCTGTGTGTTTGGGCTTGCAGTTGGAAGCTGGCCTTACGCGGAAGACCCCACCACCGAAAGATGGGTTGCATTGCTTTCTTTTCTTATTTTCTGACACATTGCTCGACGTTTAAAAGCCTATTCAAAGGACTCGGCACAGACCCTCTACTTTATTTTTCTTTTCTCTGCAGATTTATCCCAAGCCAACTTTGTCATACAGTAGTGTGGCTGTGTTATATCATTCCCAACAAGGGCCAGTCACTTGAACGAATGAAGCAAAAAGAGTTGAGCAGCCGATATCCGACGGTTGAAATAGTACAGAGCTCTATATTCATCATGGACTCAAGAGACACAAAAGAGAGAAAGTCATCAATCTCCCAACATTCGGAATTTGCAAAGACGCTTATATATGATTATACTGGGGGGGTTGAAATTGTCAAAGCGGGCACTCTCCCAGCTCTGGTGGAGTATCTTACTCGCCACGATAAACTCGATGCAGCTTTCAATCGTACATTCCTCACGACATACAAATACTTCTTATCAACAAACGAGCTTATCCGGCACCTCATCAATCGATTCGAAAACAAACCACCAGATCTTGATCCGTCTGATGTTACCGAATGGTCAGAAAATATACGACCATTAGTTCGATTGCGTGTGATCAACATTTTCAAACAATGGCTTGAATCTTTCTGGGTTGATTCAAGTCGTTGTGATGCTACTACCAGCCAAGATCTTCTTGAGATCAAATCTTTCGTCTATCGGATTAACGATGCTTCTGAAGCAGTCGCCGCACGACAGCTTCTTTCCATCATTCAGTGTCGACTCGAAGGCGTCACCAATATTAAAACCTTTCAACCTTCTCTATCCAATTCACCAAAGCCGATCCTTCCCAAAAAGTTAAGCAGGTTACAGTTTATGAAGATCGATGCTAAAGAAATTGCCCGACAGTTGACGATAATGGAATCATCCATGTTTAGTAAGATACAACCGAGAGAGTTGTTGAACAAGTCATGGTCGAAGAAAGATAATTCAAGGGGGCCTGGACCAGCTCCACATATAAGAGCCTCGATCAGATACTCGAATCAAGTATCTAATTGGGTAGTTGCTCTCATTCTTGCGGAGTCAGAGCTCAAAAAGCGAACTCGGGTTATAGGGCACCTCGTCAATGTCGCAAGTGTATGTTGACAATGATAATAAATTAAGGAAGGAAATTACTGAACACAGTTACAATCAGGTATGCTACAGCCTGCAAAACTATTCGACGGTTATTAGCATTCTCTCAGGCCTTGAAAGTGCCCCAATATACCGTCTAAGCCGAACATGGGCGATGGTCACCGAAAGAAGCTGCAATACATTGTCACCATTGCAAGCGATGATCTCCAGCGCTCAAAACTACCAAGCATATCGTGCCACTATTAGATCTGCAGTCCCACCCTGCATACCGTTTCTCGGTAAGTGAGATACTTTCTTACAATCAGTTTCTTTCGCCGATCTAATATTTTGAATAGGTCTATTTCTGAAAGATCTGACCTTCATTGAAGACGGAAACCCGAACTTGACCTCGGATAGTCTTATCAATTTCCATAAATATTCTATGTTAGCATCGACTATTCAAGAAGTTCAACGTTTCAAAGAGGCGCCCTACTGTCTACAACCGGTACCGGAGCTGCAAGAGTACCTTGCCACTCAATTACAGTCAACGCCGGAATTACATGAGCTTTGGCCAAGAAGCTGTGAGTTAGAGCCAAGAGGACGTGGAGATGAAAGCAGACTTCGGGATACTTATACTGCAACTGGTGGTATGACAACTTCGATGGTAGTTGCCTGTATGGTTATGGATCCTGATTAAGTGTTTGATGAAATTTTGATACCCCTTATGTCGTTACGAGTTATTTGATATCCCTATTTCGATTGTTTATATCTAAGAGATAGTATGTACAAACTTCAGTATTCCATCAGTGTTGTCTATAATAGTAAATCTAGAGAGAGAGATGCAGCCAATCCAGAGATTTGAGAATCTGGACAAATCTGAAACACTCATCCAGGGTGGTCTAGACCATATGATCTCCACATCCCCTCAATACTCCGCTGTAATGCGTAGGCGTTAGAGATACATTAAGAAGGATTGAAATTATGGATCCAGATCGAGCTCATCAATCAGGTCAAGCAAAGAGCTGATGGTCCTGGGTCCGGCGGGGGATTCATTGCCACCTCCCCGAGCAATGAGATAGCTCTCCCATCCTGCGTCTGTTGCAGCACAATAGTCCTTTTTGTACTCATCTCCCACGTGAACACAGACCCAATCACCTGTTTCTTTTGCGGTAACAGAGGTTTGGGTTTGTCTCTGGCTGCTTGGCAGTAAACGAGCTTGTCGTTTCGCAACATCAAAAATCATTTTGTTTGGTTTGCCTTCGCCAGCTTCATAGCTTGTAATCACAAAGTCCAGATCGTTATAAGCCTTGGGAGATGACTCCGAATTGTCAGATTGAGACTCATCCCAATACTCAAACCCTGGAAGATGCATACTAGATCGATCCTGATCCGCACGTAAATCACCCACCCGCAGTCCTAAAGCCTTGAGAACAGAAGGGACACGGTCATCTGAATTGGATATAACACCTAACAAAACACGGTCAAACCGTCGCGTCGAAAACTCCCTCAAACCACGCATGCGCGAGAAAAACGGGTGAACATCATCAAATAGCGCATAACCTTCATCACCAGAGAATCTATTGAGTAAGGTATTTGCCATGCCTGGTGGAAATTCGAATGATTGACTTTTCCCATCAGAAGCCAAGACACGCGAGAAGCTTTCATGCATCACCTCCTCCCACCATTGTTTTGGTCCACCGTATTTGCCACGAAGCACGTCGGCCCGACCATAATTCGGCCATCGCTCAGAATGAGCCTTATAAGCAACCTTAAAGGCTTCTGCGATTTTCTTGGGAGTCACAATATCCCGAGGAAGACCATATTCATGTGCAACAGTCGCGTATTGCTCTGGTACTGGTGGTTTGGGATAAAAAAGAGTATCGAACGCGTCAAATGTTATGAGAAGAGTCTTTGAAGGCGTGGAAGTTGAAAGCGAGCGAGTACTCATTCTGAGAGGATTCATTACGCTCGTCTGGTAATTTTAGAGATGGTTGGGGACTTGGCCCGGTGATGCGTTGATGTTATCCAGAACGAAGTCCAATCACGGGAATGTTTACCGGTGCGTGGATCCCAACGGCAAATTCGCGATATCCTGGGAATATATTGCAACTGGGTTTGACTGATTACTTGAATTTCAAGGAATTGTCGAGTTCCGAATTGGTTTGAAGTTGAAATTGAGTGACAACCACTATATCACGTAAGCAACCGACATCGGGCATAAAATCATCAACTATGAGGTGTAGAATGGAATTTGATCTCTAATCTGTTCGATTTCAATGGAAATATTCGATTTGAAGAAGATGAAAATCTTTGGCTTGCATTTTACATCATTGGATCGGAAAATGCATATACGGGATGGGATGATTGAAAGCAAGCAAACCGACTATTCTTGCAGCCTGTAAACCCTTGAGAAGAGATTCACACTTGGTACTCTAGATGCTGATGTCGTTTTTGATGGAATCATCGGGGCGCTATAATAGTGGTGTCTCATAGCTCAGAGATAGCATTTCATTTTGATGAGCGGATGTCGCTTTATAATTGCATCTCGTTGCACTAGTCTTCTCATCGCAAATCAGGCTTTCTGGGATGGTATAAGATAAATGGTTTCCTTCATTCGTTTGTTTAGTCTTTAAATATAGCGAAAGATGAGCTTCTCCCCTCGTTTGGCCCGCCATTTATTCGTGGCTGTCATCAGTTCTGGACAGCCTCGCACAATCCAGGCCCATTTCTTCAGGAATGCTTCGGTCACCTCCCAGTTATTAATATCCCAAGGCTCACCCCATACAATCAAACCAGCATTCTCTGATGATCCAGTGTTCCAGAATCCCATTATATCGACACATAATTGATCGTCATTCCACTCATCGCCTGCCTGGATCATATTATCCCGCATTTTGGGATGAGGGAAGAAGTCCAACCACGGGTGGTGTGGTTTATTTCTTTGAATTCGTGTCGGCCGCAGACTGACTGGCATTTTGTTTTCCTCTATGATCTCATTCCTTTTCGCTTGGTTGAAATGCGATATCGCATCATCGTGCATATCGTCCAAACAGCCCCCGGCTAACCGAAGATTGTGCCCAAATGCGCGGAACACGTTGACTTTGGTAAGTGTTAAAAGGTGATCAGCGGTCGGTGAGCCTGTCATATAACTCTCATATGCAGCACGAGCGAAACGATCCATCAGTACGCGGACAGAGGCGGGCGAGAGGCACTGAATATCGTGTATTCCATTTCCTGGGCCGTTGTTCTCCTTCGATCGGACGAGCGCGGTCGCACAGGACGTAGGGGTAGAGGCAACGACGCTTTTTGGGTGGATATCTTTATTCGCTTCAGATCTTTGTCTTCGTCCTATATTATTTCGATGCCATTAGCACCTTGAATCTCTCAGAATTCCCACTTCATCCAAATTGTATACGTACGGCGAGCACGCTGATTAATTCGATTTTGTCGTCTGCGGCGTTCTGCCGGGTCCGTCAAGCCCACCCAATCGTCTTCAGCCTTGTCAGCGTCGATCGGGGGCGATTTCTTTAATTGTGGGGAAGTAGACATCTTCGGAGTCTGCGCTAGAGTGTCAGCAGGTTGATTTCGAAGAAGAAATGAAGGTTGAAGGCAACCGCTTTGATTTATGCGGATCACTGACGCCAGGGAGACAGACCGCTGCCAATCAGGATTGTTTGAGAGGCGGGTCTTGATCGGAGTTAAGAAGAGAGTGATTTAATGTGGGTAATTAAGGGTCTCTAGAACAGGTGGAAATGTTCAGAAGATCATTGATGAAAAAAAATAATGAGGGTGTTCAAAGATCTATGGGATTTTTCTTCAGCATATGTGAATCTAAGTTTAGGGCTTCTTTTTTAATCTACAGAAGTCACGGTAAGTTGTCTACCCATTTACAGGTTAGAGGAACAAGTAAGCTACTGCATAAATGCATATTATTATTAATTAGAATCACCATAAACATGCCTAGCACTTAATTAATATCTCCTGTATATTCAAAAGACCCGCGCATACTCGAAATCGGCGGGAGTTAGCGACCTCTGGCGCTCACCAAACGAATACAAACCGAACATCATCCCAGTAAAAGGTGCACCGACAGGAGGTGCATTTGTCGCTGCTTTGTTCAGGACACTTCCAATCCACACACTCTCGGTAGATCCCTCTTGATGGAAATCAAATCGATACTGGCTACCACATTCAATTGTCAATGTAATTGCAGACGTTAAATCCAATTCCCTTTCGATGATGTCGCCTTCAGAGGGGCGGAATCGCATAACTCGTCTGTTTCCCTTCTTGCGAATTCCAAGACTGGTGTATGTGAAATAATTCCACCAGAGGACTGTACCCGCTTCGATGTGCTCTGAATCTGGATTAAATGAAAGCTTTGTCTCCCAGGTACATTCACGATGGATCTGTTTTCGCAGAAATAATGTCGGACAAGCTGGGGTCGAGAGATCATATGGGCCTCCGTAAAGCCGTAGGTAATTAGGTCGTTCAGTTAGTGAGAAGTCAGATGTAAACGGTGTATCTAGTAACATTCATTAGATTCCGTCTTGGATGATGACTGAGTATTGCAACTCACTCTTTCTATACCATCCCAATTGCATTTCAGTGGTTGAAAATTCATCTCTCCATGCCTTAGGAACTTCATGCTCATATAGACCTGGACCTGTTGAATGAAGCATAATCTTGCTGCCTCCATTGATCACTGGCCAGTCATTCTCCCAGGATACAGGGACAAGAAAAGATTCACGGCCTAAAAAGGAATTAGCCAATATCGCCATCGACCTTGAACAGGATTGACATGCCGAGGACCGAATCCTCCCATTCATTTTCCTTTCGCAAAGGGCGAACACCAAGTAATACTGCCCACCAATTCCCTTTCGTATCTTCAACCAGATCCGCATGTCCTGTGTTTTGCACCTCATCCTCTAACCCATTGCGCCAAAGAGGATTATTGGGCCCCAACACCCATGGCCCTAGTGGACCACTCTCGCTACGACTCACCCACTCGCAATGACCACTCTCAGTGCCACCTTCAGCTGTAAAGAGATACCAGTACCGACCACGCTTGAATATATGAGAGCCTTCCGCAACCCCGGACGAGGACTCGCGTATCAATTTGGGTTCGGATGTAGAGTGACCAGTCTCAAGATCTACAGTGCAGATGTGAATGGCAAAATCCTTCAATTTAGCCCCAGGCGTGGGAATTAACTTGCGATAAGTTGATGAAAGATACACCGTACCATCATCATCCCAGAAAAGCTACTTTTATCAGCAGAAATTCATCATCTCTTCGAAAGAATACTGACGTCCTGATCAAACCCGACCTGATCAAAGTAAACGGGATCCGACCAAGTTCTATCATCCCATATATTGGTGGTTTTGACATAAAATCCTTGAGGCCATACTCGATCATCCTGTTGGGGTCTGTATCGCTGGAAACTCGCCGTCACGACGTAAAATACCCCATTATGGTAACGAAGGGTTGACGCCCAGATTCCACCTCCAGGCTCCGGCGTGTGTATTTGAAGCTGACTTCGTCTTGTCAATGCATGACCAATTAGGGCCCATTTGATCAAATCCCGACTATGATAAATTGGCACACCGGGGAAATATTCGAAAGTCGAGGTAACTAAGAAGAAGTCCTCTCCAACGCGGATAATCGATGGGTCAGGATTAAATCCTGGAATAATAGGGTTAATGAAACTCATAATCAAAGTATTTCCCGTTAATCAATGGAGAGGGGATTGGTGAATTTAAATGCGGAGGAAATACGGAAGACACTGGTATTTCTGACCCTAATTGGTGGATAAATGATCGTGGCTGAATAGTGAGCATCACCCACTGGCATTGATGTACTACAATCGTATCCTAGATTGATTCCTCTACTCAAGAGGAAACATTATTCAAATTCAAATTGAGGTCTCAGAAACGAGAAACTCGTACCTACGAAATGGGTACATATCTATTATCTGAAAAGTTATGATTGGGTCTAAAAAATCCAAACCGTCCCTCATACTAAGAGGTTATTTGAAATAAAATACTTAACAATCACAGGATTGTGAACCTTCACGTGAATAGCAACCTGGCTTTTTCGTCAAGGGACATGAAATATTTTTGATGGATCAATCTGCAAGACATTCAACTAGCGGTCCCTTTCCCAGAGTGGAAAGAATTCGCTGGAACCCCCACGGTCGGTATATATATATCTATACCTCTGGGTAATATATATCGAGAAATGTGGAGAAATGGTGTGTCGAGGACACCTCTTCTACCAACCTTTTGGAGGCGACAAATTCTCGCAGTGAGCACTTCCATGATACTTACTAAGTACTTATTCCATCTCAGGAATATCTTCACAAATTGGATGGTAGCTGGTAGTACACTGCGGTGACTATGCCCTAATCGAGCAACTCCGCCAGCGGGGATTGTCTCCGCCGCCAAGCAAATCCCCTCAAAACTTGGAAAAGGCGAGAACCACCGTGACATCAACATCCAGTCAAATTGTGCTGATTCTGCGGGGCTCAAAAAGCTGCTTCTGCAGTAAAATGGACAGCACATAAGGTTTGTCCGATTTAAATCTGAGATTTCCCCGCGGACTTCTCTTCATTCCAACTCCTTGCCTCGATATTTCCCCGATGCTGATTGTGGGGTAAACCATGGCCTCCACGTGTGAAGTGCAGGAACAATTACGGGATAGCAATACTATCACTCTTCAGGCGTTGCCTCCGAGTGAGCAGTCTAGAACCGAATCTGGCAATAATTCCTCCGAAGATGGATTCGCGGCGCTGGAGAAATGGAATGAGCCTCGAATCAATGCCTGTCGCTCGTTTGCAACATTCTGGAGCATGCTAGTGATGGGCGCAAATGATGCAGCATACGGTGTAAGCTAGTCTTTTGTTAAAGACCGTTTGAGATAAAGCTAATCTTTTTTGATTCTTTGCGCTCTAGGCTCTGATTCCTTATGTGAGACCAGCATTCAACAATCTACGCTCCATATTATTGAAGCTTACAATTTTAGCTTGAATCATACTACAATCTTTCCTACACGGTCGTGTCCCTTGTTTTCCTGTCGCCGTTAGTAGGATATACACTGGCGGCCTGCCTCAATCATCGGATTCATACCTCATTCGGACAACGCGGCCCCGCTCTCATCGGACCAGGATGTCACCTACTGGCCTATATCATCAACTGCATTCATCCCCCATACCCAGTCCTCGTGATCTCCTTTATCTTCGCTGGCTTTGGAAATGGCATAGAGGACGCGGCATGGAATGCATGGATTGGGAATATGGCTCATTCCAATGAACTGCTGGGCCTGCTACATGGTTTCTATGGCGTGGGTGCAGTGCTGAGTCCATTGGCCGCGACGTATATGATTGCACGGTCGAACATGCCTTGGTATTACTTCTACTATATCATGGTAAGTGGCCACCACAACTTAGAGGTAGGTAGTTTCTCACATTCGCTATTTTTGATAGATCGGTGCCTCATTCGTCGAGCTCGTCTCTTGCGCTGCTTGCTTCTGGAAGGCAACAGGCGCTGTTTTCCGAGCGACCAGCACTAGCACTGACGATGAAAACAAAAAGGGCGGGTTGAAGTCGGCGCTCTTCACCAGTCCCTCCGCGCGAGTCACCTGGTTATGTTCAATATTCTTGCTAGGCTATGTCGGCGTAGAGGTTGCTTTGGGTGGATGGATTGTCACTTTTATGATTCGCGTACGAAACGGGCCCGCTTTTGCCAGTGGAATGACGGCCACGGGCTTCTGGCTCGGTATCACGGTCGGTCGGTTTTTGCTGGGCTTCGTGACACCTCGCGTAGGTGAAAAGCTGGCAATTGCGGTAAGTTCCTCCTGGTCTTCTCGTCATAGTTGACAAGGATCGAATTTGATGCTGAATATGTGACCATAGGCATACGTCCTTCTCTCCATGGCCTTTGGACTTATCCTTTGGCTCGTCCCTCAGTTCTATGCATCGGCCGTCGCTGTTGCACTCCAAGGTTTCTTCCTGGGTCCTCTATTTCCTGGCGTAGTTGTGATGATTGCCAAATTACTGCCCCGTCATCTCCACGTCAGTTCCATTGGATTCGCAGCGGCTTTTGGAGGGTCCGGAGCTGCAATCCTGCCCTTTGCTGTAGGCGCACTGGCCCAGGCAAAGGGTGTGCGGGTATTACAACCGTTCATAATTGCATTGTCGGGTGCTATCTTCCTTGCATGGCTAGGATTGCCGCGGGTGAAAAAAGAGCAGCGCAGCGAATAATTCGGAATAATGCGGCGATGATGCGATGAAATGGTCCCATGTGTCTTTATCCACAGACTTTAACTGGGAAATTTGAATATGATTATGACATATTGACTTCTTCGAATTGGCCCCTTAAGCCATTCACAGACATTTTCACAAGCTGGGCTGGCAGATTAGCATGTGAACATGTGATAGTCGGAACCCGATCAGCTTATCTGATCCGAGAATACTTTAGCCTCCCGAGCCGCTGAGCTCCGATGAGAATCCTTTTAATTGTTTCCTGGAGATTTTGCTTCCTTCATGTGGGCTTAAGTATAGCGGTATATCTTCATTCAATCAGTTACAAGGCCATGGTTATGATATCAGTTCAACGCTCGTCCTTTGAAGGCCTTCCCGGTAAGTCGGTCTATCTCGGAGAGCCTCAAGAGTTCGTTCGGCATAGTGTGTCTGTAGCCGGCAGTTACTAGTATCCTTGTATATTCAAAGTAGAGGCTACAGAACATCATAATAAGTATTGGGAATGACCTTGGCGTGTTGTCTGGCAACTATCCACTCTACAACCGCTGGAGACAGCCGAGGTCAAATGACGAGCCCCTTGACTTGGTGGCGTTCGGCCTTCGCCGGGTCACCAGCCGACCGCCTATCCAGTGACGATCGTTTACTCTCAGAGTAAGCGTATTGTACATACTCTGTAGTCAATGTAAACCTAGCAGAGCCAACACTAATCCGAATCATATTATAGCTAATCCTAGTTAAGACGAGCGGCCGACTTCGGGGTTGGGTGACCCCGGGAATGGACCAGCCGACACCCCGCAACTTGGCGGGGAAAACCCTGGGGTGAAGAGGGGGAAGAAGATGCAATGTAGATGCTATGTTGAGAATTGACAGTTGTTTCAGTCTTCTGACTTGATTATTTTCTTTCTATTCGACACAAAAACGACCTTCTATTGCCATTGTACTGTAGACCTGCTGTATATCCGGCATCGGCGCTTAACCATTTTCGGACAGCCTCGGCACTTTCCTTTTTGGGATTCCCTCGGCCTGGAACGTCAGTCGCGCCTTCCCTTTCCCCATGGGCGGCCGCCGCAGTGGTGGCTCCTGCCTGATTTAATCCCATCGACCTCGCTGCTTCCCCAGTTTCTTTCTTCTTCTTCTTTTTCTTTCTTCAACTTCAACTTCTCCCCTTTTTCCTCCCACGTCCAACTATGCCTTCACCTCCTCCTGACTGGGTCAAGGCCCTTACTCCTGCGGGTCCGCAGGGATCTGAGCTACTCGCCCAAGAGCGTGCTTCTTCCAATATCAATGTCGAGAAGTTGTCCGAATTGCTTCACACAAAGGAATTTCTCCAGCGTCAAAAGCAGTTGGTTGAGCTATTGCAGCCTGAGAAGGTCTTCGACAAGTCCCAAAATCACACTCTCGGTCGCGTGGAGCGTCTTCAACGATCGCTGGCCAAGGCCAAGCGCCTGCAGCAGCTCGCTGAGCAACATCAATGGTCTATGGAGGAGCTCCACGCTGCCAATGAACTGATCGGCGAACCTACACCTTATGGCCTCCACGCCAGCATGTTCCTGGTAAGATCTATCGCCCTGCCAAGCGACGAAGCTACGAGCCGATGCTAACCGACTATTCTACTTTTTAGGTGACACTGCGCGAACAAGGTACCCCCGAACAACACAAGCTCTTCCTGGAGCGTGCGGCCAAATACCAGATCATCGGATGCTATGCCCAAACAGAACTGGGCCATGGCTCCAACGTTCGTGGTCTGGAGACCACTGCTACCTGGAACCCTGATGACAAGACCTTCACTATCCACTCCCCAACTCTGACTGCCTCCAAGTGGTGGATTGGGTCCCTTGGCCGCACTGCCAATCATGCCGTAGTCATGGCCCAGCTGTTTATCGGTGGAAAGAACTACGGTCCTCATCCGTTCGTGGTGCAAGTCCGTGATCTTGAGACTCATCAGCCTCTTGAGAACGTTTACGTTGGTGACATTGGTCCCAAGTTTGGTTACAAGTGAGTGATGCACATCAAATGCATATATTTGTCTCATCGCCAGCAGTGGCTAATTTCCCTTTTTTCAGCACTATGGACAACGGCTTCCTGCTGTTCAACAAGGTCAAGGTTCCCCACATCAACATGTTGGCTCGCTTCTCCCGCATCGATAAGGATACCAACAAGTACATTCGCCCTGCTCTCCCTACCCTCGTCTATGGTACCCTCACTTGGGTGCGCTCCAACATTGTCCTTCAGTCTGGTGGTGTTCTGGCTCGTGGTGTGACCATCGCTACCCGCTATGCCGCTGTCCGTAGACAGTTCCAGGACCGTGATGCCGATGTCAATGCTGGAGAGAACCAAGTCCTCAACTACAAGATGGTCCAAGTCCGTCTGCTGCCTCTTCTGGCCTCCATGTATGCCCTGCACTTCACTGGTCGTGGTATGATGCGTCTGTATCAGGAGAACCAGCAGCGTATGAAGGCTGCTGCTTCTCCCGGTCAAGACTCTCGCGGCGCTGGCCCGGAGGAGCTCCGCGCTGGTGCTGATCTCTTGGCTGATCTCCACGCCACCTCTTGTGGTCTCAAGGCTCTGGCCAGTACCACTGCTGGTGAGGGTCTGGAGGTGTGCCGTCGTGCTTGCGGTGGCCACGGTTACAGCAGCTACAGCGGTATCGGATCTTACTACGCTGACTATCTCCCTACACTCACCTGGGAGGGTGACAACTACATGCTTACACAGCAGGTTGCCCGTTATCTGCTGAAGTCTGCCCGTGCTGTTCTTTCCGGAAAGTCTGCGGATAATGACACCTCCCGCATCCTGCGCAACTACCTTGACCGCCGCGAGAAGGGTGCTTCGTTCGATGTTCTCGAGAACGATGCTGATATTGTCGAGGCTTTCGCTTGGCGTACCGCCCATCTCACCTTCGAGGCCCTGAAGCACCGTGATGCTGAGAAGCGCTCGTGGAACAGCCTTCTGGTTGACTTCTGGCGTCTGTCCACTGCTCACTCCCAATACCTGGTTGTGAGGAACTTCTTCGAGGCTGTCTCTTCGCCCGAACTTACTCAGTCCATTGATTCTGACACCAAGACCCTCCTCCACGCTCTCTTCCGTCTTTACTCTCTTCACACTCTCGAGCGCGAAGCCGCCGAGTTCTTCTCTTCCGGCGCCGTGACTGTCCGCCAAATCACCCTCACCCGCACCACTGCCGTCATGAAGCTTCTTGATGAAATCCGTCCTCACGCTATCCGCCTTGTCGATGCTTGGGCTATTCCCGACTGGCAACTTGACAGCAGCTTGGGCCGTTCTGATGGAAAGGTCTACGAAGATCTCTTCCGTCGCGCCAGCCAAGAGAACCCCGTTAACGACCTTGTCTTCGACCCCTATCCTTGGAACGCGGCTGTTCTCAAGAATGAGCCCGCCAAGAGCAAGCTTTAAATTTCGTTTCTTTTTAACGTCCCTTTTCGATTCCCGATGATGTATTTGTCTTCTCTTTGAATATTCTTTGTACATGTTTGGAAGGTTAGACTAGATAAGATATAGATCTTATAGAATGATTCTGATACCACTTCTCATGCTCCTGTAAGTTTGAAATTTAAGAATCGCCATAGCCAGTTCCGATTATCATCATTGCACCCACTAGTGTAATTTGATCATGTCTGTACGCACGCATTCATGCATGGATTATCATTCATTGTTCAGCAATGCTAAACCATGGCAATAGTTTATAGACTAAAGTACCCGAAATCAAAGGGAAAAGGAGTCCTTTAGAGGAAGATTTCGACTTGAGAGTCCAACATAAACCTTGTACTCCCCTTCTTGTAAAGCCCATTGCTGAGCATTCACATCCCAACTACTCAAATCTCGTCTAGTCAGTGAGAAAGTCACAGTCTCACGCTGTCCACTCGCGATGTGCACTTTCTCGAATCCTCGAAGTTGACGGATTGGGCCACCGGGGATGCCCAGATACAATTGAGCAACTTCATCCCCGTCCATATCTCCAGCATTCTGCACCTCGGCAGTCACTGTCATCAAGACATCCCATAAATGAGGGTTTCCACCCTCCATGATATCTGCGGAAGGCGGATATTGGGAAGTAGGCTTGTTCGATTTCTGCATCTTCAGGCCTGAGTACTTGAAGGTTGTATAAGATAGTCCGTATCCGAACTCAAAGCGCGGTGTGGTATCCTTCTTGTCGAATGCACGATATCCAATGAACTGACCCTCTGTGAAGTCCGACTGAGGGAAAAGCCAATAATCACCCTTTGGCTGCGTAGGAGAGAGAACATCACCATAGTCCGAAGCCTTCTTAGCCACAGTATAAGGAAGACGGCCCGAGGGATTAGAACGACCATAGAGAATATCGACTAGAGAACGACCAGTATCTTGGCCAGGTAAATGAGCGAATATGACAGCGCTCACATTCGAATTCTCGACCCAGTTATCGACAACACGGATACCAGCATTGTGAATGACAACCATTGTATTGGCACACTTGCTTGCCACATTAGTGATAAGTGTATCACTATACTGATCACTCAAACCAGGACGATCGAATCCTTCGGTGGCATAGTCATTCACAAGGACAATACAAACATCTGAGCTTGCATCCACATCCGGGTCCTGATCGTAGAAATTATACATGACCGATGTATCATCATCATAAGCCTGGCGTTGAATAGCATCGATGGGAGTATCCACATAAGCCGCCGAGCCAGCACCAGAACCTCCACCAACATAAAGAGTCGAATTTTGATAAGGAGGACTTTCATTTTGCTGTGCAAGTGAAACTTCGAGAAAGTTCGGTGGTGCAGCATCGTATCCGAACACTGATATCATTTTGGGAGATTTTAGAGGGAGGGCATTGTTGGTATTCTTAACCAGGACATGACCCTCAACTGCACTTTGTAGAAGTACGGACTTTGAATCTGGAGATTTTCCAATGATTTGTTTGTGAGGCACAGTGATATCTGCTGGCATGCCAATACCTGGGTTAGGAATTTCTTTGGTTTGATTGAGTTGATACCATGTTGCAATTATACTGTGAGCGATGAATTAGCTGGTTTCGACCCTATTCTGAGTAAGAGGATAGCTTACCGGGTCGCCATATCATCGAGTCGAGATGCTTCCATAGAGCCATTTTTAATTGCAATCGTGAGGTTGTCCCCCCACATTTCCGACGAGGGCATAACCATGTCTAGACCAGCATTCGCAGCGGCGATACCAGCATGCTGAGCACCCCAGTCGGTAACAACATAACCTGCATACCAAATTAGCTCAGATACGAGGCTTCCTGCTTCTATGGGAGAGCTTACCCTTGAAGCCTAACTCAGTCTTGAGGAGCCCATTCAAGGTCTTGCTATTCTGACAGCCGTAGGAGTTATTGATACGCTGATACGAGCACATCACAGAAGCACTCCCAGCTAGAACAGCATCTTGGAAGGGCCATAGGTAAAGCTCATGCATGGTCTTATCATCAATATTTGACGAAACCGCCTCTGTCCACTCCCCTTGCTCATTCGCCATTGGATTACGGTTTGTCTCTTGTTCATTTGCGATATAATGCTGATACTCGTGAGCATACACCTTAGCGACACCGAGGAGGGAGATACTTACCTTTGTAGAAGCCCCAACGCCCGCTGACTGAATACCTTGAACTGTTTCATAGACCAAGCTTCCAGCAAGGTAGGGATCATCCGTGAATCCCTCCCAATTACGACCACCCTCAGCAACACGGCCAAGTGGTCCGACCACGGGGCCGAGTAACAGATTGACACCTTTTCTGCGAAACTCAGCACCCATATGGGCACCGCGTTGCTTTGCTAGATCTTTGTTCCAACTATTGCGAAAAATCCAATTAGCCTGATGATGATTTGGCGAGCAATGAACAGGACGATAGTTACCTAGCTCCCACATGGAGGCCACTTGGCCAGCTATTGACATAGTCGGTTCCTCTCTGGTATCGTTAGTAAGACAGAGTATATCAAATCATTCGTAATCTGAAGACTCACCAATCCATTTCCCGCATCGGAAACGCAGAAACCCGGGAAACCCAGGCGCTCGATTGGCGCAATATTACCAGAGCATCCATTATTGACAGTGACTCCCGCAGTCAAGTTCACTTTTTCCTCTGCAGTCAATTTTCCAACAAACTCCTCGGCTTGTTTGTATGCGGCTGCCCAGTTTCCTGTGCCAGAGCCCTTGGCTAAGTAGATATATGTAAGTAGGGATAACAAAATCTAGGGCGAAAAATCCACGTACGAGAAGGGTAGACCGGCGGGGATTGGCCGTAGAAGTTAGTGTCACTGGTGATATTCTCAGCCTGAGAAGTACTCAGCATGAGAGCAACTAGTATGCCCGAGAAATAGGCCTTGAGACCCATGTTGATAGATTGATGCAACCTCGAGTTGTCTCGACTAGCAGGCCGTATCAATTTATAAAAAAAAAGACCCCTCGGATGCGAATGATAATTCCGGAACGGAGATTTCGTCTTTCAGGAAAAGCTTCCTAGTTTATTTTCGGGAACCATTAGGTCAATGTGATCATAACATGCAGAAGGTCCGTCGAAGTAACTGCAGAAAAGCCGGAGGCGCAAGCAAAGCAGCACGATTCGTCCTCAATCCCGGGTTAATCAAATCCGAAATGAAGAGTTGCGGGGAAAAGCATACTAATTGTATGAAATTACAAGGATCGGATCGTGGGGGAGAAGCCGACGCGCGATGGTGCGCGTATGAAATGTACATTCCAGAGACAGGTTGGTCTGTAAGGGGAATTTTGATGGTCGATCGGCATGGTCAGTTCTCGCGATGCGTGACATAGCAGAGTATCAGTCAGTCGCTAGTACTTTGAAGAAAGAGGTAGTGTTATCGGGTGATCTGTGAAGCACGGATGTTTGAGGTAGTATCAAGTTGAACTCTTTCAAGTTGGTTTATTTCCCCGATTTTTATAGAATCCGCTCGTCTCCGCTTCTCCGCTTCCCCGCAATTCAAGGGCATTACTACCACCCAGTGTTATTATTTATGCTGATATTAAAATATGTTACTAGTATGGTGGTCATAGAATTTTCAGAATGGTATACGATAAGTTAGGAGCATCACCAGGTAGCAAGGTCTACGAAAGCTACAAGACATCTTCGGTCGTGATTTGGACGGCACAAGTCCACTTCAATACATCAAAACAATCATGCATTGCTGTAGAATCCCTAGTGCTATATAATGCATTGCAGATATGATGAGAAAAGTCAATCAGCTCCGAATATAATTTTCATCCAGCGTCAATTGATAAATTTGTCTATCAACTTGAACAATACGACCAAAGGGACTCTCTACAGCCCTGGAGTCATGCTAGCATATTATCGCGAGTCGCCCGTTTCTAGATTTCGTAAGAGAGATAAGAGACCCCAAACTTTGAAAGGTAAATAGCTGCTACGCAGTCCGAGAAGTATATCATCAATTGCCCAGGTGGAATCATGAGAAAGCTACAGTTAGTTAAATCGGTATGAGGGAGTCAAGCCAAGTCCATCTTTAAAACATATGTATGCTACTCAGTTCTCGAAGTCACCTATAGATCCAAACAAAATAGATACACCCTATCTGGGGCCGTCGGTATTTTAGCGAAGGCGAATGTATCGCACTCCAAGTCAACATCATCATGCAACGGCATAACCATAACCCATTCCATTCGAGATATAGTCGAAATAAAGAAATAAACAACATAAAAGCCGCAAGACCTCACTAACTTGGTCCTTTCTCCTCTTATAATTCATCAAGAATTATTCAGTTTTGTAGCACAATTGTAAGTGAGCGGTCGGGCGCAGCATCATCCAAAATGGTAATACTCCGGCGGCGCCAATGCAACATTTAAGAATTAGCCGAAAATCCAGTTCAACCAAAACATCAGATTAATCTGCTGTTCAAGATCAAATCTCGACCAAGGTATCGAGGCTTGATAATGTATGCATTATATCCAATGAGCTATGGGCAGCTTGATGGCATGGTGCTAGTGCTCAGACCCAGCCCGCCGTACGCCACCATCGTAGAGCTAGCCAGGGTCAGAGACGATAATCAAGTAAGTGCCCGGTAAGAAAGCCACCCGAGTAGAACTAATCTGGGCCTCCCTCAGTGGTGCCGCCATGGCGTCTAACTGATGGGCCGTGCTTTTCAACAGGGCTTCGCGTGTACATAGTATCTTGTGGGATGTCTTTATGAAGTTCAATATCGCTGTTCGCACTCACTTAACTTTTTGGAATTGTGGTACAAATCAATCGAACTAATGATTTTGCAGGCTATTGGTATATCCGATAAGTCTACAACTGAGGCATATTTCAAATTTGACATTCAACTAAGACAAGAAGATTGTCGGTAGGTTTTCGGCGGGATGCACGTAATGTTTCGGGGCCGATGACCGGTTGATCAGCATATTGACGGTGATGAAATCTCGCTCACTGTTCCAATTCTACCGATATCCCGCTGGAAGTTCCGAATGAACTATGGTGATAGAATTGTAGGCCATTCATCGGTGGTCATGACGTCGGCATGCCGATCGGTGGTCCCTGAGACAACGGGCCGTTCTCGCATCTTCGATTACATATGAGGTTACTCTGCATTTATGGTAGTAGGAATTAGTATTAATATGAATGAGGATTCTGGATGATTATTACGTTTATACTCCAAGTTGACACCAATTCAAACTCAACATCATAGTAATTCAAGGGAACCTTGGAGGAATCTCGGCAAAGATGAACTGAAACCTGTCTCCATTCAAACCCTACGGATAAATCAATCTTACCTTCGGTTAAAATCGTGACTGCAACCGAAGCCGAGAAGCCTCAAATTCCTCCGACTGGTCAGGAACAAGCTTGGAGACCAGGATGCTCCGCCAATGACGCGGTCCGCTTCCCCGACTTTTGCCCCGGAATCCTCCTCCAGGCCATTCCTCCACATTTCCCGCATTTCCCCCGGTTGATCCCTTCCACGATGGGTCATCTGCCGGTTGAAATGTGGTGCGATGCTATCCCGCCACAGCCGTTTCCTCGTGCAGCTGCTAGAGCTGTTTTCCAAGCCCTTCCCGAATGGTGCATTGACCAGTGGAACCGATAAATGTTCACGTATAAAGCTACACGGGACCGCATTGCATTTCGAGGGTTCAACATCTTTCGAGGATCACTGCCAAGATGTATCGAATCACAAACATATACGGTACGTATACTATCAAAACCCGAGGGTTATTAGAACTGGAATCGATACTGACTTACAATAGTCCTCGCTGCCTTTGGAACTATCGGCGGGGCGCTCTTCGGCTTCGATGTGAGGTATGTAGATGATGAGGCTACTTGAACATACAGATTATTGACTGGATACAGTTCGATGAGCGCCTGGATTGGTATCGACACATACACCGACTACTTCGACCACCCTGACTCCAATCTTCAAGGAGGAGTATGCTAAGATCCATCTTCGATACTTTGAAAATTCTTGCTAATCCTGGTCCTTTAGATTACTGCTTCCATGTCTGCTGGCTCATTCGCTGGTTCGATCGCTGCAGGATGGTTGTCCGACTACCTTGGCCGTCGTGGCTCGTTAATGGTCGCATCTCTCGTCTGGATCGTCGGCGCAATGGTGCAATGCAGCGCACAGAACGTCACACATCTCGTCGCTGGTCGCGTTGTTAGTGGTCTCGCTGTTGGTGTGACATCCTCACAAACATGTGTTTATCTCTCCGAACTCGCCCCCGCAAGGATCCGTGGTCGTATTGTGGGTATTCAACAATGGGCCATCGAATGGGGTATCTTGATCATGTACCTGATTGCCTATGGCTGCTCGGTAGGCGTGTCTGGCACAGCTGCCTTCCGAATCTGCTGGGGTGTTCAGGCTGTTCCTGGTCTGATTCTGTTCATTGCGCTTTTCTTCTTCCCCGAGTCTCCTCGCTGGCTGGCCGGAAAGGAACGCTGGGAGGAGGCACTCGAGACTCTTGCTTTGATCCATGGCAATGGTAACCGCAATGACCCTGTGGTGCAGGTGGAGTTCGAGGAGGTTCAAGAAGCTGCCCGGGTTGCACACCAGGCCAAGGATGTCTCTTTCTTTGCTCTATTTGGACCCCGTATCTGGAAGCGCACAATTTGTGGAATGAGTGTACAGATGTGGCAGCAACTGCTTGGAGGAAACGTTGCCATGTACTACGTTGTGTACATCTTCGAGATGGCTGGCATGGTAAGTCACCTTCTTGAAATCCACTATGGCATCCACAAAGGCTAATAATAACAATACTAGACCGGAAACACTACTCTTTGGTCTTCTGCCATTCAATATGTTATCTTCCTGGTCACCACCGGCGTCATGCTCCCGTACATTGATCGAGTTGGCCGACGACCCTTGCTTCTGATCGGATCAGTGACATGCATGGTGATTCACTTTATCATTGCAGGTGTGATGGCTAGCAGAGGCCACTCGGTGACGAACATTGATGGAAACTATAACTTGACTTGGGAAATCAAGGGTAGCTCTGGAATGGCTGTCATTGCATTCTCCTATATATTCACTGGTGTTTATGGCTTTACCTGGGTAAGACTCACACACTTTTACTTACCACACGAAGTAATCAGTATACTAACAAAAAGCCACAGGCACCGACTGCATGGATCTATGCCTCAGAAGTCTTCCCCCTCAAGTATCGTGCCAAGGGTGTTGGTATGTCCGCCTCTGCTAATTGGATCTTCAACTTTGCACTGGCCTACTTCGTTGCCCCGGCATTCCACAACATCCAGTGGAAGACATACATAATTTTTGGTGTATTCTGCTTCGCAATGACATTCCACGTCTTCTTCATGTACCCGGAGACCAGCGGTCGTTCCCTCGAAGAAATCGATATGATCTTTGATTCGAACGTCATGCCTTGGCGCACGAACAAGATCCATAACCAATTCACGGAGCACGTCGAGAAGCAGAAAGAGGTGAATGAGATTACTGGAAAGGACGCTGAAGGTGCTACTCATGAGGAAGTGGTCTAAGCCACTAGTTAGTATATACAATGGCTGACTGATTTGTGACTACAATTTTCTCCTGCATCTTATTAATAGAATGAAGTTTCATGAATGATGAATTTTGACTGAAGAAGTCTCAAGCAAACGATGACTGTAGTATTGGGTACTAAGTAGAATAATTTTAAACCAAAGGGAAAGCGAAGGTGAGCTTTTACTACTGGCACCATTGATTAACGTACTTGCCAGTATGAGTGACTTTCAAGCCTCGTTGTATCTTGTCTTTCGGCATGAAAAGCTTCAAAGTCCCGAAGCTCTCACGAATACTGTACCAACATGAAACCGCAATAGTATACCTGCGCCCTACGGGTATCTGATACTAAATCAGGCTCATGCTAATGAAAAGGTAGAATGATCCTCAAGTTTTGAAACACAAAGTTGAAATTCATTACATAGAAAGTTCCCTAAAAAAGGGGCCGGGGGGGCGGTGGTAACAATGAAGATCAGTTGATTCCATCCGATTGACTCGCTAGTATAACGAGGATGTGGATGATTCTAGCTCGCAATAAAAGTTTCAATTGGTGAGTTTGATGAGCTTAAAACCATCGGAGAACACCTAGGCTATTCTCCAAGCCGCAAAGATCGTCAAGATTCGTGGCCAATTCCAGTTCTATGAGTAATACGATACTTGCAAGTTAATGCTTGAAAAGAATACAAACAATCAAATTAAATATGAAAATTCAGTCCGATATGGGTATTGAAGACTGATCTCGAAAATAAGAAGATACAAAGGAATGGTAGGTCGTGACAATCATCACGGCATACCGGTAATCAATCATCTCACAATGTGCAAGTAGATTGTTGACAGGCTCCTCCCCTCTCCGAATATGAGAGAAAGCTCATGGTATCATCCATGATCTATTTCTCATCGCTAGTTGCGGTATTGCCATCGCTATCCTTCTCAGCGTGCTCACGGTGTGCCTGAGTGGCATGCTTGTGTGGGTTGGTGAGGACACTGGCGCGACGAACAGCCTCATCTTCGACATCATCCAAAGTGCGAAGAAGTTCACCGTTGGGGCCATACATATGTGGCTCGTCTCGAGCAAGAGAAACAACGTTGAAAACGTTTGTGGTCTTATGGAAGATGCGGTCCATTTCCTCGAGCGAACGCATGGTGGTCTCTGGGAAAAAGAAGTATACAACTGGTACGATTGCGGCGTTTCTGAGAGGATTAGCGACGTGTAATCATTTTTGTCAATAAGAGGTAACTCACATAACAGCAAAGATAACATAGGTTTGATAACCGATGTTATTGAAAGCAACAGGTGTAATCATAACGACCATGAAGTTCCAGATCCAGTTGGATGAGGTTGAAAGAGCGTTCGCTGGAGCACGAATCTTCAGAGGCACGATCTCGGCAGGGTATAACCAGGTCATGCCCAACCAACCAATGGCAAAAAACGTGTTGAAAACAAATAGGAAGACAGTTTGAGCAATTCCAGCAGCCACACCAGTCGAGTTGCCCTTGTTTGAGGACGAGATTGAATCACTGACGGCCAGGGCAACCATTGACAACGACATACCGACAGCTCCAAAAAGCATGAGGGTGCGACGACCAAATTTCTCAACGGTAAATACAGCAACCCAGGAAGCAGCAAAGTATTCAGTACCGTTGCAAGCAGCAATAAGACGGGAATTGACGCCGCTCAGACCAATCTGATCCTCAATGATGGTGGGAATATAATAGGTGATCAAGTTGATACCCGAGATCTGTTGGAACATCTGGTTGACATAGGCGAGCATAGTGCGATGGAAGTGACGGTCCGGGCCCATAGTGAACATATCACGGAACGAGCCCTTAGCCATTTCGAGAACGGTAGCCTTGATAGCGGTGAATTCGGTGTCGATGAAGACTTCGTCAGTCTCATCTCCCATGAGACTTGCTAGAACTTCACGTGCTTCATCTTCGCGTCCCTTTAGAATGAGCCAACGCGGAGACTCGGGGAGGAACATCACGAAACCCAAGATAATGGCGGCGAAGAAGATTTGGAATGCCAGTGGGAAACGCCAGGCAACTTCGTTGGGATCGGCGAACAGCAGGCCAAAATCAATCCAGTAACTAATCGTGATACCACATGTAATCATAGCACCCTCGATCATGACAAGCTGGCCACGACGATGAGATTTACAGCATTCAGATTGCCATGTGGGGACTGTAGATGTGTTGATACCGTTTCCAAAACCAGTGACCAGACGACCGACGACTAGCTGAGCGAGGTCATAAGAAGTAGTCTGGAGAATGGCGCCGATACACATGATAAAAGATCCGAGAAAGATTGCCTTGCGACGACCCAGCATGTTACCAATCCAAATTGTAGGAATAGAACCGGCGAAACATCCCAAGTTATAAGCAGCAACGGTAATACCTTGACGAGTTGACTGGTTAGACTTTTCCGCAGCCGACCACCCTTCCGTATGCGCAGCCGTGGTATCAATCGTAGGGAAGTATTTTCTGAAGGAGTCGAGGGTGAGGAGACCACCTGTCACGCCTTGATCGTAACCGAAGAGAAGGAAATCCATACCAGCCAGAATGCCGATAGCAACCTGAAGCTGGGTGCCATTGAGGCCGAGAAAGCGTTTGGTTGGCATGTTGAAGAAATCGTTCGGTGGTTCACCTCCGAGTTTCGAATGCCCTCAAGTCGTCCTTCCTCTGTTCTATAGCTGTTTTCCAGTCATATACATACGCATAGGTGGGTGTTCCAATATGGCGCCGATCCAGTCGGGTATAGGAGATTCTGGGAAGAAAAGGAAAGCTCCTTATAATATTGGATACCCAGCGAACAGCAGAGAGTATTTCAAGAGATGATCAACAAGACTGGGGCCTGGTCGGTTTTAAAAGCCCGCTGCATGTCCCCATCCATCTCACCATTCGCGGGGCGTGAGCGCGCCCCAGGACTCGGCTTGCTTTGTTGGTCTCTCAGGAGTTCCCTTTTCTTGTCATCAATGGGACTTGATTCGAAAGATGCCTTGAAAGGGTCCACATACAGAGCCATATTCCAAGGCAGTGTGAATTGTGGTTGGCCCACACTCCCCAGGTCAACTCCAGGTTTGCACGGACAATCAGGCGAGAGTATCAACGGCCCCCAGTATCCCGATTCATCTCTCTTGTGGTTCTCAGGGCCACGCGAGAGGCCGAACTACCAATAGGAGAAAACGATACCGAGCAACATGCGATGACTTCCGGGTTCACCAGGTACGGTTAGCACAGTTCAGGGCTTTCCCTCCGCCTCTCCAGACGAAGAAGTAACCCCGCCGATCTTTTTGGCCTGTCAGCTTGCAGCATCATGAGGCGCAGTGGACCTTCTCCCGTTCGTAGCCTCCGTGACGCCTCCGGGGCACAAAGAAGGAAAAGACAAAAAAAAAAACTGGGTCTACAATCTGGGGGCCCCAGGGGGAAAATTTACGCCCCAGAATCGGGCACATGAGTGAATTCAATATAGGAAATGCCGTTGATTTGTTGTAAAAGAAATACTTTAGTTCTTTGTTCGCTTCTAACGGTGTATTGGCCATTTTTTCTCGGAGACAAATATTATTTACACTGTAGTGAGATAGGGGGCCCCAGCCGAGATTACGCCGTGGCCGCAGGGCCTGCGTAACTTAGATCGCAACTCTGCGAATCAAATAAGTTCCGAGCCATCAAACACCGCGGTTTTCTCTGTTCTCTTGGTGTTTAGTGCCCTGCCGGTCTGCCGCTCCAGTAAGTTCGCCGGGTGAAGTCGCGAAGCCGAGACTATCCAAACGCCAAATAGCGCCTTGGCGCCTAGAACGCCTTCGTGAGCTTCGCATCTCTTGTCTGGTCTTGTCTACAAATAAGCCCTAGACAAGCCAATGACTTAGAGTGCCCAGAGAAGGCTTCTCTCAACCACTTGTCTTGGCCCTTCAGAGATTACCCCTGCCCAGATGTAAAGATATGGGTTGAACCGAGGAATTCGATCACACAACCAGGGAGACGGGTAGGTACCGGGGATCTCATCGGCTGCTAAACCTGCTTCCGACGCTCTGGTGGTGGCGTCCAGCCCCCCCTCATGGTGCCATTCGCGGGTCAGAACGCATCCAGAAAGTAGAGGCTAGACTTCAGCCAAGAGATATTCAAGCAAGACAAATGCAGTTTCACTTTCCAAGAGAGACAGATGGGTAGGCAAGGACTTCCTGCTAGAGATTCATAGCCTGTGTTATCCTTAAAGACGAGAGAAAAAAAAACAAATATGAAAATGCACCACACTAGCATTCGCTAAAGGCCGATATGTAACCGCCGATTTCACGCAGTTGGCCAGTCAATCAATTTAGTCCATCTCGTTCTCCCCGCTACGGTTACGACCGAATCCTGGGGGATAAACAGTACGACTTACTCAAGAAGGCAGTTCCGGACATGTCCCATGGCAACTAATTCCCACATCTTCGAGTCCGCGTCGCGCCCAGCCTCTAGCAGGTTTCATTTGCTTTTTTATTTGCGTAGTCGGATGTACGCCATGCATCCACTACATTGCACAAACTATATACTTGAAGTACACATTGTCCATCTACCCTAACAGTGATATTGATACTCTAGAATAGACATTTTCCGCGCCGTCTGATCTGATGATCTAGGTTCTGCCGCTTCCCGTGAGGCGCTTTCCACAAGCCACTGAGGTCACTTAGCAGAGGCCAGGGATCGCGACTCCGTGCGAAGGTTTACCGGGCAAGCCATGGCGTGCGGATCATAAAAAAATGGCCCCCGGGCCGCTTTGGCCCGTGCAGTGTCGCAAGGGTCAAGAGACGGTTGCATGGGCGTCAATTTACGCAGTCGCTCTTCGATTTTCCCCGACATCATTGTTATTGCAGCCTCGCGTACCTCCGTACTATGTACAGTACTATGTAGACTAAAAGAGAGTGTGTGACTTTCTTCTTGCATTATATGGCCCGGGGTATATTAGTACTATTAATAATTAGTTACTGTTCTAGCAAATGGATTGAAATACAATGGTCGACATATCTTTGGATCCGACATAAGAATCGAAAATCAAAGATAATAAAATTTCCTAAAGACAATGAATGAAATACAAGATGAATAGAGAAAGCGAAATGTTCAGACAAGCATATAGACAAATCCAAGAAAAAGAAAATCATCCTTATACCACATACATACTTCGAAGATCTGTGACGTATCTTGATTTAGAAACGCGTGGGCTCAACTGTTGGCCAATGTGTTTTGGACGCGACGCATTCTCCTGCGTCCGCGGTGCGATCGGGATGCGCCCTGCTGTACACCTCATATTCGTACAAAGATGGCGAAAGACAGTCATAACTTGGAAAAGAATTCTATTGGATGCAGGTGGCCTAATCTCGTACGTACAGGAATCCCCCTTTTCCAGAAGATCCATGGATGCGGCTGAAAATTAGCAGAGCTAGGTACGAAGTAAGAACTCAGTTTGTTTGTGTACTCTGTCATCAGGATCATAAGTATAGAGTACATCTCGTAACTACATTCCGTTGATTGCTACACCTTCTATCCCTCCTAGTATTACTTTTCCTCGAAACTTAGTAGTGCATGGGAAATATTAAAACTTCCAGGGAGTTTTTCTGGAACAATTTCAGTCCGAATCCAATCTCTTACGGATAAGGCAAACCAGGACATTGGGCCAATTACTGCAAGACCTGGACCTCGGGCACGAAATATCGCCTTCAGCAAGGGGCTATACTGTGCGTATCTCCAAAACTCTCCACTGTGAAATCCTTCTGGAGTTCACCGCTACGTTAAATGTGAGAATCATGCTTCTAGAACTTTGGAAAAATTTTGAAATTTGCAATTATTTTCAAGGATCAAGTACACAAAGTACGTCCGTAGTAATCAAATGTTGCAGGATATGGTACATCGGGCTCTTGGACACACCAACTGGTTTCAAATGCACCAGAGTGATGATGCTAGTGATGGTACGCAATCCACTGGGTTAAACTTAGAGAATTCCAAGAAGACAAATGATAGATATGCCGATAATTGTGTTTTGCATATCGCGTGCCATTCCATGACAGGCTCAACCCAGCTGATTTTGTTTGGTGAAGAACACAGTGGATGGAAATATCAACATAAAGACCCGTTGCCATGATAGCTGGATTGAGGGGCAAAGTTGATTCATTTGGCTAGGATATTTGAATGATGCAAGGAATTTGGATATCGCTCCAGCCATTCTTTGGTCTCCTTCACGCGCGCGCTAAAAAATAGGTAGTCAATGTAAGCTCACGACCTCCGGCAGTCAACCTGAGGTCTACTGTTGCACTTCCAAGTCGCTTTCTTCCAATTGCCTACTTGACCAAAGGTGACTGTATACCACTCAAACCATTGCTCTAGAACTCACTCACTCAGGGATTTATATCTGGGTCCCCGCACTTTGGCACTGGATTTGATTCGTTTCAAAATCCACCGGGGCATTCATGCCAGACAATTTCTTTACTTGTGAATTTGCAGGTTGCGTGCTACCCAGTATACGTGGTCCTGGTCCCTGTGGACGATGCAATCAGCAATTCTGCTTTACGCATTGTAGCTCACCGTCTCATAGTGCGAGGACACGGTACGTTCTATACCCCGACCTCGAATTTACGGATCTAACGCCTATTAGCCCCTATCAAACGATAAATTCAAAAGCAGAATGTATCTCGAAGTAGGCCAACTTCGTTCGATAATAAACGACAGCAAAGTTTGCAAGCGAGCCTCAAAGTTAAACGGCGGTCTCAAGTGCGAGATCGATCACCCACCTCCATGGGGACGTGGAGCGCTCATGGGTGGCGCCAACTATCATGCTCGTATACGTTTCATCGATGGCACTGTCTGGCTGATTCGGGTGCCTCGAGTAAACGGCAGTATTCCTCAATCACTAATCGATTGCCTTATTCGCAGCGAATATGCCACCCTCAAATTTCTCGAAACGACAAAGGCACCTGCCCTCGTGCGTTTGATTATGGAATTGCTGAGGACGAGAACGACAAGGTTGGCGTAAGCTATATCTTTTTGGAAGAGGTGGCTGGTAGGACTTGGAATTCATCAGGGCCACATGGGAAGCGGTCCGCTAATGATAAAGACAAGGAGAAGGTGTGGAATGGACTAGCTGATATTCTAATCGAGCTGAAGCGCCATCCATTTCCCAAGGCTGGATCTCTCCTTCCGGGCTCTTCGCCTTCAAAACCGATAGTTTCTGCCGTCACCAGCGAACGATTCCTTGTTCTGAGCCCTTCTGGACCCTTTCCTACAGCCAAAGACTATTATACGTCATTCGTGGAACAGAATATGGCCCTCATCGCCGATCGTCAGCTTTTCACATCATTTCCAGTGAATGCCTATTTGGTGTTTCTATTCTTGAAGTCCCAGATACAGAATCTTACATCAACTTCAAATCACGACCTTGAAACTACGGAGCAATTCTATCTAAAGCACGTCGATGATAAGGGAATCCACCTGATGGTGGATGACAAGCTAAATATTGTTGGGATTATAGATTGGCAAATGGCTCGAGTCGTTCCCGCCAGTGAAGCTTTTGGACCCTCCTTAGTGATAGCTGAAATGGGTTTATCGGCCTTGACTGTCCATGATCAGGCATTGGCTCGGTTCCTGAAGGTTAAGGGAGAAGATGATTTGGCTGATATTATGGGCAAAGACGAGAAGCTACGGAGATTCTTCTTTGGCCTTGATGTTGATTTCTCTTGGGATGAAACACTACTTTTGATCCGAGGGATCTGGGCTGTGTTTGGAATAGACAAAAACTCCGATTGGAACACGTTTGAAAAGTTGAAAGGCGGGTATGCTGGATATATTCATGATGAGCGTCTGGAGAAGATTCTCGATGATTTTGGAGCAGGCCCTTGAAGCAACAACATGTCAATTTCTACATAGCAAAACCTTCACATGTCTTCAACACTGAATAAAGACGTTTCACCATTGACGCATAACTACCTGAATTAGCTATGGTAGGATTATGAGTCTACAATCGGGTGATTCTAGTTAGCCGGGGATGGACATCCGAGAGCCGGGGTCCGGAATTCTCGAGTGACATTCCGAAGTACCACGCTCACCCATACGATTGGGACCCCTTCACGATCCTCTGATTTGAGCACTGACATGCGAAATCTTGAATCTGTACCCCTTTTACAGCATCCCTTCCAAGGGAGGTTGGAACTAAAAGCCGATAACTTCAGTAGCACAAGCTTCGAGGGGTTGAGCAACGTGATCTGTTATCCCATATCTGCGTTGGTGGTAGACAAAGGTAGACGGAACTGATTATTCTACTTGATCATGCAAGAAAATAAGCAGAGGACCTTGAGAATTGAAGGAGAACCGCATAAGGAGTATGCTGGTTTGGATGAGATATCTCATTGATACTTTTGACTCTGCCCAGGCGAGCAGCCAATTACATCTATTGGATACTATTCGGTCGATCCAGATTACGAATCATTAATGAAAAATATTAGATAGTCATAGAGTATATTTCTAGTAACGGAGCTGTGCAAGGCCGAATGGGGGGCTCGATTAGCCCCAGAATTGGTCGAAAGTCTTCTGCGATCTTTGGTGACTATGTTGCAAGATGAAAGGTAACACATTTAACGGCCTGGCTCATCCGAAAGGCCGGGTCCACTTTCTATCAATGACTTTGCATTTAACTGGTTGATTTGCGACGTATGTGTACAAGCTACTCGTGGCCTATCAAATGCGCCTTCAAGCTCATGTGCGTAGCCTTGATTTACAGTATCTGTTCGTCGTCTGTTGAATATTGCTTTACTGCAGCATTTACCACCTTCGGTACCGAGAAAAAGGTCTCCTCATATATTGAAGAATGTTCCTTACTAGATGGAAAAGGAAATAGGGTTTTCTGCTTTGTAGAGGGTGAGCACGATGGTAATGTTGAACAATCTACAAATGACGTATTTGAAGCGCCTTTGATTTTGAATAAATCTCCGCGTGAGAGATACGGTTATTTGAATTAGCGCATAAATTGGCCGCAAGCTCGGAGCTTGAAAGGGTCCGGGATTCTCTGGAATGCAGGCATGAGCACATTAGGAGACTCAATCGTGGGCAGAGCGGAGTGGATCAATAGGACTTGATACAAATATACACAAATGCTCAACAGAATAGTTCCTGAGAGATGAGAGAATCACCATATTTTCACTATGTAAATATTGATTTTGATGGCATCACAAAGAAATTTGTTTGAGGTAATGTACTTGGAATCTATTGTGCCATGGAAGTTTCCACATTCCAGACAGCCGACAAAGGAATGCATAGGAGCTTTAACGCGTACAGTGTAGATCACACAAACCTTGGATACATCCCTTGTTCTTGTTATGGGTTACAAGTGATTGTAAGGTTGCATTAGGTATAATGGAAAGAGCCACAAATTTACAATTGATCCCAGCCGCCATAATTTCACTCTTTTTCATAACTCTGGTCGACCTCATCCGAATGTTTCAAGCATCTTGACGCCAAGAGATTTCCAGTCAAAAACGTGACTGGAGATCTTATATCTAATTAATAACAAACGTCTCGGAAATGAAAGGCTGCCATAGTGAATTTTCGGAGTCACGAGATGATATTCCTTTGGCAGAGTCTGGAGGTGATGATATCCTCGACGAGCAGAAGGCAGAATACCCATCACTACCAAAGCTTGCTCCTATTATATTAGGACTATGCTCTCAATCCTTTTGTATTGCATTGGTGAGCCTCGCGCGGACTTACATCGAGTATGGAGACTAACGAATCACGAAATAGGATAACACCATCCTTTCGACGGCCGTTCCCAAAATCACAGAGCAATTTAACTCCCTCGGTGATATTTCCTGGTACGCCAGCGCATATCTCCTGACAACATGCGCAGTTACCCTTCCATTCGGCAAAATTTACACTTACTATTCGACAAAGTGGACATACATCATCGCCCTTGCGTTGTTCGAACTGGGCTCTTTGATATGTGCAGTGACTCCATCTTCAAAAGGGCTGATACTGGGAAGAGCCATTGCCGGAATTGGATCAGGTGGGCTTTCTCCAGGTGCTCTTTTAGTACTTGCGAATAGTCTGCCTTTGCATCGCCGTGCACTATACTTTGGCATCATCGGTAGTACTAGCGGGATTGCAACAGTGACTGGGCCATTGTATGTATATTGACGAGTGTCGAGGAATGGCGTTTCGGGGGCTTACATTTAGAAAACAGGCTTGGCGGACTACTCACCGACCATGCGAGCTGGCGATGGTGCTTTTGGATCAATCTTCCTTTGGGGGTGTTGACAGGCCTCTTCATAATATTATTCTTCAAAGACTCGCGCGCTGGCCAGAGCAAGATTGAACCCGGAAAGATGAACAAAGTCAAACGCATGGATCCGTGGGGGATTCTTGTGTTCATACCAACTATAATATCGGTTCTGCTCGCTTTACAATGGGGAGGAACAAAATACGACTGGAGGGATCCACGGATTATCGTCCTATTTGTGCTATTCGCAGTATTCGGCTTTATATGGTGCGCGATACAGCTTTGGAAGCAGGAAGAGGCAACAGTTCCCCCTCGTCTTTTGAAAAACCGCAATGTACTTGGCGCCGTCATACACGCCATGTTCTTGGGAGGCTCTTTCTTTGTATTTGGGTATTATGTGAGTATCCGTGAACCCCATTTGCATTGACTCAATCCATCTAATTCTGTCTTAGCTCCCAATTTGGTTTCAAGCCATTGAAGGAGAGACAGCATCGAGTTCTGGGATCAACAATCTCCCAATGGTAGTATCGATGATCATATGCTCGGCGCTAGGAGGATTGCTGGTCAATCTTCTTGGATACTACACACCACTCATGTTCCTTGGAAGTACTCTTTTAACCGTGGGCTCGGGACTATGCACGACTTTCGAAGTCCACACAGCACACGAAAAATGGATTGGATACCAAATCATCATTGGAATTGGAGCTGGTGTTGGATTTCAACAATGCATTAATGCTTTGCAAACGGTTCTGCCGTTACATGATATTCCTATTGGAATTGCCATCATTACCTTCTCGCAAAGCTTAAGTGGAGCGATGTTCATCGCTATCGCTCAAAACGTCTTTCAGAATCGACTAGTGGCGAATATCACCGAACACGCCTCAATGGTCAACCCAGATACAGTCATTCGAGCCGGCGCGGCCAATTTGTCGCAGCGTTTCTCCGATAATATACTTCCCTCTGTGCTTTACGCATACAATCTCGCAGTCACAGAGACATTTTATGTTTCCGTAGCCACGGCGGCATTGTCTTTGCTGGGAGCGGTACTAGTGGAGTGGAAATCCATGAAAGGCAAGAAAACTTGATCAAATATTGGACCATATTCTCGTGGAGAGCTTCCAAACAGCGTAATCCAAGCAAATCATCTTTTGCTGAGAGTCAAATCAGTTTTCTATGTAAATAATCTGCCGATACTTCCAATGCATCTATTTGATTGAACAATTTTTTAGGCGCGCCAAAACTTACATACAATATGTTGGCTGACTTGAAAGATCTTCATATACTTTATCTCGGTATTTTCGACAATGGAGCCAAAGGTTTTTCAGCATCAGAAATAATCTCACATTACACAACATGACTCTGGGCGAGAATTATTGTCACAGCTTGAACAATCGGCCGTGAAATTGGGTGGACTGCCATCTGATGGGCAACCATCCTCCGATTCAGATGCAGACATAATCTTGTAGCGGTCGAACGTTTTCCTCAGCCATAAAGCACGGTCCTTCCACTTGATCTCTTTGAAATCGGACTGATAGTCAGCCAGGACCATGTCAATACGAGCTAACTGATGTGGATCTTCTGCTGCGGCCCAAGCAACGACAAGACATAATGCAACGTAAGCCGCACCAAGTGGTCGGTAGCATGAGGCAAGCTCAGCTTCAAGTACAATCTCGTCGCAGAAAAAGGATGCTTCGGCAGCCAAGGCAGCATTATCTGGGTGAAGTGAGCGAAGAAGAGTGTTCAAAATAAGACCCAATGTTATCACGATAGTGTATCCTGCCTGATATCGCGATCGTTGCATCACCACCAGTGAAGTAAAGAATGCGTGGCCTGTGGGCGGCCAGTTGTCCAAAAATCTGCGCATTCTATGGGAATCGCTACGAATCCTCAGATATGCCGCTGCGATTTCAGGAAGGTCTGCTGGTGTAAGATTGCGAATCCATTGCGGGAATTTTGCGATCGTAGGGAGTTTTGTGGATGATCGAGGGATATCATTCTGATTCCCTGTAACTTGAGCTTTCTCAGTGAGATTGGAAACCAGTTGAAAAAACTTCGGTTCCATTTGGATTCGTGGGTTAACAATAGCTTCGATTATCTGATATCAGTCAGTGAGAAATGCTAATGCCATGGGAATCTGCATTGTAGCTCAACATCACGGAAGCCAAAAAGCTTGTCATAGCCTCCAAATACTTTTATAAACTTACTACTGGCACTGTCAAAGTGATGATGATGTCTCGTTCAAAATTACTCTCGATCTTGTCGAAATCTGCCATTTTCAACAAGTGAGCAATGGCTTCTCCATGACTTGCTAGTTGATCATCGTATTTGCCGAGCCAGCTCTGTAAAATTTTTACGTCGAAGAGTCAGCCTTGGTCCTTAGCAATAATTATCAATACTAATTTACCTGGCAAATTGTGATGATGTACACTGCACAAAGTGTATTCGCCGACCTAGCTTCTACGGGATCGCTTAGTGATTCCCGAAGTGTGCGTAGCGATTGTCCATAATACATCAATGCCTCTGGAGGAAAGTCTCTTCCGTGAAAATATGGATAGGCAGTGACCAATGCTCTGACAGCCGCGTCAAGAGCTGGACTATTCCCTAATCGTCTCGGGATGTCCTTCAAGAAATACCCGTAATACTCCAAGGCATATCGGATATCAGTTATGCTGAGGGAGCCAATTAGAGATGAAGCCAATTCATTGCTAGGAACTTGCATCGCAATTCCAAGGCTTGCTGCGGCTCTGGCTGAAGGTACAATGGCCCGACGCCTCCCAAGGGCTTTCTGGCCAGTTGCTGTGTTTGTATCAGCATGTTTAAACTTAAATCGCTGCTTGCCACTTCCGACACAGTTAATCTGCAGTCGACGACATCGAGAACATGGCTGAAGCTCGTCACACTAGTCTGTGCATCAGCTTGGGCTGCCAATAGCAAAGCCGTAAGATCTTATGTCACCTTTTTTTTGACCTTCCGACAGGCATCGCAACCTTTACTAGATGGGACACCAGGCATCTTGTCGAACTTCTTCGGCGTCCCAGCGCAACGTATTACGCGAAATGGAAATTGTGAGGGAAAACAAAGGAAATGCTATGAAGAGTTGCGACGGGTGAAACTATAGACCTCCAACCCGCATCAACGGCGCCCTCAGGGATCTTAAAAAGCAGTGAATGACAGTGACGTGATGCTAAACTAGCAGGATAAGGCTGATCTGACAGCGCCAAAAGTAAATTGTAACTGAGGCAAAATACTTGGGTTAACATGCGACGTCTTTACAGCTGAAGCTTGGCAGTAGAAAACGGCCCCAAACCATCCCCAATCATCGACTGCCAATGAACTCTGCAGAACATTCACCAATCAACGAGTCCCGCGTTTCACTCGAAGACTCCACCCAGCGCAGCGTGCTTCCCGAATGGGAAATCATAAGCCTCGGCCTTCAGGCTTTAAAGAAGAGCCAAGCCTGGCGCAGTCGAGCTGTGATGATCGGCCCCAGTATGTTGAATTTGGCCAATGGCTGGATGGCTTACCAAGATGATGAATAGTAACTATTTTAGAATCACAACCATAAGCTGAAGGGATATAAATTGTTACAATGGCTCAGCATTGAGGGACAACCCTGGGAATCTATTCGTTTTGCTTACTACAAGCATCATATATTCCATACTAGAATGGCAAACTTCATCTCTTTTACCATTCGTCCCGCTCCATGGGATCCAAATAAAAAGCTTGTACATCCAACAGGATATCCCGTCGAGGCGCCCCCAATATACTCGATCGGTTCCTCGAAGAGCACAAGTCCCAATGTCGTGCTATTTCTTGGCTGGGGTGCAGGTCCGCATGAGGTCATTGGCGATGGAAAATTCCCAAAATCTTTTCATTCCACATGTCACTTAACGCTGCATGGTCAACCTTTAGAAATGCGTTCAAGTCAGTCAGGGTCCGGCGACTGCAAATTCGATCACCCATTCTTCGGTCATATGAAATGGAAGGCAGATATGATCTCGTCAAGTAAGATGGAACTACGCGATGGGCACGGGAGGCGGGTTGCTACATTTGGAAAAGGAAAATCGGGCGAAAAGACGTTGGATATCATACAAGGGGATCCATATTTTATGGAGTTGGTGCTCCTCTCTGGTATCACCGCAATCAACCTCAATAAAGGCATGGGCGATGCAGCTGTGGAGATCTTCAGCGCAATTGCAGGGGCATAGAACGAGCGCAGTGATAGTGCATATGCATAGTTAACGGGTGTATCTTATACAATGCGTATGAATAAGCCACTGTGGAGCGATACGTTATTTTGTAATTCTAAATCTGTATTGCCAGATGCCCATGTTGTACACTTATTTTAAACGTTTTGGAGCTTTCAAATAAATATTCTCATCCTTTCCGTATCAGCAAATCTAACCAAAATTTGGTCTACCGTGAATTTGTTTGGGTATTGTAGGTATATAATATACCTACAATACAACCTTATATTTATATATTGGAATATATAGTATATATTAGGGTTGTCGTGAAGAAACGATGCAGAAACTCAAATGAAAGACCCACACGCTAGAATTTTTGAAGAGACTTTGAGAGGTTCAATTCATAACCATTGTTACATTTGCAAGAAACAAATCATAAATCTATCTGATCCATCTAGTCTAGTCAAAATCTATATTTCGACCGTTTATTCATTCATGTCATTCATAATCATGCATCATCGTTATCCGGTTCGAAAAGCCCTTCCACTCACAGATCGTGTTTCTCGCTACGACGGCGAAAAGCACTGAAAACCCCCGATTTACCAGCTGTTCCACGCTGGAAAGCCTCTTCAATCTCATTGAACGAACGTCCCTTCGTTTCAATCATAAATATAGCAGCAACTGCAGCGCCGATAATGGAGCACCCGCCAAACATAAAGTAAGCGCCGAAGTTACTCTTTGACAGCAGGACAGGGGTGATTAAAGCAACGAAAAAGTTGAAAATCCAGTTGCTTGAATGTGCCAGTGTCGTGGCAGATGCACGGGTTCGCTGAGGCTGTATTTCGGCGCTGTACACTTTGACGGAAATTGCCCAAGTTATGGAGTAAATGACTGCAAAAATGTAAATGCTGACGATGACAACCCAGCGTCCTGCGCCGGTGGTGCCATGGACAGCATTGCCAGCGTATAAACCACCAATCAAGAACATGATAACGGCAAGTCCGACTCCACCGTATATAATACTGTGTCGTCTTCCCCATTTATCGCAGTAGAGCAGACCAGGAATAGTGGCAGCGAAAATGACTAGCGCAGAGACACCTGAAGCGAGGAAACTGGCTTCTGAAGATTCAAGACCAGCCTGCTGGAAGAGGAGAGGAGCGTACTGGAAGAAATGTTAGCAGGTAGAGCCATAATCAGATGATCAAGTCGATGAACGCACATATAAAACACCGTCAATGCCACTGAGCTGTTGAACTCCCATCAGGAAGACTGCAAGAGCAGTCCGACCTCGAACGTCTTTCTGGAAAATTTCAAACAGTTTGTGTGTAGTATCGGTGTCAGATTCGTTGTTATCCTCAGAAACTTCTTGCACCGAAACTTGAAGCTCGACCTTCTCGCGCTCCGCATGAGAGACACCCAGCATATCCCAAACTGCATCTGCCTCGGCCTGCTTCCCATGAAGGGTCAACCAGCGCGGTGATGGCGGAAGGAAAAAGAGAGAACATGTCGAGAGAGTCACAGACAAAGCAGCAAGAATAATCCAAGGAGTTCTCCATGAAAGTGATGACGAGATATTTGAAGTTCCGTAACAAGTAAAGTAGCCCGTGACAAGTCCCAAGGTTATCAGCAACTGCGGCCCAGTTGTCAATGGACCTCTCGTACTTGTCGGCGAGATCTCGCAGATATAAACGACCAGGTTCCCAAGGAACAACCCTTCTCCTAGTCCTTCGACAACACGGCCACCAATAAACATGCCTAGAGATGTGGCACCGGCTTCAATGGCCGCACCAATACCAAAAATGAGGACACCGATGCTGATACCCTTAGGACGACCAAGCTTATCGGCAAGGTAACCGGCGAAGAAAGACGAAAGTGCCGCAGGTATTAGGATAGACGAAACAATAAGTCCGTGAATTGTCGCATTCTGACTACCTCCAAACTGAGCCTTGAAATCCTTCATATCAGTGACTGGACCGATCACACCAGTGTCCATGCCGAAGAGAAGTCCATTGGCCGAGCACAGCATACATGCTAAGATATATGGTGGCGGTTTTTGCAAGTATGGAATGACTCCCATTTTTAAAGATATGATAAAATGCCAAGTCCCCAGAAAAAGTTTTTAAAGTTTGCGCGGGAGATATCGCCAAAAGTTGCTATCAAAGAGCTTCAAAAGCGCCTAAGGTGTTTTCTTGAGTCCCTGAATCCTGGATAAAAAATTCAATGAAGAAGAAAAAAATGGTCATCATGTGGGCTTGAACGAATTTTTCATCGCCTAATCACTTTCCCCCCTCATCCCACACCCCACGGGCTGGTGGAGGTTATCAACTTGGACCCGTCTCCACTGGTCCGCAGATAAAGTGGAGGCTTCGACGATAATGAAAAGGGATATTATTAGCGCACACTTGAAGGAATTCGGGACATTTTAGAGAAAAAACTGCATCACGCAACTCATATCAATAAGTACTCGTTGTATTGTGTAGTGTCTGATTTTGGCTATGAAAAAGGATGTCCAGTGAATATCGATAGAACTAAATGACAAGATTATGGGTGCATATTAATCGGTCGCAAATAAACATGGCAACATTAGGTATAAGTACACCGAAGAGAAATATGTATCATCATGTATCAAAACCCGAATAGCTTGAAGGCGAAAGGAGAAGATGATAGAAGAGATAAGCAAGGTATGCACGTTGGCAACCATTTAAATGGCCATACTTGCAGAGCCAATACTCTCAACACGAATTCCTAGCTTGGACATCTTGGCGGAATCGATGATACATCTTCCATCGAACAACCACTTGGGAGACTGCATCTCGGAAGAAACCCTCTTCCAGTCGAGCTGTTCTTTTGGCGTGTAGGTATGATCGGTATTTTCTCCATGACTTGCATGACAATCCGGACAATCAGCAGCACAGTCGGGCTCGATATTGTAGCGGTCTTCCGTATTCAGTGTTTTTGCTTGCTTGGAGGCAGATTTTTTTTGCGGAGATTGAGTTGAAGGCGAAGAATTGACCGGTTCGTTTCGGAATTCATCGAAGTCAGTGACGATGATGATGGCATTCGATCCGGCGCATGCCTCATAAGCATCTGAATACACCTTGACAGGGCCACCATCTTCATGTAGAGTCGGAGATCCGTAGTTCTGTACTGATCGAATTTCACTTTCGACCACATATGGATTGCAGCAGGGGTCGAAGACTGCGATCTCTCGAGGATTCTCATCGAGAAGGGTCTTGATGATCTCAAGAGCAGGGGCTTCTCGAGTATCCGACGTGTTTTTCTTGAAAGCGTAGCCAAGGACCTGCGAAAGATGTCAATTCTAGAAAGAAGTAAATATAAAAGACTGCCAGTCATGACCTACAGTAACCTTCTTTGTAACCAAGGTGTTTCTTAAACGCTGAATCACTCGAGCAGCAAATCGATCACGTTGATAATTGTTGATCTTCAGTACCTGTCGCCAGTACTCCGCAACCTCGTACAGACCAAGGGACTCAGCGATATATGCCAAAGAGTTAATGTCCTAAACGCATGTAAGTTAGAACAATTCATATGCTTGCAGACTTGAGTTAAGCAATTCATACCTTGGCAAAGCAAGATCCTCCAAATCCGATACCAGCGCGAAGGAACTTATCGCCAAGTCTGGCGTCACGACCGATAGCAGCAGAAACTTCTTTAATCTCGGCACCAGTAGCTTCACAGATTGCAGAGATGCTGTTAATGCTACTCAGACGTTGAGCAAGCATTGAATTCGCAACAAGTTTCGCCAATTCGGAGGACCACACGTTGGTTGTGAGGATGCGCGATCGATCAATCCAGGATGCGTATACACTTGCGAGTGTCTCACCAGCAATTCGTCCTTCGGGAGTCGGAGCAGAACCAATAATGATACGATCCGGATTCATGAGGTCTTGTACAGCGGTTCCTGCAGCAAGAAATTCAGGGTTTGAGAGAATCTCAAAATGCTCGCCAGGTCGTTGGATACGAATCTATGATGAATGTTTAGTGGGCTGCAAGTTGAGGAGGAGAGAGAAAAAAGAGTCTTACCATCTCTTGAATCATTTCTGCTGTCCGACAAGGAACAGTACTCTTTTCCACTATAATAGTGCCATCCTTTGCGTGGCGCACGACTTCAGCAGCCACGGCCTCGAAGCTGGTCATATCAGTAGCACGGCCTTGACCGGCACCACGGGACTTGGTGGGGGTGTTGACAGCAATGAGAACAATATCGGAGTCTCTGATGCATCTCGAGACGTCAGAGGAAAAGAAAAGGTTCGCCTTGCGAGGAGCTTCAGCCGGCACATGCTTATCGTCCTGGGAAGATGCTTTCAGACCATCTCGAGCAACGCGAACAATTCCAGCCAATCCTGGCTCGTAGATAGGAAGGTGACGCGAATTCCATCTTCTAATGCGACGCTCATCTTTATCGACCACGGTCACGTTGATTGAAGGGTTCTGATGCGCAATCACCGCAGCAGTAGGTCCGCCAACGTATCCCGCTCCTACGAAGCATATATTCCTGATCGGCTTGGCACGTATTAACTCCGCGTCGCTATCTTCTGAGGAGATCTTTGTGTCGCTGTAGGTGCTCTCTGGGTCTGTACTGATATCCAGCGCCGGACTGTTAGATCGGCTTCTGTCAGGTGTAGTCGGCTCGGTTGAGAGATTCATGGACTGATTGCCAGTGACCTCTGAGTCGACAGTGGAACTGGCGGAAGCCATCTTTCGAATTATGCTGAGTTAGCTCACTTTCTTGTCTGAAAGTGAACGAAGTAAACGAGGGTGGATGCAAGGGATGACTGTGACGTACAATGTATAATGAGGACGAAGATGTACTTAAGAACAGTCAACCCAGGTTGAAAGAGCCCGTACGCTTTGGTCAGCGAGAGATTCGTAGTGCCGCGATCTCAATACAGCGCGAATCCCGGAGACTCTGCCACACTTCTCTCAGCCAGTCAGAACTTATTTACTATCGTGGATAGTGACTATTTTTATGATGCAACCTAAGCCCGGTGGAGGCAATTATACCATCGGGATCTCAAATACACCACTGTAACTGTCGGTTGTATGTACCCATAAAGAAAGCTACTGGTGCAATGGACCTGGTACATAGTATTTGCATGAGTGGGTAATGAACGTGAGCTTGATATATCCACCTCTCACAGGCCATGCTCTTCCCATGCCGAACTATAATTATGAGCCGTCTATTCGGGACTAATGTCGATACCATACAGTATTTATTCAAATATGAAGATATCCATGAGAGATATGATTTTTTCAAGCTAAAAAAAAATGAAAATGCATCACTTAGCCACAGCCAAGCCAGTAAGGCAAAATTGATGCATCATCAAGAACTGCATGCATGTCTGCCAGGGTGCAATACCAAAAACGGCGATGCTCCGCTGGGCCCCGTCGTATTCGTACTGTAAGTAACAGCAATACATCACGGATACAGTATATGATTTCATACCAAGTGGAGCAGATCCCTCCCTCTCGGACCTTCGATGTGAAAGCCGGATCGTCATGAAGATCGACTAACTTATCACAACATTATATTCGCTGTCCAATGGCCCCATTCATCAATCCTGTGTAAGCTTGTTGCACCTTTTTCTCTCCACTGCCTTCTTTGACCTTTTTCGGGAGCGCTGTTCAACTAATCCTCCAAAGACCCACCAATTTTTGTACAACAGCATCTCCGTATTTCGGACCGAGCGGTCATGGTCCGCTCCCTTGGCATATTGGCGTGAAAGAAATGTGAGATTGGTTGAACGGCTGCCAAGCCACCTCAAGCCAGGCCTCAATCACTATTCATGCGGTGTGTGACTGGTGAGGCTGATTAGGTCTACTCTCTTGACTCGCGTTCCAATCACTGGCTGACATATTGTGAAAGATACACACGAGGGTCCACGAGAGTCGTTAATTGGTTCCCTCTCGATCGCACCGGGAAGTCCTCCCTATCCCATTACATACGGTACATACAAGGGGGTGGAATATCATCACCGGATTAGGTATAGTTGGTTACATACCAATTGCGGATTACCAAAAACCCATCTGTCAGCCCTATTCAGTCCTCGGGGTTAAGGGCGATTATTGATTATGAAGCTGACCAGCCAAGTCCAGCCAAGCCTCCACGATGGTAATCCTGAGAACCCTGAAAATCGAGGCCAAATCCACACGAGACCCTTTTGGCTCCATACGAAAAATATTGATATTGAATTGTAGTTCATGTAGATGATCTTATAGATTTCTTTTAGTTTGCAGTCCTCAATTAAGCCAACTAAAGCCTCAATTTATCAGGGGCGACTATGATGGCCAATTCATTCAGTGGATCTAACTAACTAGTCTCATGGAGTTTCTAAGCATTGTCCTCTCTGAAGATTTCTTGATTTATCGTCCGTATACTTCCGGTTAGAAGCATCAATAGGCCCCTAATTGACCCCCCGATGGAGCAGGCGCCGTCATTGTGGATTGCAATCCTATACTGTATGTATGTATTCCTGGATTGGTATACAGTAGTCCTGGTATTAATTTAATGGCGGAGATAGACTAACAAACAAAATACTCCATAATGAGTCCAGTGCCGGTCAATGCGAGTCCATACCAAGCAAGTTCTAGATTACCCACTTCACCTATTATTCGGGGCGAACTCGGTTTCTCATTCATAATCCGGGCAGCATCTGATTGTTCAAACGGGACATGGTTATCTGTCTCCAGCTGGCCTGACCCAAATTTTGTGAAAGGCCGTAATAAGGTCAATGAATGAACCCAGCCGTCATGACTTTTTCTCTCGGTCGCTATGCTTCGTACTCGGCATCATTTCTTGAAACTTTCTAATCCCCCAGTGAATCGATTGGATAGTGTATCAACCCCAAGCGCCCTCATCCAATTGAGGTATCGGCTACGAAGAGCAATGTCTCAGCCACGATCTGTCACCGTCGATGGGACGCCTCAACTTGGACCAACACCACCCCACTAAATTCATAGCGTTTTCCAAGCGACCAAGATCAAGGCCGTCTGCGTATCCGCTTGCCCCGTACGGAGGGGGGATAATTCGGTTGTATCGGATGCGTCTAACAGATATGAAGAATATCGTAGCCTGGTGGGATTTCTTGGCGTGAAAGAAGATGCATTCACTATTGGCCCTTTGGAGGTCAACTAATGCCATGCTGGACCGATTTTAGCATCGTTTACATGAAGGTATTGAAATATTCATTACAATGTATTTATACAGTATCTAGTCGTATTTATGCTCATCGCCCCTCCCGGAAAGTCGTGCTCGGAAAATCTCCACTCTTCTCTCTTGCTGGGTCATCGAGGTTGGGTCAGGGCAGATGAGGAGGTTGATCTCGTGGGAGGGAAAGGAGGAGACGAAGAAGGCTGAATGAGGCGATGGTTAAGCAGACCGCGTTTCAAAGAGATCTACAAACATGAAGATCTACATTCGGACAAGGCTACACTCTGCAGCGATCATTGCTCTAAATGGCGGAACTTTGATTTGCCGGCTGTGTAACGTAGAATCAGTCTACACTGTAAGTTGATCAGATAGATCATGATCATTATATTTAGTAGTGGTGATAATACAGTCTATGAATATCCGACGCATTTTATTTGGAGGCTGCCCGTCGCTTCGAGTCAAGTTCGGATTTGCTGAAGAATGCGCATCCTGCGAGGGTAAGGAAGATACCCAGTCCATTAAGGACATTGATCGAAAAGTCTCCAAATAAGACAATTCCCAGCGCAAGGGTGATTGCTTGTTTCAAGTTTCCACAGACTGTAATAGTCAATGCTCCGGCAATCTTGTTTGTGTTGAAGGAGGCGACATTCAAGAAGAACGCCAGTAGACCATTGCCGACAATAAATGCAGTCGTCATGAGAGTCGGGAACAGCGAACCATTCTGCGTCCGATCGACCATGGCATCGTAGAAGATCGGAACTTCGCCCGCGATGATACCGAATACTAATGACTGTACTGCCGCAAGGGGTGACATCCGAAACAGAAGCTCCATGGATGGAAGGGCCAGGGAGCCAGTCATGAGTCGATTTGTGGTCACGGTCTTAAATTGAGGTGATTGTCAGACTTGGAGAGTATATGGAAGTATCTTCGGGGTTAAAGGGCATACCTTGACTGCGGCGAGAATGACTCCTGCTATTGTGACGGCCAATCCGATGACAGTATAATGATAATCACCCGCAGTGCACATTCCAGCGCCGGCAACGATCGGAATAAGTGACAAGTAGGTTGCGGTCGCATATGAACGAGAAAACCAAATTCGATATATGAGAACGGTGAATAGTGGCACGGTATTGCGAATGATTTGGAAGAAGGCTAATGAAACAAGAGATCTGTTCAGACGATAGTTAGGGTGGAAGCTATTATCGAGGGATGAGGATCCACGAAACTCACAAAGATAAATTGGACATGGCAATGTTCGACGTAAATAGGACGGAAAATGCAACAAGAATCAAATGTTCTTTGCGACCCAACTCGGAGAGCTTGAAATACCCTCTCTTCATCATTATAAATGTACCGATCGAGCTGAATGTGGTGTGTAGACAGGTTAGGAGCCAGGGGGCTTTGAACTAGATGAAGTTAGAATTTGAAAGAGTTCGAGTGGTCCTGCGAGCACTGACAGATCCCAATATGAATTTATTATAGATTGTTATTCCCATGCTGAACCCAAAGTACGCTGTGAGCCATAGAAATTTGACTGTATTTGGTGTTTGATACTCCGGAGCGGCACTCTTCTCGGTTGGCTGTACATCTTTCCGGTTGGCCTCAAGGTCTTGGTCGTCAATTTCCGGATCAGTGATGGATGAGGTATCGTCGTTAGAAAGCAGAGCAAGCTCCGATTCTTGATCTTCGGATTTTCGATGCATATCGCTAAATTATGTACTGCAAAGATCAAGACCACTCGTGAATAGCAAGTGGTCCGTAATGCTGGTTTGTAGGAGTGTGTAGAGAATGAAGAAAAAAGGAACAGAAACGTGGATTTGCTTAGAAGAATCACGAGAGTCTGAGGACAATGATGGCAAAAGTAGACCGCGCTATAGCCTTATCCACTTTACAGCCGGGGACTCCACCCGAGATTGCAGTCAGACAGCTCATTGTACAAGTCAATACATGATTTTTATTACAATGTGGAGCGTCGTAAGCGCTTTGGACCCACCAAGTCATCAAATGCAGTGAGACATCCTTGAAGATACGATGGGGGATAAGACGTTAAAATTAGGGGAAACCCATGAACAAGCTCTCAACTAATTATCACGCCATACACAGTGCTCGCATTCGTTAATATACTTTGTCGGATTCTGGTAATCCTAATACGAGATACATACTCGCAGTGGCGCTGGAGGGTGTGTGTTGTACCACTCAAACAACAAGGAACAAGACCAAAAGCGGCGCAAGAGACCAGACAAACGAGTCATTTGGTCACATTGCTTTTCCCCCTGTTACAAAGTGACTTACACAACCGGATCGAGGCTCAGCGTAACGTGCCAAGTGGGTAATAGTCGTGGGTCAGGCCCCAAGCAGGCACAGCCTTTTATCGGGCGTGCAAAACGTGCATCCTGGTCATAATTCACGCCAAAAATAGTTGCGAATTATCTCATGGTCTCCTTCCTTTGACGTATTTTCACACATCCAGCCTCTTCCTTCGACAGAGCGTTGTCGAGGGGACGGAAATGCAGCTTTCAGATCGCCTGAGTCGCTGGCAATGGGCTGGCCTGGGGGCTCTTGTCGTTATCGCGCTTTTAACGCTGTTTCGGTCAACAGTCACTATCACGCAAGATCCCATTTCAGTGTCACTATACACCAACGGATCTGTAGCGGACTCTGAAACTTCTGGGAAAGGCTCAGTAGGCACATCCAAGTTCCATTTATTGATACCGTCCACTGGTCCTCACTATCGAGTATGCCGCGCTATCGCCTCGGCCACAATGATGGGCTATCCAGCGCCTGTCCTGAATGGATGGATGCAGGAAGGTGATCTGGATGCGTCGAAAAGTCATTTAGCAAAAGTGCGCACTACACTGAATTATCTCAACCGCCTGCCGGAGTCTGCCGACGATGATCTCGTTCTCATGATAGATGGGTTCGACGTCACCTTTCAAATCCCTCTCGACGTTTTGCTCGAGCGATACTTCGCTGTGAATAAAGCTGCAAATGCCAAGATTTCCGCGCGTTTCGGCATAGACTCTGACACCCTCACTGGAGACGATACCCCCTTGCAGACTATCCTCTTTGGTCCAGAGAAGGTATGTTATCCGGTGCAGATGGAGCGGGTTGGATGCTGGGCCGTTCCCCATGATGTCGACATTCCCAATGGTGCATTTGGGCCCTCAGATGGAGACTGGGCACATAACATCCCATTATGGCTCAACTCTGGAACAATCATTGGTCCTGCACGAGACATGCGCCGCATGTTCGAGGCCACTCTCGATCGCATCGAAACACTCTACAATCCCGAAGATGAATGGAAAGATTCTGATCAGAAATACATGAGTGATGTCTGGGGAGTGCAGGAATACTCACGATCCATCAAGGAGTTGGAACAATATTTCCATGGCGATGTCTACCCGACCGATGTTGTCCCAAATCCGGACGATGGCAAAGTGATTCCAGAATTGCAGCCCGATCAACATACCGAATTTCATATTGGAATTGACTACCGCTCTGCGCTTTTCCAAACAAACGCTGGATCAGAGCACTACGTGGAATATCTGACTTACAACGCCACCTCCAACGGAACATCCAATGGAACGTCAATAAGTGGACGTCCTTCAGCCTGGGTGACTCGCGATGTTAGTAGCGGGTCCAAAAATTTCAAGCCATACCGTATCTTCCTTCCGAACAACCTAGTTTCTTCAATAATGCGGATGTTCCGGTCCATCGCCCATGTCGTCGACGACATCCCACTCATCAGCGAATTGCCACTTCAAACGAATATTGTTACCAAAAATGTCCATGGACTTTTCCACTATACCGGGGATAAGGACCATATGGACGATGTATGGGGCCAAATGTGGTTCTATCCCTATGGACGTGAACTCTTTGAAGCTGCTCTTAAGTCTCTCAACGCAAATCACACAATCTCAATGGCTGATGGGCGAAGATGGGTCCACGCTCACAGTATTCCGAATTCATCCGTGGAAACGGGGTCTCGAGCTGCAGGTGCCCTCGATGATGATTTGAATTGGCTAGGATGGGAAAAATTATGCCAAGTCTACGAGTCTAAATTGTTCATCAATAGAACGCGGGTATAATGCAGACAGAAAAAGCCCGCGATATATTCATCCTTAATGTACATATACCTTTTGACTGCTATATAATATGATGTTGATAACATAGCATCGACTATGATCTGAATATCATGAAAAGGGATTATCATTTAATGAGTCAGACTTACTATCGATCTATATTTCGGGAACTTAAAGCATCTCGAGGGGTTTCGGGTCGATCCCCGCCTCGGCTTGCATTTCTGATCACAGCAATTTGACTCGCTAAGAGACCCGAAACGAAGCATTCTCTATAATCTCCCTATTCTTGCAATATTATTAGTGACTCATTGATGATTCGGATCAAACCGGGAGAATAAAGTTCCCCCAGGGCGCGTAGATTATCTCATGCCGTTGTTTTGTTGAGGTTATTACGGGAAGTACGGTGCACATCATAGAACAGTCACTCTCAACGATAATCAGGGTAGATCATCTAGGAACAGACTACATTCTGCATAGTAGCAGACAGAATCTCCGACAATATAAGAATCTTGTTCTTCGGAGATAGTTCCAGCAGTTATTCAGCATAATTAGAGAGTCCTGCTCGATAATTTCATCTTATTATTATCACACATTGATTGGAACAAGCAATCATTGTGTTCTTTCATCATGAGTCAAATCATGCGACAGTCACTTGCTTTCACAAGATACAATTCCAATGTCATTTCAAGGAAATCAAACCCCAGAATACCATGCTTCCTTGTTCTCGGCCAACGACAACACTCCACATCAACACAACTTGCCAAAAAGTCCAACTGGACACACCCAATGTTGGTCAACCGAATATGACATCTCACATAGGCTCTAACATTCTTCCATCATAGATATACTCAACAACAAGTCCTCGCTGTCCGAACTGCCCACCGCAAAGCATCCAGCTGGCAAGATAAAGTCGCCCTGTCTACAGTCAAGGTTCTTCGCTGGGGAATGGATTTCGTGACGGGCTATAACTCATACTCTCCAACCAGCAATTTCGAGATCAAGGCCCGCCCGATGACTGAACAAAAGTGGATTACAAGATTTATTTTTCTGGAGAGCGTGGCCGGGGTACCTGGGATGGTAGCAGGAATGCTCCGACATCTCAAGTCTATCCGCATGATGAGACGGGATTATGGGTGGTGAGTGAGAGTGAAACTATCCAGTGAGATCCAGACTAATGGACATACTGCAGGATCGAAACACTTCTAGAAGAAGCCTATAACGAGCGAATGCATCTCCTCACGTTCCTGAAGCTGGCCGAGCCCAGTTGGACAATGCGCTTCATGGTCCTTGGCGCGCAATGTGTCTTCTTCAGTGGATTTTCACTCGCCTACTTGATTTCACCACAGATATGTCACCGATTCGTTGGATATCTCGAAGAAGAAGCCGTCATTACATATTCAAAGGCAATCAAGGATTTCGATGACGGACATCTCCCTTTGTGGCAGAACCTCCAAGCACCTGAAATGGCAATCAAATACTGGCAGATGCCAAAGAATAACCGTTGCATGCGGTCTTTACTGCTTTATGTTCGAGCTGATGAAGCAAATCACCGTGATGTCAACCATACACTTGGGAATCTGAACCAAACCGACCCAAACCCTTTCTCGGCAAACTCCAAAATTCAGAACGCGTTGTCGCAGCTTCAGCAAAGTGATCGAGGAAGGGCTCAGCGTTGAACTGCAAATCCTGCCTTTAAAATTATAGAATGTGGATGAAGATATTTTCTTTTTCTTCTTGCGCGACTGTTAAAAATAAAATTGATAGAACTTTTATTAAATAGATTAGTCGAATTTCTGAGGCATCTAGCAATAAGCAATACCATAAAGCTTGAATTTCTGGTTCAAAACAGCGTAGCCAGGACTGACAGTTGTACGATACTCTTTCTATAAATAATCCATGGCTACTGAAGACAGTGAAGAGCTGAGGGGCTCTGAGAACCCTTCTAAGTGAATGCTTGAAACAATTTTAGCCACATATAACAGCTTTTTTCGAGTCTCAACCTTAAAAGTTCAACTTTGATCATTCCACCATCTTTCAGGCAGCTTACAAGATCAAACCTCTGCTACTAGTTCTGGCCCTATCTTGATCTTTGAAAGAACACGCGATATGGCAGATAACATGGAAACAAACGAGGAATATCTTTCTTTCTTCGTATACAATCATCACATTTGCGACAAGATCATGGCTGATTTTTATCAGAATGCTGAAAGAGAAGAAAGGATCATTGACATTATGATACATCTCATTGAGATATATGAACTGGTACAATTATCCCCTATGGATCTAAGCTAATGAAGCTTTGAACAGATGCAAGAAATCATCACAACAAACAACCCCCGTTCCCAACCACTACCTACTCATCTTGCAATGCAAATCATCGCTACCTCAGCTGATATTATGGCTCACGAGAAAGAGGTCGATTGGGACAATGATTCAGAACGCTATCGAGCCGCTCTTCGTCTTCCTGGCGCGTTTTTCGCTTACCCGAGACGACGCTGAGAACGTCGGTTGACAACGAAATAAGTTGCGATCTTCATTTCCATAAGTCCACTCGGTAGATTTAGCTGGGCATCTCAGTTGGGAGTTGGATAAGAATCTATTTGATTTACTCTCCATGGCCGGAATTTGCAAAAACACGATTTGAAATTTTGAATCTCTATTTCTATTTGAGGATGAAAAGGTTGTCAAAGTTGCCAATCGAAAAACTTGACCGTAAATATACACAATATAGTATTTGCCTTCGCTTAAGAACAATTGTTTTTGAAACCTGGAAGCTTCCGCTTGTTGATGAAATGTGTTTGGTTGAGTTTCCTCAAGTAGCTAAAAACACTTCGGGTCGCATCTTTTGTCTCAAACTATCACCCTATCTTAGGGCTTTTATCTGCGGTCTTGAAAGCGAGCAAATTATCGACAAAGACGTGATCGATCTCCATCGCCATTCCAAAATGTCTTCACGCTTTGAATCGTATCGACGAAGAAGTTCGACTCGATTGGCAAAAAACAAATTCCAAGACATCCAAAAGTGTGGGAAAGATATACACCTCAAGACCTCACAACGCGATTGCGCAATACCATTGATGCCTCGATTGAAAGCGCAATCGTCGCCGGCGAACAGGGACGCACTACAAGCAGCGATTGGCGAAGCTATCCATTCTGTCTTTCTTGGAGATATGGACAATCAACTGTTTCAACTGAGAGAAAGGATGCGTCTCTGTGAAGACATACACAAACACAGCCTCAGAGCAGCCGAGTGTGTTGGTGGCTCTCATCAACAGCAGCGGGATAGTCCAGAGTCTAAAGTCCTTGCCGACTTGAAATGGGAGGCAGAAGAAGCTCTGAGGGAGGCGAATGAGATACTTACTGGATATCTGGATGCCCTTGAGATGGCACGGAGCAGCTTGGGCTCCCAAGGTTCGTGGCATGAAACTAATTTTGTAGAGATGATTGAATTGACAACGGCATTATCCGAGTAGATGGTATCTTCAATTGGTAGAAAATTGAGATGGGGATGGAGAGGCCCCGACTGATCTCATTACTCTATTTGGAGTCCACCAGGGAACGTTTCTACATCATAACTTTTTGTCTAGACGTTGATGGAATATACACTCTAAGTTTACGAATTGGAATGAGTAAATATAGATAATGACGTTAAATATAACGATATCATTAGGCGCATTAGTTCATATCGAATTTCATGTCCAATCATCGGGATGCATGATAATCATTTAAACAAAAAGGAAAAAAATCATCTAACACCACTACAGCGAGTTCAGAAGACCTTCAATCAGAGGAAGGAATTCTGATACATCGGAGATGATGTCAGTGGTATTCTTGACGAACTGCTTGCTCAGCAGATCAGCGCCGTTGCCCAGCAGAGTCTCAATCTTCTTGATGCTCTCTGGCTTGAGCAGGCTCTGGATTTCTGGCATGGAGTCCTCAAGGTTACCCAATAGACCCTTCAGGCTCTTGACCATCTCGGGGGTAAGCAGCTCGCCAGCCTCGGTGATGAGGTCTCCGGTATCAGAGACAAACGAGGGAGTCAGGAGAGTGGTACCATTGCCGAGAAGGTAGGTCAAGTTGTTCAGGGTAGTGTCGTTCAAGAAGTCCTTCTTGATGGTGGGGACGACCGGGACGAGGCCGTTGAGCAGCTCGTGGAGACCACCCAGGACGTACGGCGAGAGAAGGTCGTCGGCGCCATCGATCAAGTGACGAGTCTCGTTCACGAAAGTGGCATCGAGAAGATCGTTGGCGTTCATCAGCAGGCTGCCGATAGCAGAGATGTAAGAAGGCTTGAGCAGCTTCTTGAGCTCGGGCAACAGCGGGGTGACTTCGCCGAGGATCTCCTTGAGGCCATGAACAAGGTCGGGGGTGAGAAGCTCGTCGGCATTTCCAACCAGGGACTTTGTCTCGTTGACGAAGCCGGGGGTGAGCAGATCGCCACCGTTCTCGAGCAGGTTGCTCAACTCGGTGAAAGTCTCCTTGGTAAGGAAGCCCTTCAGAGTAGGGACCAGTGGCACAATAGCGTCCAGAAGAGTGGTAAGAGCATCGGTGGTCTTCTTGGTCAGGAGGCCAGAAGCACCGCTGATCAGACTCTTGGTCTCCTTGACGAAGTTGTCGGTGAGCAAGTCGTTGCCGTGAGACAGCAGAGACTGAAGCTCGTCCAGGGTCTCCTGAGTGAGCAGCTTCTTCAGCTCGGGCAGCAAAGGAGTAACCTGGTTCAGGAGATCCTTGAGAGCCTTGCTGGTGGCAGGAGTGAGCAGATCGGAGGCAGCATCGATGAGCGAGTTGGTCTTCTTGATGAAAGAGTCCGTGAGCAGCTTGTTTCCGTGGGACAGCAGGTTGGTGATCTCGTCGAGGGTCTCCTTGGTGAGCAGCTTCTTGACTTCGGGCAGCAGAGGAGTGACCTGGTTGAGAAGGTCCTTGAGAGCCTTGCTGGTAGCAGGAGTAAGCAGGTCCGAAGCAGCATCGATGAGAGAGTTGGTCTTCTTGATGAAAGAATCGGTAAGCAGCTTGTTTCCGTGGGACAGCAGATTGGTGATCTCGTCCAGAGTGTCCTGGGTCAAGAGCTTCTTCAGCGAAGGCAGCAGAGGAGTAACCTGGTCGAGGAGGTTCTTGAGTGTCTTGCTAGTCTCAGGAGTAAGGAGATCGGAAGCGGCATCGATGAGAGAGTTAGTCTTCTTGATGAAAGACTCAGTCAGGAGCTTGCCACCGTTGGTCAACAAGGTGTTAAGCTTGTTGAAAGTGGCGGGAGTCAGGAAGCTCTTGAGCTGAGGCATAATGTCCACGACGCCGTTGAGGAGGGTCTGCAGAGCATCGGTAGTGTTGTCGGTGAGCAGCTTGGAAGCCTTGGTAAGAAGGCTCTCGATGCTGTTGACATTCTGCTTGGTGAGCAGGCTGTCAGCGTTGACGACCAGATCATTGACCTTATCAATGTTGTTGAGAAGCTTCTCAAGGTTGTTGAGGTTCTTCTCGGACAACAGGTTGTCAGCCTTGCTGAGGACGTTAGACAGAGTGTTGGTGTTCTTGTCGTTCAGCAGCTTGCCGGCGTTGTTGATCAAAGTACCCAAGGCCTTGGTGTTGGAGTCGGAGAGCAGAACCCGGATGTTGGTGTCAACAGGAGGAGCAAGGGAAGTCGAGAGAAACTTGAAGGTGTTTGTGAGGTTTTCCAGCAGGCTGGGGTCAAGCAAACCTTTAATTCCGTTCAGCAGGCTCTCAAAGTCATCGCCGATTGATGTCAAACCAGAGAGGGCACCACCCTTTCCGGTGAGACCACCCAGCAAGTTCTCGATGCCATCACTGGAACTGGAGTCAGATGAGCTAGAGCTAGATCCGGACTTGGTAGATCCAGTGGAAGAAGCAGTCTCCTTGGGGGAAGCAGAGGCGGAATTGGCATCGTTGGCGGCGGTAGATTGAGCAGAGGCAGCAGTCGCACTCGCAGCATTGGCATTGTTGTTAGCTGTCTTGGTGTTACCCAGAAGCGTGTCGACGATGTTACCGCCGTCGTTGGCCGAATTGCTATTAGCCGTGTTGGCATTTGCTGTGTTGGCATCGGCCGAGCTCGCGGGAGCGTTGACCGAGTTGGCCTTTGCCGTATCAGCTGAAGCAGCATCATTGTTGTTGTTCTCCTCGTCATTGCTGTTGGTGCTAGGAGAAGCAGCTTGGGTTGTAGCAGCTGCTTGAGCACCGTGTACTACAGCAGTTGGGGCAGCATTATTGGCGTTGGCAGTATCTGCTGCAGCAGCCACGGAGGTTTCCGCGCCGCCGCTGGATGCAGCTGCGGGAGAAGCTCCAGTCACATTTGAGACGGCGAGGAGCGCCGTCGCAAGGACGGGAATGAAACGCATATTGTCGAATTGGCGGAGCTTGTCGTGTGTTTTCCGCTCAACAGGGCTTCGTCTCGGGTCGGCAGGGGATTAAAAAGGAGCCGCACGAGATGGAGGAAAAGCCTGGAGACAGGAAAAGGGGAAAAATATAGTTCGGGTCGAGCCAGGTCTTTATTTTTTGGACTATCCCGATGATCGACTATCGTGGATCACCTTTTAGGAAACAATCTTCCACAGGTCATCGCGCTAGGCGTTGGCGGCCTCGGTGGATGAGATGGAGACGGGGACCGGGGCAAGTGGATCATCACCGAGGCAGAGGTAGGCCGGTCTGTATAGACTACCATGTGATGGGGTAAACAAGACCTCCGATCACATCGCTAGTGCTTGATTGCGATTCTAAACCTGAGATCATGGTTGGCCGGTGCCGTATGTTGTGCTCCTATATGGAGACACCAATTGCTTTTTTCTTGCCTAGTACGTCCACAACATGAGGCATTAGAGACTTGAAGGCGCATTCAGTCCCTTAGAATTGGACCCGAGGCAGTCTGCAGGGTCCAGGGACGTATACCAAGGCGAACGCTCTCCGCAGGAACCGTTCACATGCTCTGGTTCGGAGGAGAATTGATTAATCTTGGCCTTCCAAGCCGGCTGCCCATGGGGTTCCGACTATGATGCGGGATTTCATCTAACCCTAAACGAGCTCAATTTCCCATCAAAGGCGGGGATAGACTCCACCAAAACTTGAGCAGAACCTGGCAAGCAAATGAGGGGGTTCGGTCGAAATGCTCGAAAAGGAAGTGTGGTCTACCCCGGACCACCAACTTATGTGGAGAATCATTGATAATTGAAAGCGGTGATTGGCAAATGGATACGCATTGAATACGGGCTAATGTAACTCACGACGATCTTTTCCCCAGGAACACTGAATGACCGGGATACTGCCTTAGCGTGGAGGAACGAGCTAGACGCGAGCTTGAAAGCCCAGGAACACAGTGTGCCTGATGCAATATCGACTCGGCTTAAGCCTCGCCATTGTCTCCTCCCACATGAAGTTTTAATCTATCCATCGTCAATCCCCGGAGCCCAAATAAAGCCCAAATCGATCGGCGACAGCTTAGACTCCGCCTCCGCGAGTGGCGTCGTGTAGTTTAAGACATTTTTTGAGGGTCTGTACAGTATTCAATGGCATTCTCCGCTATTTGAGATTAGTCGTCATTGGTCCTCCATATTCCCCGACGTGTGGAGGTTGATCAGAATGTGTCCATCCTTATTTCCTATTCTCTACCACCCTGCCAAAATGGCGTCATTCGTGATGGCTAAGCCATCCAACAACATCATCATCGTCACATCCACCGCTATCATAATCAATTCGCTTTACCGTTAGCGATGACCTCTCCCACGAGGCTAAACCTTAAAATGGCAAAACCAAACGCCGCTGACACGTTATGGCAGTCCAATTGTGCTTAGGCGAGGTGCGAAGAGATTTATCGTCAAGTGATACCGACAGGGTTGTTTTTCACCATGCACGAGCCAAAGGCTCCATCTCTGCATCTCCTTTATTCCTTATTCCTTCTCCGTAGCTCCTTCATTTTGTCTGGGGTCTTTAGGCAGTCGATGAAACGAGCTCAAAAGAAGAATTTCCCCATCGTCGCCCTGCTCAATTCATATTAACACGATTGCTCGTGAAAGCCCACACTGTTGCAGTGAGCCTTTTATTTGGTCAAAAGTGCTCTGTAGCATGTATACTGTATGTACGGAGTAGTATAGCAGCATCCCATGTAACCGAGGAGGAGCACTAGATCTAAACGGCTCCTTCGCCCCCAAAGTGAGTCTTGGCTATCGTATCCAGTCAGCCGCAGTCTTCTGTCCATTTGAAATGGAAACTCGGGATGAGCTACGGAATACTCAGCTGTCACCGGCAAGCCTAGACGAGGCTTGTGGCCGCTGAGCATCGCGTGTCCACTAGCACGGTCTCCACATACCTACTTGAGTCATTGGTTGGGCTTGAAAGCAAAAATAAACAAAAAAGGGGGAGATGCATCAAAGTGGCCCATTCCAATTCATACAGTAGTAGCTGTGGTCCTCCGTAGTCAGATCTGGATCGAAATTCTAGACTAACCAGAGGCTCTTGTACGACAATAGTCTGCACGTAATTTCGTAAGTTCGCCCAGAACCGAAAAAAGAGATCACTCGCCCATCTCTTAGCAACCTCTTTTTCAGCCAACACATGCACCCAAATAAACAGAGCTGTGGGACAAGAAAAAAAGTCAACTTCTAAAAATCTCTTTTGCAGAACAATAATTGGGAAAGAAATTGGTCAAAATCAATAGCAAACACCACAAAAATAGAAAGAAACCATCGTGATCGATGTTTGCTGCAGGGGAATCTCGGCCAATGCCCGATGACCAGCCTATCATACAGGAATCACATCGATTGGACAAGACCGTATCTCAATGGACCCTTTTGATCAGGAAGCCGTCTCACCATTCTTGAACAGTCGATAAATCCGTAGACAGCTCCATAGCATAACCTCAACAAAAATATCTCCTTGAATAGTCTGTCGATCATTTGAAATTTTTTTCGGTGGTGGTTGCTTGCCGCTTTTAGTGGGCGAGCAGGTGGGTCCGAGTGAATCACAGCGGGTCAATTTGATGCTTGGTGAGCTTCAGTCGAGCATGGAGTTTGAAAATTATAGCATGTAGTATGTATTCGATTTATGAGAGGTTCGGAGCTGGGGCTCTTGAATTAAAAACGCTGTGTAACTTTGGAGGGTTTGGTTTATGCAACTTTCAAGTTAAAAGCCTTGGGTAGTACCCATTGCAAAGATATATACCTATGTACTATATATGTAGAACAGTATTCTACAAAAAACATTCCTGAACCGAGATTGCAATCCAATTTAAAGGTTTTGCGATAGAAGGTGCCCAGATCTCGATGTTCTTTAACACTAGCAATTGAAACTTCGGGGAATTCACCATTGGTAATGTAATACTCACCTGAGTATACAAAATCCGAGCCTTGGGTATGAACCTCAAGTTCACACTGGCCAATGTTTAAGTTCAAGACTCGAGTTATGCTAGACTATAACTAAGGTTCTACAGCAGAATAACCACAGAGAGCTACTGTCTCATTTCAAGCATTTCATGGTCTCGCACTTTGCTTTCTAATAACTTCCTACTTTTCGCCCGGACAGAAGTCCCCTTTTATACGTATGCAGAAAAACATTACTAATCCCAAATGCAGGAATCGTCAAATCAGACATTGCGCTGGAGAAATCAAGTGAAGTGCAGATGTCGGGATAGATATATACTGCGTTGATGTAAAAGCAGGTACATTCAGGGTTTCGTGGATCAGGTGATACCAGTCACGAGTGGCTCAATTCAAGTATTCTCTGAAAATCAAGGACAGTCACATATGGAACTGATAAGTTACTGTAAATAATAACGAGATATTCTTAACTTAAATTATCATCATAACATTCGAAACATGACGGGCAATATGATAGACATTTCACTCATACTCCATCACCAGAACAAAACCATAAACAACAGATCCTCACTAACTTGCATGAAATTGTCACAGAAACATCCTCATAAATCGAAAAGAAATGAAAACCATATCGTACTCACTCATCAATCTTAGCAGCGACAATCTGTCGAGCTCTTTTCTTTTGTTTATTTCGTTCCCTCCGTACCTCCCGATTAACAAATCTCCGAATAATAAACATCCTCACAATTTGAGTCCTAGGAAAGACAAATTCTTTAAGAGCAAGAAGTTCCTGAATATCTTGACCAGTATTCAAAGAAGAATGAACAGTACTCTCTCGCTCGACGAAAGACTCCTTCGAATGCGCAATATCCTCCGTGGGTACCTGCAGCGTACCAGAACCACCAGTCTTCAAGGTATTTCCTTGGACATCTTTTCCAAGACCCTGTTGCCCTCTCGAAATCTGAGACTCAACCCGTCGAAGTGCCTCAAAAGCCCTCTTAGCCGCATCACGGATAGGTCCACTAATAGCAGGCATGGGATTGAGAATATCAGAGAACAGATGTTCCAACTTGACCTCTTGCGACTGTACCACCTCATCTTCACGAAAGATCGGATCATGAGGATAAATTCGAGGAGTATCCTTCAAAGTCTTCCATTCCTCAAATTCCATATTAGAAAACATCATGACGAAAGCAACTCGGGGATCTGGAACACGAATGAAGCGACAGCCCCAAGGGGGAGATAGAAACCGCCCTTCTTCAATATCCGACTTGAGAACAACAATCATATGATCTACCGTGAGTGATGGAGTGGAATTTTGAATTTGAGGATGATCCGAATGATCATGGTGGGAGTCGGTGGGTTGAGGCTCGTCTTGGATAGATGAGGTAGTGCACGAGTGTTCTGCAAGAGTCAGTCACGCAAGACTCAAACTCAAAACTGAGATGAATATAAGTTGAATTTGTTAAGATGGGATACTTACCTTGTTCATTGGATAGTAGGGTTGACGTTGTATCATTTCGAGAGGATTGCAAGGGCTCTTTTCTCAGGAACGTTAGAAGAGCGTCGAACATTGAAGACAGTCTGGGCAACCTGCCTAGGCACATGAGTCGAAGAGCAGCGAATGTTTTTTCGAGGGTATCCATAAAGAATATAGAGATTGAGAGATGTACAGAAGAGAGTAAAGAAGAGATGTGGGTGAACATTGGAAGTTGAAGTTGAAGTTGAATTTGGGAAAGCCGCGGGAGTAAACAATATCATTCATTGGACTACACTTCTACTGATAATTACTAGAATCATTACTGGTAGAAAATAGAGGAGAAATGGTAATTTATCATTGATGTATCCAGGTATTCACCATTCAACTCCAACCAAATCATAAATCATAAAGACCGAAACCACTCTTAAATCTAAAGAACACTTAACTCCCTCCTCCCAGCACTTCGCATACTCATTCCCTGACTCCAATCCGAAGAAGAAGAAGAATCACCTCGAGTTCGAGATCCACTCGTACTGGTACTAGCACCGACACTAATACCGGCCGTAGTCAAAGATTCATTATCGTCCAATGCAGGCGTACCACCAACCATAATAGGACGAATCTTCGCCCCGACAAATCCGCGTCGATCACGACCTGTTCGACCACGACCGAGCCAATTATGTTTGAGGGTCTTGCTAAGGATCTCGATTTTATCTTGGGCGGCGTCGTCGGTTTGGACGCTAGCGAGAACACTCACGCATTGAAGCATACGACCGACTGTCTCCGTGATAACGTGCGAAGAGTCAGCCGAATTGGCGTGGTGAATGACCGTCGGACGGGACGGGGTGGAAGGGGAAATGGCAGAGAAGGCACCAGGATCCGGGACCGAGGAGGTATTCGATGCAGCGCGACTGCGTGAGTCACTGCTCGATGGACGGGGGAGATTGACATTACCGAGAGCACTCATCGAATCTGAGGAGTAACTATCGGCAACAGTGCTGAGAAGGGTAGATGATTGAGAATTGAAGCTGCCAAAGCCAGCATCAAGAGAGGCTGCCGTGCCCGGACGACCAGCATTGCCTGTCCCAGTAGTCTTGGACGTTACGCTGAGTGTGGGGAATCCAGCATTGATAGCGTCCAAACTAAGACGAGAGAAAGTAGCCTTGAGAGCTTCGTAACGATTGAGAATGATGCAGTCTCGAAAGGCGATGAGGACGAGGTTGCGCACTTCTAAGCCCCCACCCGTTGGTATATCTCCCCAAAATTCATGTGCTTCACGGCTGGACATGAGAGAGCCCGAACCTTTGAATTCAAGATCGAGCGGGAGGAAAGCGGCTTGAATGAAAGGGAGGATCGTGCCAAAGACAAGTAACCAGATCTGAACAAGATGTGGAACAACTTTCTCGTCTGAAACGCCGATCAATGAACTAGCATTGAGATTGGCAAAACCAGTCTCTAATAGATCTTGAAGATCGGCGATGATAGTTGTAGGCGTTCGTTTCTGCACGCAACGCTGGAGATGCACGAGGACCAGCTTATTCAGATCCTCAATGGCGATACGAACATCCTCTCCATCAAAAATGACCATCAATTTCGCCTTGAGAAATTCCCATGCATCTTCGGGGGACATATTATTCAATCCGAATCCTTGAAGGGTTTCACGCACCATAGCCTCCCCGAGCGGGCCAGTCGTGCTGTTGAGTGAAGAGGGTCCAGCCACAGCTCCAGCCGTACTATTGGAATTGGCCAGCCATTCCATCTGTTCGTTCTCCAAAATAGCTTCTTTCTCTTTCTTCTTGGCTCGACCGCCATGAAGCAGATCCAATCCGCTCACTGACTTGCCAAAAGTAGCCCCCGGCGCAGGCGAAGCAGGATTAGTAAATGAGTAGAGGGATTGAGGAGCATTGGGGTCCGTCGGCCGGGAATTACTCGAAGCAGAAGACAGAGGTAGATTATAATGGTCATCTCCACGATCTTTCAACTTGAGCTTCTGTCGTGACAAGAAGTGGTGTTTATGCTTGTCTTTATCCTTTTCCTTTTCCTTATCTTTCTCGGGGGGCGCAGGAGGTCGATCCGCCGGGACCACCGTGCTGACTGATGCATTGGAGAGATTGTACATGGAAGAATTTGTCGAGGGAAGATCTGCCAAACTCGTCGTGGACGCGCTCACCATTCGCGATAAGCTTGGGAGCTTACTCGGTGACGGTAGTCCGCGATCCTTAAAAACATCCTTATCCCTGCTAATTCCAATATGCTTGGGTTTGGAGAATAACTTCTTTTTCTTTTGTTTCTCGGGATGTGGTTCTGACGGTTGGGATCCGGCGCGAGGGAATACGATGTTGGCAGCAGTTGTTGCAACGTTTGGTGCAGCTGGTGGTTGTGGTGGTGGTGGGAGCGACGGGGAGGGTTGGTTGATTCGCAGTGGAGGTGGAACTAACGGCGGCGAGGCACTGGCACTTCGTCGGCCAGGGTGATCTTCTCTAGGTGAGACCGCAGGCTGTGGACGTCTCACTTGGTGATTTTGTAATTGTTGATATTGTTGTTGTTGTTGATGCTGCTGCTGCTGTTGTTGTTGGAGTAGAAGTTGTTGCTGTTGCTGTTGTTGCATGGCTGCCTGGGCCGCAATGCGAGACGCCGACACCTGAGGTACTTGCTCCGACGAGGCTGTCGGCAAGGAAGGTTCAAAGAAGCCCTGAGAATGATGTCTTGAACGATGTCTCTGCATTTCCAAGGACGGACCACGGCCAGAAGGCCGACGGGAAGAGTCTGGCATGGGGCGTGCAGGGTGTTGAGGCGATGAAGTGGCTGAGGCTGATCGAGGATTGGGAGAAAAGTAACCCGCGGAGGGAGGCTGACGATCGATGGGAGTAATCGGAGCCGCAGAGACAGTCGTTACATTTGAAGAAGCATCACTGCCGGAAGAACCGGGGCGATGCAATTCATCATCGCTGTCATCGTCGTCTTCATCGGAGGGAGGGTGAGTCGGGCGAGATAGGGCCGGACGAGCCGAACGTGGCGAAGGAAGATGATAGGATGTCATGGTTGAGTCAGATTGATTATTACATGGTACAGTCGAATCAGAGGAATTGTATATAAAAGGTATGAGGGTATAATGTTGAATCAAGTAGAGGTTGGAGTTGAAGTTGAGAAGTGGAAGAGTTGAAGATCGACCGGGTTAGTCAGTTAGTCACGCCGATCTCTTCTTCTTCTTCTTCTTCTTCTTTCATTCTCTTACACCACACACACGCTCACAAATATTCACTACTCACTACTCACCAATATAATACACAATGACACTACAAGCGGTCTACGCAGCCCCAGACACTTCAAAGACATTCCACCATGAAGTGCCCCTCTCAGACGGTACCCTCACGAGCAAAACAGCCCACTTGACAACCCTACAATCGCTAGTCCCTAAACTCCAAGATGAGATCAATGTCTACTTGACAGCACGCATGGAGGAAGATAAAAAGGCACAAGGCTCAATCTCCGAGAAAGAGGCCAAGGAGGAGGAGAATTACGGGGAGGAGGTGGTGGAGGAGGATGATGCTTGAATTGGATGGACTGCAAATGCCTAAAATCTGATGCTACACTGGGTATCAAAATGAACTGAACAACCACACCGATGAGGAGCGAATAGAAACAAGGAGAAAAAGAGAAAAAAAAAAGCAGACTACCCCCGAACAGAAGGAACTCGATTCGCACAACCGAGGTGGACAACCGAGTTGCTGGAGACGTTAGCAGTGGAACAAGCAGAGGGGTGCAGCAGGAAGAGACATACTCGGGAAATACATTAATCACACTCCCACCCAACCGTTTATGACAAACACCACAAATTCGTTCTTCAGTGACCGTGACATGACGAGCTCGCGTTCCACCTCCAATCACCCCATCACCAAGTGCCAACTGAGCCTGAATCTGCATATCACGAGTTTTACGAAGCTGCGCCACAATACGAGCCTCGTTGAAAACTGAATTCGCCGCCCGCATTCGACCTTTGAAATAGAATTCCAAGTCTTGCACCGGTAGACCTGCTGGTATCAATTTCAACGCGGCATCCGCTGGAAGACGAGAACCGTGTTTGGCGAGAACAGCCAGCGCGGGACCATTTTGGGGTTCGTGGCCATGGGGTGGGGTGAGATAGAGTGAAAGAAGGGTGAGGTAGATGGTGTCTTCTTGCCTTTGTTCTTCAGAGAGGTGAACGTGGTTGCAGTACCTAGGAAAAAAAAATCAGTTAAAAGGAACGTTAACGGATAATCGACGCTTCCAACTCACTCTTCTGCTTTATCATGGTCTTGTAGCTTGAAGACGTAGATCTCGAGAACCTGGCGATGTTGTCCCATCTTACTGAAAAGAATAGCCCGAGCTTCATAGAAATTAGGGTCGTCGCGATCGAGTCGGTCCAAAGTCTTTGCTGGCGAATACTGCTCGCTGTCTTTCAACATCGAAAGGAACTTGGGACCATACTGCTTGGCCCCCTCCTCATTCGCCGTGATCTGATCCAAGTACAAGACCACTAGACGTTGATGCAAGTCCGGGGTGAGGTCATTCCATTCCTGAATAACATGTTCAAGATATTGGATAGCCAACTTTGCATCAATACCTTCCAGAAACGAGAGAACTCGCTGTCGCGGTAAAGTCTCCGCATTCTCCGTTTCAGCAAGAAAAATATCCATGCCCAGTTCGGGCTGAACGCGCATAGGCCAGTCCGCAAACTCGAGAATCAGATCTATTTGATCTGGCGGAAGATTTTGAAGATATCCTGCTGTCCGCATGGGACCACTCAGCAAGCCAGACTCCTCCTGTCCGAATCGATATAATAGTTCCAGGGCTTGACGATGTAATTTCTTTCCAAAGAGGAAATCGATAAGGTCGTTATACCGACCAGTCTCTTCCAATCGTTCCATAACAACTTCCGGGTCACAGAAGTTGGCAATTCGAAAGAGGGAGCCTGCCAGCGATGGAGTAGCGTACATATGTGCTCGGAACAAAGTTGTGTCGACCAGTCGGGCTTTTTCACGAATGGTCTCTAAGAAGTTATCAGGCGAGGGGAAATCCAGCAATTTCAAAGCAGAAGAACTCGCTTCATCTGTGCCTTCAGTAGGGGCCGGGATTTTAAGAGCGCCGTCGGGACCAAGGAATCGCTGGAATCGTCGTCGAACGTCAGCCAGATACCCCTGGAGCTCACGGACAGCCATCTTGAGCTCTTTGTCCTTGTCCTTTTCCTCGCCTCGAACGCTGCTAGTATCACTGCCCTCATCGGCCCGGCGAAGAAGGGACAATACTGAAGGTGCATACATAGACTGTCCAGCAGGAGGTTCCGACGAGCCATCCGATGCACTGGGCCTTGTTTCTGACTCATTTGCCTGGTTGTCTGAATCCTGGGCTTCTGGTACAGCAGAGAGGTCACCAGCGATCACCTTAGGATACAAACGAATGACAGTTTCCGGGGGAGCAGAAACTTCCGTGAACAAATCCAAAGAATTGCGGTATTTATGCAGGGCGAAAAGACTCTGGGCCTTCTCCAGTTGAGCAGAACGCAGCTTGCCCGCTTTGTCCTTGACCAGAGCATCCTCAAGCATAACGAGAAGACTAATAGCTTCATCCAAATATCCCTTTTCCACCAGGGAATCAATTTGAGTGTCATAGCTCAGTGCCTCCATACGCCAGATAGTCCGGTCACTCGCGACAAGAAATCCCTTCCCAGCATGGGCGAGACTGATATTCGGCTGAGGAATATGCAAGATACTCGCCGAAGGCAAAGGAATAGATTGAAGCAGAGAGAGCGTCTCAGGATTCCGCACCTCCAGCACACCTTTAGCAGTATCATGCAAAGCCAATAAAAAGGGATACGAATACCCCAACTCAACCGGTGCATGACTCCAAGGAATCTGTCTTCGACCAAGTGGTTGACCATCAATATCAATAAAATGAGTATTGATATCCTTGGCCAAAAGAATCTGCCCCTCACTCAACCTCGTCGCTAAAGGTCGAGGAACCATTCCACCCATCCCGATATAACTCATACTCGCCGCACCAACCCCAGTAAACCTCCCACTCTCCTCCATACTACCAGGACCAGTTAACTCCTCAATACTCCCATCAACAACATCAACCATCACAAATCCAGAACTCAACCCAACAACCACCTTCGTCGCAGAAACCCAAGCCAAAGTCTTAACAGCACTAACAAGACTCAACTCGACAACATTCCCCTCAATCTCCATATCCCTCCAAACCCACATAAAAATCTTCCTTTTAACAGCAACAACCAACCTCGACACAATAGCCGGAACATTCGTATCGGGATCATTAACAACATTACTCGTAATAGCAAAGGTAGAAGCCCCTTTACTCTGAGCAAGAGATTGAATAAGCTCGTAAGAAGACGAATCATGCAAATTAACCAACCCCCCACTCAAAGAAACAAGAACATTCGCCTCCTTGATGAGTGCCAGTTGTTCAATCTTGTATCGGGAGAATTTCTCTTGTTCGCGGAGGAGTTCGGTTTGTCCTTCTTCGACGCGGTAAATGCGGAGTGTGCCATTGTTTAGACCGGCGAGGAGACGGTCTCCGTACGCGAGGACCGATTCGATTCGTGATTTATCGCGGGGTTTTAGTTCGACTAGGGGCCTTGCTGTGAAGGCGGATAACATCGCGCCGGCGATGGAGGAGTGTTTCACTTGGGGAAGTCGAGTTGAAGCTGAAGCTGCGAGTGACGTTGTATTAGTCATGTGACCAGAGCTATAGCGCAACAGCGAAATGATATCCTCCTGTTTTTATATTATATTTACAAAAAGAGTATTAGAGGATATAATTAATTAACATATCAAAGTGCTAGTAATGAGTGTATGGATCTACGATGGAATGGTTCGGAATGCATGTACATTCGTGCTAGACAATACAATATTTTGGTATCGATGAACACCAACCACCACCAACACCAACACAAAGTCAACGCCAATCGATGCTTCAATGTGTCTTCTCCTCTTTATCAGCCGGAAACTCCTGATGTTTCGCAGAGGTACCTTTACCACGCCAAGTAGAAACAGCCGGAATATCCGCCTTGAAGCGTGTCTCTTGAGTACCATAAGCCCTCGGCGTTAACTTGATCAAAGTATGCAAAGGAACCTCCATCCACGGACTATTTTCCTGAGGCACATTCATAAAGTATGCATAGATACAACGTAGAACAGCCTGATGCGTGACAATAATCACATTCTCACTGCGTTCCAGTTCCATGATAATTGGCTCCAGACGAATTACAACGTCCCGATAGGACTCACCACCACGATAGCGGTAGTTGTATTTATCATCATCTCGGGCTTTGAAGTCATCTGGATATTTCTCTGCAATTTGTTCGTATGTGAGGCCGTCACAGACACCAGAGTCCAGTTCATCCAAGGCTTTCCACTCGAGTTTCTCGAAGCCGGTCTCTGCTTTGAGATGGCGGGCGGTTTGGATTGTGCGTCGTAGGGTTGATGTCCAAATGACAATCTTGGTATTTGGTGGTATGCCGGATTTCCGGAGGAGATCTGGAAGAGCGCGAGCATAGGCTTCGCCTCGCTCGGAAATGTTGGAGTCACCACCGATCTTGCCAGTAAGGTTATACTCGGATTCACCGTGCTAGAGAAATCAGCATTCTGCCTGAGAAGAGAGAGTTGTGATCGATGAAGTTTGCTTACTCGTGATAGCCAGATTGATCGAGGCTTAATGTGCAGGTTCTGAATATAATAGACTAGTCGACTTGACAGATAGTCTTTGATTTGGTTGATGATAACCGTGGATCCAACATTGATCAACTTGACATAAGTATAGTGCTTTTCATTATCGTCGATGGTCTCGTAAGCCTTTTCATAATTGAGAATGCGCTTGCGGAAGTCCAGAGCGGCCAGTTCCGGGTCTTGTCCCTGATAATCCGGCGAATCGGTCTTGACTTCGAGGATATTGTTCATGATAAGCTCTTCATCATCACAGATGGATTCCACGAAGAGCGTTTCAATATCTGCATCCCGACACTTCTCATAAATCCACTTGCGGCGTTCCTTGGTCGAATTCGTGGCATCGAGGATGGCTACCACGCCTTTTGACTTGTCATCATGGAACCAGTTGATCATATCGGTGACGGCCATCTCGGCAGCAGCGCGGCGCATACGTTCACCCTCTTCATTGTGAGGATCGAAGAATGTGGCTTGGGGTTGCGGGGTATTGCTTCGACGATAGGTGCCGACGTTGAAGACCTTTGCCGGGATTCCGACCCAAGCAAGGTATCTCATAGCTGAGAAGAAGCATCGGGTTAGTCTTATCCAGTCTATCCGAGCTCATCATGCGCTTCGCTTCCAGGCTTGTGACATACCTTTACCAGCGATTAGACTCTTGCCGCGGGCCGGCAAGCCGACCATCACCACACATATTTTGGAATCATCGGACTGAATAGATTGTAAGCTGAATGAAAACGAAGGTTTTCGAGCAGTAGGAGAGTGCATCATGAATTTGGCAGGTGCAGAGCCTGAGTTGTAAGTGTTGACATCAGGATGCTTAATAGCAAGCTCCACGGGATAACCGTGTAGGACCCGAGTATATGCAACCAAGCGGACACTAAGCGGACACCAAACGGACACTAGAGAAGATCTCGGATAGTCGGAAATCATCTCACTCGTATTTGAGCTCAGTCCCTTGTCATTCACCTTCTACAGTCCCCGCGGGGATGGACCGAGGCATGGAGGGGTTCATACCCCGCGTACCCCTCATTGACGAGGGCAGGGAATATAAGTGGAGGAGTGGAAACGGAAGGATGAGGTGAAGAAGATCAAAATAACAAGAAGAAAAAAGAAGTACTCACACTAGCGACAAAGACTTTGTGCTGCTCCTGACTCCGAATGATACTGCTGGACATGATGATGGAGATCGGGTGGAATAGGAACGAGCATGCGAGGAAAGAAGAAGAGAAGAAAAGTAGAGTCGATCGAGGAAAAAAAGAGCAAATCACCAGCCAATCATTTAAACCACAATTCAATAAAGTCCAATCCAATCCAAATTCAGTTCAAGTCCGAAAAGAAAAAAGTGTACAGAATAATTGAAGATCGAATTGAAACCTTCAAAGAGTTGCAGAAGGAAGAATGCGGTGAAGGGCTCCACTTCACGTCATCCGCCTTCATTCTTTATTCTTGATTTGATTTGATTTGATTTGATCTTTTGATATTTTATTCTCCTCATAACTTGATTGTATTTATTTTATTCTAATCTGGTGATCATCTCTTGTCATCATTTACTAGTCTGCTCCCCTCGGGCCCGTTGTACTCGCAATGGTCCTCCCCAAGGTCCATCTGCCCCATTCAGTCCATCCATCGCCCGTTGAGCCTCCTCTACACTCGCCAATTCCACAAAGAGATAATTGTGCTCGCCGGGCTCGAATCGTTTGGCTAGGTGTGGTGCAAACAGCTTGCTAACGCTTTGTCTAAAATCGGGTTGAGTTAGCTTGGTTCTTTGTTGAGATATGCTCAGAAAACCTACACTTGATATCCGTCAAAGAAAGCAGTAATCTTGCTTTGTAGCTCCTCTTGATCAGCCACGCGAGGTAATCCACCGACATATACCCTCCGGCTAGAATCAGTCTGTGTCCTGACAGGGCTAGAGCTAGCTTGACCAGCTTGATCCGGACGCCGCCAACGATCCATGCCAGACGAGAACCCAGACCCAGAACCCGAACCCGAACCCGAACCAGAACCAGAAGATGGACTAGCTGTGGAAGTGGAAGTTGAACTCGACTTCTGCACACCAGGCTTGATTCTCACTGGTCTACCCAGCAATTCCTTTCCATCCAGCTCAGCCATGGCTCGCGTAGCCTCTTCTTGACTCGCCACATCAACAAAGCAATACGAGGGGTTCCGGCCGGTAAATGGGTCAATGGTCAGATCAACACGTTCACTATAGGATGAGTTGTCATGTTAGATTGGTACAACAAGGATCACAGAAAAGCAAAAGGGACAGCGAACAACCGGGATCAACGTACATGGGAAACTCAGCCGCCTTGAACAACGCTTCTACATCCTCCGATTTGGCCGTGTATGGCATATTTCCAACATATAACCGACGACCCTCGGCAATTGCCTGCGGGATATGTCCAGCTGGACGACCAAATGAAGTACGCGAGGGACGAGGCGAAGGAGATGCTGGACCGGGGCTGCTGGTACTGCTTTCCCCCTTCATACGCCAATTAGGCGAGTTGAAAGCGCGACCATTCGTCCGAACATTTTGAAACGGCGAGCTGGGTGCTGTTAACGCGTCAGTCAGATTACTTTCTTTCCCCTCTGCTCTGTTGATTCTGGTATACGCACATTGCTCATCTGGTTTGATTTCCTCGGCCATATCTAGAGTACTATATTAGTATACCCACCACTAACCCATACATTCTCTCATTGGGATAAAACTTACTGAATGATGAATCTCTCGAATCAATTTCTCCTGCAGAAATTACAGAAAATACAAAAAAATCTCCCCCCGCCGGTGTCAAACTGTCGCCCGCTTTTTTTTTTGTTTAGCGTGCAAACAGTGCAAACAGACTCCACCGCCGCGTATTTCTTCTCGTTCGCCGCTGCAAATTTTCTTTTTCTTCACCTTCACTCAACATTTCTACCATGCAGAATTGCAGTGGCAATTGGAATTGGAATTTTCATTCTCAGCAACCCAGTTAATATTGACCTCACCTCCCAATGGCCCAGGTTTACTTTGTCAGCTATCGCTGCTGCTGCCAATGCCAGCTTCCAGCAATGCAAGCTTAATGCAGCTTCGCATCGCTTAAGCTATCCTGCAGCTGGGATTTGACCTTGACTACTCCGTATTCAAGATCAATCTCCAGTTGCCCACACTAACTCGGTAAGCTAATTCTGTCAATTTTTTTTTTTTTTTTGTTTTCTCTTGCTCCTGCTCTTATGATGAGGCAACATTTTCACACAGACCTGTTCTGAATTTCTTTGAGGATAATAAATTGTCCAACTGCTATCTGATTGAGCTTTTTGCATTATATTGTTTCATGCCTATTTGCTAGCATCGCGCTAACATTTTCAAGATTTAGGTTCTTCGTTGTTCATAGCCTACATACCATACCATACCATGCCACAATATAAATATCTTTTTATGATCAAAAGCTTCATATCATATCCTTCCTCCTTAGATTCGTATTACATCTACGCCAAATTTGTAACATTGGAGTGTCATCCTTGTAAGCCGGCCCAGGAGATTGGAATGGGTTCTCATCTGGCCAAGACAGTCCAAGTCCAGCCAATGCTTAGACTACTTCAATGTAAAATCTAACCTAAGTATTGACTTGCTCTCCTGTTATACAAGTTCACGGCAATCATTTTCTGTTTTGATAGTCGTTGAGTACGGCTTCGTCTACTAAATAGATAGAAGAACTCTGAACACATTGCACCTGCAATACGTTCATGGGCATGAATCAGTGATTGGCGCGTGATTTGTATGAAACGATCTCTGATGATCCGTTCAGCAACCTTGCTGGCTTGAAGCCTCATTTATATATTCGATATGTTTTTTTCAACCATTATTCATGTTGAAATTAGGAATAAGTAAGGTATCTCCATAAAATGCAATATATTAAGGCTGCTTGAAATTTCCAAATGTGAAGGTTCGGTTCTAAGTTAGAGCCTCAATGTCCGCATTGGGAAAATATGCATATATATATACTATATATAATGCCATTTATACCGATAGGTATCACTTGTATATCAACCAAGTTTGACATAGTTTATACATCAGCAGAACCCATTTTGGCCGTGTTTAGCGCTAAAACCCTTTGGTTACTCTTGGAAGAGTAGGAGTACCCTCTATTCGTGTGGTTTAAGGTATCAAACTGCTACACTCACGCAAATTGTGGATTGCGATATTCCTAAAACTCCTAGTTATGCGAGGCCGCAGTCAAGCTGAATGGCCACTCCACGCAGGACACCGGCAGAACAAGCTAGAATATACAGTTCAAGGTTCAATATGTAGCCTGTGAAGTTCTCTAGGGTACGCTGTATACTAGAAATTGCCAACTGGCATGGTTCCTAAGATATAACAAAAAATTGATTTGGCGCTTGAGTTGTTATTCTTTTTAAGCAAGCCTTTCCTCAAGTGAAAAGTGCCAATCCACCTAAAACAGCCACTCCTACAGCCTTCAACCACGGATAATCATTAAGTGCAATTGTAAACCACCCCGCGAAAGGCAGGTATCCTTTCACTAATCCGACAACTTCTTCACGCACTACAAATGATTGACCCGGGGGATATAATGTGCGATCATGGACGGGATTATTGTCGCCTTTCGTAAGAATAAATTGTCTATCCTCATCAGCATTGCTATCTATGAATCCTTATCGGTGAGAGTCTCACTGGTTTTCGTGTATCATAACATTTAGTGCCCGGTGTACCATCGGTAATGGATTTCCCGGAAACCAAACAACCGGTATATCCCCAGCAAATACCTCGTAGCTTCGATTTGACAAAAAGAGAATATCACCTCGTTGAAATGCAGGTTCCATAGATTCCGATGTTACCACGACAATTGGGTATGAACTAGCCGTGGCGAAGGAGAGACCTTTCCATATTGTGAAGGGGGTGATGAGTATCACGAGAAAAGTGAGAGTGCTGTGAAGAAAACTTTGGGGGTGCATTTTGTTTTATTTGTTCAGTATCAGTCCTGATGGAGGATGATTAGACGTGAGAATATTATTTGGGGCATCGGGAGGCTTTATGGGGGAGAAATATGCCTATAGGGTTGGGGGCCGTAGGGGGCCAAACCTCGCTACTTAACATTCAGTGTATTCTTCGGGCAACTCGTTCAACTATAACTGGTTTCTCACCAAGGGCAATCTGAGATTCAATATAGCACGGAATAGTGAGTATTTTTCAAATGCTCTTGTTTAATTTAGTCATATCTAGCGCTTAACTATCTTCCCCGATGAAAAGAAATGGACCTATGACAAGATATCCCTCTGTACATAATAATCGAAGCTGTCAAAGCAAATATGAAGGAACCAGGAAACATTCTTGATTTGAATAACAATCAATTTGGTGTCCAATGAGACATCACCTTTATTAAAAACGCAAACTGCCAAAACCGCATGTCATAGTTAAAGATAACGAGGCTGTTTGGGATCTGACATTTTTCTCAGATCCAAATCACAAGCTGGTGAATATCAGCGAGTAGAGTCCTTTCGTTCGTAATTGGATTGTTCGGTCGATGACCTCTGAGTATCACCAACAGAGTTGTGCGAAGATGGCATGCAGCTATGAAACATAAGTTCAGCCAGATAGACCGACAAGACTGCCGCCTACAATGGATAATTAGATAACTTCCAACAGGTTGATGTAATTCCGGGGCTTACCAGGGCTAAATCCATGCCTTTCGCAACATCCACCTGCCATTCGGGTCGTTTACCCGGAATATATGCCATAAGCTTGTCCGTCCTTTTCGAAGTCATCACCAAAGAGCCGTTGACATAGAAATTCGTCCTCAATTTCCAGATATCTTGTCCACGAGCTTCAACGACAACTTCTTCTCCATTCATAGCAGCATTTGATACGTAAACATCAAATTTGTCCTTGAAATAACTCCATCGAGGCGCAATCGTAGCAATAGGCTCACGAGATGAGTCCTCACCAGGGAGTCTGACAAACCACGTCACACCAGACGCCTTCCGATTGATATCGAATAGTGGAAGACCTGTCTGATCGAGAAATTGGTGTCGTTTGGAGAAAGATGCAAGTTTGCCAGTGACAGTGAACATCGGGGTCACTCCAGAAGAAGAGCCCTCGGCATCTTTCCATTCGGAAATAGTAAAATCGCCCCCAGACCAACTCAAACTATGATGATTGACCCGAAGTGTGGTGGGTCTAGACGCAATGTGATCAAGGCGAACTGCAATCGGATGCTTGGGGCTGGTTAATGTTGAAGACATCTTTATGGATTGAGACAGTGCGTAGGATATTTTGACGGGGGTTTTGCAGTATTCTTGGATCAGAAGGTAGTTAAACTTGTTCGAGTGGAGTGAAATATTTTTAGATGATTAACTTACATGAAAAGGGACGTGTACGTGTCGTGTGATGTGAAGTCGAGTATGTTGCATGCTGCAGTGGAGCCTACTTATCGGGCGAAACCAACACGAAACGGCTCATCGTCAAGTAACGAGGGGCGGGAAATAGTACATAACCAACACTTTGGGAAATAACAGAGGGATTTACTGTGTATGATCTTAAGGAGCGGCTGATGCGGAACTCTATCTCGATGTTTCACGAATTGAAGAATTTGTACGGTATCAACCGGGGCAAAGAAAAAGGGTCAAAGTGGAGGTTAATTCAAGGACGGGCCCCCAAGGCGCCACAAGGCTTAACCAGACTAAGGTTGGTCCACTTCGATTGGGGGCTTTGTTTAATTAGCGCCCAGGGTCTCGTGGGGGCTGAATCTAGTGTATCACACCAGTATGTGGGCTAACTGGGAGCAGTTGGCGCAAAGCTCTCCGAATATCTTTATGATGTGCTTAAACGTATAAGAAGTAATACTCTCCCAACCTTGGGAAAGATGGAGGCGACACAGTTAAGCCACCCGGAGTTTTCAGCCAAGACTGAGGTGCGAGATATATTCTATCATGAAGCATCTCCGAAACAGACAGTCAGTGCCCCTCAGTGCGGGGGATCCAACTAAAAAAAGCTTGCCTATTGCTCGTCAACTTGATTTGGCCCCTAAGAGAAAAGCCTTCGGGAATAGCTGCTTGACCGGGAATATAATTCTTTTCATACATGGGGACGAATTCATAGTTCGTTCGGTGAGCCTCTTAGTGGGCCTGTAATTTTCTCAACAAACGTTTAGTCCCTTAAATTACATACTAACGAGGATATACATTCTGAAACTACCGTAAGCAAGGCTGCAGCTTGTAGCACATTCCGAAAATTTCCCTCTTGGGGCCATTCCTTTAACTATGGGACGCCAGGATTTGCGCCATTCCCAGATCGATGCTCTTTGAAAGAGGAAGGTAACAGCTGTTCCCATAGTACGGCGCTCTATAGCTGAAATCGACCCAGTGTTAATGGTCAGGTCCCGAAGCTATTGTAGTCTTCCCAATAAAGCGTTGCCATCCCCTCAGTGAACGTATTTCTGCATATGAAAACTGCTTGATCCTAAAAATGCAAGCCACTGAGCATATGAAACCGAGCAGAATACTTAGTAGTATAATACAGTTCAACGTTCATGCTGGACATCAATGAAATGGCGTAGTATGTATCTTCATCTACATCGGGAAACACTAGTAACGCTGAGATGTTGCCGTCCTGATGGAAACCCCAAATCAGCCGCGGCTATGGATTATCCTACCGTAGTATAGCTCAAGCGAAAGAACTTTAAATCAAGACAGTTGAAAAACTTTACTATAAAGCCAATATTCAAAAGCCAGTTCGAAGCAAAAGATCTATTCCTTATTGAACGCGATTCAAGAGAGTAGATACAAATATGTCAAGGTAAAAGTCACAAATAGAAGGGCCAGGTTTAAACCCGAGCACTTGGGATACATATAGACCATGTAAAGCGAGCAATATTTAAACCATCTCCTTGAAATGATCATTGACTGCACTCGTGCTCAACCTAGTTATGTTTAATTACCCAGAGTTGACTGAAGCTGGTTAAGCTCATCCTCGCTGATATTGGTGTATTCCAAGGAGGAAGAACCTTTAAATCAATGTTAGGTAACTTGGCTCGAATTTCGAATAGAGAGGATTAGACTTACCAAGAGGAGTGGGCACCGCCTCGTTGGGGTTATCTCCAATCAGAACAGTTGAAAGAGTCATACAAGCGGAAGGAATATTGTCGATACGGTAAGCACCCTTTCCAGTTGGTGTAAAGTTCACACTAGCACCATTCAGTTGATCCTTGCATTCATTGCCAGCAGGCTGAGGGAGGTTCGCAAATGGCTAGAAGGCAGTTTAGCGTCATCATCGATTTCAAGACACTTTTGATTATCTTACATCGTCGCGCTTCACCCTCGACACGAAGCCATCACGCTTCTTGTATGTGCCGGATTCAATCACTTTTCCGGTAATGGCTCCAGCATCACCGGCGCTTTTGAAATATTAGGGCTTTCTGTATGAATTTGTCATTGCCAGTGATATACTTACAGAGCGGCTGAAGCAATTGGGATGATGAGAGCTTGAGGGGCCGGGCATAGATTGGCCATACCCATGAGACCAGCAATGATAGCGGTTGATGTGATGATCAGATTCATTGTAGCAAGTGTGTAATATAAAACGGTTTGCGGTAGAGATGGTAGACACCCGATTATAAGAATATAACCTTCGAAGTTGTAGATACTAAAGACTTGAGGACAAGGAGGTTTATATAGTATGGAAAGCCCATCCTCGTCTACACTATTTTTGTAACTTCTGTAATCGCTTCTCAAGCAAGACTCAATCCGAACAGACATGACAAAGATAGGGTATCCCCGAAGCAGCCCCATTCATTGACCCACGCGAGAGCCTTCCTTCCGGACTAAACTGCATGGTGGACAATTACTTGAAGAGAACAAGCCTGCCAATGAGGAACGTTAACGATTGCTTGATCCATATATTCGCCCGATTCCCGAACATATTGATTCCTTCAAATGGTCGATCTTCCTTCGTCGATTCGACATCAGTCGGGGGCGATGGCAATGAGAAAGAGGCCTAAACCAACACAAGATGGGGTCGATTTGTGTTCAAAGTGAGGGATTAAATGATTGAAGGAATGAATGACCCTCCTGAATACAGAATTAGCAATTACAATGAGGCTGTGAGTAACAAAATGACGCATTCTGCGGACCTCAAGGTACGAACTTCCAAATTTAGGATATCGATGAGAGGAAAGTGATATAACGGGAGTAGTGGCATCTATAGAGAATTCTCGGGGATAAATAGCTGCATCTTCCAGCTTCAAATCTATTCAAATCATCACAGTTTCATTCTCCTCTCTACTCAACTATCAAAAACACTCTATCAACTCTTCCCACGAACACAACTTCGAATCCTCACAAAATGCACTTCGCTAAGGCAATTGGTATGGGCTCCGTGGCTCTTGTCTCTTTCATGCAGGTCTGCCCTGCTCCTTGGGAGGCCATTGCCCCTCTTGTCGGTGGTGTCATCTCTGGTTCAATTGCTGGAGGCCTGAGCAAAAGCCGACGTGACTTCACGAACTTCCCCAGTGACCTTGGAGATCTGACCAAGCGCGACCTACCGGCGGGCGTCTCTCAAGAGTCCTTCGACCAATGCAAGCAGCAAATCAATGACCAGGGCCCTGGCAATCCGGTCAATGTGTATAGCACTGGTGCCGACTGTATGTTTCTATTTAACTTTTCTATCCAATATCTAGTAATACCTGCTGACTGTCCCGAAACCAGCTGCTCGCGCCGATAATGTTCCTGCCGCCTGTATGGACCTTGCTACAGTTTTCCTCAGCAACCCATCCCAGGATGGTGGTCCAGTTCCCACTCCTATGGGTAGCGCCAGTCTTGAGTACACCGGGCTCTCTGCCCAGGACAAGACTGATTTGCAGAATGCTCTCTCTGCAAACCAGTAAGCTCAGACCATGAATTTGGTTGTGCTACATCTATTCTTTATCTAAGTGTATTTAGACATGTCGTAAACAGGGGATAGCCCTAGACAAAGTTTGTCTGCGTGTTCGGGTTTTTGATATTTCTTAGTTATTGTCTTTCAATGAAATATAGCTCTCGCTCAACTGCCTCCCTCCTATCACTATCTTAGTTATTAATTTATTTGTGATATCATACATACCGTAACAATCCTTTGTCAAACTATGGCATATTTGAGCTAAGCTCATCGGCTGTAGAAACAAGCAATAAGCAAATTGCCCAAAAATGCCCTGCGGGGCGCCCCCACTGCTTAATCGGGGCTAACTGTACCGTGTTGGACATTGTATACATGGGATTTTTGGACCCCAAGTAACGTCGTCTATATATAAAGAGAATTTGACGTCAGGAAATAATGATTTTAAATAAATACAACCGTGATTTTTGGAAAAAAAAAATTCAATCGTTCCTCCAGAACATCAAAATGTCCCTGAATTTCTCATACCTACCGGTTATTTCATCCATATTCTATTTCTTTCTTTCCGTTGGAGTATTTCTGGTGGCCAGCAATACCACCCACAAGCTTTTGTTGTTACCATTTCTCCTCATTCCCGCAGTCCTCTCTTTCACAAGGGCAAACTATTGGCCTGGTGACATAGGCAGCCTATGGGGCTTACTCCTAGGAATATGGATTGCCCATTCCATTTCACTGTTATGGTTGGAGGACCATAGAGTCTGGGACGACACAAAGACATTTCAGAGCCGTTTGGTGCCTACCAGATATCACAAGCCTTTGAAGCTTTGGAATAACCCCCGACTGGTCGGTACTGGTAGACAGGCGCTGAGAAAGTCCAGTCCTCCATTATCTCTGCGCAATTTTGCGGCAACCCGATTCACAAAATTACTGGTTTACATAGCCATAAATATCTACGTACTACCGAGCATATTCCCTGTCTTATTCCCGAATATGCAGGTCGAGGACTTCGGGCCCACAAAACAAGTGTTCTTTCGACGATTACTCTCCACCACCAACCCGATGACCTGTCGTGAAGCTATGATGAGATCGGTCTTTGTATTTTACTGGGTCGTCGGCGCAGTCACACAACTGGATGCCGCGCATACTGCACTGTCTATAACTTCCGTCGTGATTCTTCGATTCAACGATCCTGCAGATTGGCCGGGAATTTTTGGTTCTCCTAGTGAATGCTGGAGTATCCGTCGCTTTTGGGGCCAATTCTGGCACCAAATTGTAGTTCGACCATATACCAACTACGGAATTTTTCTCTCAAGAAGGGTCCTCGGCTTACATCCTGGCTCGCAGTCTGACAAGATCCTTGTCATTTTCATCATATTTCTTTTTTCCGGTGTTCTGCATAGTGTTGTTTCCTGGCAGCTCGGCGATCGGAATTACTCAGGGGATATATGGTGGTTTTGTCTCAACTTTGCAGCTGGGGCTCTGGAGGTGGTAGCTTCACAGTTACAACGAGCAGTTGGGCGTAAAGCAGGCCAGCGGGACTCATGTATACGACAAACAAGAATAGCATGGAGTAAGGTATTTGGTTTTGCATGGGTGTTCTTTTTCTTGTTCTGGAGTCTTCCTAAATCGCAGTACCCAAAGATCTATGGCCACGTGCAGGATGTTCTGTCCGAGATGGCGTTGTCAAATATGGAGAACTAGCATGATTTAGTTCATAATCATGGTGATATTGTCTAGAAAGAATTGGCGACTTGAGACCATCCAGCATTCTGTGAATTTATATGAAACTAGGCTTGGCCTTGGCCCGAGAAGCTTGAGTCGAGAGGCCATACTCCGATCTGGTACTGCAGTTCACAGTCAATTCTTTTTGCCTCATATCAAATCAAAAACTAGTCCACCAAGTGCCACCAAGTGTCACTAACAGAGATAAAAACATGAATAAAATGTGTTGTGTCTCGTAGAATCAAAAATGAAAGAATTGCGATCGGGGCTTTCTGTAACAAATTTGATACTGGATTATCCTTACTGTATTCGTTAGTTATATCATACAAAACCAACACAAGACGCGGTTAAAGCCCCCACAATGATGCTACAGGGATTATGCGACAGGGCAATGGGGGCCAAAGTCACGTTGTTCTAGCTAGAATGCCATCAAGTGGGATCTTCTCGGAGCTATCCTGCATTCTCCATATATTCTCCCCCATTTTGACGCCCGTCAGCAATACAAACCAAACAATATGTTCACCTCACATATGCAATCCAGAAGGCCAAATCCACCTCCAGAACGACCCCGTAAAGCCTTTCGCTCCCCACATCGCCAAATTGCCTTCAGAAAAGAATATATCGCGAACGAAGAAACTCGTCTGGTTCTCAAACCACAAGGCAACGCCCAATCAGCCGTTTCATTCAAGGTCGTCGACGATGAAGACGGCTCAGTGAAATTCACCGTGAGCGGTAAGAAATATGGCGATCGCGCTTGTCGAGAATTTCGTGACTATTCAGGACTGCCTCTTTTTGAGCTTCATCAGAAAGCCATTTTTACACATTCCTGGTTCGTCACGTTACCCGGAAGTGATCATGCAAGTATAGCCAAGGCAGCTCCAAAATGGTCCTTTGTCCAGGGTATTCACGATTTCAGCCTATCATTCGAGAACCAAGGTGCCATAGATGGGAAAAATCAAGATGAGAAACGAGTCGAGTTGAATATTGAGAGACATGGCAGTATCCTAGCATTATATGATGTTGTGGATGGAGATAGGAAAGTGGCGGTAGTGCGGGAGAGTATAGAGCACAACGAGACTTTGCCATTTATGAACTCTAGATGGCGCAGATATAAGCCTATTCTCGAGGTGACTGTGGCTCCTGGGGCGGATATGTCAATGGTAAGGATTTCATAAACCAAGCTCTTTGTATTTTGGCAGGCTAATGCTGTAACAGGCTGCTGCCATAGCTGTGATTCTGTCAGATTGGGTGTTTAAAACAGGTTGGGTAATCTAGTGAGGCAAATTGGCGGGTTCAGGGACTGCCATACCTATTCACGAATGATTTGCGTTAGAATATTGAGATACCTGGTGGTTATTCTTCCTACTAGCTAAATCAAGAGGAAGCCTAGGGCACTCTATAGCCGCAACCGGTGTAGTCAACGAGTGTTGTTAGAACCACGCTTTCCATTTAGCCTGTCATTCTCCCGAATCTAGATGAGTATACAGCTGATAGACCTTTTCAAACTCTCTGTCACATACTTTTATCTAATCCCAGTGAGAATGCAAAGTAGCTAGTAGCTACTTTGCATCCAAGTATATACCAGAAAATCGGAGATACAATGTAATACTATTTCGAAAATGCAAGCTAAAATAATTATGGGAAATACATACGATTGATCCAAGTAGTGAATGTAGTGACTCTATCAGTAAGAACACTGATTCTTCTGACAAAATCTGTTGACTGCATCGATTGCGGCTATAGAGTGGTGTAGGAAGCGGAATGACATCCGCCCCTGGAGTAGGAAATCCATTGCAATTCAACCCTTTCATATTTGCTCTCCCTAATAGATAAATAAATATGTAATATCGAATATGTAAGACCATTATGATTGCTCATATCCTTATACTCAAGGAAATAGCAGTGGTTAGGCATCTAAATGTTGGTGAATGGTGTAAACACGAGGGTTGTGCCTTCCTATTTCGGACATCAACCGGTCCTTCCAATTGGTCTTCCTCAACTTCGCCTTCGACCTCCCTCAGCTCTTCCCTTCCTACCCCATCAACAACCGACTACGACTACGACTAACCCATCAGACTTACATTCAGTAGTAATCTATCAGCATCCATCGTCTCCAAAGCCATGCCTAAGCGTCATCATCAACCTGGGATCTCTTTAAGATCGCCACGCACAAGTCAAGTAAGTGGAGTGCATCAACCTTGAGACCCTCAACTGAGAGATATATCTGAAAAAAAAATACTGTTTGAAGAAACTCCAATCTACTACCCTTATTCCTTGGAACCCCGACGCAGCCAGCAATCAGAGCCCAGAGCCAGCGCAAGGTCTGGAAAGAGGCACTAACAGTACCAACGTGCCAGAAGAAAGCACGAGTAAGTCATTAACTCTCCTATTGTTCCTGTCCACCGTCGTTTATTGATTTATTAGAAGATGAAACTAGCGGGGTGAATCACCAGACGATCGAGAATGTCATCGACCAGCACGTCAAGAATGAAGTCAAGAGCGAGATTCGAACGACCATCGAGAAAAATACCCTGCACGCCTTCAATAACGTCATGCACAATACCAGTCAGCACAACGTTCAAAACACCACCGAGAATGGAGCCAAGAGCGAGATTCGAACGACCATCGAAAACAATACCCTGCACGCCTTCCATAACGTTATCATCAATACCAGCCAGCACAACATTCAAAGCGTCTTCAAGAATGGCATAAAAAATGTCATCGGTGGGACTCAGATTGATCCGACTACCAAGATATGAGGCGTGGGAGGTGGTGGTCATCCTAGCGTGGTGCTCCGATCACTAATGCCGAATCATAATGGGACTTGCAATTCTTGAATTTAACTGGGTTTATTTCCACAGGTAACTTATGCACCATATGTGCCATAGTTAGGATTTTATTTCGTCAATCTAGTTAGCCTATTCTATCTATCTCCTTCTTTAGGTAATTCATGCTCGGATTGATAGGAAACCATCGCTTTGGTTCTTTCAAGTTTGATATGTTGTTTTCAATGTTGAAATTCGCACGTTCGAATGGAGGTTTCGATATGGGGACTCTCCGCGAGCCGTTGGGCTTCTTCTGAGCCGGATAGAGTCGATTCATCGCCCCAAATTCTGGAACAAGAGCGATTACCGTTGAACCGAGTGTGAGTATTATATCTTCAGCGACCATCGCCCACACTGGGAAGCAGATGGAGTTAATATGTGCTTGCAAAGTCGTTCTCAAAGAAGCCAAGAAGTGCAAATGAAACTAACAAGGTATAAAGCTTCCTCCAGCTGGTCCATCGTTTCCAACTGTCAACGGCCCAGGAGTCAAGCCCGCGAAGATTTCCAGCCCTGTCAACACCGTCGATACCGCCGACACTGAGGCAATTCCAGCAGAAGATCAGAACAATGCGAACAAATCGAGCACGCACGGAACAGCTCAAGTTGATCTTGACTTGGCCAGTGCTAATCTTCGCGAGATAGCGGTCGGTTACAAGCCAGCTGTCGAGGACCTGTGCCACGCCGCGTTGATGGCACAGATCCGCCGTCTGGAAAACCGCTTCGATAGGTTAGATACCAGTCTCATTGTTATCAGGACCCTGATTGTGGCAATCCTTACTCGAAGAATTCTCATCAAAATTATCACCTCTCTTCTCCTGGGACCATCCTTGCACTGAGTCTGATCACCATTTTCATGCCAAAAGGACGCTAATGGGGATTGTTCTTGCTTATATGTTCACCAGTATTCCTCTATATCTGGCTACTGCACAATACCAGCACAGCAACAGTTGCCATGGCTAGTCAAAATTTGCCCTGTTTTCTTTGGAGCACGGGGGATCATAGGGTACTATTCCTTCCAGGATCCATGGTTATCGTCTTACGAGAAACTGGATAGCGTTTGCTCGTTGATCTGTTTGTACAAATGTATTGAATTGGCTTTGTGCGTTATCAAGACTGTTTGCTTTTGTCATCGGGATTTTTCCTAAGCCTGGGCTTGAGATTCTCTTTTTGGCTCTCACCACGATCTTGATGATATGCTCATTCTCTGTCGGGGTCACAAAAGGCTCTCTACTACGATCCCTTTGCTGGTATCTTTCTTTTTACGAAAGGACTGGCTTACAAACCCATTGCATTCGAGGCAACTTTCGTATGGGACCTTCTGAATAGAAGGATGAATTGTATTGGACTGAGTGTCAATGTGTCTAAAACAGTAAAAATTAACATTCAGAGTATGGTAGAAATAATCTAGCATGTTCTCTCCGACAAGATAGATAGCGGTGACTGGCACTGCTTAGTGTACTGTTACCTTCCTCTCCTTGCCACCTTGTCGACTGAAGCATCTTTGCCATCTTCTCTCCCCTCTCTTCTTTGCCATTCCCTATTCTTCCAACAACAAACAAAATATCATTCTTTCATACCTTCTTCTAATGACGCCTATCCTTTGTGACAAATACTCTTTATCAAAATTTTCGTTCGCTTTCAATATAAACGGCCATCCTTCCACTGGGGATAGCAGCCCAGCCACTCCATCAACCCACTCAGGCCGACGTGCCTCTCAACGCCGGGAGAGCAGTCGACAAAGTCGAGGGGATCGAGGTGATAATGTCAGCCTCCACCACAAAACCCTCCCGGACACGACTGAAGAGTCAATTCAAATTCGCTCTCCATATTTGAACGCAAGGAGTACTGCGCTCTTTCAGAGCCAACGGGCACCCTCGGGTGTCACTGGAGCTGATTCGCGAAACTTTCAACCGATAAGACCGATTAAGGGAGCGAATGGTACTAGACCATCACGACCTGAACGTGAGGTAAGCTGTGTTCGCACAAGTCAAATCTCAAGGAGATCATATATTTAAACGGTGATCGTGGGTTAGAAATGCCAAAGACCTAACGAGGTAAAAAGGTTTCCCCAGAGTTCGGATCCCCAGCTTCTTTGCCGGCCGCTGGCATCGTGTTCGATACGGTTCTCAACACCGCCCATGATGTTGAAAATGGCTACTCCGTGAATGCTCCAAATGGAACTAGTACAGTATTTCCGAGAAACGGTGTCACCACCTATACTCTTTCAATGTTTCCCGGACCCTAAATGCCAAGTCACGCTAAACCCTATTATGAAAAGAATAGTAACAATAATATTCCGGTTTTTTACAAATACAAGTACATACAGAACTAAATTATATACTGTATATTTATATATATAACTATAGATACGTATGTATTGCTGGAACCTTCCGGAGAAATACAAACAATTCAAACAACTCCAGCAAGCGGTAGACCTTGCGGATCCGATCATCTGCCTGCCATCTTCACCAATACAGCCGTCCGAATAGCAATCCTACTGCTTACTGGAAAACTTTAGAACCTTACAGCCCCCGGAACCGTACGACCAACCTACACGGACCGATCTACAGAACTTCTCCGACTGACAGAAGACTTATAATCCCGCTGATCACCATACTAAACCTGCCAAATTTCGCCACGATTTTGTAGACTTTTGGCAGTCTGTTGAGTCGCAAATATATAGCTCGTGTCATGTGTAACTGTTTCCCCTTACTTTTACTCGTTCATTTTAAGGCAATTAGTTTATTTAGCCGGATGACAAGGTCCATGTGGTATCTATTGGGTATAATGTGGAGTACAGCTGTAGTAAATCCGGTCCGGAAGCTAGGACACGTTCGCGGCGGATGTCCGGGTTTCTTCACTTCCGCGTCCCGGCTCCGGAAAAACAACGGGCGCGCTAAACCACATGATTGATGTGGATGTCCTACTTGTAGTGTCTCAATACATGGATTTATAATCCAATTGGTGTGGAGTTTGTGGCCCCTAGTGTTAAGCTTAAAAACTCCAAGAGATCCTCTTAAGTAACATGGCCAGCACTTTGTATATTCCACTCCCAAGGATCCGCCCTCGCATTTACTGTCTCGTCACCCAAGACTGAAAGACTTCGCTAGCCGTTCAGGAAACGAAGATGAAGAATACTGCTCTTTATGCCGACGAAAATGGCAAATTTTGCGTACGCCGCGATTTGCTAATTCCCAAACCTCGCGATGGCGAAATTCTGATTGAAGTCCTCTTCACCGGTGTGAACCGTTCGGATATCACCACGGTACAACTCCTCGGCTCTCGATCTCGGGTCCTGGGCAACGACTTTGCCGGACGCGTCGTCGAAGTTTCAGATATGACGGACATTCCGTTCAAGCCTGGTGATCTAGTCGCAGGGTATACGTTCGCGAATTATGATCGGCCTCTCCGATACGGGGCTCACCAATCATACATCTCAATTCCACCAAGGAATATTTTCCAAGTTCCAGAACACGTTTCTCTAGCTGATGCTGGGGGTCTTATGACTGTCGTTCAGACTGCGAACGATGCCCTCCTGAATCTACATCTCCCTCTGCCATCGATGGCCCATGGCACAATCGATGGAGTCTTGGTAATCGCAGGTGGCGCTACGACAGTTGGGATAGCGACTATCCAGCTTGCACGTAACAGTGGCGTCAGATCTATTATAGTCACGGCTTCCCCGGGGCGCCATGAGCTGCTTGAAAGCCTAGGTGCAACACGCTGTTTTGACTACAGGAATGAGAATGTTGTACAGGATATCAAGACGGCGGTAAAAGAAGCTGCTGGCCTTGGACCGGTTTTTGGTCTCGATGCAGCTGGTACACCTGACTCTGCAAAATTACTTTTGGACGCATTGGGAGACACTGACGATGTTCGTCTGGCATCCCTCTCTCCTTGGGGTGGAAACCGTTTCAAACCCGTCATGGGTGGTCGAGATTATGATGTGATTTTCCACCTTCCAGGCACTCCAGAGCCTTTCATCATTCCTGCGAGACCAGCTGATGCGGCTAAAATGTGGGACAGTCTCATGTGGGTTCTTGAGCACTATGGGAAAGAATTTAGGTTGCCCGTCATTGAGGTTTTCGAAGGGACTGGAGAGGACGCTCTAGGAGTGTTACAGAAAGTGGCGGATCAAGCGAAGTTTGGCAAGATCGTACTGAAACATCCCCTAATTTAATACTAGAATTTTCCATTCCCATTAGGATAAGTTCTGGGGATTATAATTGAACCCAATCCGAACCTTTATATATCTGAATCAAATGCTTGCATCGTCTTAGCAGATGAAAATTCTACAGTGGCTCCCTGTTAAATATCTTGTTACGCGCTAATGACCGAGCGCGGTGAAACGGAATTTCCTGGGTGATACTTGCTTCAGGTATTTGGGCCTTCAAGATTCTCCACAATCTTGCCGTTACGTACGATGCTTTATATGGGCTCTGGTCTTTAGGGTGCTTGCAAAGGGTCGTCGGTCGAGTGCTCCAAGTAGGCCAGTCCGAAAAGCTCCCTACTTGTAGGATATTTGGCTTAATATCGAACAGTGAAGTAGATCAAGAGTAGATCCAAGTAACAATACGGATAAAAATATTACAAATTACAAACAAATTATCTAAAAATATTTACCAGATATATACAGCAAAAAGAGAGTATTGGAATATATAACGATATTTCCGATAGTCTTTCTAAACAGTTTTATACAGAAGAGAATCAGCAGTTTGATCGACAGAAGAAAAATTCGGATATTTTTATATATAGATCTATATACTATTCAGTTTATTTTTATCTTCTATCTCAAATATCTATTTCTTCAACAACTACTGAATATACGAATCCAGTTTCTAAATAAACTGATTCAATTGATATTTCTGGATTTTTTGATATAGCCATCAAAGAATATACAATCTGGTATCAACCACGGATAAACAGTAAAATCTTCAGGGAAAATATCCAGAAAGTCTTCGATATAGTTTTTGAAAACTGTCTGGATCTCAAACAAATCCACGACGATCAAAATCCGGATTTTTTGTTAAAAACGGCGTAAAAACAGAAACTATCCGGCGATTTGTTAGCGATATTGCCCACTGGATAATGCGAAACAGAGATACGAATAAAATTGCAGAGTAACCGTGACCTCTCTAGATATTACAATATATAGTTCTTAGAGAGCAACTGCCACCAGTATAATTTGTTTTAGTCTAGAATTGGTGTCAATTTTGTTTCGCAATCTTTCACTGTCATTACTGGTTTAACAGTATTCTGCTCTCTTCAAGCGCCGGTTATCCCCAGCCTTTCATCCGCTCGGAGTGCAAAACCTGCTCTGCTGTCGCTCTTTTATTCGGCCGAAAGACTAACATCGCTAAAAAACCCGTATTCATCAAAGTTGGTTTGAAGGGAGTTTGAACTCACGAATAAGACGCGCTAGTGTACAAGTGACACAATTCATGAACCTCAAATATCCTTCTAAACAAGGATCGCATATAATGTAAGCACAGTCTTCTGTCGGAAAGCAGGCAGACACTAATCTTTAGATCGCTAGATCGACTAAGACCATCGGCTATAGTGTGAGGATCTACAGCAGAGTACATTTAGTATGGTTTAGGGAGTATACATCGTAAAGCCAGACTGTAATCTGGGCTTTAACCCACACTGTGAGATGGCAATAGCCATTGGTTTTAGAATGCTACATACAGTATCTATTCCATTTAGGACAGCCACTATTTGTTAATCCAAATTCCAAACGGCAAACGGCTCAACTCCAGTCTCGTCGCTCTTTTGCTCCTTCGCGTCCGTGCCCTCCCGTCGCCTTTCCCCGCGCATCTTCACGAATGATTAGCCCTTTATTATCGTCCTCACCCCTCGTCCTCGAGAAAGCGGGCCATGTCCTCTATCTCACCGGCACTCTCCCACTTCGTCGTTTCTACTAGCCTCTCGACTTACTGCTGACACCTTGTTCTGCTGGAATGATGCATAATATCTGGGCGGTCCCGCTCCGGCTCTCCAACTTCAACATCATCGTCGCCGTACTGGGCGGCTTTATCTCCCTCTTTGGCCTAATATCCTACCTCCTCAAGGAAAATTTCTATCTTTCTGAAGCTCGTGAGTTCTCCTCTCAGCGCCCGCTCGGATTGTTCCATTGGATGTGACACCAAAATCACTGACTTGGGAGGGGGGAAACAAACCAGTCATTTCGCTCTTGGTAGGCGTTGCTTTTGGACCCAATGGAGCAAATTTCATCCGTCCCAGGGACTATGCCGAATGCAACCAAAAGGGAATCTCGACCATCGAGTGCCGGGACAACCTCGATGCCATCACGCTCAACTTCTCCCGACTCGTTCTGAGCGTCCAACTAGTCCTCGCTGGCGTCCAGCTCCCCAGTGGTTACCTCAAGAAGGAATGGAAATCGATTCTCTTGCTTGTCGGTCCTGGAATGACGGCCATGTGGATAACCACGAGTTTGCTCGTTTGGGCCTTTGCCAGGACGCCCAGCTTCCTGCACGCCCTCGCCGTCGGAGCATGTGTGACGCCTACAGATCCCGTGCTTTCTGCTGTCATCGTTAAGGGTAAGTTTGCGGACCACAACATCCCTAAGGACCTCCAGAACCTTGTCATTGCCGAGTCGGGCACCAATGATGGGCTCGGCTACCCGTTTCTTTTTTTTGCGCTCTACCTCATCAAGTACGTGGGCTCCGGCGCCGCGACTGGCGATGCCGGAGATGCTATGAGACTTTGGTTTAGCTTTACCTGGGGATACACTATCGTTCTCAGTATCCTGTACGGCGCAGTGGTGGGCTGGGCGGGGAAGAAGCTGCTGCGCTGGGCGGAGGAGCGCAATTACGTCGACCGCGAGAGTTTCCTCGTCTTTGCTATTGCCCTCGCCTTATTTGTCCTGGGCACGTGTGGCCTCGTTGGCACCGATGATGTCCTCGCCTGCTTCATCGCGGGCAACACGTTTACATGGGATGACTGGTTCCGGCTGCAGACCAAGGATGACTCCCTGCAACCGACAATCGACATGCTCCTCAATGTCACCATCTTCCTGTGGTACGGCGCGTACATACCCTGGGACCACTTTGGCGACAACCCCATCCCCTCGACCTGGCGCCTCGTCATTCTTGGTGCTCTGGTCCTCCTCCTTCGACGCCTGCCTTGGGTGTTTGGCATGCACAAATGGATCCACCAGATTGAGGAGATGAGGCAAGCCATTTTCGTGGGGTTCTTCGGGCCCATTGGCGTCTCTGCCGTCTTTTACCTTTTTGTGAGCTTGGAGTTTATCGAGGAACATTTGAGCGATGAGAACGGTGTTCCTCGAAGAGACGTCGAGAACCTCGGGGAAACAATTCGTGTCGTTGTCTGGTTCCTCGTAGTCTGTAGCACTGTAAGTCTCCTTATCCTTGCTTCTTCATTATCGACTTAATCTAATACTGGACAAGGTCGTGCATGGCCTCAGCATCCCGCTCGGGAAGTTGGGGTACCTAGCACCTCGCACCTTTAGCCGAGTATGGAGCGAGACCCTGAGCGATGAGCCGAGCGCGGTGGAGGCTCGGCGCAGGATCCCAGTGCTGGGAAAGTATCTTGTCCGACAGCCTCACGTCGTCCGGTCTAAACGAGTCCAGCGCACTACCGTCATATCTGGCCCCTTGGACTCTCATCACCCCTACTCCGAGGCAAGAACGTCGGGCGATCCATTGCAGGCAGCCGCTGCATCCAGTGCCGCGAGCCCAAATCGAGGTGGAGTCGGGGATGATAACTCCGATTTCGATTCGGCGCGAGCACAAGGTTCGGTTTTCTGACGAGATGCAGACCAGTCGCGAAGACTGAGCGATCTTGTAAACCACGACCGAAAGCGCAGCAGATTCGCCGGTAGGATACGGATAATCTTTGGTGAGGTTTGTGCTGTCTTCGACCGTTTCCAGTCACGTGATTTGTGTTGTTTCCCGTCGTCCTTACTGTGTGGAGCTGTAGATTCGGCGAGAATGCGTTTATTGGGCGTCATTGGCAGTTGTGCGTTAAGAAAATACGGATCAAGGATTTGATATTTTCGTTGAGAATGCTATGTTGAGAAGGTCGAAGCAAAGGGACAAGTATAGGAGGTCATTTCTTCTAAAACGCAGGTCTCTAATCTATATACTGAAAATCTATAGTAGGAAAATTCACACATGTGATCAAGAAGGTAAGTTTGGGGCTTGACCCTCTATTGTAGGGAAATAATGGACTTTTCTACGTAAGTAGGAAGGTCAGCCTTGCATACTGGGCAGCAGCATGACCGGCGCCAGAGTAGCCATTTGTCCACGCACTCAACATGGAAAGCATGAGCACAGGGAAGACCGCGCACTTGAACTCCATCTTCGATAATACTCAAGCATATAGCGCAGACATAGTTCGAAAACATGACATCTGAGGCCGACTGGACTGTCTTTTGCTGCGCAGCTGGAGGATATTTTTTATTGTCCTCAGGCAGCTGGAACGACTCGAGGCGCGATTCCTGTTTTGGAGATTCGTTGGGAACTGACATTCGGGTTTCAGCAAAAGTATCTTTCAGTGGCGATAAATAAACCGGGATCTTCACCTGGAGAGATCGGAGCATGAGTAGAAATATCGAAAGTGGAGACGGTGGTCAGGACATCCTGAGTCGCAGGTTCGATTGAGTTCGCTCTTTTCCAATCATTAGCGACGGCCCATATCACAGGATGATTTTATGGTAAGACAGTGCCTTGCACGTAATTGTTGACCCTTCCATATTTTGAAGTCCGTTATTGGTAGACATTTGTTGAGATCATCCTCGGTCAGCAGCGACTGAGGCTGCTTTTGAACCTGACTTGTCTGCAGCTGAATGAACCTGGATATTGGTAACACGGGATGATCTCGTGTAGACGATCCTGATTGTCTTCTATGGCGAAAAAACCATTGCGCAAAGCCCGCAATACTATTAATGCAGAAGAACATATTTAGTGACGTGGACTTGTAGATCGTTTTTGGCAAATTCTTACCATAACCCCCCAACCAACACAACACAAACGACAGCTATAACGGCAGAAGAAGAAGTGGGACCATTTGAAGCATCAGGCATCTCCTGTTGTCAATTATGGAAAAAAGAAATGAGAGGCGGGCTCGTGTTTTCAGGGGAAAACAAAAAAGAACAAAAAAAAAGGGTAAGTTAATATACCAGTCACTCCTGTAGTAATAATTATAATAATAATAATATACATAGTATGCGGGATTTTCCTGGGCTATAATGAACATCAGAGCGAGAAGTTCGTATTTGCCATTAAGACGGATCAAGCCTAACCTCAAACAATTCAAGCTGCGCCAAAAAAATAAAGAAAATAAAAATAAAAAAAAATTCACTTCTTCAATCAGAGAAACCTCATGGAGTACGTGTGTGAATGTTTCCAGTAAAGGGGCATCTGCGACAAAGCCATTTGCCCAATACTATCCCGCACAGTAACAGCCGCGATAGCCACAAAGTATAGTCTTGGAAACTTGTCTGGAGCGCGGGATACCACCTAGACTTAGATTTCGCTGTACAAATTCAAGATCAGCCGTTAGGCTGTCAAAGGATGGCTAGAGCGTTAGTTGCTGAAATGACACTGACAGAAATGGAAATAATTCTCAAGCCGCAAGCAGTGGCGTTCAACCCGCGACGTGATTTGCCCGAACAAGTCGCTCACCCCAAAGTTTTAACAAAGTTTTATAGTCTACGAGATATTATATGCGGCAATTATTTTCAAACCTCCAGATCAGCCTGAGCTATATATTGATCTTTTGCATGACGCCCTCAGATACTTTTCCCCCTTGACAGAAGTTCCCCGATTTTTGTGCCATGTGGAAGCCACCGATAAATTTCCTATCCTTGCATTGTATGTGCATACTTCTTGTATCTGTCATTCCTCGCGCTAACGGCTTCTGGTAGACGCGTGGATTATCACTCTGAGCATTTTGAGCCTGGTTATCATTTACCCTTATGGCAACCTCAAGGCTATTGATGCTTATTTTTTCGGCGCCAGCGCGTCAACGGAGTCGGGTTTGAATACGTGAGTGGCTCACCTTTGCTTCCCTCCAGTCTTTCTAGTCTGCTAAGCAGAAATCGTGTCAAGGATCGACGTCAATGAGTTGAAGACCTACCAACAAGTTTACATCTACCTCATTCCGATTCTGGGAAATCTGGGCTTCATCAATATAATTGTCGTCATCTTTCGGGTTAGATGGTTTGAAAAGCATCTCCAAGCAATCGGTAAGAAGCGTCTATATACTCCAGTTCCCGGATCGATGGCTAACTTGCCAAACGCAGCACCGCGTCTATTGAAGCCGGAGGCCCTTCCAGGCCAGGATCCAGAGGCACAATCTAAACACATACAGGATCTGAGTAGCTCTGGTCACGAGGCTCCGACCGATGGATCTACAAATCAGGCCATGGACAATGTGGCCGAGGCCAACGATCCCGCTTGGGCTGGAACATTGTCGTCGAGGTTGGTTTCAATCCTACAAAGCGAACTACAAAGCGGAATAACATCGCAAGATAGAAACTGACACATAATCAGAGTTTCTCAGGAATCGAGGCATTCTACAGCTGATGAAGCTCTGGACGTAAGCCTAACTGCGGGAAAGCAATCTATTCGATTCGCGGAGCCTGATCGGCCGGCTGCCGGTAATGACAACGCTCTGTATATCCCACCACCTTGGAGACGGGATAAAGGTATATTTAATCAACTCCTGGCTTTTTATTTTTTATTTTTATTTTTATTTTTTATTTTTTTCGCTTTCTAAGAAATGTTTTCAGGTGCCTCTTTTTCCGCAATCAATGAAAGAATTGACGAAGATGATGAAGGTATGCCCTCCGCGTGTACCAGATACCAGATATGCCTGAGTTTGAGATAGCTACTGAACAGTCCAATTAAAAAGGGAAAGCCGAGAATGACCTACGCCGTCGCCAATCTACCCGAAGTCTGGATTCACGTACTCGCACCCTCGAACGAGTGGTCACCTCCGTATTTGTTCTAGGAAACTTTCCTGACCATGAAGGAAGGGGCAACATTGCGACACAGAACAACAAGAAGCAGCTTAATCTACCGAAAATCTCCTCCCATGCCACGATCGGCCGGAACTCTCAGTTCTACAATCTCACCAATGAAGACCGGGAAAGACTAGGTGGCATTGAATATCGGAGCTTGAAGCTTTTGCTAAAGATTGTCACCGGGTATTTTTTCGGTTTGCATCTGTTCGGTGCGATCTCACTTGTAGGATGGATTCTACATGCCGATCCGAAATATCGTGACTATCTTGCTGAATGTGGTCAGGGCAGTGTTTGGTGGTAAGTAGACCTCATATTCGTGTTGGTAACTGAATAGCTGATTCCCTTAATTTGAAAGGGGGTTCTACTCTTCTCAAACTATGATCGACAACCTTGGTTTTACCTTGACCCCAGACTCGATGATCTCCTTCCAGGATGCGACCTTTCCAATGCTCCTCATGAGTTTCCTTGCATTTGCCGGTAATACCTGCTACCCATGCTTACTCCGAATGATCATCTGGATTATGTACAAGGTTTGTCCAGAGAAATCATCCCTCAAAGATCCACTTAGCTTTTTGCTCGATCACCCTCGACGATGCTACACCCTACTGTTTCCAAGCAAACCAACATGGATACTCTTTGGAATCCTGTTCATTATGAACTCGGTTGATGTCCTTCTCATCATCGTGCTAGACTTGAACAACCCGGCTGTGAATAATCTGGCACCCGGTCCGCGAGTCCTTGCTGCTATTTTCCAAGCCGCATCAGCGCGCCATACGGGAACATCGACCTTTAACTTAGCTGATGTTAGCCCGGCCGTACAGTTCAGCTTAGTCGTCATGATGTATATTGCCATTTTTCCGATCGCAATTAGCATCAGAGCCTCCAATGTCTACGAGGAAAAGACATTGGGTATTTATGGCTCTGAGAGGGGCATGGACGAAAGTGATGGTCGGTCGTACATCCTCAATCACATTCAGAACCAATTGAGCTTCGACTTGTGGTACATCTTCCTCGGATGCTTTTGTATCTGCATTGCTGAAGCCGGCAAGATTGCGGATACATCTATTCCAGTGAGTGGGCAGTAACCAATTTGGTTTGATAGCACAATTAACAACTCTAGGCCTTCTCCGTGTTCTCCGTGTTATTCGAAGTCGTTTCAGCATAGTGAGTATCACACTCAAGCTACGACTTTCAAGACCTAGCTAACTCTTTTCTGTAGTGGTAACGTGGGACTCAGTCTAGGCTACCCGACCGTCACAACATCTCTTTCTGGGGAGTTCACAGTCTTCAGCAAGCTCGTTATTTGTGTGATGATGCTCAGAGGTCGTCATCGTGGATTGCCTTATAAGCTTGATCGTGCTATTGTTCTTCCAGGCGAGCGCTCAGAAGATGAGAGGAATAGGGATGAAGTTCAAGCGTCGCTGAGCGAGCGATAACTGAAATTTTTTCTAAATTCCGTATAATTATAGAAATAAATTAATTTTTATATCGCCTGATTGGGCAGCTTGTCATACGTGGGGTTTAAATATTCTTCTTCTACTAAACTTTTAAGCAAAGTAATATTATATGCGATGACCGAATGGCTCAATAAATTGGGGGGGAAATAATAAACCCGCATGTATACTATACGGCTTCCCAGGGATAAACTTATGGCAATACAATCTGCGAGAAATGAAGAGGAGCATAATTGAAAGGAAAGCCTATATCTGTCATTCAATATGGAAAAAGGACCTGTGTAATTTGTCTCGGGTATAAAAGAGTCTCTCTGGGTTTAAATCTAGCGAGCCTAGGCGGGTTCGTACAAAGTAAACAAAACGCCGAGATTAGTTCCTATATCAACTCTTTCGCTGGATATCTTCAATATCAATATCTGCGTTTATGAAATGGTCTCTTGCGTTCTGTTTCTTTGCCCCAACTTTGTCAATATACCAGTCGAGGAAATAGTCGAATTCTTGATCTGGGTTTTCGGCGTAATATTGCCAATTGCGCCGAATAAAGACTTTAAGTTCCGCAAAAAACTCTTCAATTGGATTCAAGTCGGGTAAATACAGAGACAAATAGATTAGTTTGATTTCTTTATCAAAGTATATCTGTTCTAGTTTCTCAGAATAATAGAAAGATATATTGTCTATAACAAAAAACTGATTTAGAAACAGGATATTTTCTACAGTGGTAGAGAAATTTTTCAATAAAATCTTCAAAGAATAAACTGTCTGTCGTTTTTTGGAAGATACGAGAAAGTAGAATTCTATTTTGTATATATACAGAGAGAATCTGATACTGCTGATCGCGATAGAATTTTGATATTTGTACAGATATTGTATCAAAAAAGACCAGCCAGTTTTTCTGATCTCTATCTGTTTATTATATCAGATTTATCTATATAGATAAAATAGTATAAACTATATTCTAAAATAAAATAATAGTAATTATTATATAAATCTGGATTATATTTTTTCGTTTTTTCTCGAGCTGTTTTCTTGGACTATTTTTTGCAATACAGAATATTGCTGATTGTAGATTTTGATACAGATATTTCGAATTTATAAAAAGAATAATTCTATCTTATAAAAATATAAATCTGATTTATTAAATAGATAGTTATACAGAACTTCCAGTATAATTGGAATAATATTCTGTAACTGTCTATATTTGATAGAAGAGATTTTAACACTACCGAATAGTCGCAGATTAGACCGGATTCTAATAATAGCGCGTTTGCTGCAGTCTGCAGTTTTCGCTATCTGCGAGATTGTTAGTTTATTACTGGCAATTATATCATAAATCAATACAAAAATAGATTTGGCTAGATTGGAAACTATAGTTTGTGGCCGCCAGTGGAAATAGCAACTAAATAACCCAGATAAGAATTGGGAAAATAAACGTAGAACAATCAAATTACAGCTTCTCGCCTTACAAGTAATAAATATATTTCCCGCTATTATAATAGGCCGGTAGTTTACGGTACAACATCAAAACCCTTTCAAAACCAATGAGGCTCAGCAAGCCTCTTCCAAAGTAGTTTAGCGTTTCTTGGTATTAGGGTTCCAGAAACAAAGAGAGAGTGCCGGGGGTGACACCGAATTCCGGAAATATTGTAGCAATCTTCCCGCTATGTGAAAAAGTGAATACTCATTTGGTGAATTCAGATTGAGGAACCACGACTTATAAACCACTCCTCTTTTTCTTTGTCTACTGAATACGATATCCATGCTGTTCTCAATTAACCCAGAAAGGCCTAGATGGAAGGCAATCAGAGGTAATGCAAATTAGTCAAATTTGATTTGGGAACATGTTAGAAGTACATCTGGCATGATATCTGTGTCATCACAGATTGAGGTCACTCGTAATGGTTTGTTGTTACCTTGCTCTCACTTTGCACCCTATCAACTAAACCATATTTCCCATCATCTCTCCTTTCTACCAATAACTATCCCCGTATTGATTTCCACAGTTCCTCTTCATCACAACCACTTTTCATCGACCACTCTCTACCGACCAGTCTTTACCTGTTTCTTTTTATCGACTGCTCTTGATCAGCAACTCTTCAGCAGTAACTCTTCATCCCTCTGTAAAAATGCACAGAGCTACTTTGACTGGAGATGGAAGCCCACGCGTTCAAGCAACCCAGCCGGTCCGTCGACGTTGACGACGTCGACAACATCCGTTTAGAAGTCAGGCAGATCGAGGCGAGCAAAACAATCAGGCTGCCCCCCATCTCACAGTCCCTTCTGCCGCCGGTGAAGACTTGGTACCGACTGACTATCCGTATTTGAATGCGGTAATGACTGGACTTACTCAGCGTGGGGTATCTGTAGACCCTACTGCTCGGAGCAACGAAGCGGTTCAATCTCACCAGACATTTAGCACTGTTCCCCACGGGACTCAGCAGCCCGAGGTAAGTTGCGTTTGCAAAAGTTGATCTCAAGGAACATATTCCACAGGCGCATCTTCAGAGTTCAAAGAAGTCAAAGAACTGACAAGGCATAAAGGTCTCCCAAGAGTCTCAATATTCCTCTACCTTCGTGCCCGCCGCAAGCGCCTGCAATTCCCATCCCGTCAGTGAAAGCGACATTGAGGCACATCTCCGTCGCCTGGAAGACCATTGTGACGACCTGGAGATGTGCCTCAACAGTCTCAGAACAATGATAATGATGACAGCCAGGCTCCTAGCCAACAGAACCGAGTAGTCTGTTTCTGAGGTGGGACGCTTTCCGGATTTTATGGCTCTCTGGGGGAGGGGATTGTGTGGTCTATCTCCATACGCTTGACCGAATGGTTTGCTCTCCTTTGTTATCTATTGGCAAGATTTGTTTGCTTCTGGCTTCTCGGTTTGGCGCTGGGTTGAGCTTTGCTTCTCAATGGCTACCGAGGACCTTTCTGTCCTGGAGTGTCAGCCAAGTCTGTCTTGCATTTCGGAACTGTGAGATGGTATTTCAAGCCCTCGTCACCTGAAAACGAATGCCCAGATACGGCTTCGTTCGTATTTTGCATATGTACTACTATTTATGTGCTGTTACTGGTCCAAAAATTCAATACCTGGCGCATCCAGGTTGCTTCTGCATATCTGTGCCAAATTATCATCAATATCTGTAGAAGTTGGCTGGACAATTGAAAAGAGATATCTTTCTAGAAGTATAATGATATTCTTGATCGCTGTCATCGTCAAATTTTGAGCCGCAAGTGAGTCGATGGGTCGGTTACGCGATCGGCGGCCCTAAGACCCCTTCGTCCTCGTATTTTGGTTCCTCGTATTTGGGTGACACTGCCACAGTCGACACAGCCTGTTCCTAATCCCAAGTCATAAATAACAGAAGAAGCTGCATTTAGATTGACAAAGATACTAAATCTATCTATCTATCAAACAGAATGACCTTCCACAAAGGATCCAGCAAAGACGGCCCGCCAGCCTACGAACCATCATCACCTCTCAGCAAAGCAATCCAAGACGCAAAAGCCCTCCGGGAGGCTACAAGCGGCATCCGAACAGATAAAAAGACCCTGATACAAATTATCCCCGCTGCATCCTTACATCCAGGGTACATGGCATTGCTCCAACAGACCTACACGCAGATTCACCAGCGAGACCTAGAAGACGACATTCGTGGACACATCCCGTCCGATTTCAAAGATACCATTCTGGGAATGATCAAAGGCCAGGTCTGGTCCGATGTGAAGCGGCTTGGCGACCTCATCTCGGAACCAGTCGAAGAAAGACGTGTTTTCACCTTCTGCGAGATCATCTTTTACCGAACCCCAGCCAAGCTTCAAGCAATCAAACAGCTGTACAAGCTGAATAATTCACAGCCCTTGGCCGAATACGTCCGTCACCGCTGTGACGGACATACAGCGGAGATGCTAGTGAAATATCTCGAGACTTCGCGATGTGAAGATGGTTCTGACTCGTTCGACACTGCAAGCATACGGGCCGACACGCAGCTCTTGCACCAGGGAATTTGGCGCCAAGGCAAAGAAGATATCGAATATGTGTCGACTATTCTGGCAAAATCTTCACGCGAGAGAATTATCGCTTTGCTAGATGAGTTCGAATCCGTGTACCACGTTAAGCTGAGGAAGTATGCAAAGGAGAAAACAACGGGTACATTTCAACTTGCGTTGCGGTTGCTTTTAGCGTGGGCGGAGGATCCCATACAATTTGCGCGAGATTGTTTGGTAAAGTTATTGCCAGTCCAGAATAGGGCGGCTGAACGAAGTGCTATCACTCATACTATGCTTTGGGCTCATTGGAATCGGACGATTTTCGAGACCGGGAAGATGAGACTAAAATATACTACTTCGACTGATATGCGAACAGAATTGAGAAAGGGGCTCTACGATGATTCCTACCGAGAATTAATACTTCAAATATATGATGCGAAGTATTGACCAAATGTTCGTTTAGTAAAATCAACACTGGGAAACGAACATGTATACCCATCTGATGTGCGTGGAATATTTATTTTCGCCTCGGGATTGATCCGAGGCGACGATAGTGGTTTCTCAGAGCAAGTGACAGAGGTTGAAAGCTGGAGTGCTAGAATCAAAAGGTCAATGGTTGAATAAAGCTACTCTTTATCAAAACAAACACAGCCGATGCGCCATCTTCCTTCCGTCGCGAACGTATAAATTGCCTCTTTCTTCTTTCTTCTTTCTTCTTCCACCTTCTTTCTTCCATTCTCCGCGTCTACATGCCATACACACTTTCAGGTAACAGTTTCGAGAGCCCAGACTCATTTCGAAGTCTGATGGTAAGTTGTTTCTACAACTTTTAATATCGATAATACTAGAGTTCGCAATATTATCATGGCACCAAATAAGTTGAAGGACTGACAAAACATCAAGCTTTGCTCGGAAATTCAATCGTCCTCTTGCTTTCCCCACAATCAGAAAAGGACAAACGGCTGTTGATGCTTCCAATGATATCCGATAGGGTCCTCTCATGAATTTTCTGAATGTACCCACGAAGTTCAAATGGTCAATGCAGTGCTAAGTGGTTATTTTCGCCGAGTGTGAGGTATGACACCACAGACAGAGTAATATGATTTTTTTCTAATCAAGCTTTCACTACTCAGGGCATATGCTTTTGTCAATTTCAGCATGGTAAATTGGGTACCTCCGATCTCTCGATGTTTATCGCTGATTCTCCACTTAGCCTCACGACATCATGATCGTATGCAATCATCTACATATCCGAACCTTCAATGATCGATCTCTTTGCTGACAACTCTTCAGTGTCATGATGATATGGTGGCAGATCGGTACAATTCGTCGTGGTATTTTTCTTCCAAAATACAAGGTCGGTGGCAGAGAGGAAAACGTTGCCCTAACCCATCGCTCAGGCCAAGTTTTGAAACAATGACAGATAAGCTTGCGGAAACTCAACCTCCAGCTCAACCCTTCAGAAGCTGTCTCTGAGCGATATTTCCACTTCCCATTTTTATTTTAATATGTCTTCTGTATTTGATTTTCACTTAATTTGGCTAAAGCTTTGTTACGTATTATGTATCGAGGGTCAACCTTTACTTTCTAAGCTTCTCCCTAGATCCTTTACTCTTCATAGAAGCTATTTGGGTTACGTTATGTCCATTGACGACCTTTTCAGTCAGACAATGTCAGCATATCACTGTTATGCTGTATGGGCGACTCCCAAGTCGCTCCCGGCACCGAAATTAACGGTGATCGACTGAATGCGGGAGTTTTGACTGGACATGGTAGTTCTGTATGTATTCACCAACCGATACCGGCGTGGCATATGATTGGGTTAGTGGAGAGGGCGACGTTCTGATTGGTTCCTCCGTTATTGTATACAACCTTGTTTGAACACCGTGGTACTGGGAATGGCCTCATTGAAATGGGGTCTGTTTACATTTGCCTATATCTTTCTCGAATTTGTGTTTTAATTTATTCCCTTGAGGCGTACTCCATATTATATCATTCTACAGAAACCTATATCAGCACTAAACATCGTCAGCTGTTCCCGCTTGATGATTTTCCTCTCCAGCGTACATCTCGTTTCCACTGTAAATTGACGGGCCTGTTGACAGTAAACCACGGATATAGCTCAGACTCTTCGTCATCGGTGTTTCTCGGGGCCTTAGAGACGCCCAGAAACCCAGCTTCATCTTAATATGTACCGATTCAAAACCGGGCTAATCGAAGGGGACTTAGACCAGCCCAAGGGAATGTAGCGGGGATCAAACCTCTGGATTTTCTTATAGGATAAAACTGTAGTTCATTTACTGAAAGTATGACGGGTTCTATCTTCCGATATCTTGCCGTGCGTTCTATAAGTTATCCCTCATAGTCTCCAGCTTCTCTTCCTCTCCTTTTCTCGCATTTCTCTCTTCTCCACCTTCTACTCCTGCCATTCCCATAACGCCCAGGCTCGAAAGGTTTCTATACCCGGTAGAGTTAATTTACCATAGATGTCTTTCAACGTCTGAGGGCACACGTTTGTCAAGTTCGGCAGAGTGAGTTGGACTTGTCCGATTTTCACAAATTACTTACTGACTCTTCAATTAGCCTCACGACGTCATGATTGTATGTTCGCATCTAGATATTCAAAACCCGTAAGATGAGGCTTCTTGCTAAACATATTCTACTTTCATGAGGCCCGACGTCGGGGCGACTTTGGGAAGTGTCTGTGTGGTATATTTATGCCAGATTCAAAGCTGACAGCAGCGTACAAGTCGTGGCTCTAACATATCTTTCAGGTCCGACTTCAAAAACTTTACGAATGAGCTTGCTGAAAGGTCATCTTCGAATAAGCTCTTGATTTGGTCTTCAGCGAGATGATGGTTAGCCAGAGGCTGCTCTGGCCCGCTTGGCAAAGACGGGACACCGTGATCATACTCTGCATTTTCCTAGCCCCAAGGCGTGTATGCCTGTTTCTTGAGTGAAATAATGCTATTGAGTGATGTCTACAAATCATTTGTTCGTTCAAACTGTCATGCCAGAGCTCATTCTTTCCTTATCACCACATAACAGTATTTCCGTAATTGAGGGGCTTCATGAGATTGTACTCCGTCTCGAATAAATTACAAAGCCTTTTGGCCCCAAATGTCGTGGCAAAAGACCCCCAGACTGAGTAAGGAAGTATCTGGAATCCTATTCCGTGGTTTTCAAAACCATAGGTCTCGCTCTACCACATAGAGAGGCAAAGAGGCATCTGACATTGAGAAGATAGAATATGACTCAAATGCTAACAATAACCATGGGCTTTGAATCGCCTCTCATAGGTTACATCCAGTAGCGTTTGGTCTGAGAATTATTTTCTCTCTGGTTGCACCCTATAAAATTCCCTCTCGGTTCCTCGTCCTTCTCTCATCCCTCTTCCCTCTTCCCTCTTCCCTCTTCCCTCTTCCCTTTCTTCCCTTTTCTGCTCGAAAGTTTCTCCCAGATTAGTGTTCCTCCCAACTTGCCTCTTCTATTCAGGTATGCCATCCTGTTAGAGTGTACAATCAGATATCCCACAATTCAGAGAATCTCAGCAACACGCCAAGCCTGACTTGCAGAATGACCGAAAGTACTGCCAACCCATATCGGGGAAATCGTCGTCGTCGACGAGGTCAAGCAGGGGGCCGGGCCAGTCGGGGTAAGTGTGATGAGTTTTTGAATCCTATTGTTTCCGGGAAAGTCGCTAATTGCCGTTTGCAAGGGCAAACAGTCTCCTCTTCCACCACCGATAGCCCTCCCACGGGGATCTTCACAAGCATGTGGGCATCCCCAGCCCCTGCTCCAAGCAGCCAGAGCAAAGCTGCATCTTCTGCTGCGGCAGTAGCCGCTGCATTGAGCGACCCTACTCCAAGGACCCAGGGCGAGGCTGCACTTTCTGCTGCGCCAATGGTCTTCGCATCGAATGACACTGCCCCAAGCAGCCAGAGTGAGGTTACGCCGTCTGCTGCGCCAGTTATCGTTGATTCCAAAGATGCTTCCCTCAATCTCGTTGCCTTTTCTGGCCTTTCCAAGAGCCGCTGGGCTCCAACATCGGTTGGGACTGAGAAGCCAGATAATTCCGAGCCTACTGCTTCCGCTACCACCCCCGATCATGGAAGTCTTCAACCAGTTACCCTCAAACTCGAAGTTAGCGTACAGCGAAGGGGATGATATCTGTCCTTTGAACTCCCATTTACTCTCAGGCTCTGATGACACTTCACCCAAATTGGCAAAGGGGCTCACGGATACTGACGTAGTCGATGAGAGAATTGAGCCCGGTAGCTTGATGAATGTCACCAACGCGAGCTGTTGCGAGAAAGTGTCTTTAATGCAACACTCCAGCAAGTACTGGCAGTCCACAGAGAGCGATTCGAGTTACTTCCACCCCGAAACCGACATTACCTCTTATTCACTTACCAATGGAACTGGGACCAGTGCAATGATCGACCAGATCCACCAGCGGTATGAGGATCTCGACAAGGGGTGCAAGGATCACGAACAGCGCCTTCGTGCTGCGAAGGCGATGACCCTTTGACTTCGATCAAAGTGACTAGAGTAGCATACCGATAGCTAGATGGCGGAGCTTGGGGGTTTTTTCTCTGTCCTCTTTTGTGCTGACGTACCTCCCGTCTGCCCTTTTTCCCGTGGAAGAATCTCTCCTCCAGCAGATCGTTTGTCTATTTTTGTTTGTTTGTGGTACTATTTCAGTGCTATGGCTTCCTTACTTTGTGTGATTCTCTTGCTTTACTGTCCGGCAATCAATGGAACTCTCCTCTCTAAAAACTTAAAAAAAACCAGTTCTTCAATTCGCAGAAACCGAACTCATGCATTCTGGAATTTTCAGTCTTTAAAGAATCCTTTGACTTGGTATATATACGAGAGTAAATAACCACTGGAAGAACTTCGCATATTATGTAAAACTTATTTGATGGCAAGTAGTACTGGTTGATCTGTTCTAAAATTGTCTGTCATGGCTTATAACCGAGGTGGCCATTGCGCTGTCTCCTTCATCTCCTTCCTTCCATCATAAATGGCTAGGTAGCCTTTTACTCTCAATTTCCACCCAAGGTTTCCCGTACACCCTTCCTCTCTACTGAAAACGCAATTTGTCTCCGAGACTTTCTACCAGACTCAGCCTCAGGTCACAATGTCTGATTCTTTCTTTCGATCAAGCTTTTGATCTATCCCTCATGAATCAAGACTGTCAACCTAAAGATTGGAATCATCAATCCAGAGATCATCGTCATTGAGACCAAGATGATAGACATCGACACAGCGATGATAGTCATCGACACAGAAATCATCGTGATCAATCCAGACACGATAGTCATTGACACAGAGGTCACAGCCATCCCGCTGCGAGTAGATATGCTATCCCAGCACATGAAGGGCATCGACACCAGCGTCACGGAAGGGGTGGAGCCATCCAAGAAACTCGTGGTTATGGTATCAATCTCAGGTCTCCCACCGTTGCTGCTGATAGACGTGTGCGGAGAAGACGGACAGCCGCCCAGGATGCTACTGCGACTGATCCAGCAACCTATTTGTCGAGAAGGACCGATGCCATGATATCGCGCAGTCTTTGATTAGCGAGTATGCGACTTTATCACGCCGGTCAGCAAGCGAATGTGAGTTGTGTTCCCGGATTTTGTCGTCGAGAAACCCCCGATGTGCAAACGGTCATCTTGGCCTGAAAGGAATTGAAATACTAACATTTTATAGAGTTCACCCCGTATCCGCGCTCTGGAACTACTACAAAGATGGAATCGAAACCGCCCGGAATCACCCTGGCCCCTTCATGGTCCCCAACATGTTATTCCTGGGACATCTACTGGACTTGGAAATATTGACGATGGTGTGTTCTTCTCTCTGGGGCTTAGTGAACCACCAGATTCCGATCTTTCAAGTGAGGATGTCAAGGGATGAAATGACCCGTCGTATGAATCACCTAGGGGATTGCTGCCATGGCCTTAGCCAGCAATGCAATGATCTTCTTCAGCGTCTTGCTGTCGTGGAGGCGATGATATCCCGACTCTCACCAGATGGGCAAGAGTAGGTCTTTCGGCCTGGATAGCGGAACATGCCAGTTATTTTGAAATGAATGTGCTGGATGTGATCTGCTATTTTCATATCTACGAGTGAGAGAATCTCTTCGTGAACTATCAATATTAGATTAGTGAGTTATGTCTTCCTCCAAATTCTTTTCAGTCTATCAAATCTTCATACCAAAGTGCTCATTCCCTTATCTTGGCCTCCCAGTATCTGCATAATTTCAGAGCTTTTGTTCGATGACATTAGCTCGTCCTTAATACAGAATAAGTTAATGAAGTTTTTGGCAATAGACATCGTTTCCGAAGACCACCAAAGCATGGAGCAAATTGCTAGAAATTATATTTCGCAATATTTAGCATTGGAATTTCAATTTTTAGTCTGGGAAGCCAAGATACATTTTGATCATCAAGAGACTGGAGTTACGACGTTTCCTGGTACCAATCTCTACGCCTTTCAAATTCCCTGTTATAGGTTACATTCCTAGTAGGAAGTTTGTTGTCTCAAGTCCTTTCTCTTTGCCACTGTACCCTACCAAGTACTCTCTCGGTTCTTCCCACTTTTTTCCTTTTCTCGTATTGCTTTGTCCATATTTCGTCGAGCTTTTCGCCTAACTTGATATTTCTGCCATCTCCTGTTTGCCATTCGCGTTCTCACACCGCGTTCAAATCCATAGAACCCAACGTCATTGCTTCAACCCTCCAATTCACAATGACCAAAGAGCACTCGAACATAGGGCGTGTACATCCATCCACTGGCACTGCCAACCAATCCAGTGGCGATGGTCGTCGAGGCCGTCGAGGCCAAACGCAGGGCCGAGCCCATCAGGGCAATCAAAGCGCTTGCCCTTTGCAAGATCAAACAGTCTCTTCGTCTGTGACTGCGACCACAGCAACCGGAATATTCACAAGTATATGGGCAATCCCACCTACCACACAAAGAGCAAAGATTGTGAGGCGTCTGTTGATCCACGAGTCATTGCTGCATCTAACAGCGCTGGGGCAGCTGCTGTTCCCACCGGCCCTGGCCTTTCAAATAGCAGATGGGCCGCGCAACCTGTCGACGATAATAGATCGAAAATTTCCAAGCCCGCTGCTTATACTGCTGCGGATCGTCCACGCCTTCAACTGGCTGCGCCCAAACTCACCACCGACGCAGAGAATAGCGAAAATGATGAATGCTGCTCATCGGGCCCTGGCTTATCAGCAATTTCCGATGACCTCTCAGTGAGAGGAGCTACTAGCATCACCAATGAAGTCCCTATATCGACGAGCTCGATGAAGGTCAACAACGGGTGTTTCGAAAAAGACTCATCTCCATCCATGTACGACACTCCCGCGGATATTAGTAGCTCGGAAGTGGGACATGCAAAGGAGGTATATCACAACCAGTCCAATACTGTGATCACTTCCAAATCACTGGCTGATGGATCTGGCCCCGACCAAATGATTGGCCAGATCCATCACCCAGAGAATCAATATCTTGATTGTGAGCAGAGGCACAAAGATCTTGACCAGCGTCTTCGCGCTGTCGAGGCTGCGGTGCTTCAATTACTCCCGAAGGGACAGAACTAGCCTTCTGGAGGCTTGACTGCGAGAGCTTGTGGGCTCCTTTCCTGGACTCCTTTGCCGTGTGTGGTTCCTTTGTACCTTTTCCTCATGGGGACCTTTGCTCCCGCAGATCGCTTGTCTTTGTTTGTTTGTTTCTAGAACCGCGTCGGTGGTATGGCTTTCTCGCTTGTCCTGGTCCGTTTGCTTTTCTGTGATGGCATTCAGCCTAGTCTTGTTCATGATACACGGGTATATCCAGCTAGTTGAAATGTGCCTTCAAATAGAATATACTGGGTATGATCTACTATTTGACTATCTCTGATCAAATGGTATGCTGCTGTGTTATCGTAATAAAATTAATCCATTATTGCATATGCACATAAGCTCTAGTCTAGGGTTAACGAGGCGCTTTGCAAATCCAGAATGCAGAGTTTGGCTGGAAAAAGATAGAATATTAAGGAAAGGATTCGCCAGAAGGACAAGAAAATATCAAGCTTATCTCCGTCATGCAAATCCATATTTTTTTGAATCAAAGTTCCACCGGCGGTTCGGCTTAGAACTTAGGGGTGAAGCGGCTCATGGCGCGAATCTTTGCTCCGTAGAAAAAGAAAAGAACAGGAATCGGAATCATCGCAATTGTGATGAAACCCAGAACACTCGAAGCCCAGTTGACGCCCAGCTTGTGATACATCTGAGTCGCGAACAAGGGGAATGCTCCGCCCAGAGCAGATCGAATCAGGGTGTTCGCGGCGATGGCACTGTTGGCGTACATCATGTACACATCGATGATGTAATTCAGGCCCTGCATGAAAATGACCAGAATACCCATACCAATCGGGATTCCAGCAATGACTTGAGGGGCCCAATGGACGTTTGGAGATGAAGTCCAGCCGAACCAGAAGAGACCAACAGGCAGGAGAATCGAAGCGATCATCATGGGCACAAGACGCTCCTCTGGGACGACACGGCCATGCTTCTCGAGCTTACGGGCAAAACGAGTCTTCGTGGTGTATATGATCAGAATGACACCGCAGAGGACACCAATCATGATACCAATGAATGGCAGAGCAGCAACACCCTCAGACTTCCAGCCGCGCACTTCGGAGAAGGAAACCGGGTAGGCCTCAAAGAATAGGTAGAGGATACCGTAGATGAGGGCGAGGTAGATGGTGATGCAGATCAAGATGGGCTCCATGGCAAGCATCTGGAAAGGTCGCAGGATGTATTTGTAGACGATGTCACCCAGGCTAGGTTCGTGCTCATCGAGGAAAGAGTGTAGGGCCCAGTTGCGAGTTTCGCGGCGCAGACGAGCAGCGCGCATTTGGAGAAGCTTGGGAGAATAAGTCTCGGGGACGATGATGAGAGCGATGATACCGAAGAAAGAGGAGGCGATCAGGGTCAGCCATGCGGTCCAGCGCCAGCCGAGGTGAGATTGGGTAACGAAACCACCACTGTAGATTCAGTTAGTTGAAGCTCTTCCATAGAAGGTCAGAGATAGGGATCCAACTTACATAATAGGACCGAGAGTAGGGCCCAGGAAGGTAGCCGCACTGAACATCGCAATAGCCACGGCGCGATCAACGGGACCCCAGATATCAGCCATGGCACCACCAACAACAGCAAGAGGAGAGCAGCCAAAGAGACCCTGTAGGAAACGGCAGATCATAATGGTCTCCAGATTTTGGGCGACAGCAACTGGGATCTGGAAGATGGCAAAAATGGCATAGCCGGAGAAGAGAGGTATCCGACGACCATAAAGTTCACTTAATGGAGCCCAGAAGAGAGGACCCAGCGCAAAACCAAAGACAGTCAAACTGGTACCCAGCACCATAACCTCACTGGAGACATTAAATTCCTTTGCAGTGACTAAAGTCGCTGTTGAGAAGACACTGCTAGCAAAGGTAATCCACATTGTCATTGTAGACATCACAGCGGTTATGATCCACTTGCGCGAGCGCGAGAAGTTCTGAGGGTTTTCAGGATCATCGGGTCCATCCCATTCCACTAGATTTGGATCTTTTTCTGTTGGTTGTTCTGGTTGAATAGAGGGCTGCGCATTCTCGAGATCCTTTTCGTTGTCATTGTTTTCATGCGATGATGGGAGAGATGGTGTCAATTCCTTCTCGGCGTTAGGGCCGATTGGCCCGTTGAAGTTATCGTCGCGGCTCTCCATACTTAATCGTGGGGTTGTTCCCATTGAGTCAAAGGCCATCGGGAGATTTTGCGTTGCTGAGCAAGAGAATGTTGCTGACAGGGTGTACAATCCCGATAAATAAGTTCTCTTTCGTTCGCGAATATACTTTGAAGTATTCCGCCAAGCAACTCAAGGTGAGGCAAGTGCTATGATTTCGAGAGGAAGGAGAGAGCGGAGTGTAAATCCAAGTGATAATCAAAGTAAATTCTTTTCTCACAGCAGATCAAGCTAGATTTAAAAGCCATGGGTAGTTTCTTGCGTGGGTCTTCTATGAAAGAATCTAGAAAGGAGATATTCCGGAGCTAAGCACTATTCGGGGTTTTAGAGCACGAGCCCGAACGACCTCGTGGTAAAGGACCCATATTACTCGTGGGATCGATCCACCTGGTGGGTTATGTCCGTTAGATCTTTCGTCTAGGTTTAAGTCCGAGAACGCGAGGCTTAACACCCAGGGCCAAGTTAGTGCCGGTTTCCGGATGTTACTCCCAAAAGCACATACATAGTATTGCGCAGTGCCGAGACATGTACTTTCCAGCCTTGTGAACGTCTAAATCCAGGGTCGAAATCTCATACAATATCACGTTTTGATTGCGTAAGTCTGTGTGGGTGGATCTTGAAAAAGTTGAGATCGGCCAGTGATTCGGCAGGCTTTTCGGGGTCGGCCTTCGCGTGGGACCGAATGGCCGGAGCGGATCCAAATTAACTCGGCACAACCCGCCTTTAAGCAAGGCCGACCTCCGAATGGCACATCAGGGATCGCAGAAAACCTGCTTATAAAGACGATAACATGGTTGTTTCCATTTTCATGTGTGTCGCGGTCATCGGACTTTGATCAATCATCATTTATCCGAATACTGGGATGAGCTTAATCTATAGGGCTAATGCGGATAGCCAAATATCCTTCTCTTCCAATGGCCTGTATCACTAATCGCGGCATTAATCCATCTCTCAGGTCTTCCAATTTTCAAATACACCATTTGAATAAGGATATTGATGTTATGATCATTACTTGGTAGTTGAACTCGACTGCTCACTGTATTACAGAAATGGCGGGGAAAGGGATTGCAACTATAGATTGCTTCGTATACAGACCAATAGAGAACAAATCAAAAGAAGAGTGAACAAAAGTCTGAAGCTATATCTGCCTTCATAGTTTTCTTTCTCTTCAGATGTGATTCAGCTCCGCATCATACCTGATCTCTTTGTCCGGATTAGGAGGAGGGAGTAGCCCTAGCTGCTGTAGAGCTGTGAGGGCTTGTTCTTCACCAATCTCGTCCACAATCTTGCCATCCGTCAAAGTGAAGATAGTTGTACCGGAGAAGTAGACCTCTTTCCCAGTATTTGCTTTGTCGAGCTTGCCAACTGCAAGGTCATCAAATGCCCGGCCATTGTGCTTGCCACCTCCAATCCAGCGGCCTACCACATAATCCCCCTCAGCGATTAGGGGGAATTTGTACGCTTGGAAAGAAATATTCTGGAATGCCTACCAATAATCAGAATGTTAGATCTGTTGGATCGCTTCTTTTGGTAGGGGGCTTTGTCATTGTCTCATACCTCCCGAAACTCGAGCAGCATTTTCTTCGCCGCTTCTTTGCCACGTCGAGGACCATGCATAGGATAATCGATCACAAAATTGTCGGCGCAAACCTCATCCACGATGCCAACATTCCCTTTGCCCCAATACTCTTCGAAGTATTTCTGCACCACGGCCTTGTTCTTCTCCTCGAGAGTAGACATGATGTGGTTTGGATGTTTGTAGATTGTCGTGCGACTGAATAATAAGACCCTTGGAAATTGCGGAAGTGATAAAGACATATGTTTGACAATGCAGTTATGGATTACTCTCTTATATCTCTAACTACAATATTGAAATGCAGACCGCGAGGCTTGCTGTCGAACTAACCAATCGCTTCGGAATAAGGTGTTGATGTACATATTGTCCAATGCTTTAGAATTGGCCAATCAGACGACGAGCTACTTGGCAACCACCGAACAAAACCAAATATGATTTGCCAATTTGAGGGATCAACTCAAGATGTATGAGGCAAACAGAAATTTAGCAAAACGGATGATTATGTGATTGGTTATTTCCAGGGCAATATCGGATGTCACCACTGGTTATCTCATATCATTGGACATAATTGCGCAATGCTTTTCGGGGGGAGATTGGAGAATGATTTCGTCTATTTAAACGCCAAATGATTGGTACTAATTCTCACTCTCAACTATAGTTCATCAGATGATTCCACTATGCCGAATTCCATCATCTTCAAAGGCTCCGAGAATGGAGAGATCGTGGCAGGGCGCGTCTAATACCCCGACCCTACTGAGAATGAGGTCCTCATTCGAGTTACTCATTCTAGTCTCTGCGGAACCGACGAGCATTACAGACATGCCAACATGGTCCTTGGACACGAAGGAGCAGGGGTTGTAGATGCAATTGGTTCTAAAGTTGTTTCTCTCCAGATGTAAGTGTCTCAATTTTACCTCATCTCGGTTTTTATTTGTATACACACTGCCTGGACTCGAACTGACATAAACGGGGGCAGAAATGATCGTGTAGGCTGGGGATATGCACATGGTAGTTGTCGTCAGTGCAAGTATTGTCTACGCGGCGAGGAAATATATTGCAATAAACGAAAACTCTATGGCGAATCCAACCTCGATCAAGGGTCTTTTGCTCAAATGGCTATCTGGCCGGAAGATTTTCTCTACAGGATTCCAGACGAAATATCCAGTGTCCATGCAGCTCCCCTGATGTGTGCCGGCAGCGCAGTGTTCTCGCCATTGCATAAATTTAAAGTCATGCCGGCTGAGCGTGTCGGTGTGATTGGGGTAGGTGGACTAGGACATCTGGCCATTCAATTCGCCGCAAAAATGGGCTGTCAAGTTGCAGTCTTGTCAGGAACGCAGTCTAAGAGGGCTGAAGCGTTGGCGCTGGGGGCCACCGAGTTCAATACTTTCACGGATGTTCCTCCTAAAATGGAGCCCTTGGATCATCTTCTGGTCACATCATCGAAGCAGCCGAATTGGGAAGCTGTTTTCCAAATCATGGCTCCAGGTGGCACTATCTATGCTCTTACGGTGGATATGGATGAAATGAAGTTCCCTTATCTACCCCTAGTCATGAAAGCTTTGCGAATTCAAGGCAGTCTTCCCGCAACCCGTGGTAGCCAACGTGAGATACAGAGGGGTATTGGTCCATGATATGAATACTATGTGATCTTGAGGCTACTTACAGTGCTAAATAGCATAACGGAGGTCTGCACATTCAATTTCATGTTTATAGCTATTCATATCAATACAATCATGCAGTGCTATCCTTATAAGCACCAAGCTTGAAAAGCCTCTTCGCATTCTCCCGACCAATCTTATACCGATCCACCTCATTCAATTCCGCATTATCAAACCAGTCACATCCATCCTCAAATGTCTCAAATGGATAGTCGATACTGAACAAAATGCGATCGGAGCCAACCTCTGCCATGCAGAAATTAAGTGTCGTAGTAGAGAAGTGTCCCGAAGTAGTAATCCACAAATTTTGCGCAAAGTATTCCCGAATCGTCTTTTTACACGTCTCCGCCAGACCAAGCTGCTTCTTCCGATCCTCAAACCAGTGGTTAATTCGCCACATATCAAAGGGAATGTGTTCACCCAAATGTCCCAAGATGATTTGTAGCTTTGGGTGACGATCAAATACACCGTTGGTCACCATGCCCAATGCATGCAGAGACACGCCCTGCGCAAAAGACAGAGGAGGTCCAATGAGCCACTTTCGGTCTGCCCAGAGCTTATCGTAGATGGTGCCAGTTGGGTTCCGTGGGTGAAGGTATAGCGGGACATCGAGCTCTTCACAGGTAGACCAGAAAATATCCCACTTCGCATTATCGTAGAAGATCATGTCATCGCCGTCGGGACCCGCGCGTTGAGTGTCATTTACTAGAGCACCGAGGAAACCATACTTCGTCACGCAGCGGCGTAGCTCTGCGGCTGCTTCTTGAGGGTCGTGCATGGAGAGAGTACTAGGATAACATTAGCTCAGCCCATTTCAGGTCGACTGCAAAAGAGAGAACTCACGCAAAAGCAGCAAACCGATCAGGATGCGCCTTCACGCGCTCGGCAATATAGTCGTTAATCTCAACAGCCAAGGCTTGCGCATCTTTGGGATCCCAGATATCCTGCACACCCGGGGCAGTGTATGAAAGAATCTGAAGACCGACGCCGTGCTTCTCCGCAAAGTTGAGACGGATGGTGTCAACGTCTGTGATCTCTGCGACGTGTTTGTCAACGTCAGTGGCGAACATGCCCGCCCACCATCTTGTCTTCTCCTTGAAGCGTGGCAGCGCAAAGGCTTCTTCTAAAGCAATCTTCCCCAGCATTTTCTTCGGTTTCTGAATGGGATGAATGTAAAAGGGAAATGTCGAGAACCTGTGGACACTTCTGATGTTCCGAGAGTCCAGGGTCCCCTCAATATATAACCAGGGCTATCTCGCGGGGTACGTTGATTAGCCCCGCATATAGGGAACACGGCATCTATCACTATCACTGTCACGACCTGTACTACACTAATAATTCCCTACTTTAAAATGACAAAGCACACTGTTCAACTCCTGTTCCGAAGAATCGGCTCGCATCCGACGCGGCGGTCCGCTGTTCCCCGCAAACAAAAAATGCGGGGCGGGCGAGAAATGCCGAGCCGCCAGCTCCGATCCGACGGCAGCGGGGAATGGTTTAGTCAGGAATTCTACAGTGTAATACTGATTGGTAGAGGTGTTATCTTTTGCTTGCTTTATTATATTTCTATTTACACAGTTTATATCCGTCTCTGATTACGAAAAAGTCGAAGTATCACAGTCCGCCTGCCACGAGCCACGCGAATGTACAATCGATACCAGCATTCCCAACACGGCAAATTCAAGCTTCAGCTTGATGCTATACACAGTCGCCTTGAAAATGATCTGCGTGAAGTAAAGGCCAAGGTATTCAAGGATCACAAGAGATAGATCCATAATGATGGCGGAAATATTGACTGCCAAAAGTTCGTATAAGATCTTGGTCCGCCGCTTATCGCCCTCAGGACTCAACCTCATCATGCCAATCGTGTCGTAGATGTATATACTGGCAATAAGACTTTCCTGCACCGCGAACCAAGTCACCTGGATCCGCTCGATAGCTTCGAAACCGGATACCCAGCTGGCGTTATGTGGAACATAAGTAACACCCACATTCAGCGTGATGGTTGGGATGGCAATGAATACCAGAGACGTCACGATGAGCCACCGGACGAAACCGAGAACTTTCGGATTCTGCGAGACCAGGTGAAGTCGCGAGTATAGCACGATTGATTGATTCGGAACCATCATCACAAACCCGACGTTTGATAAAACCATACATAGCCACAGTGGCGCCAGTTCAAAAAACTGCAGCGCCGGTCCAATGGTCGCGGGAATAACACCTACTGACGCAGATGTGAGGAGAGACCAGAAGTAAAGACTTTGATAACGACGGAAGCTGAGTGGGATGAGGACGGAGAGTTCGAGCGCGTTGTAGAGTGCTATGGTCATGAAAATTATTATCGCGATGCCAAGCGCGAAGTTGCCGGTCCCCGGGGTAAAGAACAACGGCGCGTCTTCGTCGACGACGGACATGATGACCGAGGCATCAGATGAGCGAGGGCGAAGACTAAGGGCATGGGCATGGTTGGGATGTCTCTTGATTCCGGAGGCGTTGGGGATGGCGCTCCCCTCTATATGAGAGTGCGGACACGGGGGAAATAGGAAGACGCCAAAGTTAGACCGTTTTCGCGTCAAGCCTAAATTGGGTGTAGAAAAGCTAATCGTGAGAAATTGGAGACGTCCACTGGTTTAAGTGTATTTTTTGTGGAGGCGAGATGATCCGCCATGGCGATTTGTTCCACGTCATTTTCGCCCTCGTCCAATGAACGATGGCAAATTTGGACTTTAAGATTTATCAAAAATTGGAACTGGAAATTACCCCAGAATTGAGCCAACCAACCATGTATTTGATATGTTTTATACTCGGTCAGCTACCGGAGCGTCTGCCATAGTTAGGGTAAGACAAAATGACCTAGTACGCGACTCCCCCGCTTTCTTTACTGCTAGAACACACAAACCCGATCTTTTTCATAGATGTTTTAAGCTATTGATAAGATGAGGGATCTCTTATCTTCTCATCTGGCGCTGGGAAAAATTCCGCATCCTCCAAGGTCGCCAACATAGTCACCGCATCCATAGCTAAGCTGCATCAGATTCAACGAAAGTGGAGAGGAATTTGAATTGAATTGAAATGCATTGAATATTCAACCACTGTGGTGTCAATTCTACCCTATTGTAATTCTCTTTGTGACAATTGCTATTTCTTTCTGATTGAATCTTGATTTCAATCATACTACTGTCTAGCATTCAATGCTGATTGTTTCCTCCTCATTGAATCTGTCTTCCTGTCATGATACTACCTGGCCTTGAATACACAAAGCCAACTTAGTGGCCGGCTATAGGCTGTCATTTCATAGCTATTGAAGCGCATTGATGCCTATAGGCCTATTGTTCAACTTTTGGGGTTCAATACAGCACTCCCATTCACAATTGTAAAGACCCAGGCAGAAAAAAAGGAACAATGGATCAATAGTAAGAGCATATTCCAACCAGCCCAGACGATAAATCCACAGAGTATAAATACTACACACAAGCTCTCGTCCTAGAACCTCGATCTCCGTGCTATCCAAGACTATCTCAAGCCAGTATCTAAGCTACATCTGATCGAATGCTTTCAAGTTCAACTCAATTTTCAAGGTAAGATAGCCCAAACCACTTTAAAATGCTTACTCATCAGATAAATAGATGAGGATTCTCGAGCTAGTCGAACCCGTCAACTACTGCACCTAGCAGGCGGCTTCTAAAGATAAACCCAAAAAGATCTGGGACTGTATGTCGCCCACATGCAAAGACTCGGACTGGTACACGGGTCCCCATATCAATATTCCAGCAGCCGCCCCGTGAGAGAAGGAAGGCAAGCGGGAAGAAAAGAGGGAGTGATGGATTCAAGGATTCTAACTCAATTTTCAGATGACTAGAAAAGTGATGTTCATGTTTATTTAAAGAGATTTCTCCATGGATTTTCAACACTCTTATCATTAGTCTTAACATTCAATACAAACACCTCAAGTGAGTGCAAAGACATTCGATGTAGCTACAAGATCATTTAGTATTATGTAGAGTTGCACAGGACATCGGCAATTTTCGATATTGCATCCTTTTTTTGGTGGTGCAATCCAGCAAAACCGAGCGTGAAAGCTTTCGTCACGATAAGCAGTATCGTCACGAACCGGTTAGTATAATTTCTTTGTACGATAGTATCGGATACTGCATCGTTTGTAACTTCCCTTTAGCAATCCAATAAACGATAATTGTTGACCACAAGATTACGATGCGGTGCAGTAAGCGACAGTCCAAAAGCCCGAGGATGTCCCACCTTTGACAGCTCCAGTGCTATATTTGAGTGGAAAATTAATTCCACGGTAGTAGAGAAATCTACATGCGAAGTCAATCCTAAGCGAAGGAAGACTACCTTGTACATACTCACGTGATCGTTCCCAATACCGCATATTAGTCATCCCACAAAGACAACCTCTGGTTGGCGGAAGTCAACTTTTTCCCATCCACTCAACTCCACTCGATTGTCTCCACAACTCTACATCTAGATTCGCTGATCTGCGCTATTTACTTTATGCAGCGATGGAAATTATTCAACAGAAGGAATCCTTCAAGTTCAATGAGGCGGCAGGTCGACTGATGTTCTCTTACCTCAGTGTCTTTGCTAAACAAGATGGCAAATTATATTATGGAAAATGGCGCGAGCGATTCGGCAAGCCAGAGACCCTCGACGATCTCCAAGAAATCAAGGAAGTCGCAACAGAAGACGTCGGCCCAGAGCTGAAGACCACTTGGTCTGGTGTTCACGTGAAGACCCCACATCTCTTTACGTTGCTCAAACCGAATGTTGATCAAAAAATTGCCCGTGAGGTGGAAGCGTGCGAAATAATTCGCAAGAATCCTCATCCGAATATTGCGACTTACTACGGCATCACCGAGGCTAATGGGAAGGTGTCTGGGATATGTTTCAAGCGTTACGTTGATAATTTACACCTTACTTTTAATCCTGCACATCTTAGCAAAGAAATGTTTCGTGAACGTGGACGTGACTTGGTTCAAGGGGAGATGAAACATCGCCTAGATGGACTTCTGGCGGGAATTTTACATCTTCATTCGCTCGGTCTTGTTCATAACGACATCAATACGTCAAATGTCAAGCTCGATGAGGACGGTAACTTTATCCTCATCGACTTCGATAGCTGCCGACGCATCGGAGAGGATCTGGAAGAAGAGAGCGGGGCCGGAAGAACCTTCGGTTGGCATGACCCTGATGTCAAAACTGCACTCCCAAAGAACGACCTAGACGCTTTCGAAGAGTTGCGGATCTGGTTGATTAGGTCCTCTAACAAAAAGTACACCTTTCCATGATCTACTCGCCGCGATTACGCTTCTTATTCTTTGTCTACTTTCTGTTTCTCCTGTATTCGATCATTCATGAGCTTGCTCGGAGATATTCTTTCACTTAGGATCGGATAAATAAAAATTTTCTATATTATTGATATTTTATCTAATATCCTTTTGCAAAAATCGCCTATGATTTTCTGGCAGCCCTCCAGGGTTGTTGTGAGGCCTCGGAACAATCTATGTCATCTAAGGTTGTGTCCCACCTATCCTCTTCTTCCTCGAAGTCTTTGGCCATTTAGAAAGGCCACCTCAGGTTTCAAGGTTTACATATCATCTTATATATACTAAGAATAAAGATAATTCTTTAAGAAAATAAAACTTTGTATGCCATTAAAAGGTTCTAATTTCATATGTCTAATACTGGAGAGACTATTGGATATCACACATGTGATATTAGAGCACCATGTAGATCATCGCCCGTTTTTTTTTCTTTTCTATTTTTGTCGAGCTAGTAATGGGAAGAATCCGCAACTCTTGAAAGAAGTATTCTTTTTGTTCAGTATGATTGTGCCCTCTGTTAGCTTGTTTATGTAAATCGTTTGATAATCTCACATGTATGCCGTTTAGCACTTCTTCCTCTATCGCGAATTAGTGGAACTTAGGGAAGAAAAATGGATTCTGAGTATTTAGCACATTTTAGTCCTGTGTATATGAATTGATCCGACAAGAATGGCCGCTCTTGGGGGTTTAAATCGAAGGTTAGGGCTTACTTCATCAAAACGAGACAACTCCAGATTGGCCCCCGTCTTACACTCTTGGCTTCTTCTCCAAAGAGTATCTCCGCAGTAAATTCAATCCTTTATGCGCAGAATTAAACATCAGCTAACTTTGACTAATTTCATTACGCATTAACTCGGTCTAGTAACTGCTACTCCACAAATCCATATCCCCGGAATCACCTTGAAAGTCCCAAATACAATGACTTTGACAATGTACAAGACCCGGTCAGACGGGGGACTATTCTGCGCCCTGCGTCTTACACATCCAACGCATCATCCTGCATGTCCAGCCACTACCATTCCAGATTTCCTTGCCCCATTAAGAAACACGAACAGAAGATCTTCTCGTGACTTCTTTGTCACTTGGTAAACCCGACCTCAATGCCCCACGTATATCAATCTACCAATCATCCAGCCTCCTTTCTTTGGCCCCAGCTTTCAGTAGGCCCAACTACCCAAAATCATATTCCCGAAATGCCCGCTTCTTCATCGATGCGTAGTTGACCCTCCGAGAAGTCGACATTTGCCAAGTACTCAAAGCTGTCAGATGTTTGCTAGTTACTTGCTTCTTCACGAACTCCTTCCAAGTTCCTAAAAATTCCTTTGTTTTTCTCACTCACTTGCGAATCCATGCTTACTCCTAACCCCACATTCCCTAATATCCATCAGTCATCAAAATGCTCAAACAAGACAACGGTATAATCGAACAAGACGAGAACATTGACGACCGACCACGAGAAAAATTTATTCCCCAACGAACCATCGGAACAGCAGCCGATCGCGCACGACGCAATCTAAACGCAAAACTCTCGAATCCCCTTGCCGGATACAGTCATGCAGAGCTCCGCAAACAAGGTCGAACTTTCGCGATGATGCACGAAATGGGCGATGAGACCGATATTCGAGCCTTTGAGTTAGGCGCTGTACTTGCGCAATTACCAGAACGATTCGAAGATGTCGCTGGATTGACGCCGCAAGAGAAAGAAATTTTAAGACATGAATTTACACATCGTTGGTCGCAGCCTTGGAAGATGTATGCCGTTATTGCGCTCTGCTCTTTATCGGCGGCTGTTCAGGGAATGGGTTAGTATACCCCCCGACAGGAGACGCAATAACTGTTATATTTGCAAGCACATGCTCACCTGCTTGATATGCGATAGATGAGACTGTCGTTAATGGAGCCCAAATATGGTACAAACACCAATTCGATATCGCCAGTGAGGCTTACAGAGACACCTGGTTGGTAGGACTGGTCAACGCAGCGCCTTACCTCTGCTGCGCATTCGTAGGATGCTGGCTTACAGTCCCATTCAACCACTGGTTCGGTCGACGAGGCACAATATTCATCACATGTTGCTTCAGCGCTATCGCATGTCTCTGGCAAGGATTCGTGAGTACATGGTGGTCAATGTTCGTCGCCAGATTCGCACTGGGATTCGGAATTGGACCCAAATCCGCGACAGTCCCCATCTACGCCGCGGAGACTGCACCACCTGCTATCCGCGGTGCGTTGGTCATGCAGTGGCAGATGTGGACGGCATTTGGGATTATGTTGGGATACGCGGCAGATTTGATATTCTATCAGGTTGAGGATCCAGTTGGAATAGTCGGTTTGAATTGGAGACTTATGATGGCTTCGGCGATGTTTCCTGCTATGGTCGTGTGCTGTTTTGTTTTTGCTTGTCCGGAATCACCAAGGTGGTATATGAGCAAGAAGCAGTATTATCGCGCGTATCAGTCAATATGTACGCTGCGTCACCATAAGATTCAAGCTGCGCGTGACTTGTACTACATGCATACCCTGCTGGAAGCCGAAAACAGTATGAAGCTGGGGCAGCACAAACTGCTGGAACTAATTACTGTTCCTCGGAATCGAAGAGCTATGCTTGCTTCTGAAATTGTCATGTTCATGCAACAGGTATGTTTTCCCCCCTTTTCTTAGCTGTGCAGTGAGCTGATCTGTATAGTTCTGCGGCGTCAATGTCATCGCGTACTACTCATCCGAGATATTCCTGGTAAGAAAGCTTGCTCTGAAAGTTCCTTCGCATGTTTGACGCTACTTGATTTTTAACTAACGATTTAAAGGAGGCAAACTTCTCTCCCCCCTCGGCTTTGGCAGCATCTCTTGGCTGGGGTGTGATCAACTGGCTCTTCGCAATCCCAGCAATCTACACAATCGACACCTTCGGTCGACGAAACCTCCTTCTAACAACATTCCCACTCATGGCACTAGCAATGTTCTTCACCGGCTTCAGCTTCTGGATCCCAGAAACCAGCCACTCCGCCCGCATAGGATGCATTGCCCTCGGAACATATCTATTCGGTGCCGTATACTCACCAGGCGAAGGACCAGTCCCTTTCACATACTCCGCAGAAGCATACCCTCTCTACGTCCGATCATATGGGATGGCTCTAGCTACCGCAACGACCTGGTTTTTCAACTTCGTGTTAGGTGTTTCTTGGCCGTCGTTGCGAAATGCATTCACAGCTCAAGGTGGATTTGCGTGGTATGCTGGATGGTGTATTATTGGATGGTGGCTTGTTCTACTATTCATGCCGGAAACAAAGAATAAAACGCTCGAGGAACTGGATCAGGTTTTCAGTGTGCCAACTCGTTTCCATGCACGGTATGGCTTACGGCAGATTCCATATTTCTTTAAACGATATTTGCTTCGGAAGGATGTGCGCCCGGAGATTCTTTATGAGCAAGAAACAGCGCCAGCACAGGATAATGGATACAATTCCTGATGCAGTTTGCCCTTAATCAACTGTGACGATGATGCGAAAAATATGAATTCTTTCGAATATACCCCATACCGAGCATGAAATGGTCAATTTAATTTTTTCCCTCAATCGAATCACATTTCACCAATTTATAAGATCAAGCCTGCCTTTCGAAACATCTCAAAGCTCTCGATCCATCCATCTATAGGATCCTTATTTCCTTCAAATCCAGTATTTCGAACCTTTTCCAGACTCAGTTGTCGATCGAAGGTAAGCCAATATCCGACGCTATCCAATTGCCGATTCCCCGCTCCCACGCCCGCAGTCAAAGCATTCTTGCAACCATGAAGAGAGAATGTAGCTTGATGTTTCATGATATACTCTCCGGGAGGAAGAAAAGCCGTTGATTCTGGAAGCTCGCCGACTTGAAGCGTATTCTTGGTTTCTGAATCATCAACAGGTCCAATACCTTCCAGTCCAAACCATTCTGCCAGCTTAGACCAGATTTCACCGTACGTACATGGTTCCTCGTGATCAGCGATATTAAATAAATTCCCCTGTCCACATTCCTCAGAGTGAAGTGAAGCGTAAATCATAAAACGCGCAATAGTCTTGCTAGAAACCGGCGTGAAGAGCGAGTTCGCACCAGCGGGATTTCCTGGAAAGGGAACTTTGACTATATCTTCCATCGGATGCGTGGAATATCGAGATTTCCCATGATTATAAGCGTAAAGAGATAAATACTGAGCCCAGTGAAGTGCTAAACTAAACTGGGATCCATTGGGGGTAAAACCAATCTTAAAATGTTAGCTTTGCAGTTGAAGGCTAACAAGAGTAAGAAACATACGATCGCATCTGGGCACACTTCGCACCATGTCCAGCCTTTTCCTTGACTCTTCTCAATCAGAAGTTCTCTATATGAAGGGTACACGACTGTCTTTGCATAATCTGCCGGAAGATTTGATACCATGTCCTCTCGAAGTGGTGGTGTGAAAGTGCCTCCGGGCGCATAAATTCCATAGCCCTGGAAATGTATCAGTGGAATGGACCAAGAAGGCAAAGAAAACGTCAAAATTGATTATAGTACCCTTGTTCCGCCGATAATAGTCACGAATTTGAGATTTGAATTAAGTATGTTATGAGCATCAATGACATTTCGAAGCATGCGCAGATTCGTTGCGACTTCTTCGATATCGTCATCCATTGCGGTAAACACTTCAAGATTAATAAGAATTATGTCAAAGGGAAAAAAATGGAACCCTAGATCAAACAAACCTGAGTAGTATATTGTCGTAATGCCTTCAACATCATTTACTTTCTCCTTCAATGATGCGGCTAGTGCGGGACCCTCTTCATCACGAAGATCGAATCCAGAAACCAGCTGCAATTTGGGTCGATGTGTATCGGGCCTCGGCCAGAATGAGCTTGAAAGATCTAACGGGCGGTTCGTGATGGCTGTGACTTTGGAGAATGTTGAGGTATCAGGGTATCTTTTCAATATTTGGTCAACTATAGACCAGCCTACTATGGCCGAGGCACCATAAACAATTGCGTGGTTGGAAGACATAATCGATTCGTCTCTTACAATTGGAATTGATCGAATGAGCAGATAAGCTGCACGACTTTATATACTTCGCTTTAAGTATGCAGAGATGTCTGATTGATTGATAGTATTAGACTATCGTGAGTCATCATGAGCCATCCAATCGGTCTCCCAATTGATCTATCAGGTGGGTCAATTAACAGAGCGCAATGTATGCAGGCTCAATTATTAGGTTTATTGACTGTTTAGTATTGAGTTGATTTTGGACTTCAAGAAAAAGGCAAGCTTCTCTAAACTTATTATCACCCTGGTAGCAAATCTTACTTTGTATTGTTTCAATTTGAGAGAAGGTCTGAGATCTGCTGTGAATATATTCAGCATTTCTAGAAGTGCAGTTATGATGTCAGATGATATTGAAATCCATTGACTACCATTCGATTCTATCAAATACTATAATAATCAAATTGATACTCAAGACGGGAATGGTGCACTGCGGGAATACTATTTCCGATGTTGGGAGAATATTCCCGAGCACTGGTAAGATGTGGAACTTCCAGTCATTGCAATTTCTATCTAGAAGTACAATCAAAATCAATGAATAAAGTATATTTAAGAGTGAGTCGAAAGTATTCGAAGCTGTGAGAACAGCTAGTAGAACCTAAAAGAATGAAAAATATAAGTAAACAATTCCACTGTGTAAGTTGTTATTAAATGGATTTAGGATGTCAAGGAAGGGCGGAGACTAGCACGCTCGGACCACATCGAAAAGTATTTCAACATCGGACATCGTTGGATTTGAACCTTTTTTTTTATTATATTCAAATATTTCTGATTGAATGTTCCATTGTTTCAGAAAGTCTCGAGGATATCACCTTCATTCTACCTTGGTTCAATTGAGTTGCAATATCAGAAGATACATCACCAACAAAGTACGTCTCCCCTCTCCACATCACCTTCATCATCATCTCCAACTAACAAAACCAGATGTCCCAATCAACCCAATTAATCTACCAAGAAGAAGGAGAAAAACTCCTCCACCCTTCAAAAATTCTCTCAATAATCCCACTGTCAAATCTCCCACCAGAAGACCAAGCCCTCGTCAAAGACTCAACAATCACCCACGCCATAATCACCGACTCAACAATCTTCTATGTCCAAGGCGGCGGCCAACCATCCGACACAGGATCAATCAAGCCAAAAGATGCCTCAACTCCAATCTTTGAAGTGAAATCCGTCCGTCAACCAACAACAGGATCTCAAGTCCTCCACCTAGGCCAATTCACTCCAAACAACGAATCATTCACATCAGACGAAATAACCCAACACGTCAACGAAGAAACTCGTACCCTCCACTCACGCCTACACACAGCAGGACATATAATGAGTCTAGCAATCCACGCCTTATGCAAAGAAGGACTCATTCCACCCCTAAAAGAATCAAAAGCGTCCCATTACCCCGATTCAGCAGCCGTTCTATTCGAGGGCCTAATCGAAGGAAAACACAAAGAGGCAATTCAAGCTAAAACAGACGAATTCGTTCAATCTGCGCGTCCAGTTAAGATTTATTGGTGGACGATGGAGGAATTATTATCTAAATGTGCTGGTGTTACGGATGGCTTTGAGTTACCCGCTGGTGAGGTTCTGGGGAGAGTCGTCGAGATGGAAGGGCTGGGGAGTTACCCTTGTGGTGGGACGCATGTTCGGGATTGTAGTTTGGTTGGAAGGATTGTTGTTAAGAAGATTTCGAGGTCGAAGGGGATCAGTAGGGTTTCTTATACTGTTGAGGATATTTAGTGGTATTTTGGACTTTAGGTGATATAGATGATACTCCTGGCAATAGAAGTATAGATTTGGGCGTGATATTTGAGTGATGTGGGTCCTTGATTGCTTCATACATTCATTTGATCGGAGTCAATGCGAATGATACTAAGCAGGATCATGTTAATATCGTTTATTGGTATAGCCAAGGCGTGGAATAAAATACCTCCATGCACTAAGTGGGGAGCTCGCTTGACTACAATCTAATCACTACGTCGAATACACCAATTGCCCAAGGACAAGACCATTCCATAACTTGAAAGTAAATCCATTCTCATGCGTTAAGGGTATCTTACAAACATAAATCATCACCACCTTCCATCTCTGAAAAAAAAAAAGAAAAAAGGACCATATCCATCGCCATACCTCCCACACCCCACCTAACTCTGTTCCACAGGAAGAAACTCCATATTCGACACGTCAACATCAGGAGCATTCGGCATCAGAGAAGGAAAGAAATATTTCTCCTTAAGAAACTGCAATTTATCCCGATACATAGCATAACTAATCGTAGCTCGTCGAAGCGTATCCCTCACACAATCAACATATTGAAAAGCCGACGCACGTCTCACATTATCAGTCGCAAGACCAATCTCACTTCGTTCCAGAAAACAAGGTTTAAAAACCCAGACATCGAAGAATTCCAAGAAAGCAGAAAGAAGTCGTTGCTCGATCAGACGGGGTTTTCTAAGATGCCTGGAAGACCTGGGCGTTAGCTGGTTCATGGACAATACCAGTTATTAGGAAATAGTGGCAGGGCAGATGCACAAAGCAGCAAGCATACCCAGCAACAACACATGCCATCCGACGGTATCGGATGAGAACACTTAATTCTTCCTGGGCGATACTGGCTAGTATGAAATCGACGTGAGATGATACTTCGACCAAATCTTGTAATGTTCTTTCCATGCCAGAGAGATACGGCATGATGACTTGGATGATCTCAATTGCGTTTTCTGCATTTGACACGCTATCATCAGACGAGAAGAGAGCATGATCAAGTCGAATTACCATGTTGGTCAAAGCGATGAATCGCTGACGAGTGTAGAGACGTAGTCGCGGATTAGAAAGGAGGTCCTTCATGTCATCGAGAGCGCGGCGTTTAGGAAGGTGTTGGGCCTTTGGTGTATCGATGGCTGGTTCGATGACTGTTTGACGGATTTGAGTTTGCATTGCTTTTGCGAAGGCTTGATCGAAGGCATCTTCCATCACGATGTGTGCGTCACTTTCCGTTGCGTCGAAGTCAGGGAACGGTTCCTTTGTGGAAATTGATAAGGCGCTGAAGGCGCTGCATGTAGCGTTTTCTAAGGTATCGTTGGAAGTCGGCGCTTCCATTGTGTTGATGGTGTTAGGACATGAGTGAGGATGGCCTCTCACGGGGGCAATATTAGTACGGTCGAGGTGGATGGAGTGTCGAGGGGTGGAAGAGTCACTATCAGAGTCCAAACTGAGGTGGGCGCGAATAGTGGCGAAGAGGGAGGGCTGAGGGGTTGTCATAAGGGAGATGGAAAAGGAAATAGGAACTAAGTTGAATGTACGAAAAAAAGATAATCGAATGTTGAGAAGAGTAGAAGATGAAATTTGAAGAGTGGAAGAAAGTGGGTGGAAAAAGAAGAGTGAATTGGCTCGAGACGGAAATGCTAAAAAGGGCGACTATCACGACTAAACTCAGTGAAGGGCAAGAGAAGAAATGTGCCACTCCTCGATCCCAGCTGCATGAAATTGTATGCAAAGATGCATTATTCCAGTAATGGCCAATGAAGCTGATTGAATTGAGAAGTGAGCCTGCCTTCCCCGCGACGACTGGCTGGTGGATAAAACTGAGATCGACGAGGAACAAGACGCTCCAGATGCCAACCTAACAGTTTCTCAGACAATCATTGCGAGTTAAGAAGGATCAGGGTCGTTCTTCGCACATTGACTGATTGACGTGTCATTGGCAGGAGCACGGCAACTCAAAGTAGTGCGATCTGATACAAAGGAAGAGCTGGTGGTAGACTCTTGTGCAGTCTGGGTTGGACCAGGGACAGGCTCAGATTTGAATTTTACATCAGACATGGGCTTCGGTGTTTCTGTTTCTTCTTCTTCCTCTTCTGAATCGTCAGGCAGAGGGACATCCGTCACACGTTCACCAACACGTTGAAGTGAGTGTTTAGTCCATGATCGAACTCCTTTATACACAGCCTGGGAATCGGTTAGCAATAGCGTGGATGGAGGCAGAGACAGTCAAGTATCAACTGCATACCCATAGAAAACTGAGAATGCCCATCAGAACAAACAACCAGTTCAAGGACCGGACACGATCTCGACCACTAGTAGAACGACCACCAGCGATACTGCGTGCCCCCCACCATGGTGACATTGTGAATGCAACGCGAATGAACGATAGCAAACCCAGGGAAGCCATCCCTTTAATAAGGTGTTCCAACCATGAGGCACTCTCCTCGTCCAAGTCAATATCAACGTCCAGGGGAATCTCATCCAGAGGACCGAGGTAAAAATCAATGATCGGGTCAGCAACAAAACCAAGCATGAAAACAGTCAGAAACAAGATAGCTATTGTGAGCAAGATCTGTGTGCTCGTACTACTGATCCATCGAGCCCAGGTCAGTCGTTGCAAGCGATACTGAAAGCCACAAGTCGGGCAATTCCAGAAGTTGCGCGTGGGATACCGGGGGTCCACGGTACGCCACTTTTGCAAACAGCCCTCGTGAACATAACGCGAAGAGCCTTTACATTTGCATGGGCGGAGCAAGCGGCCCAATTCCGGATCCTCGGACAAATACACGACACGGGGTTTCTGTAGGAACTCGGATGGTTGCAAGGTTGGCAGCACAGTCTCTAGGCAGATACGGCAGACCCGGGGAGGATAGGTGTGTTCGGGGGATGGTTGTGATGGTGACTGACCAGCAGTCTCCGGTTCATCCGACTCATAACTTGACTGCATGGAGGGCAGCAAGCATGATGTAAGACTGTTCACCCTTGAAGTAGTCAACGAGAGGAAAAGAGAAAAGAAAAGAAGAACGAAAGAAAAGACGCGAAGTGGACTAACCGAGCTGACCGCTCACGTGATATCATAGCAGAGAGGAGAGGAGTGTAGAGGAGCAATATATGTGCATTGTTTGATATTAGATAATGTTGAATATGAGAAAAGAGAGTCAATTGAGAGAGAATGAATAGCTCCAGGTAAGTATGTCTCTATTATATTATCTTGATATTCTATTGTTCTGGTATGGTTGTGGAATCATGATGAGACCAGCATAAAACCACCAAGTACTTGTTCGATGCTTTTAACATGTTTGGCTGATCAAATGAATAATGAGCCCCTTGTAATCTTTCTGTTTATATGGTCATTATTTTATATTGTCCCATATGAGTACTGTGAATATTCTAGCGATACTACTAGCATGGTGAGTGTATACTGTATACAACTAATGCCCGGCGGTCAGTCACGTTACTCCCGCAGCTCCAGCTAACGTCACCCGCTCTGCCTGAAGCTCCCCTTCTCTCCATCTCTCGTTTGTTCCTTTGGGTATCTCTCTTCAATTGTATACCATGGCGGACCGATACTCCTTCTCTCTTACGACCTTCTCTCCCAGGTATGATTTGAACCTCTTAACCCCAACTCCCAGATGCGCACGATGCTAATATCGTCAACAGTGGAAAGCTGGTGCAGATTGGTAAGACAGCTCCAACTCCGAGTCAAGCAACACAACAACACCATGCCCATCTATCTCTATCCCATGCTTGATCATCGACTACCGAATCTTGAATACGCCTTGCTAATTGCTCATCAGAATATGCGTTGAACGCGGTCAACCAGGGTGTGACAGCCCTAGGCATCAAAGGTGAGTGAAGCTAAGCTACTCTTCGCCGAACTTCCCCTTCTTGTAACTATCTACTCACATCCAATAGCCACCAACGGCATTGTTCTCGCTACCGAAAAGAAATCTTCCTCCCCCCTCATCGATCCTCCCTCTCTCTCCAAGATCTCACTGATCACTCCGGACATCGGCATGGTGTACGCCGGCATGGGTCCCGATTACCGAGTCCTCGTCGACAAGGCCCGCAAGGTCTCGCACACGGGATACAAGCGCATCTACAATGAATATCCACCTACACGTATACTGGTGCAGGACGTTGCGCGAGTCGTGCAAGAGGCCACTCAATCCGGTGGTGTGCGGCCGTACGGTGTCAGTCTGCTCGTTGCTGGCTGGGACGAAGGCGTCGAGCCTGAAGTTGAGTCCGATGACAAGGAGAAGCCATCTGGTAAGACTGGTGGTATCTTAAAGGGTGGACCTAGTCTGTACCAGGTTGATCCCAGTGGAAGCTATTACCCGTGGAAGGCGACTGCCATCGGCAAACACGCGACTAGTGCCAAGACCTTCCTAGAGAAACGATACACAGAGGGTCTGGAACTGGAGGATGCCATCCATATTGCGCTGTTGACACTCAAGGAAACCATTGAGGGGGAGATGAATGGTGACACAATAGAGCTTGGTAAGTGAACAATCATCGCCAACAAAACAGCACAAACAGTATACTGACATTTCCAGGCATCGTTGGTCCACCAGCTGATCATTTGCTGGGCTATGAAGGTGTGGAGAATGCACAAGGCCCGCGATTCCGAAAGTTGACCAAGGAGCAAATCGAGGACTACTTGACCAATCTATGAGACTTAGGACGATAGGATGACTAGACCGAATGATACTACCTACTCACTCTACTCGTATAAGCCATTTTAAATATCCTTATCCTTTCTCATCCATTTTATTTCGCTTGGTATTATTTCATGGCCAACCACTGCGGGTGGCAGCGTATGTCTTTTTCCACGCACTTCCCCTTCACTTCCACCAATTTCAACGTCGCAACTTCTAATCCAACAATCCTTTCTTCCTTAACCACATCACCGGGATCCTCTTTAGTGGAAATGAACATGGGCACGATTTCCTGTTTCACTCAAACCGCGGCACTTTCATCCAATAGTTTCGTTCGCCCATCCACGCTATTAAAAATGGCGTAGATCTACACGCTACCCCGGGCTTTGGCCCCATCATCCACAAATGAAAATGAGGCGAATCGAGCACAATGCCTAGGCTGAAAATAAAGGAAATCTCAAGCAGATGCAACTGCAAGCCTTGTCGATTGTCTAGGCGTGCACTTACTGGATTGGTATGCCTTGCGCTGTTGCGTTGCGTTGCATCTTGCTGGCAACCAGTCTGTATCACAACTCTACTCCTTTCTTACATATTTGCCTCTCTATTTGTCCTTTGCTGCTTTATCTCTCTTCCTCTTCTCTCTTTCCCCCTCTCTTCCACTCTTTCTTACTCTGTACACCTCCATCTTCTCTCTCCCACGCACACGTCAAGCAATGTACATCTACCAAACGGGGTGATAAGCTCGACGAGCTATCACGATCATCGGGATCATACTGATTCACCATGGCCGATTCCGCCGAAAACTTGATGAACGGTATATCTGGTGCCCTGGCCTCAGAAAGCGACATACTACAAATGACCCTGGTCGCCTTCATCGGGCTGTCCTGGTATAATGTCTTCGAACTTATTGTGCTGGTCCCATCGACATTCCGACGCTGGCGCGGACTATACTTCTGGTCTCTACTAGTCTCAGGCTGTATCGGCGTGGTACCATACTCACTCGGATTCCTCATGAAATTCTTCACGAGAGCCGACTCCGTCGTCTCAGTAACTGTCCTGACAATCGGGTGGTGGACAATGGTGACGGGACAATCGGTCGTGCTATATTCGCGTTTACATTTGGTACTTCGAGATGAGAAGGTTCTACGCCGCGTTCTCATCTTGATAGTCGCGAATATCTTCCTACTACACGTCCCCACGTCTGTCCTTACATATGGCGCGAATATTGTCCACGTCGACAAAATGTCTTGGGTAAATGGGTACAATATCATGGAGAAGGTACAATTAACTGGTTTCACAATTCAAGAGGGTCTACTCTCTACGCTGTACGTTATTGAGACTGTCAAATTACTTCGACTAGGCGCCGATGTGGCCAATCGCTCAGACTCACGCTTAATCATGTACCAGTTGATTGGAATAAATTGCGCTATCATGGCGATGGACTTGTTACTGCTCAGCTTGGAATATGCGAACTTTTACGCAGTGCAGATTACACTGAAGGGCTTCGTTTATTCATTGAAGCTGAAGCTTGAATTCGCAGTGTTGGGTAAACTTGTCGATCTCATTCAAGGTTCACGACATCCTGTTTCCATCGCTATTGCAGATACATTCCCACTGTGTTCGTTCACCAGACAACCCGAGACTCCTGAGCAAGAGAATCCTATTGAAACACCATGCGAATCTGAACCCAAGGAGTTCTTTCCTTCACCCCATAGTGCACGAGTGGTGGAAAGTCTAACATTCGTTGAATCGGGGACACCTCATGTATGAAATGACTTATGATAGGAAATATGATAAATGTGTTGTTCAATGACTGGCTGTTTTCTCTCCATCTTTTGAAGGCTCCTCCTTCTTTTGACCTTCGACATCATCCAGTAAAGACTCATCCCACTGATACTCCGCTTCAGAGTCTTCATCCTGGCTATCAGCAACCTCGTCCTCGGCTTTTCGCTTCCGACTTGGCGTAGCGTCGATCTCAGCCCGGAGCAAGATAGGCGATTGCACGCTTCCTTCGGGTTTGATTTCTTTCAATTCATTCTAGACAGCCATTAGACGTATGCAACCATATCACGACAGATGTCCATAATCTCACCGAGAACACCCTAAACGAAACAATAAACTCGGGCAATCGAACTCTGACAACCCTCCCAGCCCTCTTCGTAATCTCCACAAACCTCTCATTCGGCAAATCACGATAAATAACAAGACGCGTATAAATCGCATTTTCCCAGGCAGTATTAGATAAAATAGGATGTAATGTCGCACGAGGCTGATTCTTAATTTTCGTATGAGCCTGATTAATCGCGAGAATAGCGATATTCTTGGCCGCAAATCGAGATAAATAAGTCGCAATATCACTCGCAACATTCCACTTTCGATTCAATAACCACTGTAATTGCTGTTGATCTTTAATTTTGCCTTGTGATAGTTGTTCTTTTAGTTCTGCTGCATTTAGAAAATATGCAGGGAACTGTGATGATACAGAGTCTATCACTATCAATGATGTCCCTTCTGGCGGGAAACTTGAAGGTGGACGCATGAGTAAAGCGAGGAGATGGGCGAGAGTTGTGGCTCTGAAATATATTATTCGTTTTTGGTCTTCATCTTCCATTCCATTTAATCGATTCCTTGGAAGAGGTGGGCCCGTATCTACTAATGTTAGTATGTCTGTCTGGGTCACTATCCCATGGCTGGACAAGGTACGTACCGATCCAGACGACTTTACCACCATCTCGTAGGGCATGTGAAGCCACACTCAGTCTGTTTATATCAGCATATCAAGCTTGTAATCACGAGATCCCGTCTGATACACTCACGCCAGGGCAGTCTTGCCAGCACTCGGTGGTCCAAATAACTCGGTGATGTGACCACGTCGGATTCCCCTGCAATCCGAGTCCTCAAGAATATGATCTAAACGTGTCAATCCAGTTGAAATAGCAGAAGGAGTTGTTTCAGATGCATTCAGAGACTGCGAAGCCGATATAGACACGATAGGTGCTGGACATGTCAATATGGACTAATTCCACAGGGGGGGGGGGGGGGGGGGTTTTTTTCCCCCCGCGTTTTTTGAGCAAAAAAAGGGGGTCTTTTTGTGAAACATTTTTACACCCC
>Ga0102593_1000155_pt1 | contig 178063 bp, 174 predicted proteins | sample AraplaCol_mMS_r2_2_FD_76862 | JGI IMG/M metagenome (GOLD analysis project Ga0102593, IMG submission 76862) | Arabidopsis root microbial communities from North Carolina, USA - plate scrape MF_Col_mMS_r2 (SPADES assembly) (version 2) | ecosystem: Host-associated > Plants > Roots > Endosphere...
AAGATTGAGGGGTATTTTTCCCTTTTTCCCCCCGTTTTCCCCCCCCCCCCCCCCCCCGGGGTCGGGACCTTCCTCGCCCCCCCCCCCCCATTCCTGCGATCGAAGCTTCTGTCAGTTCCCACTCGTCCCTGCTTCTTCCTCCCCTCCATTCCAAGCCAAATCGCATATTTCTCCCCTTGTCAATTGCCGATAAGCATCAAACGTGGGGAAATTCAAAGGCTAACCATGCGTGTTTGACCGTTACAGTTTGTGAGGCTGAAGTCGACACTCGGTGAGTGCGACCGATCGCCCCAACCATCCTCCCTCCCGATACTCGCCAAACACACCCTCGGGAGGGTTTGGTGCTTCCTGCGCGTCAATTGTGCAATCGCAATTGGCTGCAGGTCTCCGTCGACAAGTGCCCAATAGAGCGTGTCGCGGTCCGTCACACAGCCAGAAAGTCTCGCCGGACTCTCTGCGCTTTGAACAGAAGGTATGCTGGTGGCCGCAGTGCAAAAAAGACCAATTCCTTGATCTCCCTCCCCGCGCTTATCCGACACAATCCCTGAAACGAACATCTCGCACAAGCATATGCGACCGCAATTGCTAATATCTTGTCCAGCAGCCATTTCTGAGGCCGGACCCGATCAGCTTCTTCGGCTATGAGCACTTCCCACCAGTCGGCTCTGCCACTCTCCGCCCATGACTCCCCAGTATCAAACCAGACGGCTCCTTCTCAGGCTCAGAAGAATGTGCGCAGCAATTATCCCGATATGCTAGGCTCACCACCGGTTCCACCCCCGAGGGTTTCATCTACGCATCACAGTCGCCGCAGCCCCAATAGTTCATCAAGAGAGAAGGCATCACGAGAGGGCAAGAGTCGAAGCGATCGCAAGGAAAATCGAGATCGATCGCGTGACGACCGCAATGGCAAAAGTCGATCCCGTCGCCCGGATCCCCTCGAAGAGACGACTCGGGATTATAGCAAGTCCAAAGCAGTCGGCCCCGTTCCTCCTGATTCCCAGATGGAACTCGATGCGGAAAACACACAAGGACCACCTTTAGTGAAGGAGTCGAGTGCTGTGATTAACTCGGTGCAGGTCAGCGACCCCGTTGTAGACCGAGCAAGAGAACAGGTGCGACAGGTGGGTGGCACGCCCGCGGCAGCTGTACCTGCAGACGTTGCTGCGAGCTTTCCGAACGATGCCCCCGAGGATGGTACTCGAACCGGGCACCGCAGTCGCCATGATTACAGCAACAATGGCAACACAATTAAGCGCAAGGAGACCACTTTCGGCCATTATATTCTCGGCCAAACTCTCGGCGAGGGTGAATTCGGAAAGGTCAAGCTTGGATGGAAGAGAGACGGCAGCATTCAAGTGGCTATAAAGCTCATCCGTCGAGAAACACTTGGGTCGAATCCAACCCGGTTACCAAAAATCTACCGAGAAATCTCAATTCTGCGCGACCTTGCTCACCCCAATATCGTGCGTCTGCACGAAATGGTGGAAACTGACCGTCATATCGGTATCATCATGGAATACGCATCTGGAGGTGAACTGTTTGACTATATCCTGAACAACCGCTATCTGAAGGACAATTCTGCCCGTCGCCTATTCGCACAGCTTGTTTCTGGCGTTGGTTATCTGCATAAAAAGGGTATTGTGCACAGAGACCTCAAGTTGGAAAACTTGTTACTGGATCGAAACCGCAATATCATCATTACTGATTTCGGATTTGCCAACACTTTCGACGCGAATGATCCATTGGATGAAGAGATTGAGTACAATCTAACCAACAAAGAATATGTCAAGCGAAAGAGATTGGACAAAACCGGTCCTACTGGACTCCGACGCGGCGATCTGATGCAAACAAGCTGCGGTAGTCCCTGTTACGCTGCCCCGGAACTGGTTGTTAGTGACTCCCTATACACCGGGCGCAAGGTAGATGTGTGGAGTTGCGGTGTCATTCTGGTACGTTCACTAAATCCGTTCTTGGTGTTATAAGCCCATCGGAAAATACTAATACATGGCGTCCATCTAGTATGCAATGCTGGCCGGATACTTGCCCTTCGACGACGACCCAGCGAATCCCGACGGAGATAATATTAACCTGCTCTACAAATACATTGTCACCACCCCTCTAACGTTCCCCGAATATGTCACACCCCACGCTCGCGACCTCCTCAGGCGCATACTGGTTCCCGACCCCCGCAAACGTGCAGATCTGTTCGAAGTGGCTCGTCACAGCTGGCTGAACGAGTACTCGCACATTGTTTCTCACATCACCAGCAGCACCACAAATGTTGCTGATATCGCCAATACAACGATACCAGCAGAGTCTCAGCCGGAAGCACCCACTCTCGCCCGCAGTGCCTCGGTGCGCGAGCCACCAAAGGCGCATCAAAGTCCCGTGCCGGCCGTCGGGGGTCTCAACCACCATGCTGGAGATGTGTCACAAGAATCACCTAGCGAAAAGTCCAAGACTTCTCGTGATGCCAAACGAAGAACAGTACAAGTCGAATACGTCGCTCCGCAGTCCCAGACCGTACGAGGAGAATACCCAGGAGAGACCGAGTCGCGCTCTCGTGGCTCGATTCAAAAAGAAGAGCAAGGACCTCCCGTACCAGAGAAGTCAGCCGAACCAGCTCCCGTCAAGGCGAAGGGAAAGCCGCCTGTGAATTACGACAAGCCTTTGCCAGGACATTTCCCTCGATCAACTTCGGACAATGCGGCCATGACTGGTACGATAACTACCGCCGTGGTGCCCTCGAATGCACGACCAACAACAGGTGGCTCCATGGCCTCCTTCAATGCCGGCCGTCTTCCCTCTCGGGGCTCATATGGACAGCCGGTAGCTCCTACGGTAACTGCAGCAAACACGGAAGGCCGTCTTGCACAGCCAAAGAGCCGACATTCCGCACTTGGCCAGAATCCTGCACAGGCATCGACTACCTCAATTGGCCGTCTCAGCACACAGCAACTTCCCTCTACCTTTAATCCTACACCTCGCCAAGAGCCCCCTAAGGGTCACAAGCGTTCTAACACTGTTTCGAGCCTCGGTGAAAAACTTTTTGGACGTACTGGTTCCATTCTGGGTGGCCGCAATTCACAAAACAATGCTGCTCGTTCTCGACAGAACAAGCGGTATCCCCCTACTAGCATGAAAGAGACCATCCCTCGGGAGGATTCTCGTGTTTCGATGGATTCCCGTCGATCTATGCAATATGGCCATAATAGAAAGGCAAGTGAAGCTGCCGGTGAAGGCCGTCCTCGTCGATTTTCCCTTCTGCCTCCATCTTTCTCCCTCCGTGGCTTCTCTGGTCGGGCTCAAACCCCTGAAGAGACCTCACAAAATCCCCGTCCTGTCGATAGTCGCGATCCGCAACGTCCAGCTACTGGCCCGGTTCCAAATCGTCCTCGGGCCACAAGTTACGGCACACAGGATGCCATGGGCGTTGTCAACGAAGGGCCATCAGATGAGGTCCATGAGCAACCACAGCAACCTCAAGAAAATGAGCACCTGAGCTATGAAGCTCAGATCGACCAACAATTCGCCGAGCTTGGGTCCCGATTTGACCAAACACAAGATTCTTTTGGTGCCATTTCCTCCGAACAGGTCTACCAGAATGATGACCAGTATGCCGGCAACCACTACACCTATTCGTCCAAACCTAACTATTACGATGACTATAACGGCACCTACGATAGTTTCCCACGGGCATCCATGCAAGCTGGCCGGCCTGGTCGTGGACCAAACGTTCTACAAAAGAACAACCGCAAATTTGCCGATGCTTATGAGTATGAGCGGGATCTTTCACATCACTCCGGTAGTTCAGGCGCGGCCCGCAAGGTGATGGACTTTTTCCGAAGACGTGCTAAGTCTCGGGCTGGTGTTGAAGAAAGGTGATTGCCTTGACTGATCCAAGCTCGGAACCAAATGAATGACAGGCGTCTCAACTCGCTCTCGCTTTGAGAGCGGCTGTTGAAACTCTTATGGAATTAGCAGTCGACTCTCTAAACTGCTTCAATCCCACAAGGCAAAGATCGATCCAATTCTGTGCTGGTGCGCCATACTCTCTTGAACCGAAAAAAGAGCAGTGAGGTTGTTTGGATACCCATGTGATACCCTGCTTTGTTCTCCTCATTCTGTGGATGAAGCGAAATTTCTTTTCCCATCCGCCAAGTGTTTGATTAATCTCTAGCATGTTTATTTCCTTTGTTAGAATACATTTTCCTTTTTCCTTTGCCCCTTTGCCTAATGTTTCTTATTCTTATCTTTCTCCTCTTATATTCTTTGTGACTGAATGTTTCCTTTCTCCTGTCATTATTACCTCTGGCTGTAAAGCGGGACCAGCACTGTGTTCTTGTTCAGAGATCTTTTTACGTCTCCCGTCATTGCAAATCCCTGTGTTTTTCTTCTGCCTTCGTACTCTCTGTCTTATACGGGAGGTTCCATTGAACGATAATCGAGTTTTTGAGGCACTATTCTTTTCCTCTTTGCCGATGCATTCCCCTTTAATGTACTAGTATTGTTGCCCTTGTTCTTTCGGTGGCATCTTTATATCTGCGAGCGGTTGAATGTGGTTTCTGGTGGCTCTCGGTAGTTTTGTGGCTTGTTTTTATAGTTCAGCTGATTACTACCTCGTACATGGATTTATAAGTGGCCGTTTATAGTGGCCTATCAATGGCAATTGATAATTCGATTTACCAAGAGTTTGTGTCCATTTCTACATACAGTTGCTAGCAAGCACTATAAGAGTGTGAAAACAATGTCCGCATGCCAGTGCCACAGGCTATTCGAGCATTGGCAGTGAGGTCAACCATACTTCTAGCACATCAGTAGTTCACTAAACTGGCGTATTGTTGACTTTACACTTAAGTCTGTAGTGATAATATTCTGGCTGCCAATCAGGAAATTCAAGATAGATTCATCGACCTCATAACTTTCGAGTTCTCATAGTAATACATCTTCAACCTTGCAAGGAATCTTAGAAGCCTGTAACTATTCATGACTGGATCTTCAAATGATCAACCTTCACCAAATCAGCTTCCTTATTCAAGCCCGCAATCTCTGCATCCGCAAAAGGAATTCCTTCTGCAAGTCTTTTCTCCTCCACGATCATCTCAATCTCGCCAGGGAAATAGATCTGATCCACACCAGCCATCCTTTCCGATTCAGTCACCCGCTTGTAAAGATAATCCATCCTCTCCTTGAACTCATCCATAGTCATAAACAAATCCGGTCGAATAGCCACCAAGAAATGGCCTACATCCGCAGGTTTTGACGGATCATAAGGATTCGTAACATGGCCCGCAAAAGCAGCCCCAGAAAACACCCCAGAGAAGACATCCATCATAATCGACAATGCAGATCCCTTCGGTCCTCCCATGGGCAGCATCACCCCTTCCAGCGCTTTAGCGGGATCATCAGTCCGATTTCCATCATTATCAAGAGCCCAATCCGTGGGGATTTTCTCACCCCTCCTCAAAGCCTTATAGATCTTCCCTCGCGCCGCAATAGAAGGCGCCATATCAAGAATGAACGGCCGCGCATCATTTCCAGAAGGTGCACCACAAGCAATTGGTGAAACACCCATAAGTTTCTCTTTCCCACCCCAAACAGGAAGAGCAGGTGAAGAATTCGTAAAAACAAGCGACATCATCCCAGCATCCAACGCCTGCTTTACCAACCACGCCGACATCCCGAAATGATTCGAATGCTTAATTGAAACCATACCCATACCAAAATCTTTAGCCATCTCAATGGCTCGATTCATACCCTGGTACGCGGCTACGAATCCAAATCCATTCTGTCCATCGATTTGTGCGACTACGGGCGTTATTTGTCGGAGTGTAGGTGTTGCAGACGCGTTTAGAGCTTGTTGGCGGATTCGTTCCATGTAACTTGGAATTCGATTACTTCCGTGAGTATCGACTCCGCGTAGGTCTGCGCTGACTAGGCATTTTGCGACGATAGTGGCGCTTTCAGCTGGGGTGCCGTTGCCGATGAGGATTTGTTCCACGAAGGATTGGAGGTCCCTGTGATTGATTAGGTGTAGTTGCTGGGCTTCGTTGGTCATTGTGGGTAGATTTTTGGACATATATTGAAATCCTCTGTTTGATTTGATTATTGGTGTTGAACTTGGCGTTTTCTTTTATTTCGAGGAGATGTTGGGGCTGCTTTTAAAGCGCGGGGGAAAGTTGGAGAACCGGATGTCTCCCGCTTGACGGAGCAATGCCGAGGATTCGGTGGGAAATTGAACTTCAACATTTATTTTATGGTGGTATTTGAAATATAAATGCAGTATTCGGAACTTTTACTGTTTTTTTTAGTCAATTTCAATGGATTCGAGATATTGCTTTTCATTGCTTGGTTATACGTTCAAGTATTGTTGAAAACCTCCCACATAAGACTATCAAAATCGGGTGCTCCTGTAAAATCTATCTCGTTCAACCAGCTCGTGTTATCCATACCCAAATCAAATTCATCTCCAAGAGACACCATCGAAGGAGTGATACCAATTGCTGAATCAATGGTCCCTGGTATTTCTTCAGCAATCGCGTTCGCATGCTGTGCCTGTACTCCATGATGCGACTGGCTCCTGGTTGCCTGTGGAGACCTATCTAGACTTCGCACTTTAAGCAAGCGCTGGATAGTAGCCCCTGATATTTCATGGATACAATCACGGGCACGCTTGGCTTCCGTCCAGTATTCTCCAATACTGCTGAGAATATTCAGGCTAATGCCCGTGTCAACCACCACATCATCAATATGAATCTGTGATGCGATTTGTGGTAATCTCCATATGCTATGCAGCATGATAAGAGTACTCAGAAAAATCGAGTGCACTATCAATCTGTTATATAGCAACGCTTCCTGTCGATATAGCTCTCCAAACCCACGAAGAAGCTCGATTGCATGCTGAGAACATTTCTCAAGCATCTCGTCCGAAGGCTCTGGGATGCCTGGGCTTGGCCGTAGAATCAGGATCATCATCTCGTGGTACTTAGTCTCACAGACCTTGGCGATTTGGCCCATTCCTGTCGCCTTTGGGATTTCAAGCTGCCATGACTGGAGACTTTTTATCATGTCTTTCTGCCACTGGTAAATATCGGCCACGGGAGGGTACGCGTATCTCGGTGGATCTCTGCAAATGCTATGCATTACATATTTGATCTCGGAATTCATCCGTGCTAGCTTGAAAAGGTGGATAGAATATGTCATATGGGAAGGTGGACTTTGACGAGATCTTTCCTCGACAGCGGACTCGCCGAGATATTCATCGGCAACATCTGACGGAGACTAAATTTCATCAGCACGAACATTACTTCTTCATTTATTATTTCGCTTACCCGAAGCTCGCATGCCTCATCTCGAACTCCAATCGGTCGACCCATCATCGTACCCAATGTTCGATCAAAGGTATAAACTACCCAGAAAATCCGAGTCCGCATCTCCTGCTCCAAGAACGAGATTGGGAAGTTTGAATCGACTCTCACATCACGCTGAAGCCCAAGGTCAATCAATGCTCCCAGACATTGATAGTTGAGGCTCCATATATTGATTCCACAGGATGGATTGTGAAGAGCGTATACCATGAGAAGCAGAGAGCTCTGTAGCCCTTCCAACGAGCCATCAGCACATGCTCCCTCGAAGTATCGCGTAGCTGTGGTATAGTATCCTTCTGCAGGCAATCGAAGCTTGAAACGTCGGGACAGGTCCGAAGCTGCTATAGCTAACACCATGTATACATGAAAAGCGCTCGATGGGTCAGGATCTGCGTCATTATATACTAGTTCCAATTTCCTCATGTGAGATTGTTCATGTAGGAACGGATAAATGAGATGAACAGAAGAGAAATATTTTGAAGATAGCTCGATAGCATCTTCTTTTCTGTTTGGCAAAGGAGCAGGGCTGTTGAAGAGCTCAGTCGATAGCGAGATAGGTTCGCTGATACTACCTTCTTGCCTTGCTGGACCCATTCGCCGGCCAGCACTTGAGAAGATGAGATTTGCGAGAAAGTAGCCACTCGAGGGTCCTATGTACCTTGGCTCTCCCCCAGAGGACAATGAGACAAGGCCTATCTCATGAGCTTGTCTTGATGCGCGGGGGTTGCGATGAACTTCCGGATATATTTGTGTCTCTTCTTGGTGAATATTTGAGGCCACAGAGCTTGCGATATGATCTTCTTCCAGTGGTGGCTCAGACAGCGACGGATCCGCTGCCGTCGGTCCATCTTCTATACTTGTGCCTTGCTCACGGACAAGGGACTCAAGCCACTGGACTCGTCTTTGCAAGTTGGCAATATAGCTAGTTTATGGTTATGAATATAGACCCTGAAGTATAGATATCTGAATCAACTTACGACCGATTAACCTCTTGCTTTCCGTCATTCACGCAAGCCGCCTTCGCCTTCTTACACGAGGCACATTGCGGCAAGACCCCATCACATTTGATTTTTCGACGTTGACATCTCCGGCAAGCAGCGCGGTTCCGATTGCGACGCGGCGAGTCCATTTTCGAACTATCGATGCTCTTAGGAATGATGGCAGGATGAAATCCTGTCGTGGAGGAAATGTGCGGAGAGCTTCCGTCGACTACCGCCACAACGCCCGCGGGTTGCCGCCGCCCGCCAACGGATGCGATCCGCCGCCTGGTGTCCATAAATGTGCCATCGCACCCGGTCTCAGCCAGTACTTTCGAATTGTATATTTGAATCACATTTGATTTACGAAAATGACGATCTGCCATATTGGTTCGTAAGGATACTTCCAGACTTGGAGCAAATATTGACCTGCCAATAGTCCTGTTCAAGTTTCGGGCAGATACATCGGTTGTTATCCGAGAGGAGTTTCTTACGCAAATAAAGACTCTCAAATCACTATCCTGCGTCAAGAGCCAGAGACTAGTTGTTGGAGGTCCGTCTATTACTGAGCCTGCGGAGAAGAGCAAGGGTTTTCAATATGCGCTTGTGAGCTATCATGAAGATCGAGCAGCGCTGGCTACATACCAAGCGAGCAGTGAACATGAAAGGTAAATATCCTTGAACTACATCGGAAACTATGCGCTACTACAAATGCAGGAAAAAAGGCTAATTATTTCTTAAAGAGTTACGCACACGTACTTTATTCCTTACAGGGAAGATCTGATTCGATTTGATTTTGAAGTAAATTCGGAGGATGAACCTCTGCTTGGATTTTAGATTATGTTTTCTTCAAATTATTCAAGACTGGATGAATTGGATATCAAATAACAAATGAGATTCGGACTCTTGCAGATAACCGAGCGGTAGCGGGTTGAGTCCAGTAGGACTTCACTTTCCTGGGTATGAGTGGAATTCAACATGTACCGAGCTCGTAAGTTTGATATCTTGAGGACTGAGACTCAATGCCTCTGATGGCTCGGGATTCCCAGATCCAGGACTTCCACCAAATAACCCTCCACCGAATTGCGAATTTCTTGCAGGCGCAGACGCAAAAAGCGCTCTCCCCACTGGTGCATGTTGCATAGTAGTATTTTGACCGCCGTCCATAATATCCACGGCGTAAACTTCTCGTCCGACCTCAGAGGAATAATCCTGGGCCTTAGCAACTGCATCGCGAACAGCCTCTTTGCGTACCTGCGAGCCCAGAGCTTTTTCGGTGGCTTCGCTCAGACTCCAGTCGATCGAAGTAATTTCCACATTAGAGTAGGACAGGATCTGCCCGACAACCTCGCTGAGCTTGGTAAGGTCTTGGAACACGATACTCAGAGACATTGAGGCTTTGTACACCTTGGGCAATGCGTTGCCATCCCTGTCGCGTGGGATGTAGTTTCGAGTGCTGAGGAATGTCGAGGCAACTTTGGTTACTGCAGCGTCCGCAGTAGCTTTGCCTTCTGGAGTTTTCGGAGATAATTTTGAGAAAAGACCAGTGAGCTCATTAGACCTTGAAACCACTTCCTTAGACACAGTTTCTAGTTTGGGCCCCTCTGATTCCACGCTGAGTCGAAGGAGACCCTGCTCGGCCAAACGAGTAATGGATGATTCGCCGTTCACTCTGATCTTGAGAGGCTCCATTTTGTCAGCGAGACTTGTTTTAGATTCGATGATTGAAAGAATTATCTTTCACACGTTCGTGTCTGGGGTTTTTATAAGAAAAGCCAAGCCCTGCAGGCAACATTCAGAGGTGCTCCACCGCAGCACAGCCCTCCGAAGGTTGCCACTATGTATGTAACACACCCACACTTCAGCAGTAAATAAGAGGAAAATAAAAAGTGGAATCATATACTTATTAATTAATATCTATTGCCGTCTATCGCCAGGTTGTTTGTTTCCGAATATCAAAATTTGATCAAATAGTTAGAAAATGCCTTCAAGGTTGAACCCACGATTACGGCCCCGGAAGTTGCTTTAGAATTTATACTACTACTGCACTAAGTAGTGAGAAATATAGAATTTGTACAAGAGTTCATGGATGTATCCCCCAATATTCATCTTCAAGGTCTTAATTTAGTTCGAAAATCATGCCGAGTCCTCCAACGCCCATGCAAAAAGTTGTTAAAAAATCAATACCTCTATGCAGTATATACATGTCAGTTCGATATAGATGGCCCTTAGCCTCCTCTCAAGTTCGACCTTCAAATCCCATTCGCATTCTTTATTTCTTGGCTTTTAATATTCAGTAGTACTCTCTTGAGGTTCATGACACTGAGGTACTACTAGTATATCTAGCAATAGACGATTGGGGTCTTCTGTGATCTGAAGTAATAGTATTCAGGAATGACCCGCATGCTCCGCTGGGATTTTGTTGTTGTGTGGTGCGGGTATATATTCCATATCTTTCGTTTAAACCTCATGAATTCACAGCTTGAAGATTTCAAATCTTCATATCACAATCGCAATCTGTTCTGAATGATTGACAATTTCAAAGAAGACCGCGAGGGCTGTGAGAATATTATAAGTCACCGCTTTCAAATAAGCACAGGGTTTGTGTGACGTGAGACTGGAATTGACATTCGAACATTTCACTCCCCTTCCTCCTCGTTCATCTCTCTCCTCCTCGGAGTCCCATCATCCTATTTGACTAGTCCCAACTGACTCGAGAAAGGATGGGTGAGACCATGCATTGATCCAGGATTCTTCTCTATGGCCAGGAAGGAGTGCCGCCCAGGACTATTGTTCCCAAGGATAAGGGTAGGGCTGATCCCTCTGACCCAGCAGCGGACTATGGTACGGCGGTGCAGATGTCCGGTAGGATGGATTTGGTGTTGACTGGGCTGGATCATTGACGCTGGACACAGACAAGCCTTGACTCCTTTGCGAAGGAAGGAAAGAGGAGGCAACATGATCTATTGATGAATGTGGGGATAACTGGAGGTTATCCGGACGTTGTCTTTGGCGCTGGTCCATCGGATACACCTGTTGGAGCGACGTTTCATCTGTTCCTTGATTAGGGGATGCACTGCCATGGAATCTCGCTTGCGGCGTCGCAACTGCCATTGATGGTGGGGGTGCTAAGCGTGCTCCCTGCTGCATACGTCCATCGATCATGTATGGCTCTATCCGTCCCGAAAACCTAGTTTCAGAAGCTTCGCCTAGGGGTGGCCTTGTGGTTGTATATTGTTGCCAATCCTGAAGATGCGGCGATTGACTCGATACCGATGCAGCCGCCGTTGTCCGTGAAAGCCTGGTAGATGATGGATGAGGACCCACAGAAAATTGAGAAGACGGGACCACCGTCCCAGACGTCGCAATATTCGACACTGCGTCCCCTGTTCCTTCATTAATAGTCCACTCACTTCGATACGGGACAGCTTGATCACCATTGATTGGTGTCTCATGATGGCCTTGATAAGCCAGCTGGCGCTTCAAGCGATCGACCTCGTCCTCCAGAGCAGCGTTCCGTTGAAGTATCTCCTGGAATTGATCACTCCGGGACTGCATCTCCGTAATTTGGGCTTGCAAGAGCGAAACCTGTGCCTCAAGTTGCTCAATGTGCTCTTTCGTGCGTTGTCGAATGGATCGTTGGGCTTCACGGTCATTTGCACGTTTTCGTTCCAACTGCTCAGCAGAAAGAGCAGTGACTCTTCGTGTCCCCGAACGAGACTCGCGTCTTCTGGATGATGGACCCCCCTCTTGGCTGCTCATGACACGTTTGGATGTTGGGGCCGCAAGGCTGGGCTCAAAACAATTAACGGTAGCCCGGCCTTTTATGACCCAGTCGTCTCATGCAAAAAAGGCGCCGTTAGTGACCATGCATACGCTAGCGGTCACTGGAGAGATAAGGTCTAACATAAAGGCGAAGCCTGTAATCGGGAATATGTCGTGTGTATTGATGGCTGGCTTCGTACGCGTGTTCCTTTAATCCACACCGGGCCGAATAGCAGCGGGAGCTATGGCGAAAAGAAGCAGATAGCCTGGGATAAATGGCAGAATCCCGACTGGGGCAACTAACCTGAAAGGATCTTGGAACTACTGGGGGCGAAGGACGCGGGATTTCAGTCTAGGCGGTCTCATTAGCAGCGGTCTGCAGGGGATCAAGTGCCTTAAATAAGGTCATCCTGCCGCCACAATGAGTCTGTTCGGGCTCTGTATGTACCTTTCTCCGGATCGGCATTAGTATTAAGCCATGCTGTAAGCAGATTATCACTTCCACCTATACTACGAGCCCACTGACTGGATGCAAGCTTAACGGCCAATTAGCGGTGCAATCCCATACGAACTATGTGGGTACGCATACAGAAGCTATGAACATAGCATCTCACCAGTGTTATCCGTACGGGTCCAGGCGACTCCATTTTGTTGAATCTGCAGCTGATATGCCTACCATGAGGAGACAGAAGGAATTCGATACGCTAATTACTAGACTCATACAACCTTAAGTCGGAGGAGGCTATTCAGCTTGTCTGCCTTTTCAAGTTGATATCTGATACAAGACATCAAACTTGACTCAGAATTTGATATATGAACACAGACACCTTGCTCGATTCTTCGACAAGCTCAGGTGGGGGCTGGATACACTGCTCTACAGGCAATGATTCCTCTGCCAGGGAATCTCAGAAGTGAAAACGATGACTGTCACGCAAGCCTGGCGGCTTTAGCACCGGCCCAAGGAAGTGGGATCATTTAATTCTGCTTTCTCTGCCGGCTTGGCCCCCATAATCGTAAATTCGAGACCCTCACTTTCCTCGGATGCTCCGCCTCCGTCTCCGGTACCCGAAACTAATTGACGACTCCGACGTCTTTGAGTAGTGTGGATATGTTCTGAATGTTTCTTCTTTTTTTATATTTTGGCCCCCAGGATAGAACAGAGCCCACTATTGTCTTGGCTGACGATTGAATCCCTGAGGCAGATTCAAGTCAACATATTTGAACAATATCAGTTTCCGGTAATATCTACTAGTATCCAAGATTTTATACTGCTAGAATCTAAATTTTTACTGGAGACAACTACTGACGGCCACGTCTGCACGTCCTTCATTCTTTGCTCTATCACGATATAAAAAACGATGCAAAGATCAAATCTACCAGGTAGCGGATTATATCTTGAATATTCTATAAAGGTCAACAGAAGAGAGAACAGAACAAAAGCATAGAACAATACAAACTAAACTTATTGCCTGGTCTCGCCTGCAAAAAATAAACTGTAACCCTAATTCGGTCTTTCTCTATTTTTGTCCATCCTTCTCATTTCTCTTGTTTGTCCCATTTTTCCTTTTCTTTGGTCTTTCATTTTGTTTATGTTGTGCTCACCTACATACTGAATGTATACTTTCCTCGATAGTACAACCCTTTCAACGAGATATGTTCGATCTCAAAGCATTGAATCATTTCGAGGATACAAGGTGGCACCAGTGAGTTCACTCAATAGCTCTTGATTTCTTCTAATTAATTACGAAATATAGCGATAACCTATGACGAAGATCCCTACAGAGGTCCAAAGACACACCAGACACGGTTGTTTTCGACGGATACAAATCCCCATTGCCGACACTAGTGATTGAAACTGGCTAGTCAGAGTTATATCCCGATTATCTCTATGATATACACAGAGTCATGATCGGCGGCAATGGCATACTGCAATCAGAATCGTCATTCTAGTCAAATGGTGTCGACGCAGTCATAATAACGTCGGCGGAATGCTGGAATTATGCAAAAAGCGCGATGGAATACAAGTACGCCTCCACCAAGAAGTCATTTTTCCCACACCACCGGGAAATCCTGTCCAACAACTCCAAAGCAGAACTCGAAGGAGTTTTAAGTCCAAATTTCCAGCAACTGCCTTTCAAGATTTTCTGTTGATAGGCCGTTTACTTCGCTCAGTTGCTGAAAGAAATATTACTATACAGGGTTGCACGCCCGTACTCAACGGCGACTTATATGATTACTACTCCTTGCGACCTTTAGCTCATCACCGCTTAATGCCGTTCTCTGTTTTGTTCTTATTTATATAATTAAAATCATTTAGCTTGATCAATTTGACCATTGGATTGTCCTTATGTCGTAGTCCAGCCACGGATGAAGGCTGCATAGGCGTGGCCGCCTGAACTTGTCCACATTGAAGAACGCTGAAGAGTAGGATGTCATGTCTAGCTTCAATAGATCCTTATTCGTCGGTTTTGCCGACCCAATCAAAAGAAGTAGACAAATGGATTACGATGCAACCAGTCGCAGCCTCGTGTCGTATCTCGGGGCTCGCTTAGCGGTTCTTTTCCTGGCAAGAGCACTGATGACAATTCGCTCGAGGATGGGCTCTCTGCTTGACTCTAATTGACTAGGATAACAAAGCTCGGACGATAGCTTAGAGGATTGGATTTAACATCGACTGGCTATTGAGAAAAGTGTAGATGGCCCAGTTCAAGTGCTCAACTCACAGAAGAAGGCGGGGATTAGGATCCGCAACGTACGGCCCCTACCTTAGGGGCCGTACGTTGCGGACTATGGTAGTCCTGATACAGATCCAGAAATAGAAAAGAGGTGTTCTGACCTTCGGAGAAGAATATTCAAGGACAGCCTTGTCAAGAGCCATACATATGCTACCCCGGATCGTCCCCTTTTCGGAGCCTGGAAGTGTCTATGCTGCCTCCAATCGCATCTCTTGTATAGGCTTGCCCTATACGTTTGTACTTGCTGAGCCATGCAAGCCTCGAATCTGTAGCCTTGTTTTCTCTTCATGATTGATACAATGAGATGGGGCCGCGTATTGTCACTGGCGCTTTCTTTCTGCTGGATCTAAATTAAGGCTGTGATCATCATGTAATATCCGTATTTTTGTGCATACGGATGAACGAAAATGCATGAGAAGTAGGGCTTTCGTCTGATCATGATCGGTTTAGGTATCGATTTGATTTAATCGTTGTCGAATAGCCTGCTTGATCAGGTCTCAAACAGTACATTCGTTGGTAGCGTGGCATTGCGGTATCCATCGGTGGGAGTTCCCCGCGTTCCGCCTACAGACGGCGATGATCAGGTGATTGCCACCGTGTTGTTTCGTCCGAGCTCACACTCTAATCTCTAAGAACCTCAAAACCTTCGTTTCTTTAGATTTCACCCCAATGCGCGGGCCGAGGAGCTGCAGAAACACTGTCAGTCTCCCCTAGTCAGTCGAATCGGTTCTGGTTTCGGTATCTCAAGATGGATCCAAGTTACAAAGCTCGGAAAGAGGCGTTCGTCTCGAACCTTTCGGGAAGCACAATTGGAGATATCAATGCGGTCACATTAGTTGCGCCGGTACTACCCCAATTCTTCCCAATTTCATTGGAGAAATTTTTGATCACTAATGATCATATCTTAGGCATCGGTACTCTTATGGTCTGCGCTACAATCCCGTCTATCATTCTTTAATCCATACGGACCTGCCGCGCTCTTGACAGATTTCATCCTCAATGTCCTGGCCATCCTATTCGCGACAACCGCTTACTCGTCGGCACCCCTTCTGTTGAATATTCTTCTCATCAGTCCTGCGGTGATGTTATATTTGACTCAACCTCCCCTACGCCCAACCCAAAAAGCCAAACCTCCCCGCAAGAAAAATGCCAAAGATGAAGCATCTCAAGAAGAAGCACAGTCCTTACCTATCCACCCGTTCTTAACCACCTACCGCTCGGCAATGATGATCGTCACTTGTGTTGCCATCCTCGCCGTTGATTTTCGAGTGTTTCCTCGTCGCTTCGCCAAGGTTGAGAATTGGGGGACTTCGTTGATGGATATGGGTGTTGGTTCCTTCGTTTTCTCCGCCGGTGTGGTCTCTGCTCGCGCACTTTTGAAAAGCAAAGCCTCTCGTTCGCCTAAAGCTGCTTTTTACCAGAGGCTTCTTGGTTCATTCCGGCATTCTATTCCCTTGTTGGTACTAGGTCTCATTCGCCTCTGGAGTGTCAAGGGCTTAGACTATGCGGAACATGTCACAGAGTATGGAGTTCACTGGAACTTTTTCTTCACTCTTGGCTTCCTGCCTCCGTTTGTGGAAATCTTCGACTCTCTGACAGTGTTGGTTCCTTCTTACGAGATGCTGGCAATCAGTATTATGATCTTCTATCAAGTTCTTCTCGAATCCACGGACCTCAAGTCTTATATCTTGATCTCTCCGCGTGGCGAAGATCTCATTTCCAAGAACCGTGAGGGCATATTCTCATTCCTCGGGTACTTGGCAATTTTCCTAGCTGGAAGAGGTGCCGGAACTCGCATCATCCCCCGAGGAACTTCCTCATCGAAATCACCCCAACAAGCCCGCAAGTCAATGCTAGTCAGTTTGACTTTGCAGGTCCTTTTCTGGTCGACTCTCTTCTTCTTCAACTCCACCTATGCATTCGGTTATGGCGCTGGCATTCGGGTCTCACGTCGCCTTGCGAATATGCCATACGTGTTGTGGGTATCCGCTTTTAACAGTGCACAGTTGCTTCTATTTTGCCTGGTTGAGACTGTATTCTTCCCCATGATTCATCGAGCAACCAGCAAGGACGACGAGGGAGAAAGGACTTCATTTGCCACAAGTCGCATTTTGAGAGCCTTCAATCACAGCGGCCTCGCAATATTCCTCATTGCAAACTTATTGACAGGAGTGGTGAATCTAAGTGTTCCAACGCTAGATGTCAAAGTACCGCAAGCTATGGTCATTTTGGTTGCCTATATGGCGATCCTCACTGGTATTGCATTGGGGATGGAAAAAGCCAACATCAAGTTGCGTTTATAGATGTACAATCAATTTTACAAAGCTATAGCATGCACGATATTCCTTGCATTGTACTAAATATCATCTTCTTGTAGCATAAAGTAGCTTCTCAGTGTCTCCACGTGGGCCGAGGCTAATTTCCACCATGCCAAGACATCCCGTTAACTCCGCTTCCCGCAGATCGAAAGCTTCAGCTCCAGTCGTCACTCTACATAACAATCTGCGAAGATGAGTTCCAGCGAGCAGTCATTCCTCAATTATCCTCCACCACGAGAGGGGCCGTCGGTACCTTACACGAATGAGACTCAAACCATTCCCGTCTTCCGTGGCACGCCTCTGGCAATTGGTGCGACGTTGTAAGCTCCGAATATCCCAACCCTCTTAATTATCGACCAGTATAAAGACTAATATTTGAACCACTGATTAGAATACATAACATTGGTTTCATCCAGAGCCATTTCTGGCGTAATGCTGGCTTCGATGTTGTCCGAAATATTCCTCATCTCCATCAATATCCTGGCCGCTACGATCCAACCGTAATACCCATTAATACTGCCACCGGCGATCCACCGGTCCCTCCAATTGCAAAGAGAAAGGGACAAGACCATTATTATACATCTGCCGACTATCGTGAATTGTATTTATCGGGTGAAGTGAACCCCACCACGATAATCGAGACGTTGCTTCCTCTGGTACGACGTGATATCCAACCTGCAGGGAAACACTCGACTGCCTTCGTTGAATCCCAAGTCGAAATCATTCGAGCAGCTGCAGAAGCTTCTTCTGAGCGGTATAAAAATGGTCAGTCACTAGGTCCACTGGACGGTATCCCCGTAGCAGTTAAGGACGAAGTCCACATCAAAGGCTATAAACGGACGCTAGGAACCAAATTGGATTTCAAGGCTGGAAGTGATGCCACCTCCTGGTGTGTACAGCAATGGCTAGATGCAGGAGCTATCGTAATTGGAAAATCTACTATGCACGAACTAGGACTCGGTATGAAAATCGCTGGAACTAAGACCCGGGCTACTTACATCATTGGCTAAATCAAAACAGATACCAATAACAACAATCCAAACTTCGGCACCCCTAGAAATCCACACAAAAACAGCTACTACTGCGGAGGTTCCTCTGGTGGATCTGGATATGCGGTTGCTGCAGGACTGGTTCCAATTGCATTAGGTGCCGATGGCGGTGGTTCAATTCGTATTCCTTCGTCATTTTGCGGTATCTGGGGACTGAAGACTACCCATGGCCGTGTATCTGGAGCCCCATCAATGAGTCTGGCCCCAACTGTCGGTGTTCTTGGGCCCATGGCTTCGAGCATTGACGACCTGGCCCTCGCCTACAGGGTTATGGCCGTGCCCGCTCCAGCCTCACAAGATCCAATCTCATCTCAGTTCCCTAGGCCTATCCCCGCACCCTTGGATCGCGAACGGACCAAGGTAATCGGGATCATGCGTGAATGGATTGACCGTGCGGAACCGCCTGTCCGTGCTGTCTTCGATGCAGCACTGGACCACTATCGCCAGCAAGGCTACGAAATCATTGACATCTCCATTCCATATATCCCAGAAGGTCAGCGCGCACATGTAATGACTATCATGGCGGAAATTGCATCTGGCGTGGAGGCCGGGCAAATTCGCCATCTAACGGCTCCAAACAAGGTCCTCGTCTCTCTTGGCATGTACCAGATCACGGCGCAGGACCTACTCGCCGCACAACGTCTACGCAATTTACTCATGACACACCTCTCCCATCTTTTCCAGAAATATCCCGGTCTTACTATTTTCTCTCCAACTACTCCTCTTCCTGGCTGGCATATTGATGGCGGAGAGGCGGATCTCTCGCGCGGCCTGTCAGATGGCAAGACCTCGGTGAGGAATATGGAGTATGTTTGGTTGGCTAATTTCACTGGCTGCCCTTCCATCAGTTGCCCTGCTGGCTATAGTGAAAATAGCAAGGTGCCTATTGGTGTTATGGCTATGGGCGAATGGGGTAGCGAGGAGGATCTGATCGAGTTTGCTAGAGATGGAGAAGCTTTGTCAGATTCGTCTGCAACTCAGTCATCAAATACCAGTGGCTCTGCTCCTAATAATGGAGGTCTTCGCGTTCCCTCAACTGGGGATTCTACTTGGGAAGATGTTATTTCTCTTGCGAAGGAGAGACTTACTAGTTGATTATAGCCTGTATAATGCGTTTAATACTTTATGCTATTTTGATACCATATTTGAAGTCTAAAACTGATTATTTCTCGCAAACTCACACCAATATCATCTCCGGATAATAATGGATATTAATCGAATAATTGCATGAAACAGAAAGCCCGCCGTATTTACCAATGTCTTAGCACCGTCTTTCTCCAACACATAAGGAAAGGATCTTGCAGTAACCCATAAAAATAAGGAATAAACTCAGTGCAGGAGAAAAACCGAAAGTGACGGGAGAGAGGGAGAGTGTGTGGAGAATATATCCCCCTTCATGAGATGTAAATGCCTTTGTCCGGCTCTGGAAGAAAGAATTGACAGCCCAGATACGACGCTGCTCCTTGCTGCCGCAATTCACTCAGGATCTGAAATCCGGGAGGTGGCCCATCGGTTAGGGTCTCTTTAATGTGAATGATGTAAACAGATAGCCCATCCAGCGGAAGAGGATCGGCATTAGCCCAGCGAGATGATCTGGGGGCACTAAGATCATCAAGCTCATCGTCATCTGCATATAACTCGGGGGTCTCGACGGTCCGTGCTCTTGTCAAGTCTGTTCTACCACCCATACTGCGTGTCCGTTTGATGGATCGCGGGCTCAATGACATACGATCCTCGTGGGGGGTACTTTCCCATTTGCGCTTTGTCGATGCTGCCGAAGTACTTGCGCTCGCCTCCGGCTTCTTTTCGCGAGCCTCCATGACGAGCTTAGCGAGCACTCTTAACTCTGCAATTAAATGTCGCGGGCACAAGTGACCATATAAGTAGGCATCATCGACACTATCGTTATAAGAGCACTCGATGAAAATTGCGCGTAAAGTGCCTTGGGCGATTTTTGGTGCCGCAGTTTGCCAAACACGTCGATTGTGCGGCTCAAGCGCTACCGAGTCTGGTTCAACATCTCCAAATATGATGATCTCTTTCCCGGTCATGCTGTCTCGAAGGAAGAATGCTGAGCTCTCAACGGTAGCCATGGCGGGTTCTCTGGTTGCAGGGAGGTGAGGGGAGCGAGCAGGAGAGTAGAAGCTAGACTCTAGATTTAGCAAGAAACAATGTTTTTCGGAGCACCAAGGGTCAACTTACCTCGTTTCATTTGGTTCCATTGACATCGCCCGAGAAGGTAGCATAAAATGATCAGATGGGTGCGGTGCGAAAATAGTACTATTAATCCTGTGATGCATCGCCGTTTCCGTATGATATCTTTGCTTGCATTTTCCATGGCTAACAGTCAGACACTTAGTCGTAATGCCAGTACAAGCTCGTATATAGCCTCGCACTTCTCCAGTGCCAAATCTGTTGTTGCCTCCCTCAACCAGACGATTATATGTTAGTAGACCAGCACCGCCGTCCTCATCGGATAAATTTGGCCAGATGACATCGTTAAACACATGGTTTTTGATGGCTGCGATCACAGATGGAAGAGCAGCCACAGGCTTGGGGCCATTTCCTGCTTCAACAATCGGCGTATTGATCGCCAGTCCCGAAACGTGGTCCAAATGAGGATGTGTAATGAGAACCGCATCTATTATCTCCCGGAATACATGTGCTCCGTTGGCTTCTGCCGAATCGAATGGAAGTCGAAGGCCAGCAAAAGGACCATCTTGCATTTTTCCATCTCTAGCTCCTTCAATGTCTTTCTTTAGCAGACGAACTATTCCAGCAAGAAGAGTACCTGCATCCACAGCGATAGCGGACCCCGGATTCCAGTCAGTCGATGTCGATCGTACCAACATGCCTGTCACTCTATCTTCCCGAGGCCCTCCATTTGGACCCTAAGCTGAGTTAGCACACTTGTGTAGCAGAATGATAACAAGGTTTCATCTGCTAGAACCCGAAACTGGATCCACATTCCTCGATCCCGTGAAACAGGGTCAAGATTGGTGACATACATGGACTCATGAAACACCCAAGGACACGTGATGTTTGCATGTACTAGCAGTATGTAGGCTGATGGATGCTTACTCACCAGAACAATTACTTCAAAGGCGGCATCAGATACATCCATGTCTTCGCTGCTTCCTAGCCTAGATCTAGGATCGTGTTTCACCCTCCTCCGTAATGGCATCTTTGAGAGTGGATCAGGATTCTCGAGAGGCCTAAGTCGACGGTGAGATATGCCCGAGCTGCTCTGTGGCCTAGGTTTACCAGCTAACCGAGACTTGAAGCTGAAGTGCGAGACTGTCTCACCAGGCAACTGAGTGGATCGTTTTGTAGCTGTCTCGCGGATGAGATGTGGCTGAGAAAGAAAAAAGAACTTCCCCAGGTCGAAATGCTCCGCCCAAGAAAAGGTAAACGGTAGAAAATAAGGAAAAAGAAAACGCAAAGCAAAATTTCAATTTGCACCTCCGGTCAATGTGTTGCAGAATGCAGCTAGTCTCTCAACGCATATCCTGAGATACGCATGCAGGGAAGAAGAGAAAATTAAAGTTCAGTCAAGCGGGAGACTGGTAGTGTAAAAATCCCGGTATGTGGTTCCGTGATGAACAGGATCAAAAACATGCGTGTAATAACACGTCGCAGATCCGACAAGGAAAGTTGATGCAGATAAGATCCTCACTTCCCAAGGGTTGGGCCTGGGGTGACTCCGCCGAGAGTGGACCTTTCCCCAGTTTGTACGACGAAGGGTGCGCCTTGTGCAGGGATGGGACAAGACTACTGCACACACGAACATACGAAGTCCAAGAATCGCAAACCAATTGGATTGGCAATAATTCTTCACGAGATGTGTGGCGCTTGCAGCTCCAATTGGGTGCAAGTAATATATCAGACGTGGCAGTGAGATATCTTGAATCGACAGTGCGCAGTTTATGGGGATCTCGATATTAGAACACAGCTTCGGGAGGGGTGGAGATTCCTGACAGTGAGACAAGAGGTAGTTTAAAGAATTTAATCAAGTCTTCAAAGGGCATTAAAAACTTCCGAGGTGAGGCCGGGAAAACAACAAAGAAATGAAGTGTGACTGAAAGAAGACGAGACGCTACGATCTTCTGGGGAAGTTGGGGGCGGGTCTTGGCGCTTCATGTGCGCCCCGGCAGTCAGCAGTTTCTTGGATCCTCAAATAATAGTTGGACGCTGGTTTCTTTCTTCGTGTCCTTTTATTCTTTTCTTTGTTGATCTGGTCGGTTCGAGTTGCGATTATAAGTTACTTTGTTCATGTCACTGGAATGGGGGGGGGGGGTGATGATGATGATGTGGAGCTGATAAACAGCAATGCCATGGAGGATATCTCAATAGGCATTGAAGTACTGGAGTGCTTCAATGACCACGTCTTCCAAGACGTGGCCATTATAAAGGTTTATATGTGAATACTATTCACACTACGTACTTTATCAGGTATTAAGGGCAAATGTCTCGAAAACTTGGAGTTAATATCCAGAGCTATCTCTAATGCAGTGGTTAACATTGCATCGGGTGATCACGTCGACATGTTTCTTTCAGTATCTGCAAGCTGAGGCTTCAAAGACGTGAAAGGCTGCTCAAAGACTAGCATATAATTTTCAAAAAAAAGTCCGCGACGAAAAGATACTAGCACTAGAAAGTACACAGACGGAATACCTTCTGATCGTTTACTGTGAAAGACAAATCAAGGCAAAGAGTTACAAAAAACCGTTAGGACTTTCGATTGATGCTGGGAGCATGGTTTCCCTGGGGTATGAGGATTTTAAATGGCAAAATGTACAGGCCTGCGTCTGATGATAGATATAACAAGAGCCAAGGCCAATTGGTAGCGAATGACAAAAGCGAGTTGTAGTCGCAGTCCGCTGTACATGAAGTCGTGAGCGAATCCCAATGGCCGAAGTAAAATAAAAAAACGCAGAAACCCCGATTCTGATCCAAAACAGAAAGAAAGAGATAAGAATTCCCCCAATAAGACAAAGCAGATTCCATATACCAGTCCGCCCAAATTTGCTATAACGCCATCCGTGAACTCGCTAATTGAAACAGCAAAGAAATGATATGAGTGAAAGAATGATGACTCCCATCCGTGTATAGGGCCCATCGACAATAAGGGGATAGTATGTTCATAAGAACGTGTAATAGTGGGTGATGTCGGAGTAGTGATGTCGGTTTCTACTCTTCATCGTTCTCTTCCCTATCGACCGCAGCTTGATAGCTTGGCAGATTTCGAATTTCTTGGTGATTATCACCACGTGGATATTGCAACTCTCTAGAATTCCGTGCTGGGAATTCCAAGCTGGCATCGCTGCCCCTGCGGCTGCTCGCAGGACTTGAATATTCCGGCGGTAAAACACCATGCTCATCAGGTTCTCCGGCTGTAGGCGCATTGGTGCTTTCGTTATCATCTAGGCGACTGGATCCTTCCCCAGCATCTTCGTTGGAAGGGACATGAGCTAATTGAGAGAGCGAGATATCGGTTGGAGAACGAATGGGACCAGGACTGACAGCCTGGGGGAGCCCGATGCTGGAACTCCTCGCCGTGTGAGTTTGATAGACCCGCTGCGAAATTTGGGCGGCACTCTCACGGCCCGATTCAAGTAGAATGCTGCCTTGTTCACTGCCATAAGGTGGCGGTGGGGCGAGGCTGCCTGTCATGGGGGCCAACCCCCACTTCTTAACATTTGCTTCGATGAACACGAAGCCCATTTGGCCAAAATTGACATGTACACTACAGGGGCCATTGGCTCCTATCGTAGGAAATAGATTCTGGGCTCGGTAGTTGTGGGCCACATCCTCAAGCCGTTTGCCGTTGCGAGTGAAGAAAATAGTACCAGACCTTGGACGGTAGCCGACACCAATCACGTCGCCTTGAAGAAGCGGTGGCCCATAGGGTGTCGGTGAGAATGGTTGGTTGTGCCTGCGGTGGCCGGTGGATTCGTATGCAACGGAAGTTTTGTGGAAACCTGAACGTAATTAGCAAGGACCAAGACCAGATTTGTAGCTCGAATCATCGTAGAGCAAAACTTACCAGGAAAGCGGAAGAGAGGATATGGCTTTGTTGTGAGCCCGACACCAATCATGGTTGAATCGGGTTTATCATAGATCTTGGCTTCCCAGTAGTAGACCTCGTTCTGCTTGGGGATGGGGAGATTGGTCTGCACACTACACTCGGAATCGAAGAACTCAATTTCGGTGCGCCCTTCCACAAAACAATTGGCGATCTCTAGTTCGGGCTGGAATTCCCAGGCGGAGACGCCCTTTTCTTGGATTGCGAGGAATTGGGAGAGAGAGATATCGGTCTGCATAGATTCGGGAGGATTGGCTTGAACGAAGGCTGCATGGGAACAATATAGTGGTTAACCATCTTGATCTATAAAAAGGACGGGCTTGCGTAACACAAAAGTCCTTCGCCATACCTTTTGCTCGTAGATATTCCGACCGCGACAAGTCATCCATGTCTTCAAGGGCGGCTTCCTCCTCTCGAGCGAACGCTTGCTCATCGTCATATTCACCAGGCCGACCAATGGCATCCAACATGATCCGCCCGCGACGGGTATATTTAAAGAAAAAGAAGATCGCTAGAACGATGAATGCGATAGCCGCCGAGCCGAAGGCGGATAGGATCCCAATCAAGATACCCTTACCGGTCGAGCCGGAGGAGTTGCCACTGGCGGCAAAAGTACGCCCATTTTCATAATCCGAAGAAAGTGATGAGAGAACATGCTGAACATTATCTTGAATTTGTTGTTGCGACAGAGCCGTTGGGGATTGTAGGGTGGTTGGGAGGGTTGAAGCAATGAGATCAAGCGGTGACGTCGTCGGGGAGCCTATCACTTTGCTGAGGGTGGAGGGAAGGCCTGCGAGCGCATCGGGGCCCGATGCCTCATGACTCTGCATCGTTCATTGACTTGGGAAAATAAAACAGCCAAAGAAGAATTATAGAAATATCAAAGAGAAAGAAGTATAAAAAGAGGAGGAGAAATGAGTCAGATGGAAGGAAGTTGATGGGGAGTGAGATTGGAAGAGGAAGTGTTGCAGAGGGAAAGAGAGATAAGTGGGCGACGGAGGCGGATAAAAGCAAGTCTTGCCCCCAAAATGGGAATGGAATGGGGTTATCGACTTGTAACAGATGCTTGCGGTCCACTTTTTGAGTCGAGGCCTTGAAAGGATAAAATAGTAAAATATGGGATATACACAGTACCCCGAGCAATATATAGTATTGAAGTGCCTATCCCCCTCTTCTCCTCTCTAAACCTGTCAACTCTGCAAGTATAGGCGATGATCGTACGGTCCATCCCTACTATGGAATAAGCCGCTCTCCCTCTTGTCCCTCTCTCTCTCTCTCTCTCTCTCCCCATCATCTTTCCCTCTCCCTTTTCCCCTCTTGTTAGAACTCGAACCTCTCTGGCTCCTTGCTTGGAGAACCTTAAGAGTTGACGAGTGACAAGTGACCCCTCTCATCCTACAACCACTAGTCTTTAATAAACTCCCCCCATCCTGGTCATGCGTGCTAGATCTCTCGCTTCCCCCCACGCGGGTGCCTTGAGGGATGTCTCCATCAACTCTGTCGACTCTTACCACATTCGCATTGCGATCTCCGGTACCTCGATTGATAAATACCCTGGTAAGTCTCACTATGATATCCCCTTCTCCCTATGTACCTTTTATTTTTCCTCCCCACGAAGGAAGGTCAATGAGACTTTACAATTCCCCTGTGATCCTTTCATGATCGCTTGCGCTCCGCTTCGATCTAAGTCCGGTGTTCGCGCCAAACTTGAAGCTGATCACATGCTCTCCGCATCATAGCCAAACAACACGCGCGCAATGTCGCCTGCAAGCTCGGTGTTTCTCATGGTTTGATTTTCCTTGCGGGCCAACCAACAATCAACTGGCGTGATTCCGATCAATCGCGACCGTTCAGGCAACGTCGATACTTCTATTACCTCAGTGGTGTGGATGAGCCGGACTGTGCTTTGACTTACGATGTTGCCTTGGATACCTTGACGTTATATGTACCAGACTTCGATTTGCACCGGGCAATTTGGATGGGTCCGACCATATCGCGCGAAGATGCCCGCGATCGCTACGATGTCGACCGTGTGCTTTATCAATCTTCACTGAATCCAGAGTTGCAATCATGGTTAAGTCAACGGCCTCATAACAGCTCAATATATCTGGTGCACGAATCAGAGACACCAGAAGGCTTACCAACGGAACTTCCATTAAACACAAAACAACTCATGCCTGCGATGGATTCAGCTCGAGGCGTCAAGGATGAGTACGAGATCCGCATGATCCGAAAAGCCAATAAGGTGTCAGGACTAGCGCACCGAAGAATTCTCGAACGTATCCAGAATATGTCCAATGAATCGCAGATTGAAGGATTGTTTCTAGAGACCTGCATTTCTCACGGCGCTCGCAACCAGGCATATCAAATTATTGCTGCGTCGGGTCAAAACGCGGCAGTCCTTCACTACGACCGGAATAATGAATCCTTGCATAAGAAGCCCTTGGTTTGTCTTGATGCTGGTGCGGAGTGGAACTGCTACGCAAGCGATGTGACTCGGACATTCCCGCTCTCAGGAGAGTGGCCCAATCAGTACGTGCGAGACACATATAAACTAGTCGAACGAATGCAAGAAGAATGCATTAAGCAAATACGAAGAGGCACACGGTTCTTATCTCTGCACGACCTCGCACATGACATTGCAATCGACGGTCTTTTGGCCCTTGGAGTGCTCAAAGGCGGACAGCATGCAGAAATCCGTGCGTCCGGCGCCTCAAAGGTTTTTTTCCCTCATGGACTCGGTCATCATGTTGGGCTTGAAGTCCATGATGTTTCCGAATCTTCTATAATGGCCATGCATCCGGATTTCGACCATGACCAGTATGGTCCGATCTTGAGCCCTTCGACATGCCTATCCCCCTGCACGGTCTCGGCGCCATTGCTAGAGGAGGGCATGGTGGTGACTGTAGAGCCGGGGATCTACTTCTCCGCCTTGGCTCTTGCGAATGCGCGCAGGCAGCCATTCGCAAAGTACATTGATTTTGATGTTGCAGCCAAATATGTGCCCATCGGTGGTGTGCGCATTGAGGATGATATTCTGGTCACGGCGAATGGATATGAGAACCTGACTACTGCACCTAAAGGCGATGAGATGCTTGCGATTATTCGTGGATCCAAGTGACCGTCATCTGGTAATTTCGGTATATAGCACTCGTGTACTGTAAACTTTGCATATACTAGCATGACGTGAAGCAACAAAATTAGACCCATTTTAGTACATGTGCAGACAAACAGTAATCAATTGTATTATGCCTCGCTGCTTCTTACTGCTAAGTAGTAGACTAGGTAGTCAGCCCTCCGGTGTCTCAGCCTTGAAAGCCCTGGGGTCACTTCAACCTTCTAGCATGACTCCAGTTTGGAACTTCGACACTGGAGTCTTCATAAGACAGATTTAACAATAGATCACGAGCTTGGTCTCTACTGGTTCTTTACAATAAAGATTAGTGTAATCTTAGTGACTGACTGACCCAGCCAAATATGTAATTGCACTGTTTCTAACTACAAAGAGCTTATTCAGAGATCTTACAACATTAACACTCCGTAGGGTAGACAGCTTTCATCGACCCACAGACGATCACCTGGATAGCGTTTGCATAAAACGTCAGTCCTCGGGTTCGGCTTCGTATTCGCATTTCGCCCTCAATTAGGTGAAAATGGGGTTGGATAAGATCGACTTCGGAGTCGATTGACGAGTGTCTATTCATGTTCTCAGCGTATCCACCGAGTTATGCATAGAGTTCGGACTCAACGCCTGCCGGTCAATAATCATTTAAAACACGATGCCCCCGCAACGTGGTATTCCAGGGGAATATCCAACCTGCATTCCACTCATCGGGCCACGCTTTCGATCGACAACAAGATTCTAGATTAGTCACATTCATTCGTTCCAATGAGCCAACCACAGGATTTGGAGGCTAATTTAGTCTTCTGGAAACGACTCGAAGGCCAGACCCTGGAAGTGGATTTCACCAAAGCCAAGCCTGAAACGTGCATGGCAGTGATGGAGGAAGCAGATCAGAATCAACACGTGTACATCCAGGATATTCGCGGGAAAGAAGCACAGTATAATCTAGAACAGAACGGGTTTCAGTATGTGTGGCATGATATGCCCGAACTCAAGGACGTGGCAGAACAGAGCCAACTAGAGAATATCATTCTTCCAAAGACAGAAGCCCTTGTGCGGCAGATGTGAGTGTCTAGAACCCCATGCGTGGAATGTATTACATACCCCCTTCCCTACCTTGCCCTGCCCTAACCCCTAACCCCCTACTCCGGCATGGAGTACCATAATTTCACCTGGAACGCGGGAGTGTTGCTGATCATCTGGTCCAGAACGGGGGCCACGCGAACTGTCACTTTTGCGCATCGCGTGCGATGCCTCAGCGTGGATGAGGCCTTACTTGCGAATAACCGGGCCCCGGCGCATAGCGTCCATTCCGATTTCACGCCTACAGGCGCACTGCACAATCTCGAATCTGTAATTTCCGACTCAGAAGAGCGAGCCGAGCTATCGAAGCGTCGGGTCTTGGTGATTAATGTCTGGCGACCTCTCAAAACTGTTCAACGAGATCCCCTGGCCATTTGTGACTGGGCCACGGTGAATTGGCGAAAGGACCGAATTGCAAATCGCATGGTTCTACCACATGGATGGCATGAGCTGGGCAAATATACATTCCACGAGGATCAGAGATGGTATTATCTTCGGCAGCAGCAACCGCAAGAGGCATTAATTTTCACGCAATTTGACAGTGAGAGCGAGCGAATTGGTGGTGGAGGTATGACACTGCCTCATACAGCTTTCGTGGTGCCAGGGACCGAGAAGCTTCCTGCAAGGGAGAGCATTGAGGTTAAAATGTTTGCCTTCCTCTGATGGTCCACACAGTGTTTCGGGTTTCAAGAATGGAAAAGGGTGGTCAATATTGGAATGAAATTGGCCTGATGGAGCTCCAGCAGGTTTCAGGAATGCTCCAGTGAGGAGCCGAGAGCTATGAAGCCTGGCCCACCTTCCAGCAGGATAGCTTTGGGCATCGACAGGCGGTCAATTTTTGCTTGCCGGAGCATTCAGTGCGAAGTCCGAAAGAAAGCAAATGAGCTTGTCCCCGGATTTTTTTTTTCATTTACGGAGTGCGTATGTACATTCGGGTTTAAGTTGTGTTGATACGGTGTAGATTTTTCAGCAGGGCTGAATCATCGAAGAGTCATTGGGATCTCGGAGGACTGTTATGAATCTCCGAAAGTGTCAATGCTTTTCAATTTTTTTTATCTTCTTTTTCTTCCAAATACTTTTCATTATCCACTTTTTTCTTCTTTCAATTTTCTTTGTCATGATTCTCCTTAAATCCGTAAAGAAGAAGTATTCCGTACTCCGTACGCCATCCATAGTAAAGGGGAACGTTGCCTGATGCGATCTCCGTTCGGTCCGCACGGCACTCGCCCGGCATCGGAGAGTCCAAAGACCGTCCAGCTTGGGTACTTGGCACGTCATCCGTCATCCCTTGATTGAAATTTTATGTGTCTAGATCGGATAATTAGGCAATTTTGGTTTCAGACATTCCATTTGTTTCTACTGTAGGGATCCTGTAGGTTGCACAGAGACAAAAGAAAGAAAAGAGGGAAACTGGGAAAAGAAAAAATAAACCTTGTAGATGGTGCAAGACATCACCTCATCGGCCAACTACGGATTAGTCACTATAGTATTAAAAAAATAAAACGGACTAAACTAAAGCAGAATGACTCTACTCGGTAATTAGTCAAAATAGCATCACGCGATGGAAATAGCGTCAATCGACTGATGACTGACGCAGCACCTCACGCCTTTTCGCAGCCTAGCGTCAGGGTTCGCCATTCTTAAAGGCATGAGATGATCGACTTTTTTCTCGGGTGGATCCACCGAGTGAGAAAAAAAAGCGGGTCGTTTTGTTTGACTCACGACATCCCCCTGGGTCCTCGCGGCTATACTTAAAAAGAGCCGCTCCCTGCGTTTCCCCAATCTTTTCCCTCAGTACCTCATCTCGTCCTTTCTAGGAGGTGATGGTCGCTCCCCTCAACTAAAAGTTACTTTTTCTTTTTATCTTTATATTGTGTCGGATCATTCAGTGCTTGTTGATATAACTTATATAACCCGGCCGGAGAAACCTTTTCTTCTCTTTCTTGTACAAAGGATTTGGATATCTGCTTTTTTTTCGGGCCTGAGGATGGGCCAGAGACACAATCGACGTCGAACTCGTCCTCGTTCTCGCAACCAACTCAACGACAATCAAGGCATATCAACCTCGCCGAGTCATAAGTTCCCGGTTTCACCAATTGTGGTCCCGTCCCCTACTTGGACTACCCGATCTATATCTTCGGAACCGCCTGCCATCAACTATACCACTCCTGCATGCATTTCACCTGGATCGCCGGTCCCCGTAAACCTCGCCCCAATCTGGCACTCTGGGTTTACGGCCTGGCAAATCCGTGATAATGCGTCACGGGCAGTTGGCGGGCTAGAAGCTGAACAGTGTCGTCTGTTCGGTGGGGAGCCAGGCGATGATGTGAGCCTCTGCTATCGTATGCTCGAGTATTTCGGTGGTCTTGACTATATCGACCCGTGAGTACACCTCATCATATCAAGATGAATGACACCCCCAAAAAAAAATCCAAGAGAAAATGTATTCTGACTCATTCCGACAGTACTCGCAACGCCAGCACTATTGGAGATTGATCAGCCGGGCTATCTTCTAGCCCTAAAACAAAACAAAAAAAAGAAACGACTTCACTCGATTGCGATGATTCATGATTTGCATCTACGAAAACAAAAATACTGCCGACCTTTCTTTTTGGCTACAGGATGACTTGAACAAAAAGTATCCTCCGCCAACCACCGCGCGCCTTTAAAAACCAACCCAAATGACGCAACCAAGAACGCCTGATCCCATGGACTCATCACGGGTCCCCTGACTTGTAGCAATGAAGATACTCCTCTCTTCGAGGGTATTGGATTGGTCCCTTTCGACCCAGCCATGTGGATCGTGGTTTGCGGTTTCGCGCCCTTGAGTCACGACTCTTCCCCGTCTCGGTTCGTATCGGTTGAATTCGCAGTCCGGCCGAGGAATCGGCTGTTGACGCTTGAGTTCCTGATTGAGTCTTACGGAGAATAAGTCTGCCTATACCAAGCTCGCTGATCTGTTCTATTCTGTCTCGCGCATGGGTGGTGCCTGGCCGCCGCATATAGTGGATATCGTCGGACAATATATGGTTCTAAGGGGAGATTACTGGCTTTCGCTGTACATTCAGTAGCCTATACTAGTATTGTAACTCTCAACAAAATTCTAAAATTTCTACTATCATCATATTCACCAATTTTTTTGTAAAGCCCTAGCTACCGAGGTTTTGTTTAGTGGTTAATAGAAGTATCTACATTCAACACCTGGTGGGCAACTTTGTCAGTTCACTAAACCACTATGTTTTTTTGAGCACTGGAACATTGCATAGGTCATTGGAAATAATTGTTTCACGTATCTCAACTTATTTAAATAATAAAATTCAACTCGAATAGAAATCTCTTTCAGTTTTATTCCATACTGTATACAGTAGTATGCTCGGCTGGACTCACCGCCCCCCACAAACTGCCGCGTCCCTGGTTCACGTGAACCAAAGAGGACACGGTCGTCACCAGATCAGGAAGCTTTGTGGATGCTCCCTTTCATCGCTCCTTGAGTTTCCTCGGCCATGATCTCGGTCTCCATGGTTTAATCTCTCCTTGAAATTCAACACATCTCGTTTACTTTGGCCTTTTTTGTCGCCCACGACCCTGCACTCTACGATCTCTAAATCACCGCGGCGGCATCCGCTGTCGCCCTAATCTCGCCGCAAGATGTCATCAGACTACACCTATGATGAACAGGTAAGAGATACAAATACTGCAGTCATACTTGAAAGTTGAATGTACTAATCCTTGTATTTTCTATTTCATCAGGGACAATTCTTCCCCTTTTTCATCTTGACCTTGAGTGGCCTCGTCACACTTCCTCTAACCTACAACCTCCTCCGCCCCAGTAAAGGTATTTTAGCGGACCAATTCACCTTGACTCAGTCGGAGAAGACACATTGCTAATCATACATCTATGGCAGATCTTGAAAATACTGCTCCCCGCATCAAATCAGATTTCAAACCACAACATGCCGATCTCGTTGAGGCACAAAAGCGAAAGCGCTTGCGCAAGGAGCGCCGAATCAAGCGCATTGTTACAGTCATTCTCGGCTATATCATGATGGCCTGGATGGTATATTTAATTCTTGTCACGGCCAAAACATCTACGAAGGTGTACGACCCCTATGATGTTTTGGGTGTTTCACGGGTATGTTTCTTTTTTTAAGGCCCCCGGCGCATCTGTTGGGGACAGATCTCAAAAAAAAGAGTGATTACTGACGACCGTATTTGAATTAGAGCGCCGATGAGAAAGCCATTTCCCGCCACTATAAACGTCTCTCTTTGATCTACCACCCTGACAAGATCCGTCCCGACCCCGCCAAAAATGAAACTATTGAAATGCTCAATGAGCGTTTCGTCGAACTCACCAAGGCCTACAAGGCCCTGACAGACGAGGAAATTCGCAACAACTACCTTCAATATGGTCACCCCGATGGCAAGCAGAGCTTTAGCATTGGTATTGCTCTTCCCAAGCTTATTGTGATGGAGGGTAATGGCAAGTATGTGCTTTTGGTATACGGAGCCCTTCTGGGTGTTCTTCTTCCTTATATTGTTGGAAAGTGGTGGTATGGCTCCCAGCGCTACACCAAGGAGCGTGTCTTGGTGGCTAGTGCTGGTAACATCTTCCGCGAGTACAAGGACGACATTACCGACGGTGGTATCGTCAGCGCCCTGTCTTCCGGCGAAGAGTTCAAGGATATGCTCAAGGGTGCCCAGGCCGAGGCTGGTCTGGCCAAACTGGAGACGAAGGTGCTGGCAGAGAACTCTGCGCTGTCGGCCAAGGATCGTGAGGCTTTGAAGCAATTGGATAGTTCGACTCGACGAAAGACTCTGGCTCTCTTGTGGGCTTATCTTGACAGGATTGATCTTGGTGACGCGGCGCTTGACTCTGGTACGTTTCTATAAAGCTGTCTGGTGTATTTGAACGTGAAAGCTAATAAGTGATGAACGTGCAGAAAAGTACGAAGCAGCTCCCATTGCTCTTTCATTGGGTGAAGCATTCACTGCTATCGCATTGGCATTTGGCAATCTCCGACCTATCCTTGGTAGTTTCCAAACCTCCCAAAACTTGATCCAGGCTGTACCTCCCGGTGCCTCGCCCCTTCTCCAGCTCCCTCACTTCACCGAGGCCGTGGTTAAAGCTGTTGAAGGAGAGAACGCCAAGAGCCATCTGAATGTCCAAAGTTATATGAAGATCCCCGACTCTGAACGACGCAAGCTCACTGTGGGTGCTGGTCTCCTGTCTGAAAAGCAGTATAGCGATGCCATCTCGGTTGCACAACAATTACCCGTCCTGGAAGTTTCCAAGGCATTCTTCAAGGTCATGGGAGAGAAGGTGATTACGCCCAGCAGTCTGGTACAACTGGTCGTAAAGGCTCGGTTCGTTCCGCCGGGTTGCACAAATGTGCCTCCCGTAAACGAACTGGATCTCGAGGATATTGACCCTGATGAGGATGATTTGGATGCCTTGATGGGCCGCAAACCGGCCAAGAACCGCGCTACAAAGGTTGTCGATGGAAAGAAGGTCGAGAACAAGATCGAGACCATTCAACCACCTCTGGCTCACGCTCCCTACTTCGCCCGGGATCACTCACCGCGTTGGCACATCTTCCTCGCGGACGGCAAGCAAGGCAAGATGGCCGTTCCTCCTTTCACTTTCACTACTTTCGATAAACCTATCCTCGACGAGGCCGGTAAGCCTACTTTCAACATACAGACACTCAAGATGCAGTTCCAAGCCCCTCCACAGGTCGGTGACTTCAACTTTGTCATGAACATGGTTTGTGATAGCTATATGGGTCTCGATACCAAGATGGACGTAACTCTGCACATTGAAGATCCCGCCAAGGCGGCTGCATTGGAAGAGGAGGACGACATTAGCGAACCGGATGAGGGTAAGTTCTGACCCGCTGCAGGCGATTTTTCTCAAGGCCGAACTTTAATACTAATTATATCTATTTTCTAGACTCTATTGCCGGCCAAATGCACGCACTCAAGACTGGACAAGCCCCGAAGAAGAAGGCCAAGAAGGCTTCCGATGACTCCAGTGAAGAGAGTGACACAGATGGCGACGCGGGCGATACCAGCGACACCAACACGGAAACGGAAGATGAGGATTGATCGCATTTAACTTGCATTGATTGATGGATTGTACTGGGGACTGTGCAACCTCGACACCGACTTGATTCCCCAAAGTTGCCGCCGCGTTTTGCCATTCTCAAATCTTCATACTTCTTTTCTACTTGTCTACTTCAATCTCTGTTTTTCATTTTTTTTCCATTATCATATTCATCGGGTATCTTCGGGGGGTGTTCGTGTTCTTGCTTTTATTCTTCAACTCTTCTCATGGGGGTTTCACCCACCTCCCTTTGTATGTTCATCTATCGCATCCTTTAAATGTCGCAAATAGACATGGAATACACAAAATAAAAGCCAGCTATACCATGCTCCGATCGATCAAACATCTCCTTAGCTTTTATAGCTCGGGCCGCCGCTCTGGGTTTGGGTGGGTTGCACGCCCATCTCAACTTCATGGGAGCCTTTGTGCGTAATGTACAACTTCATGCTTGTAGTTTGACCTTGCCTGCCAAGGGTCACGTTGGTGGGGGATATACCTTCATGCTGGGACGTGGATGTCGGCTATCTGATTAGTATTGCCCGGGTGCACAACGATATCTTATTAGCCTGAATCATCATGAACCGGTAAATCAGAGAACCTGATCTGAGATCCAGACAATTACCAGCGTACCTACGCCAGTAATTGTCTGGATAGTATACTCTAAATTGCATGTGGAATGAGGAGCACGGTGTCTTGTTCCCGTAACCAACGAGCTATTTCTCTATATACATGATCTATGAAGTATCAATGCTAACTGTATCACCAATGTGAACATCCTGTATTCTCCAATTATCCATCCGAGAAATGCCCTTAACGCCATCCGTCTAACCCAAATCCATAACCATAACACATAAACAAAGATCTACCTGATATGCACCAGGAGCAGCAAATGTAAATGCAAAGAATTCCTAAATTGATGCAAACTGGGATGTATCTCGTATCTCAAACTAGATGAGTGATGAGATAGGAAAAAAAAAATTCCAAAAAAGGAAGAAAAGACGAGAGACCAGCTAGAGTGGGGTATGAATCTGAAAAGTCATGATGATACTGAACGGAGCAAGTCGAGTAGATGAAGAACACTAGTAGTGTTCTGACCAAATCTCGACACTTGTAACTGAACTCATGCACTGGACTGAGATAATTTCCCGTGGATTCCGTCACATACAGGGGTCTCCAAGCTCGGGTGTGATCATGAAAGGCATGGAAGTTCCCTTATGCATCACGATTCCGATTGTAACCGAGAGAAAAGAAAATGGAAGGAAATGAGATGAAGGGGTGCCAGTAGAAAAAGATGGGAAGCGAAAGTGATGTAGGGACCCGAAATGATAAAGGAAACCCCATGTTATCAAAGTATAAATAAGAATGGAAAAGGTTATAGTGCTGCTCAACAGCCTAAGAGAAAAGAAAAGAAAAGAAAAGATGCAATGAACGAAGCGCTAATGCTAGTCGTCAGTATTCCTCGAGCTTCCCTGAAGGAAATGCCCAGCCTGGCGTGAAACCAGTGCAGAAGTTGGAATCTTGAGTCTGGTATTGAAAGTCACTCAGCATATCACTGGGCAGATTTCCCATTTGTTGAGCATGTGTCTCAGGCATAATCCCAGGATGTAGTCTAACCGCAGGTTTAACATCGGGTTGTCCATCTGCCGAGTTACAAGTTCCATCCAGAAAGAATCCGAATGACGGGTCGTGGGAATGAGGATTTGAAGCCGACGATGATGCTCCGGGATGAACATGAGGTGGAATGTCGGCCGAGCTAAGCTCTGCTCCCGTTATAGAAGATCGTTGCATCGAGAGTATATCTTGATATCCGGTATCGGGGAAGTTATATGTTGATGGGATGGAGTGGAGATCCCATTGGGGTTGCCATCTGACATTCCCTCGTCCAGCGAGGGAAGATGAGACTGGATTACAGACGGATGGACGTGAGAGTATTGTTGGGGAGGGTTCTGGAGGAGTCGTCGGCTCGGGTGATGGCTCGGCAGTAGCACTGCACTCGGTTGATGTTGAGAGGAGTCGTAGATATCTGAGATCTTCCGTGTCTTCGTCCGGCTCATCCGCGTTCTCCTCGGCTTGTTTGATCAATCCTAGTCGATCGAGAATGGCGTGTGTGAGTGGATAACCATCCTGTGCTTCTGCAAGAGGTTCCCCGGGAAATCCTTCATTGTTGATGCAGAATTTATATAGTTTTTGCAAGGCTTTGACTACCAAGGAATGGTGCGATTCGAGCATTTCGACGAATCTACGTTCCTCATATATTATTCATATTAGCCTTCACCCATTCGAAAAAGATATAATGTTAACAGGAAACATACCCCCGAGAGTAAACCTTTGTCTGAGTTGCCTTTCTTTCACGGAAGAGACATGGATGATTATAGACTGAGCAGCGATTGCAAGGCTGCTTGCCATCGCACTGGAAAACACATTTAGAGACTATTCATATTCTAACGGGGAACGCAAAGGCAATAAAAAGATACCTTTGTTTTCTTCACACGACACCGATCACAGGCCTTGAGAACATGCTTCCGCTTGACACGAAAAACACGTTGATCCCGCTTATCCTCACCGGTTCGCGAACGATGCTCCAACTCCGAAAACGAGGCTACCGTAAAGGTATCGATCGTATGAGGAAAGCCCTTAGGGCGAAGTTTCGGTTGCCACGACATAGTTCCAGGCATTCAAACTGGCCAAGTAATAATACTAGGCTCGGGCAATGAGGTAGAGAAGTTGAAGAGGTAGAAGGGGCAAGCAATACTTGTGAAGGGAAAAAAAAAGAAGCAAAATGATGCGACAATATACCGGGAGTAGAAGGAGTGAGAAGCTCTTTTCTGACCTGCAGGTGAAGAATGGAGCAGGTGGGGTGAGTGATATGGAACCTTGAGGGCTTAAGGGCTTGAGTGCTTTCAGGGCATCAGCCTACCTTTGGAGGGGAGGGGAATGAAGAGATGGTTGATATCATGATCGATTAAACCAGGTCGTGCACAAATTGCCGGGGTCAATCCTCCCCTCATTCCCCCTCAACCAGTTCTGTCCAGGGCCCCCCTCACTCTCTCACACACTCTCTTACTCACATACACATTATTTACTCTTCAGGACAAGAGAGAAAGATTAATCATGCTCCCCTCATTGTGACCCAGGGGAGAGGTAGCGATACCGAAGAGTGACGTGGAGCGGTCTGTCAGAAAAACAACTGGAGGGAGGAGTTTGATAGCCGTTCGATTGTCGCGCGACATTCTGTGGCTGTGGGAGGGTACGAGACAGGGATCCCCCATGGTTCAACCGATCCTCGGAGTATACATTATACAACAGACACATTCAAGGAGGTAATATGTATTATTGATTGAATTTTTCATTTCATTATATGTACTTGTTGATTCTTTTGGGGGAAAAGAGGGAAAAGGAAAAAGACGGACACGTACCCACTGCACTAAGATGAGCACGGTCCGAGCCGCTTGATGGATCGAAGGAAGAATTCCAGTCGTTTGGGCAGCGAAAGATTTGTGGGCAATCGTGATGGCGTAACGTTCTTGTCACACCAACCAGGGTCAGCACGTGCGATCCAAGCGGCTAAGAAGAAGAAGATGATGACGATGAGGATTCGTATGCATGATTGAGAAGGAGAGACAGTATGAATGAGAAGTTGAGGAAGAGAAAAGGCTGACAGCTCTGAGGTCCATGCGGTGGCCAGTTACTAGTACAGTACACAGTACATAGTACACAGTAGGGCTCCATATCACCTGATAATGGAAATCCTTGCAGGTAATGCACCGAAACGTGGTACGGCGTGATATGTTCTTGGCCATGGGTGATCCCGGGGGTGATGAAGTGACCAGGGGGTGGTGTATGTACAGTATGTACATACAGTAGTGAGTGGTTGTCATTTGGTCTGCAGGAAAAGAAGATGATTGTCCGAGAGTTGCAGAGTGGTAGAGTACTACTCTAGTAAGTCTTGATGTATTTCATGGGTATTCCTGGGTATCCCCGAGCATCTCTGAACATCTCGGAGGGTATCTCTTAATTTCCATGGGCCATGGTGGTGATCTTCTCTCATGGATATCACTTGCAGCTGAGGTGAGCAACCTTTCATCATCAAGCAGAGCTTTCACACCTTTTCTGCATATTCAACGGAAACCCAAATGCAAGCGAGGCAGCAGAGTACAGTGCCAATGCGTGGATCAATTAGGCCAAGATATCTCTGTGGATCTTGAAGGATTCGAGCACAAGAATCACTCAAGACGCAGTCCTAATTGGAACATCCTGGGCTTGGATCTTAGATCATCTTCCACTGCCTCAGCACAAGGAATTCAAAAGAGTCTATCTAACTAATGTTAGATGAGCTTCAAGCTAGGATACACGGCCCGTGCTGCCTGTATGACAAGATCTATACTGTGCCCTACTCTGCCTCTGCTTCGACTCTGACTGTTTCTTGCTGGATGGCTGAATGAATGTGTTCTTCCAAACACCGGCAGACATCGGGTGATCAGATTCCCGGGTCAATTGTGATGTTTCATGGAATTTTCTAGAGAAGAGAAGCTCAGGTGAGATGTTGCCTAGGAATGGACCCCCTCGTCAATCAAACCAGAGTTATTGATTGCGTGCTGCTTTAGTCTCCTGTCAGAAAGGAGAAAGGCTGAGGCTGAGGCTGAGGCGAAGTTCAGCAGATGCAATTTACAAGTAATCAATGACCCGCAGGGCACTCAGGGCCAGCAATAACAGGGAGTAGCCAAGTCAATAATAATAATTGATGATGATGATGATAATAATAATAATAGTATCATATGAATCAAAACCGTATGTGCATGATAAGGCATTCTATCTAACGACCAGATCTCAATGATTTCATTTGCATAGATCAAATATGCCCCCACATCTCACCCCTCTTGTTGCTTTCTCCTTTTTTTTTTGTTGACGCCCAATCTGTCAGATTTGCCCGAGTGAACGGTTACAAACCCTAAACTTGCAGATTCAGCAAGGTGATTCACTCTGCATTCAAGGGGAAACGCAGGTCCAATAAAACTTGTTGTGATGATCCAGCAGGAGGTCATTCTCCTCATCTGCCAGGCACATCGCTTGAGTTCACCTGACTCCCCTCGTTACTACACCACGAATGACTGTTTGTCTTTGCCTCGTTGGAGGCCCGATTCTTTCCACTTCCATTCACGCGGATTTGGCATCGGGGAGATGAATGCTAGCTTCACCCTTGGCAAGCAAATCAAAACTCTCCTCGCTAGTCGCCGTCATTGGACTAGACACGGATACGTCGGGTGTCGGCTTGTCTTCTTCGCTTGCACCGTACTCGGAGTGGCTCTTCCACCGGCGTTCACCAACCCACTCGACGCCATCACCCGCGCCGCTGATGCTCGCATTGCGACGGTCACTTTCGCGCTCCATCAGAGGCAGCCGATCATCTCCGCTAGGCGGTTCCGTCCGGCCGATGAGAGGTAAAGTGCGCTGGTGCCATTCGCCAAGGAACATGCCCTCGGGGTCAACTTCTTGCCGCACAGCCAGCCATTCGTCCATATCTTCCCCGTAGGATCTATGAAGCTCAGTAGAGTCCAACACGCTGAAGTTTTTAGCCCAGTGAGGTCGGGCGCCCATATCTCGCATGAGCCACTCAAAGGCCTCATAATACCGTCTTCGACAGGGCGGATCTCGGAGGTATGGCCGATAGAGCGTTGCGTTCAGGTAGAGCGTGGGTCCCTTTTGACAAGTTGGGTCTAGGAAAGGACGTGGATTCGAGTTATGCGTTGAGTCTGATACTCGCACTTCCACGGGACAATGTACCCAGAGATCCTTGGAGGAGAATGGGATTCGCGCGGTCTTCATGTCACCGTGTAGCCAGGCCGACAAGCGAGTGATAGCTTCGGGACCATCCTCAAGAGGCAGAGCCCATTCATTAACAAATTGAGAGTACAGACAGTTCATCAGAAGACCTGCGCGAGCAGGCTCGACTGCCTCAGTGACAGTTGATCCTGCTTTGAAGCCGTACTGCATTCCGAAGACAAACCATTCCACCCACGGCAGGATACGCGGGAAGTAAGAGGAGAAAGCGAGCAAATTATGGTAGATATGATATCCAAACCACTCGCCGTAGAAGTTGCTTGGGGGTTTGCGCAGTGGTTGATCGGTCTCATCGGCACGCCAAACGATTGCGCTCTTCTCATATGGCAACCACCAGACGCGCACAAATTCATGAGCAGTCCAGAGATCGTTGCCCCATTCCTTGAATACCTGGGATAATGAATATCGCTCCTGTCGCCACGCAATATTGAATGACGGTCTCGCCTTGAAGGTGACCTCCACCACGATACCCAGGGCTCCAAGGGATACCAGTGCAGCACGGAAGAGTGATGGATTACTAGTCGCACTGCATCGTACCAGTTGACCATTTGATAGGACCAGACTAAGTGATTCAATACATTCCGACAGCAGACCGTGGCGTAGGGAGCTGCCATGGGTTCCAGTCGCAATGACACCAGCTACTGACTGACTGTCGATGCTTCCCAGATTCGCTAGAGTCAACCCATATTCCTTATCCAGACGAGCGCCTAGCTCACTCAATCGAATGCCCGCCTGGACGGTAACTGTTCGAGTTTCCGGGTCGACGTGTAGAATGCGGTTGAAATTATCAAGATTGACGAGCCAGGATGAGGTACAGGTTAAATCGGAGGGAGAATGACCACTACCGACGGTCACGAGACGACGGCGACATCGGCGAGCGAGAGTGACGAGTAATTCGATTTCGGGAATAGATTGAGGTTGAATGTAGAGTTCCGGACGTGAAAAGAAAGTCTTGGCCCAGGTGTGATGCAAATGATCGGTGGTCGCGCGGAAGGCGATCGCGGGGTCAAACTTTTCCAGCTCGCGAGCAATGGATGGATGCATTGTTGACGCGATTATACGTTCTCGTGGCATCCTAGAAGATCATCACATCGTCTGATGGGGAGATGTAATAGTGGGGTGGTGGGTTAAAGAAGAAAGATTGAGTACGCTAAAGAGAGAGGAAGATTAGAAAAGAAAAGTCGAAATTCGATGGCGACATCAAACTATCAAATTATCCTCAGAGAAGTTCCACTTGTTGAACTTCTTCTCTGTTCCACCTCCACCTTTTACTTCTAATTACATATTTCGTCCACTCTCTCGTTTTCTCTTCTTCCAATGGTAATAACTCCAAGATCGTGCAACAGTAATGCTGCTTAATAATTGACGTTGACTTCTGCAAAGGCCGAGGCTCGGAAATGCCAACTCCGAGATGATCCATGCTCTGATCAACTACTCTAGTCAGTATATATATACATACTGCATATTATGATGAGAATACTAATTATTGAATAATGGAATTGCAGAGTAGCTTCAGAGGTTGGAGAATTATACAATGGATAGAATAATGCCTATATCTCTCTCGCAAAAGCTAAAATAAATCCATAGAAGAAACTATCAAGATTCCCCTGCATGAACCAAAAATACCAAAGAACCAACCAATGAGGTGTCTGTGGGAAACGCCAACGGTTTATCAATGCTAAAAGTACTATTTGCAGTACAATTACGAGTAACTAGTATACGATGAAACAGTCTTGGAGATCTGAACTGTGGGAACAATCTAACCTCGAAAGACTACTGGACTAGTAAGCGCCCAGGCTCTGAGACGATTCCAGGGGAGGGAGTCTGATTGAACGAAATGATTGATAAATTCTGTACATAGATGATGACATCGTTCCTAATTGACATGAAAATACATCAAGTTCAAGTTCCAGAAGTACATCCCAAACGCTCCCACCATGCTCCTCTAGGGCACAGTACACCAAAGACAAGACTCCGTCCACGAATGCCCTCTTTACCGACCGAAATATGCACATAAATGGGAAAATGAACACAGAAAATGGTAAGGGAAAATAACACAAGGTTCAGAAATTTTGAAAAAAAAAAAATCCACAAAATAGACACTTTTACACCCCGTCTGTTGGAGATCGAAGGGCTTCGATCGCCACGTCCAGAGGGAAAACACAAGGAGCATGCAGAGACAGCTGATCCCACTTGCGGAAGGCACTTTGGCATCGATCTGGAACACCGCCCAAAGAAACGAAACTCTTGGGAATGAAGGGTCGGTCTTGAAGAGATGCAGCTAAGATGCCATACTCGTGCGCGAAAACCACTGCAGATGCGAAGTCGGCTGACTTGGTAGAGGCATGTTCGCCCACGATTCTAAGGGAAAGGTCAGTATTGTTGTAAATCAGTATCTCCCAATCACGGAGCGATGACTTACACATAGATCTCAAAGAAGGTATCAAGAACGTATACGTCTCGTTCTGTGAGATTCTTATAACAGAAGGGCTCGATTTCTCGTACGGTATCATTTGGTCGGACCACAGGAGAGCTAGAGCCCGGACGGCGCATCCAGAAACGAGGTGGCTGGCCCATTTCATGATCAACCTTGAGAAGCCGTGTCCGGAAATGACCATATTTAGGCTTGAGTTGCCAATACTCTGAAGTCATGAGTGGATTCGGCTCGTTGGAGCCCGCAAAGTCATCAAAGAAGCTCTCCGGCTCCGCGCCTTCGTCAACCTCTTCAAACTCGCCGGTCAACCCAAGGTCCATGCTGATCAGACGTGCGGCACCGGTTTCTTCGGGGCTACTACCCTTACCCTTCCACAAATACAACTTGCCAAAGGGAGCCGAGATGACGAAGGGAAAGCCGGAGCAGAGATTTCGCAGAGAATAGTCAACCTCGTCAAAGGCCATTTGACCAAGGTGCTTTCGACCGCAGAGCATATACAAGGCTGACGAGTTGGACCGAGAGCTGGACCCTCGGCGTGTAATAATAATACCTCCAAGGGCTTGGATAAATCGCATGGGTTCTCTACCCTGGCGGATGACTTCTAATTTGCAGCCATTCTCCCGGGCAATCTTTCGAGCCAAAAGCTGTGCGTCATCCTGTGCACCTTCTGGAATATCATCTCCGCACCAAAGGTACACCTCTGAGCTGCTGGTATTCTGCGCTTCAAACAGATGGACGCAGAGATACATACTTCCCTCGTAAAGCACATACTCCTGGTTGACGGGCAATTCTTGGCGTTTTCCATCTCCAGTGAGCTCCCAAATTTGACGCTTTGTAGTTCTCACCACGGTGGTGTCACTTTTTGTCATTAACATGAGCTGTGGATCGATATCCATTCGGTCTCGGGGATTGGGAAATGTCTTGAAAAATTGAGCGATGACCTCACGGGCATCCGCCGCTTGCGCCACTAGTGATGGCGCAGACATCTTCCGTGAGAGCCGATGTGGATCAGAAGGCTTGTCGAGAGATATATCAGACCCCTTGCGAGGTACCGGAGGGGAATATTGGCCGCTAGAACGAGGGGAAGACTCTGCAACTGTCACTCCGGGTATACCTTTATACATTGCTGTAGTCGGCTTTTCTTTTTGATTCTCACCATAGCTCGTCCTCAGGGGTGATGGGGAAGTCGAGGCATATCGAGCTTGTTGGGTCCATTGTGGCCTTGGTGCAGGTGTAGATGGCGATGGGGAAGGCGAGGGCGAAACGTTGTGTTTTGGTGGGACAGGAGGCCGACTGAGAGGACTTGTAGCACCAGGAGAGTCCATGTCCGGGGTCAAAACGGCATTCTCTTTCTCTTTGGGCGCAAAAACATCGACGGGGGAGGGAGGAGTATTTTTCAGCCTGTGTTGCAGTCCGTTGTTGAGAGCATTCTGGAAGCTAGAATTTACGGCTGGTAGGGGCTTGTCGAGGGGGCTCTCTGTTCTGGCGTTTTCAGTATTGAGGACGAAGGTGTTGTCTGACACGCTCTTCGACGTCGTTTCTGAGACCACAGGCTCAGGAACGGTCTCCGGGCTTGTGACTTCGGGAGACGAAATTGCACCAACCTCCTTATTGTCCTGGGCATCTGTTTCAGACGGAGCAGCGGTTCGCTTGGGTAGCCGTCTTTTGGGCCCTCTTGCGCGACTCTTTGTCATGTGGGTGAGAGTAGTGGATGGTGAATCAGAGCTCTCATCGGGACTCGAAGAAGATACTGGGAGCTCTTTCTTCTGTCCCTCGGCTGCAACTGGAGGTCCTCGGGATAGTAGGCCTGCTAATGCCGGATTAATGCGGCCTGCCAGTTTCCCTTTAGCAATTGGGCTGGAGTTCACATTGGACGCTGCTGCAGCCACCTGGCTTCTCTGTGATGGCAGGTCACGAATCGAGCTGGCTGTCTCCCCAGAAGAGGGCTCATCCTTCGCCTCCACGTCGGGCTCAGAATCCTCCAACGAAGTAGAGATTTGATCTACTGGGGTTGAAATAGCATGTGGCTCTATATCAATTGATATGGACTCACGTTTGACTGGCGAAGGAATCTGTGCTGGGCTGGCTTCGGTCATGGCAGCGGACGGGGACACAGGTGGCAGAGAAACTGGAGATGTTGGAGAAGAAGAATTGGGCCTCTGAGGTGTAGGAGAGCTTTTGTCGGGACTGGACTGTCTGATGCTGTTCGTCCTGTTCATGAAATTGCGTTTCGCAATGGCCTCTGGCACAGGAGCAGCACTTCTCTCGGGCTCGTCATCTTTTCCCACGGTATTCCGTCTGATTGAACCACCTCCAGCTTTCATTGCTTCTTTCTGTTTCACAAGGCTATCCTTAAACTCATCAACTCGCTCAGTTTTCTTCGGACCGCCGGTCACATTCAAGGCAGCTTTGCCTCGCAAAATGTTACCTTTCAGCTCGTCTGGGGCGACATAATTGCGAGTCTCGGTCTTTTTAAGCCTGCCGAATACATTTTTGAACTCCGGCTCCTGCTGCGGTCCGGTATCTTTGGCCACTTCTCGCTTTCGCAAATTCGCTCGGAAGTCCACGACTGGCGATTGTGGTGGTTTGGCGATTCTAGGTGACATCGGATCTCGCGAAGGAAGTGAGAAATTGGGTTTGGGATTCAGAGCCGAAGGAGCTGCCTTCCTAGCTGGCTCAGGTTTGGGTGGAGATTCTAAGGCCAATGAAGCTTCGGCTTCCGGTTCAGGTTCAGGTGCTGCTTTCGTGGCTGCTTCAGATGCAGGTCCAGTAGCAATACCGGTGTCGGGTGTGGGCGCAGGTTGTGGTTCAGCTTCAGCTTCGGTCTCAGCCTTAACCTCAACCTCGGGTTCGGGCTCGGGCTCGGGCTCGCGTTGAGATTCGAGCTCTGTTTTTACTTCAGAATCCGGGACAATGATGGACTCTGTCTGTGATTCATTCTTCTCAGACTTGGGCTCGGGATCAGGGGGCGATTCTTCAGTCGCCGGTTCAGGTTTTGCTGGAGTCGAGTCCTTCTCTATATCACCAGCAGGAGACTCTGGAATTGTATCGTGGGGTTTCGTGCCAGTGGGACTCCCCAAGTTGCCTGAGATGCTGGGCTTTTTGAAATGTCCGCCAGGAGGAGGCGTCCGCATCAGGCCAATAGGAGTCACCTCCTTAAAACGACCCAGGTCGACACTGCCCCTTGATTGTCGTTCTCGTTGCCAAGAAGGCTGGGAAGGTTGTCGCTGGTGTCTCGGAGACTCGGGAGGCCGGTTCAGGGCACTCTCTAACCAGGAGGCCTTCTGTGGACTCCATCGCTTTGGATCCATTGTCCTTGAGGTGAATGGGCTTGAGGCAGTGTCGGCGTTCTGGCTGTCGTTTGTCATAGAACTAGCGGACCGAGCATGACCATACAAAGGTCGAGTTGGACTACCATCCAAGCGCTGATTCTCGTTGGTCACAGAACTACTTGATCGAGCATGACGGTACAGAGGTCGACTTGGGCTGCCGTCAAGGCGTTGACTTTCGTTAGAGACAGTGTTTGAGGGGGTTGTAGGTCTTTCGGTAGGCTCGGCCGGCCTCACCACCGTCGCTTCACTGTGGCTCGATCCAGGGCGTGGATTAGGCACCGGTGATGATTCACGACTCATTCGGGAGTTGGTTGTTGGAGTCATGTCACTGACACTAGCAGTAAAACTTGGGGCTGCAACACTATTGCGATTCGAAATGATAGAATTACTTCGACTCAACCCTTGAGGAAGCTGTGCGCTCCATCTTTTCGAGACACTATCCGATCTTCTCATCATTGCACTTTGAACAAAGCCACCAAGACCTTTCGTTGGCGAATTCGATCGAGAACGTGCTGGAGACATTCGCCGTTGGGTGGGTGATGCAGGCAGCGGTTCTTCGGTTGATGCCTCCGTCTGGGGCGGGTCAAGTTTAGGTGCCTCTGAAAGTGTGACTGGGGATCCGAGTCCAGTCGCCAGGGATACTGATGAGACACTCGAGAATCGGTTATGGAAGCTGCCCTCTCCAATCGTGGAAGCCGTCCTTGGTGGGGAGGGAGATGCGTCTGCGGGTCTCTCAACATGTTCGGGTTCCACCGTAGAATCACGACTCACCCCAGGCAGTGGGCGAGCCTCGTCTGAGTCGAGTACGCTTTCAGAATCTTGTTCGGCTTTATGACGAGTTGGTGAGCCAAGGCCTCGGTCTGGGATCTGTCGAAGCCACGAGGAGTCTTTCGAGGGCGAAGATTGAGCAAACTGGCTACGGGATAGTCTATCTTGCTCGGATGCTGTGGAGGCATTTCTCAAATGACTAGATCGAGTCGGAGATGTCGAACCGGGTGATCTGTTTCCCAAATCACGCGACGAAGGGCGTTGCTGCCATGACAGAGTGCCAGTTCGGCTGCGCGACAAGGTGGGCATGGCCCGTGTTGGGGATTCGACCTCTACATCCTGAACTGACCCGCGTCGTGAGCTGGTCTCAGGAGGTTCTCGCTCCTGAGTCACTTTGGCCGTGTCCGCTGTGGCGGTGTCTGGGTCTTGGGTTTGCACTGTTGGCTCCAGATGTTCGGGAGGTTCGATCGAGGGCTGGCCAATGGAGGAGGCGCTGAGTCTCGCAGGATTTAATGTTGGTGAGCCGGCAATAGATCGTGCTCGCTCTAGCATCAACAAAGACATTCATTAGCACGGGTGTGGGGTTCATCAGCCGCACTCATGGCAGCGCGGGGCGGCCAACTGCGGTCATAGAAGAGGGATGTGCGCCGTCGATGACGAGAGCAGAACAGAGAGGGGGGGGAGAGAGAGAGAGGAGATTGAGAGGGGCATATCGTACCAGCTCGTCGGGCTTGTCGTTCCTTGCGACCTTGGAGGATCTCCTCCTCCAACTTCTTGGTGCGTTCCTCATCTTCCTTATCGCGCCGGTCACCGAGTTCGCGGATGCGCGAAAGAAAATCATTCACATCCTCCGACCCGTCGGGATTGGTCGTCGTCATGATTCCACGTCGGCCAACTTCCCAGGTCGAAAATAGGGGGGCAGTAGGCCTTTGGAGAGGAGGGGTTGTGATGGAGAAGAATGGAAGAGTGGAAGAAGGGCTGTGTTCTCCGCCCTGCTTAAATTAAATGGGGGAAGGTCACGATCCATTTGCAGCCCATGCCGATGATCATCCCTCCCTCTCTACGCAGCCCTCGGCACTTTTTCTTTCAATTTTTTAACTATTCTAATTTCCATCTGTCCATCTGTATATACCGATACTTGATTCCTGGATCACTTCACTTTCACTCATTTGAAAACAGCACCACCTTGGATTACAATCCCATCGTCACGGCCATTCCAATTGTTTGTTTACGCAGCGGATCGCTTCCCACTTGGGCCCCGCAAAGCGAGCTGATGGACCCATGGTCCCATCAGGTACGAATTCCGGTTCTGAGTTTTCTTCTTCATCTGGCTCCCCTTTTTAACTTGGAGTTGCTTCGCGCCAGGGGTGAAATGATTTGTGTCCAAGAACTAGTAGGATATGTTTGGACCTATCACTTTTGTACCTTGCAGCGTCCCTTCGGAAGGGTTTGATGCGACTTGGAGAACTCTGTACACTATTAAGTGCACGGAGTACCACAAATCGAGATCAGATTTCTATATATTAGATAGTAGTACTTAGTAACAGCCTAATAATTTGCTACGTAGGTGGTATTTACCTAAATGCCTAGCAAGGTAGCTAGTAATTGATTGACTGATCATTAGGGACGTCAACGACTGTCTATTGGCTGGAGGTGCCTCGCAATACTATTGTATACATATATCACTAGATGCTGTGACTGGCATAGGGTCCACTTGAAGTCGAATCACCACCAACTACTAATAAGCTTGAAATCTGAAGAGGGGCAATATAGTTAGTAACATACTACCACCCAGATGTGTTGCAGACAGCATGATGAATACAGTGCTGTCATGCATAGTCCACTATAGCTACTAAGCTCAGTAATGTAGTTGAGTCTAACTCTGTAATTGAAATCACAATTAAAAATCAACCTTGAGAGCTTCAGACTTAATTCAACACTATTAGTTACTGGACATGCTACACCGCACATACGTAGATCCCACTCGAAGCCCAACCGGAGCCTGATCTAACTTGGACTCCCGGTTATTCCCGCTGATCTACTAACCAGTAACTATTACTAGGGGCTTTTTTAGAGTATTACCCAGCTGAGAGAAGAACAAAATCAAAAGTAGTCCACGAGATGCACTCAAGCTAATATAGGAACAATCGGTCCTTTGCATCTTGTACAACCCACTTCAACCCTTCGTTGAGGTTATTACCCGTCATGGCACTACATGGAAGGATCGTCCATTTATGGGTTTTGATCAAATCCAGACCAAGTCGCTATAATATGTCAGTCTCCAATTCAATCATGAACTGTTTTCGGCTTGATGGTGGATCCTGTTGTCGTTACTTACTTCGCGCACTTCCTCCTCGGTCATGCATTGTTCCACGTCGGTTTTGTTCAAGAAAACCAGTAGACTAGCTCCCATGAGTCGCTTTGAAAAAAAAAAAAAAAATTAGCTTGATGAATGACGATATGAACGGTTGTGGGGAAAGGAACGGCGTACCTCTTCAAGGAGCAGACCAGCTAGCTCCTCCCGACAATCCTCCACACGCAGTCGATCGGTGGCATCGACAACCCAAACTAAAGTGTCGGTCTTTTCAAAGTAATTTTTCCAGTAGGAGCGCAGTGTCCTTTGTCCGCCCACGTCCCCTACGCGCAATTAGTGGAGGTGAAAGTGGTAGTCGGATAAGGTGATTATGCTCACAGATGTTAAGTTTGTATCTAAGACATAGTCAATTCGATGATCTCCTTTATTCAACCAACTTTGCAATATTAGACGAGAGACTTACCCCATAAAGTCAATAGTCTTGATAATAAATCCCAGAGTTGGGCTCACGGAAGTGACATCTTCATTCATAATTCGTTTCACAATTGTTGTCTTTCCAGCATTGTCTAACCCCCTAGAGGCCGTTGGATCAGCGCAATTCTAAATGCCAAGAGAACCAGTGCTCACAGCATCAGTATTCGCATCTCTTTATCTTTTAACCGGGCTTTCCTTAGAATGGATAACATCGTGGCGGTGTTTTCCCAGCTCGAATTGTGTAGGAGGGAAATCCGGTGAGGTGGGAAAAAAGTTTCTTGGCAAATCAGATCGACGACCGTCATATATACATAGTACCACTGCTACTCTACGAGTTCCTACTTCTACTATCTACCATGATCCCAATCAACTATCATTATTCTTTAGTATACTAGAATGCTCTAAAATATATTACAACTGGCTTGTCTTCAATCCTGCAAGCCATTAGCTCTGTCGAGAAACAAATGATACATGCTATTCACCATCAACAATGGTTCCACTCTCCATTCACTGCTGTCTATACAACCCCAGATCACGTTCTCCGAAATTTTGTCGCGGAGCTTCTCTCAGTTACCAAAGTTCAACTTTGGTATCACGAACATTCTTTCCTCCTCTCATTTAGGAACTCTCTTCTTCTCCCCCCTCCTCCTCCACCAATACTCACTATCTTCTACATTCGTCTTTCCCAAATCTGGGACTTCACTTCTTTCTTCATTCCTCCCAACTCCTTCTTATCCATCTCAATATCCTCGAGTCTTGAGGTGTCTTTGAAGCTGATAGTGAGGTGCTCAAGTCTAAGACCTCCCTCGACACTACGTTTCGTGACTGTTCACGATTGCCTTGAATTCACAAGTCCAAAAATTACGAAGCTCAGACAAGCCAGGCAGATTTAGAGAACAAGGTAACTTTCTGGATTCTAACATCGAGAAGTGCACTTCACATAATTCCGAAAGAAAGCATACTAACAAGCTTCAGACATTTCCCTCATCTTTCTGAGGATGGAGGAACCCCGAATTCTTACTCCCCCCGAGGGGGAGATATTTATGGTCCCAGATAATGATAATGGACTATCCTTTTCGAACCCACCTCATTCTGGCTCTTCATCGAGTACAGCCGGATTTCTTGGCAATGTTCAACCCGTCGGAGAAGACATGATCCCCATCGACAGTGGATCAAGCGCAGGAACTGATGCCATTCCAAGAGGTGGCATTGTCGCCCCATACTCTCAAGCAAGGACCGAAAGAGCCAAGACGGAGCTTCAGAAAGCTGTCGCTGAGGTAGACGAGCTGAATCCCGCCAGGGACGGCCCCTTGACTTTGACACAAATCGGTAGATGGGCTGATCGAAATATCATCCAAGGTGCTCGTGGGCGTAATCGAGCTGGTCCAGACCCTCACGATAGCTGGATTGACCCGGAGTATCTTCGAAAAGCTAGAGATGGCCCGGGAACCGATATCAACGATAGGGTTTATCGAAAATTGGCGCATCCCCGTCTCGCCGCGAAGACTGAAGAGCCTCAGACCAGAACGTTTTGTTCTTTAGAATTCGCCCAAGATGACGGCACTTCCGAAATGACCTTGAATGACAACTGGAAACGCAAAAGAATCGGTACCCCAGAATACCACGGCCAGTGGACCGCATACCAAGCTTCCCCTCCTTTATATCCCCGAGTCAAAGAGGGGATTCTTCACTTAGCATCCGCATCTCTTGGATGCATCTATGACCACCAGTCACTTCCTTCCAAAGTCGAGAACCCGGCGTCTTGCGAACAACACGAATTCCGACCTCAGTGGGAATACTATCCAAAGGACCATTGGAACCCCGAGGGAGCCCGTGAGCGTTTCTTCTCATGGCTCAAGAAGATTCCAACTCCCGGCCTGGCAGTGGATATCTATCACGCCGCTTTTTTTGACGGAACTTCGTGTCCAGATGGTGGCTCGTCAATGATGATCATGAGAGAAAAACATGGTGCCACACCTCGACACGAGAACGATGAACAAACTCATCTTCACTGGCATGAGACAGCTGCGGGCTATGTCTGGAATATAAGATCTCAGATGAAAGCCAAGATGAAGGAGGCCATACGGGAATCACAAAGAGAGCTGGCATTGCGAGGTACCCTGCAGCCATCCACAAAACGACAACACTCATATCTAATTCTTCGTCCTGGAGAATTTACGGATGTCGAAGAACTTGTCCCGCTATTCAATTGGTATGCGGAGCATACGACTTTTCTTCCAGACGAAACTCCAATCACCAAGGTCAAAGTGAATAGGATTATCCAAACTTGTCGGGACCAGAACATGCCTTTTATAGTTGCAGTCCCAGACAGAACGGTGGAAATTCTTGAAAAGAGGCCTGATGATCCTGAAATTTCGGGAATGGCCTACGTCAAGAAATTCAACGATGAGCGATCGACCGGCGAGATTCGAGTCCTTGTGCATCCAAAGAGCAAAAGACTTCAGATAGGAACCGCTCTGGTTGACATGATTCTGCGCAGCTGTGACAGCAAGCAAAGCCAGGAGGGATACCGCCCATATGATTTCAAAGGAAGGGACAGGTTGGAGTATGGTAACGGATGTCCATGCAATCTCCATCAATTGGTTTGCGCTATTGCATATGAGCCCAAAAAGGCGAAGGATTACATCTGGGTCAAGCAGTGGCTGATGAAAAGATTTCGTTTTGAAGCCTTGGGAAATATTCAGAATGGCAGAGTCAAATTCGGCCACCGGTATGTATTTGTCGTCCACCATCCTGATTGATGTCTAAGCTATATGGTGACCATGTTTTACAGACTCAATACGTGGCTGATCTCACGAAAAGTCTGGCCTAACAGTCCTGAAATCAGCACAGGGGAATTTGAGATCTAAAAGTGTCCGCGTTTCTAGCATGGAATTTCAGCATGGGTTGGATCTCCCGAAAGCGCTGGGATATCTATGGAAAAAGTGAGCTGACGACAGTCTCACATGGAAAGACGCCAAAGACATGAGTGAGGAAGGGGAAAAAAAAAGAGGAGATTTGCAAGGTAGAGAGTTGAAAAGGTGGATGGATGGGGTAATAAGACTGCAGAGCAAGGATGATATGGATACCCCACTCAGTTGATATAGTGAGCGCCCTGGGTTTTTGATGCAGGTGAACATCAAAGGATGGTTGAGACTGGATCTTTATCTTTTTCACTCATTTTCCACTTTGAATTCCTTAGGACCAAAAGTTATCTCCCAAGTTCTAAAAGCTTTTGAGCCCAATTCTGCCAGAAACCTGACAATGTCAACCTAGGCATCTAGTGAGATACCTAGTATCGTATGTGGCACGCCCTGACCGAAGTAACTCATCACAGATCATGATCAATTCATCATTTCCAATATTGACATTGTCAATTATTCCTATGAAGAAAAAATAGTTTCAGTATGGGAGAGCTCTGATATCTCCGCAGCCGGATAACGCTTATGTCAGCCATTATCTCTTACCGCCTCGACCGCCTTTGGGAACTTTTTTTTTTCTGCATGTTGATCAACATTTCTTGTGACGGTTTATGAAGGTTGCTTGGGGAATTGGGCATTATTAAATATCTCGAAGAAAAGAACGCAGAGGCCGACTTATATCAATTCGAACCTAGTCGCCCAATTTTGCATTCGGCATGGCTCCCAAATCGACAAAGCGGAGCGCCGCTCAAGACGACGATTTCGTCTTGACGCTGTCCGACGACGAAGAAACTCCCCGCTTCGAAGATGACGAGGAGATTGAGGCCTCTGGAAAGGACTCTTCCATCGACAATAAGAAGCGCAAGCGCGAAGCCGAGCCTTCCAAGGACAAGAACAAGAAACAAAGACAACAAGCCAAGAATGTCAAGGGCAAGAAGGGCAAGGCCGTTGAGCCCGAGCCCGAAAAGTCTGAGGAGGAAGAGGAGGAAGAAGAGGATGGAATGGCTGCTGGCGATGATGATGGCGCATTGGACCCTGATTTCGAATTCGATGTTGGTGGTGTTGCCAATCGCGGTGTGACTGAAGGATTCGATGGATGGGGCTTGGATGAGAAGGAACAGACCGGTGGTGACAAGAAAGCGGTGGATATTGACGACATTATCTCTCGACGAAATGCTAAGAAGGAAGCTGCCGCCGCTAAGAAGCAGAAGAAGGCTGCTCAAAAAGGAGAAAGCGACGAAGAGTCCGACGATGAAGATGTTGAGGGTGGTATGGATGTGGACTTTGGCGATGATGAATTGATGGCCGAGGATGGCTTTGGTATGGGTGTTGATGGCGAAGAAGAAGAGAGCGAAGCCGAAGGCCCTGAGCCCGGCTCTGGTCCTGAAGATAGCAGCGATAATGAGGACGGTGACGAGTCCGACGACGATGCTGCTTCCGACAACGACTCCGTCGCTACTCCCGTTGACCACCCTGACGACAGAGGCTCTGTTCATGGAGACTCCGATGACGAGAGCGAGGTAGACGAGGAAGAGCAGGAGAAGCGCAAGGCGTTCTTTGCTCCAGAAGAGAAACCCGATGAAAAGACCGCTGCTGCAGCCGCCAAGAGCACATTCCAAGACTTTAACCTCTCTCGTCCTATTCTTCGTGGATTAGCTTCTGTTGGTTTCACAGATCCCACGCCTATTCAACGAAAGACCATTCCAGTGGCACTTCTGGGCAAGGATATTGTGGGTAGTGCCGTGACAGGTTCAGGAAAAACTGGTGCTTTCATCGTTCCAATTCTTGAACGTCTACTCTTCCGTCCTCGAAAGACCCCTACAAGCCGTGTCGCGATCTTGATGCCTACTCGTGAATTGGCGGTCCAATGTTACAACGTCGCCGTCAAGCTTGCTACCTTCACTGACATCACATTCTGTCAGCTTGTTGGTGGTTTCAGTCTGCGCGAGCAGGAGAACATCTTGAAGAAGCGTCCTGATGTGATCATTGCTACTCCTGGTCGTTTCATCGATCACATGCGTAACTCCCCTAGCTTTACTGTTGATACCCTGGAGATTCTGGTTCTTGATGAAGCCGATCGCATGCTGGAAGATGGATTCGCCGACGAGTTGAACGAGATTCTCACCACCATCCCCAAGTCTCGACAGACTATGCTGTTCTCCGCCACCATGACCGATACCGTTGACAAGCTGATTCGCGTGGGTCTGAATCGTCCCATGCGACTACAAGTCGACGCAAAGAAACAGACCGCAGTGACTCTGACTCAGGAATTCGTCCGTCTACGCCCTGGTCGGGAGGACAAGCGACTTGGATATCTTTTGCACCTGTGCAAGGAGCTTTATACAAAGCGAGTAATCATTTTCTTCCGACAAAAGAAAGAAGCTCACCGAGTGCGCATTGTCTTCGGGCTCTTGGGTTTGAAGGCGGCTGAACTACACGGTAGTATGAGCCAAGAACAGGTATGTTTTACGAAATGTTTTCTCATCCCCCATTTGAGACAGTTATACTGATTGAGTATGCAGCGTATCAAAAGTGTAGAGAACTTCCGTGATGGCAAGGTCGCTTTCCTTCTTGCCACCGATCTGGCCTCTCGTGGTCTGGATATCAAGGGTGTGGAGACTGTGATCAACTACGAAGCCCCACAAAGCCATGAGATCTACTTGCATCGTGTCGGTCGTACCGCCCGTGCTGGTCGATCAGGATGTGCATGCACGATCGCCGCCGAGCCGGACCGCAAGGTTGTTAAGGCTGCCGTGAAGGCTGGTAAGGCTCAAGGAGCCAAGATCGTTAGCCGTGTTGTCGAAATTTCCATTGCGGATGACTGGGCTCAAAAGGCGGCCGATCTCGCCGATGAGGTGGATGAGGTCCTTGAGGAGGAGAAGCTCGAGAAGCAGATGGCCCAAGCCGATATGCAAGTTACCAAGAGTGAAAACCTCATGAAGCATGGATCGGAGATCATGTCCCGGCCCAAGCGTACATGGTTCGAGTCGGAGCAACAAAAACGTGAAGCCAAGAAGCTGGGCCGTGCGGAGCTGAATGGACCTCCCGACGTCCAGGGTAAAAAGGACAAGATCAAACTTAGCAACAAGGACAAGAAGCGATTAGACGATGCAAAGATGCGTCACGAAGGCAATATTGGGTGGAAGAAGGGCAAGACGGATCGTGATGCACCCAAGACCAATGGTAAAGGAAAGGATAATGGCAAAGGGAAGGGCAAGGGTAAAGGCAAGGGTAAAAAATAGAGCTTGAAAGAGCTCTTCTGCATTCAATTGTTAATCTGTGTACTATTTTCATTATTCTCTCTTGTCATGGCTGTATAGATCGAGCATATAGGTTAGTTACTACATACATACTATCAGAGTATATACCCAGAACTCAACAACTACAGTGGACATCTGATTATCAATCTCGATCGAATCTCGATCAATCACACCATAGAATCCCTGCTCCTCTTCTAGATAATTCCGCTAGAAGCAAGTGGATCGGCGACTGGGTCCAACGAGAATCCTTGCTCACCAAAAGAGAAGAACATCGCCGCATTCAACCTTTCGCCATCTCGTCATGATTGGTTCCTCACAGCCATTTCTCCCGGACTATCCTGATCCGACGTCAATCATTCCTCCGTACTCTTCCTCACCCTATCTCCAAATCAGTAAGAAGTGATCCACCAAGAAATCTTAATCACAAAAAAAAAAAAAAAAAAGAGAGAACAACAGAAGCAAAAAAAAAAAAGAAAACCCTCCTCCCCCAACAGCATTCCCCCCACCCCCACACCAAACACCCAATCCCCCCCCTTGTACCTAAAGCCCCACGTTTGCCCACCCCGAAATTTCGACCTTCTCTTCTCTCTTTCCCCCCAAACTTCCCAACCCCTCAATTCTTTTTCTCCCCAGTTTTCCAATGGGGGTCGTGTGTCTTCATCGCGCCCCGTGAATCGTCCAATGGTGGTCGAGGGTTCAAATATGGCCGATGTGCCTGGCAAGTCTGCTCTGCCACGCAAGAGTGCCTTCTCATGCGAAGCTTGTCGCAAGCGTAAGGTGAGCGGAGAATCAAATCGGCCAGATTCCGAGATGATTTCCTATAGGGCCAGGGGATATAAGGTCCCAAGCTAGGGGGAGTTTCCTGGTTATACTGACGACTTCTTACAGGTCAAGTGTAACGGAGCTAGTCCGTCATGTTCACGATGCGCCGCTCGAGGTGAAGTATGCGTGTATAGCCTGTGAGTTGATTCTCTACCTCTTGACGCTTTCTCTGGCGATCTGCACCTCCACCCTTCCCAGCATCCTCAATCAAAAACTTGGTGGCTGATTTACCCTTTTCTACCCCACTTTTCTCCCCAACAGAGCTCCGACCTTATCATATACCAAGCAACTCGAATCGCGAGTTGCTCAATTAGAAGAGGCCTTGGCCAAACAGCAAGCCGATGTCGATGCGCGCAAGGTGAGCTCCCCCGCTTCGGTGGCGGAGTCAAGTTCCAGCGCCGGCCGCAAGATCAAGACAGAGAATGAGGATACACAAGATCTCGCCAGAGATTTTGACGGTCTTAACGTTGAAAATGATGGTCGTATTTCTTTTCATGGTCCTACGAGTCTATTCCAGTTGCCCAGTGGAGTGGTAAACGAGACTGCGTCAACGTCACACTTCTCCCAGGAGATCGAAGCTCGGAAGGAAAGGTTGATTAACAGTGCTTGGCGAGAACGGGCCTTTGAACAGATGGCTGCAATGCCGGTAAGCATATGAAATTATCAAACAATCCCATTGAAGCTTTCGGCTGAATGCGAGGCTAAATGACGTGCAGGAGCCCTTCCAATATCTTCTTGATTCCCATTGGTGCTGGATTCAGCCACTTTTCAACTTTGTCTACCGTCCAGCTTTTACACGTATGCATGTCTATCAATGTTTTTGTGGAATATTGCTGAATCCTATTTGCAGGCGATATGAAAATTCACGGACCATATTACTCAGATATATTAATGAACGCTTTGCTCTCCCATTCCGTACGATGGTGCAAGGCTGAGCCACAAATTGGTCCACTGCTGGACTCCTACGAAGGCGGCGCACAGTTTTATCAACGTGCAGTGGCCGGAGTTCATGACTCGCTCAAAATTGGTTATGCGGGCATTCCAACAATTCAAACACTACTGCTTCTGAGTGCCCAGGAATGCGGGCGTGGCAACAGAACACAAGCTTGGCTCTATAGTGGCATGGCTTTCCGTTTACTCGATGATTTAGGCATCTCAATCGATAGTCGCAAATACCCCGGTGCCGTTCAGCTGAGCGATGAAGATATTGAGATTCGCAACCGGCTTTTCTGGAGTTGTTATTTCTGGGACAAGATCGTCTCGTTATACTTCGGACGGGCACCGACGATGCAACATTCTCGTGTCAGCCCCCCGCGCATGATCCGTGAGTTTTGATTGTCCATTCTAAATGGTTGATTGTTCAACGACATACTGATGGATATCTAGTGGATGACACTTCTGAAATTGAAATATGGACCCCGCATGGCGTGACTTTCCCCGATGGGGCTCACTATCCACCCACTCAAGCGCATTCCACCTCGTGTTTCATGAAGATGTGTGGTCTGGCGGAGATATTGAATCAAATATTAATTCATATCTATGATCCTATGCGACAAAACGCCGAGGCAGAGTTCTTCGACTGTGTACAAGAGCAGTCTAGAAATCTGAGCGAATGGTGGGATGACCTTCCTGAATTTCTTAAGCTGGTGGCAACTGAATTACCTTCTTATTGCCCTCCAAGCCATATCATGACTCTGAAGTATGTTTTTCTTGAGATTCCCTTTTTTGAACTCACGATTCTCACAATTTCTAGTTGTCTTTATCACACTGTTAATATTCTTCTTCACCGTCCAATTCTTTGCTCCCGGGGTCTATTGAAGACTCGTCAAGATTCATATGATACGAGTCACCTCGTTCAGTGCATGTCCTCCGCGACAACAATCCTGTCACTGTTCGATCTATATCGCAGAACATTCGGTGATAACCACGTTGTCCTGTCCCTCGCATATAGCATTTACACAGCAGCCTCGATCTTTCTGCTCGAGATCCAGGCGCTGAAATACGCCGCGCCAGGCACACTGGACAAGCTCAAATTCTGTATCTTTGCCCTAGAACGCGTCAAGGTCTCCAACCCCGTCATCTCAACAGCCCTCGACCTTGTCTATCAAGAGATTCAAAAACTCCAAATCAACATCGGAATCAATAACTCCACTTCAACCGATTCCAAACAACAACCCTCACAATCCCAACCACAACCACAACTTCAACCCCAGAAACAACCACCTCATCCGCCCAGAACTCACTCAAGCCAATCACCTTCAGTTGGCAGTAATCACTCTCGCCACGTTTCTCCTGGTCAACACCAGCGCCAGCAGAGTCACACAACAATGGGCACTCACACAACCACATCGGCATCAAGTACACCCGCCTCCATGATGCCAGGCTATAACTCTTTCCAGCAACAAGCTGTATCAAGCTTCGACCTCCCACAAATGGGCGATATGCCTCAAATGCCAGCGACACATCTTCTAGGTGGCATGCCAAATGCTTTAATGACGGTGGATGATCCCGGCTCGTACGAAATCACCCCCGAAGTCTTCGAGGCATTTTCCTACGCGCAGCCCATCACAGCTAATATGGCTTCGTACGAGCCGAATTGGCCGGGCCAGGTCTAAATTGGAACTGTCTCCATAAAAAGTAGAAATTGCTCTTTGCCTACTTGATGATTCCCAATAGCGATGAGAACATTCTAGTTTATTTTGTGATTTTTTGAGCCAAAATCTAGCGACGGGTTGAACCCATTTCGGAACTTGAGATTTATGTTCTTGATAACTAGTGCCTGAACGCAATGACTGCAGGGGCCTGCGTCCATGCTGGGCAGGATATATATACTGTTGAAAAGTTTGAAATATATTCGGAAACCTTCAATGAATGCGGTTTATGGACAGAGTCCAACACAGCAGTATGTTAGTTTTGCTATGTTCTGATGAGAAACTTTTGCTGAAAAGGTCGTATGTGCAGTGTATATGCAATCACCCGACGCAGATTAATACAAAAATATGAAAAGGGTATATATGAAATTATACACCGAGCAATCGTCAAGAAGTATAAATAAAGACGAGCCGTATGAAATGAGGGTGTAGGGAAGATTAAAATGAAAATTGGGTATCCGTGAAGAACAGGGCACTGGTACCCATTATACAAAGACGGACAAGAAAGGAGCTGGAACTATCGACAGCGCACGATTAAGTGGATTTGGGCGTGTCATAATCCGTGTCGTGGACGGCCTTGGCATCGCGCTCGCGGAACATCTTCGAGTCATGTACCTGGGAGGAAGTGGTATTGACAGACTCAGAGGAGTCATCGGAATAGTGAACTTTGGCATTCCAGCGGAGGTACCAGGGACCTTCGAATAATTCATCCATCCGCTCGATGGGAACCCCTTTAGTCTCAGGCATCCAAATACCCAGGACCACGAGTCCAATAGTACAGATTAGGGCCCAGAAGAGGTAAGCACCCCAGACGTCCAAGTTGGCGAACATGTTGGGGGTCACACGCACAACGGCGAACTGGAAGAACCAATGCAAACCCATACTGATGGCATAGCAGGTGTTGCGGATATGGGTGGGGAAGATCTCCGTACCGTAGAGATAGGGGACTGTACAAAGGCCGATCGACCAGCCGACGGCGTAGATGAAGACGGAGGCAATTGCTGCATCTGAGGCAGACTTGTTATCGGCGGAGCCAGGCTGCAATCCCATGTAAGAACCCATATAGATGTGCGCAGCCAGTTGTAGGGATAGTCCAGCAATAGTGCAGCGACGGCGACCAAGGAGATCGATCAATCCCCAGGTAAAAGCCATAGTAAAGACCAGCTTGACAATACCATACGCGCCGGAGGAAATGAGCGATTGGTTGGAACCAGACACACCGGCATACTCGAAGATGGTAGTAACGTAGTAAGTGATGCCGTTACCACCGGTCCACTGAGCGATTGTATGCATAGCCATCAGTAGCCAGAAACGTTGGCGATAGTTGGGATTAATCTGTGATTCCCGGAAGGCGGCCCAGTGTGAGACAGATTTGAGGTCAGCGCGCTCGCGTGCCTGAGAATCAATTTCCTCGAATTCGGCCACCACGCTCTTGTCATCGACCGCCTTTCCGCGAAGTCGAGCAAGAACCTCCTTGGCTTCCTCATGACGTTGCTTCGATGCAAGATAACGAGGGGTCTCCGGGCATAGCCAGGTAAGGAAAAAGGCGATTCCAGTAGGGATCAGGGGGATGGCTTGGACTAGTCGGTATTGAGTGCGTGTGGCGGCCATGTGGAGATTGGCGCCATAGTTGATGAAGAAGCCTATAATATTAGAGACAGAGGTCAGCTGGATGCTACTAAATATTTCGAGTATAGAAGAAAGAGCTTACCCATCGCAAGGACCAACAGCAGGACGACCATGTAAAGACTAACGGCGAGACCCCGCGTCGCCTTGGGCGCCACTTCCGACAAGTACAGGGGTGATGTGACCGTTAACAGGCCGGCGCCCAAACCCGCGAAGATTCGGGCAAACAGCAATAAGCCATAGATACCAGACGAGAAGACTTGAATGAGTGTTCCAATAGCCCACACGAGCGCGGCCAGTCGCCATGTCCATAGACGGCCCAGGCGATCATTCAAGTCCAGGCCAGCAAGGGCGCCAAACGCAGCACCCAGTACGTTAAATGAGGTGACGTTCGCACTGCGATTAGCCAAACCGGTTGGATCGTTGGTCCAGTGGGATTTAAGGAGATTAAAGTCGGTCATGAAGGAATCGAGCTTGACACTCGCACTGAAACCACCCTCATCATAACCTGTAGCGATAGGTGATTAGCCAAGACCTTTGGAATATCAATTTTTTCTTTTCTTCCTGTCTTTATTTCATGCTCTTCCTTCTCCAGCTTATTCCCGGGGACGCGGGGAAAGATGAGACGCTGGAGAGTAGATATGACTTGCATGATCGATCTGCGCGAAGAGCCAAAAAGTAGAAGAGAAAAAAAAAGATTAGATTAACTCACCCTTTGGAATTCCGCCACAGGCGATCACCAGGACCACCAGCGCATAGTAGGGACTAGTAGTCCAGCGAGCTGGAGACGACCATTGCATGATCGAACTCGAAGAATGGCGGAGTGAGATAATCTGGGGAAGCGGAAGAAACGGCAAGGGAAGTGGATTGGGAAGGAGCAACAAGATGGGAAGTGGATGTAAAGGAAGGTGCCACCCAGATCCAACTCGGCATCCCGTGCTCTCCTCTTTTGGGGCTCGGTCAACTTCCGAAAAAAATGGCATAGGCACAGAGAGGAACAGACAAGAGAGAGATTTCACCCTTCTCCACCTCAACCCTTCAAACTGCGACGTCGACGATCAATCTGCATTTCCATCTCTATTGAGTGTAATTCTCCGGCTGCCGAGACTCTGCAGCTTGGCCTGGATTGTGTATCTAAGCACTCTTCTCCCAGGTGTTCGTTGGACGTCTCGTGCACGGTGTCCACGGAGTACATAGCACACCACATAGTGGTGACTCTCTCTCAGGGTGACTCCATACTTCCTCAGTCGGATCGCGCCGCTCCCACCTGGTGGTTCTCGCAAAAGACTCCGCTTGATGACGACCCCCCTCCTTTTTTTTTGCAATTAATTTAGCCGGTCTTGAAACCCGTCTCAGTAGGAAATCGTGAATTATGCCACCGCATATCGCGCATTCGCCGAGGTGGGTAGAATTGCCAGCCCTGACTACCGGACGACTTCCGCATCCTTCTCCCTTACCTGTACTTCGTACACCACTTTTCATCCCGCGCGCTGGATAAATTGTTAAACACAGTTGTGGGTCTAAATCTGATGCCATGCCGTGTTAGATAACGGCACACGGCAGATTTTTTTACTTTTATTTCTATTTTGGATGTTTGTATTTCCTTGCTTTGAAGGCGGTTGAGTCCTCTCTGACGGACGTTGACCGATCTCTAAGACGGCATGTTGCCGGTTAGAACTGCCCAGAGGTTATGCCCCAGTATCAGAGCCTGGTCGTCGGTGAGTGCGGATGTCAGAGGCTTCACGCTTCTCTTCATCTTCTTTCTTTTTGAAAGACTTTTCCATGTGCAATATCAGCGTTTCTCTATATCATGCTTACTTCGACACAGCCTCCTTCTCAGACCCTGGGAAGTCCTCCTCGTATATCGCTCAAGGGGGCTCTTTCGACTCGATTTGATCGTCGAGCGTCCCATGGTGTTGCACCTGTCAAATTACCTGTCAGGCAAAGAGTTCCTCTGCAATCATGGGATAGTCATATGCATGTCGTGGAACCAGAACGGTTTCCCATCTCTAAGACTGCAGTATACCAGCCATCTATCCATACCTTAGAAGATGCTCTGAGATTCGAGTCGACACTTGGGGTAGAAAATCTCGTCTTTGTGCAACCGTCTATCTATGGCACTGACAACTCATGCATGTTGGCCGCACTGGCCAAACTAGGTCCTTCTCGAGGACGTGGTGTCGTGGTGGTTGATCCTAATACTATCACTCAAGAGGAGTTAGATGAATGGCATACCCTTGGTGTCCGGGGTCTACGAGTCAACCTGCAATCAGTTGGCAAAGTCATGGAACAAAACGAGCTGGAAGCAACATTAATACGTCACGCCGATATCGCTCGCCCCCGTAACTGGATGATTGAGGTATACGTGCCCCTTAAGATGATTCCAATGCTCGAGTCGATCGTGCCTCGTCTTGGTATCACCGTTTGTATCGACCATTTCGGCAGTCCCGAACTGTCTTCCATCTCCTTATGCGAGAACGATTCACCCTTTGACCCATATACACTTCCTGGCTTCAGCTCATTGATTTCCTTGATTCGCAAGGGAAGTACGTATATCAAGGTCTCTGCCCCGTACCGCTTGACCAAGGACGCTGGGATGCGTGACCTGAAGGCTATGGCCCGAGAATTCCTGTCTGCCGCCCCTGATCGAGTCATCTACGCAACCGACTGGCCGCATACTCGCTTTACCGGTGTTGATATTAGCCCATTCACAGAGTGGTGCTTGGATCTTTGCACCCATGAGCCTGGACTGGCAGAGAAGTTGTTTCGGAGGAACACCGAGCGAATGTTGGGAGTGGAATCTACCTGAACATTGTGATCGTTCTGTCTTCTAATTGAGGGATTGTAAATAGCATTCTTTTTTGTTTGCATCATTGGCGTGACTTTTCTTTCAAGCATTTTTAATATCCAGCGATGGCTCTGGCAATGACCTGCCAAATCATTTATTGACTACATCTATTGTTTGCTTCAACTGCGTTGACGTGACCAAGACAACGAAGGAATACTACTAGTATTTACAAGTACGAGTAGTATTAACTTGCTTTTGGAATCTCGTATTGCTATGTATTTCCGATATCTTTGAACGGAAATTATTGACATTGAACAAGGTATCTCGTGACAATGGGACGTTTGTGTTCAGTGATAAACATGGTCCTGCTCCCAACGAAAGTATCCGCGGTCCGTCTAAACATCGTCCGCATTCTGGAAGATAACGTGCGAAGTGCAAATCTTCTTGGGTCCCTATGATATCGAGGGCATTAGTAACAAGTATCATGGAAAGAAGATTTCGGAAATAATCAAAACTTACAATCTCGTAGCAGCAAGCGGGTCGAGATTGATCCTCGCACAGTTGGGGCTGCTTCAGCACCTTGCCTGTTGCGGATGTTAGTATACTGCTAAACACGAAACGAAGGTGCTGAGAGACTTACAGTCGCGAGCTTCGTTGACCTTGGCATTGTTCAAAGCTGGCTTCAGATCACGGCAGCAGTAGGGCTCCTGAACCATACCAGTGTGATCAGCCGCGAACTTGCAGCTCATGTTAATTTTGGTGGCCGAGCCCAGGGCCAATGTAGTAGCCAGAGCGACAATAGTGGCGGAAACACGCATTTTGTATATGAAGCCGGGATGATGTTGTCGTGATTACTTGTTGTTGAGCACTGGTATATCTAGTTTAAAAAAGTAGAGCTGAGTCAGGATTGTTGTGAGAGTGTTCAGTCGAGGTTAACTAGGGGAGTTTCTAGGGTTCATGAGTCGACTCAAGCCACGCCAGGTTACGAAGGAGTTATTCAGTGTTAAACAAATTCCTTACATTATTGGTTGTTAAGTCAATTTACCCCTTCTACAAAGGTATGGAGACTAGCAGATGGTATCATGATTGGCTTGATGACAGGGGCTGTCTTTGCTCCTTACATTCTTCCTGCGTCGCGAATGTGGACGGAGTTGTAAACAAGGGCTGCTCGTGTTTGTTGCAGGGATGCATAAGCTACAACCTGTTTTTCTCATCTCAATTTAGGTTCATTAACTGCTAAGTCTTGTCTCATACATTCTTTGCTTTTTTCTAGGCTGAAGACCTTATGCTGGGTGGCTGGGCTCAAGGGATGATGTTATCGAGTATGGCGATAGAGTATAAAGGACAGCATGTAGTATGAGCTTGAAGTCGGCGAGGGCTTTGAGGTTTTCTAAACTCAATGATTCCATGTTCTTAAACAAGTATCTTCCGCATCTGTTAAATGTATTTGTTGATTCCACTGTCTATATTAGGTGGCTTGAATTCGATCTTGGTTACAGATCTGGTGATGGTTCGTGCTTAAATTCGGGGTCAACCGAGGCTACTGCAGGTACTGAATAATTCCCTTGAATGCGGGGCATAATATCGTTATGGGACACCATCTTGATCAGAACAGACGAATCTGTCCTCTCTTAATGTGAAAAAAAAAATCTTCTATTCCCTCAGGACCTTATTGCCAAAGATCCAATGAAAGTCAGTGTCTTCGAATGTTATTATGTAGTGATTTGACTGGGCTAGAGTCGAGACTTCTGCACCACATATGCGAGATTGATGATACACATGAAAGTCATTCAGGGCCATCTTCTACTATGTGTCGAGTAATTCCAATCCCAAATTCTAAATAATGAAGCCCGTCCGAGCCAATTCTGAATTCTCTAGCAAACTGTGTTAGTTTATACTCCGAGGCTATACTCTTGAGCAAGCGGTGAGCGAGTTTGCACGAAACAGCGCCCGCCACGGGACCACGTCGTCGTTTGAGCCAAATCAGCCAATGAGACTCGAGCAACGTAATCGGTCATTTGTTGAGCCCAACGAGATCAGCCAATCAACCAAGTCTCCACCCTTCAATTGTTGAAAGGAAGACGGAAATAACATTGATAATCATGCACCAACCCCCGCCTGATCATCTTTAGGAAACCTCCCCTCCCTATTGCACTCTCCTTAATCCTCCCTAATCCCCTCTACCACCATCTATCACATTTACATTGCAAAGTCATGAAACAGAGCAACCCCGCCGATATGGACCGCAACGTCTACATCCCACTCTGCATCTGCTTCATTTCCTTTGCTGTTATCGCATACACCCACTAGTGGCGGTCCTTATCCGGATACCCCAGATTCCGCCTTATGCCAACTGCCCTTCTGAAGAGACCTACCTCAACATCCCCGTGCACCGACATGAAGAAAGCATATCATACCATGTCTCAACGGAATATGATTCCTTCAAAGAAACGAATGCGCCCTCCACATATTGCCGTTCGCTGCGGCTCGGTCAATCCCTGTCGCTGCTCTGGACCTAAACATGACCCACGGCCCGAGCATCAGCAAGGCTACCGCATTATGGCTTTCTCACAATAGCTGGAAAGGTGAATGCGATATGTCTCAGTGAATCATTATCTTGAAACCTTTCCTGCACCCTGAGCCCTTCTACGTCCTCAGACCTATCACCGGAGAGCCAGTGTACTGTGAACCCTTCCAAGGCAGACCTGGCCTGCCTTAAATCTCTCAACTTACCTTGACAATAGCATGAATCATGCTCTGCATCGTGTTATTAGTGTGTTGTCCATCACAAGAACATATCGTCACATCTCATACCCTATTTTGAACATGCGAGCCTTATCCACTGTCACCTGAAACCGAAGTGTAATTGAATTGATGACTATGTCCTTTTCAACCACTCTCTTTCCTTCTCCCCATCGCCATGGCGATGAACATACGAACATTTCCCTTTTGTGCCTCAACAGTTTGGAAAATCGAGAAATCCGGGTTGTCTGATCTCATTCTTGCCCTTCCACCTCAACCCATTCTTTCACTTCATATCTCCTTATCTCAACATGTCTGATTCCATAGTTGCCTTCGGTTGCAAGTGCTACTTATTCATTACATATTGTCTTGTATAATTCACAACCAAGGTCTTTCACATTCATTCATCTCCTCTTTACTTTCATTTAAAATTGGGTAGCGACTTTTAAGTTACACTTTCAAACAAGAATAAAAATATTTCGAATGAATACCCACTCTTGAGCAATTCAAAAATCAAATTTCTACAACTTGGAACCCACAGGGATCCTAATACTATTGATACATATACCCGACATGTGAATCCACTGCTACTCTTCTATAGTATTCCAACTTTATGTACCGAACTCCGGCTGATTTGTAATCACGTGGTCTCGCCCGATGAGCAATCAGGCATTCAGGCAGTCAGTTGCAATACGACAAGCCGATATCGATATCGTCACCACGCTTTTGTCAGCTCTTTTTAATCCTTTTCTTCCCCTCCTTTTGTACATACAAACATCTTCCCCTCTCCATGCTTTTCCGCTCTCTCCCTACCTCATCTTGCAGCCTCCGCAGCTTTCGCAGCTCCATTTTATTCCGGTGCCCCGCTAGCAAGCAAATTCACTCCGGTCGAGTGACCGTAAACCAAAACCTGGCTACCCTGAAGCCCTTATCATTCCCCTCCGCCAGCTCAATTGCCCCGGGTTCTCGTCTTTCCTCCATCTCTCGTCATTTTGCATCTTCCCCTGCGCTTGAACATAAAGCCTCTCCAACAATGGCCCCCCTCGACGTTCAACAGTATGACTACATTGTCCTCGGTGGTGGTAGTGGTGGTAGCGGTAGCGCTCGCCGTGCGGCCGGCTGGTACGGCGCTAAGACTCTGATTGTCGAGAGTGGTCGCTCCGGTGGTACTTGTGTCAATGTGGGGTAAGTTCTAAATCATGAGGATTGTTGCGCGGGCAAATATAGCCATTGCGCGGGTTCCTCGGGGAATTGCCCGTGCTGACCGGAATATCTAGATGCGTTCCCAAGAAGATGACCTGGAACTTTGCGACCATCAATGAGACTCTGGAGATGGGCAAGCACTATGGCTATGACATTCCCAAGGATGTCAAGATTAACTACACTCAATTCAAGAATACTCGTGACGCCGTCATCAAGGGTCTGAATGGTGCCTATGAGCGCAACTGGAACCGGGAAGGCATCGACCTTGTTCACGGCCGTGCTCGTTTCGTAGAGTCAAAGGTCATCGAGGTTGCCAATGAGGACGGCAGTGTTTCCCGTTTCACTGCCCCTCACATCCTGATCGCTACCGGTGGCCGACCCAACATTCCCAAGGTGCCCGGTGCTGAGCACGGTATCACCAGCGATGGCTTCTTCGAGCTGGAGGAGCTTCCTCCCAAGGTCGCCGTTGTCGGTGCCGGCTATATCGCTGTCGAGCTGGCTGGTGTTATGAACGCTAGTGATGTTGAGACTCACATGTTCATCCGTGGAGAGCATTTCCTGCGCAAGTTCGACCCCATGGTTCAAAAGACCATGACTGCCCGCTATGAGGCTGCTGGTGTCAATCTTCACCGCCACCACTCTGGTTTCAAGGAAGTCCAACTGCTTCGTGACGGAAAGGGTAAGGACCGCCTGATCAAGTTGATCAGCCATGATGGTTCTGAGCTGGAGGTCAATGAGCTTCTGTGGGCTGTTGGTCGTGCTCCCGAAATTGAGGACTTGCACATTGATATTCCTGGAATTACACTGAGCTCTAGCGGCCATATTGCTGTGGATGAATATCAGAATACCAATGTCGAGGGTGTTTACGCCATTGGTGATGTGACAGGCCAAGCTGAGCTCACTCCAGGTATGTGCAAAGTGCTAGCCCACACGTCAAGTCTGATTCTCTAACATGTGTCTATTAGTTGCCATTGCCGCCGGCCGTCAACTCGGCAACCGTATCTTCGGCCCTCCTGAGCTCAAGCACTCCAAGCTCTCGTACGAGAACATCCCGACTGTCGTCTTCTCTCACCCCGAGGTTGGTGTCACTGGTCTCACTGAGCCTGAGGCTCGCCAGCGTTACGGCGACGACAAGATCAAGATCTACCACACCAAGTTCACCAATATGTACTACAGTGTTGCTCCCCCCGAGGAGAAGGCTAAGAACCCTACTGAGATGAAGATCATCTGCGCCGGTCCCCAAGAAAAGGTCGTTGGTCTTCACATCCTTGGTCTGGGTGTTGGTGAAATGCTACAAGGTTTCGGTGTCGCCGTGAAGATGGGTGCTACCAAGCAAGACTTTGATAGCTGTGTTGCTATCCACCCGACCAGCGCCGAGGAGCTGGTTACCCTGCGTTAGATCCTTGATCTCTGCGAAATTAACCCCCTACTAGAATCTTAGAATCAAGATGAATAATGTAAATTCCAAGATGAATACATTAGTATATCTGCTACCTATATTCAATTTCTATGATATTACGAGCTGTGGAGCCCTCTAGAAAGGCCCATCGTACACATTACAGCGCCTTCAATCCGTCTGGTTTGAGCGCTTTAGTTCGAGACACCTGAGTTGCAACGTACAGTTTCATGCGATTGGAAGTTCCATGACGTCCGATATGGCTATATTTGTCACGTGATCTCGCGCTTCCTCAACGCGGTCCGCGCGACGAACGGAAAAAAGTTCACTTGGACATCCCTCATTGTTCTTTGAACATGTGTTACACCTAATTTTGAGCCTTGCTCTCATTAATATGAATCGGACACAAACGTGACAGCTTCTCTGATTCATTTGGCCTTCAATATTTACCTTTTTCTCTTCTCTCCAGCTTTCCATGATGCCCCGCCCATCCAAAAAGAAGCAAGCGCGCCTTGCTTTTGCTCCAACGACTGTGACTGCTTCGTCAGGAGATGGAAATGCAAGTGATCATGGTAGCGATCGCCATGCTAGACTCTCGTATGGCCATCCCAGTATGGCTGCCGTGAGATCTCAAGGCTCTCGTATCGGCGGCTCCGAACCAACAAAGCGACAAAAGCCCATCGAACAAATGCTGGAAGTGAAAGTGAAGACGCCTAAGAGGGCGAAACAGAGCAGTATGATGATCAATTTGAGCTTGCACCTCGCAATGACATTGGAGCTAATATCTGTCAAAGCACAATTACCACTCGAAGACTCATCCGAAGACGAGATAATCGTAACCAGCGCCCATAAGAGAAAACGACCTACTGTCACCGAATCAGACGAGCCCGAAGGACCCGAAGACCTTGATATGGAAACTCCTCGTGCTCGTCGGCTGAAACGCAAGAACGCGGACCGCCTCCCTGTTGTTCTGAGTGATTCAGATGAGCCAGTCGCTTCATCACCAGCGAAGCGACTACGACGTGGACCAAAAGCTGACACACCTGAAACACCTCGCGCCAGCACTAGTAAATACCAAGACGAGATCGACGAGGATATGAAAGATCTCCAAGACTCTGGTAAGAGCTCTGTATCCCGTAGATCATGAACATGACTTGTTCTAATTGATTGTCTATAGTTGTAAAGAAATCGCGGACACGCGGGTATATTGCTGGTTCAGCGAAAGACCAGCGACGCAAGCACTTGGAAGCTTTACGACGCAAGCGTGCCGGTATTACCGAAGATAGCGACTCGGACGCGAATTATCAAGATAGCGGAGAACAAGGCGACCCTGCTATCGAAATATCGGATGATGACTACGATGCGCCCTATAATGGAGATGAGGATCTTGATCAATATGACAACGACTTCGTGCTTGAGGATGATAATGCCACACTTGGAGTCCCTACCGAGCTTCCCTTCGAGTTCACTAGACACGCCTATAAGAAGATGAAGGAATACTTCGAGGATGTTGTCTGCTGGATGGTACACAATTGCATCGATCCTGCCTTCCCTCGCTCAGATCCGATGTACGAGATGGCTTTCAATAAAGTTGAGGATGAAGTGAAAGGACGCACTGGTTCTCAATTCATGTCTTCTGCGTGGGATGTGAATTTTCGGCGGGCACTACTTGCTCGACCTAACCTCGAGATCACGGCATTTCCAACAGAACTGGGGCATTCATGTGATGCTTGCAAGCGTTCAGGCCATCCTGCTTCAAGTGATTTGAGATTTTCTGGGAAAGCGTACTCTTTGGAGACCCTAGAGCCGATTGAGGATGACAGCGAGGCAGATGGGAATGACGAAAGCTCCGATGAGGAGGAACGTGGAGTAGACAGGGACAGAGATGGTCATGTCTTACCAGATGATGGTCGAAGCTTTTATCTCGGAAAGTAAGTAACCTGATTTCTGCGAGATTCTGGCATTTACTAATCTTCGCAATAAATAGGACCTGCAAGGCCAATGCCCAAAGTGCTCATACTCTGTATCATTGGCGCTTTCACCTTAATGAGTGGGTCGTGGACTATCTTACTCGCATGGGACACATGAAGGATGAAGAAGTGCTGCGCCGGAGTAAATTGAAGCAAAAATACAAGACGCGCAACGCAATTGACGTTATCACGAATATGAAAAACACCAATGAGATCGAAAAGCTTTGGCGCGACTTTCACACGATTCTCAAAGCAGCTCGCGAAGACCAGAAGGTATGTCATTCCTGGAATTCAACTTGACTAACTTTTGAATAAGCAAATTGACACTTGGTTAGACTGGTCGTTTCTGAATCACGCAAAGAACAGAGATTGGTTGCATCTTCTCCGATGAGGGAACTTAGTACATACTGCTTTTCAGCACGATACCCAGAGTTGCGTTCAATAATTATCTATATCTTTTCTTCTCTCCTTGCTTATTCCAACAAGAAAAATTAGCTATTGTCATCAGACCCTTTCCATATTACTACTACTGGTAGTAGAAGAATCCGTGCTTCTAACAATACAACACCCAGAGGCATAGCTACTAGTATACACTACCTAGTGTAATATTTATCAAGGGTTCCCCCAGCCGTTAAAGCTGGCCAACAGTGTTGGTGTATTTCCTAAAAGCATGTCAGACATAAGTCACTAATAGCAATACAATAGTATTGCATCAGTTTGAAGACATCCCTTCAGCTGTTTAACTCTTTCTACAGGTTGAAGAATGAGGGGAATAAGCCAGGCTGGACTGAATGTGGTCGGATTAGGCCATGTTGATATTGTAATCTCGAAGAAAGGGAAGGCAGGAGGAAGAGGAAGCAGGCGAAGTGTCAAATAATACTTGATATCAACAATGGATCGTTGAAGAAGAGTGGGGCGATCTTGCAGGACGATCGATTATTTACTGTGGGGTCAACATCACATACATACAGTACTACAGTGTAGTATGCACTGTATATACAGAATATGGATGATTGTCATGGCTTGAGAATAGGAAAGAAATGATAGTAATAAATTCCTTTCAGGGTATAAATTGCAAATATATAACACAAACATCGCGAGAACGATACGACTCTCGACCTATGTACACAAACCGTCTATCAAAATCCCAACCTATCTAACGACGAACAACATATGCGACAACCGCAGTTGTAACTGCTAAAATCAAAGCCCATCGAGTGAGACCACGCCGAATATGAAACCTCGCAACTTCCCCTATCGCATCACCATCATTAACATGAGGAAATGGCAAATCCTTCGGAATCTCTTTACCAAGAGCCTCACAAAGCGGCTCCCACCCATCACGCACGTCGAAAAAAACCAATCGATCACTGGGAACGACCTCTATCAACCAAGAAATATGTCGAAAATATGTCTGGCGAGTAGGAACATCTTCGCCGTAAATTCGTACCCACTGATCGCGTAACAGCGTACAGTATGAGATAAAGTGTCGCATTCCAGGCAGTGGTAGGAGAATCCCTTGAATGAACCACATGAGAGTTATCCCACGAACCTGATCCAGGCTTTTCTCCCATTTCACCGGATCTCGAACCGTACAGATGACTTTCGCGTTCGGGTATAATTCCATTAACTCGGGTACAAGCTGGCCGCCAGGACAATCGGTGATAGCAGCGTAGCCAGTTAATTCGTCTTCCATGAGTTTCAACGCAGTCGATCGATCTGGTTCAGTCCTAGCTAGCCAATGCTTTAAGATTCGTCCCCATGCCTTGATTTGTGCTGGGGGACCTAGAGTGGTTTGCGTGCCGCCATGCCAGATGGGGCCTTCTAGAAGGATTTCTAGTGCCTTGGTGAGAGATGCTGTCCCCGTACGAGGGAGACCTGCCCCGATCACTTGGAATTGAGTCCCTGGTTCTGGAAGGGAGGCCTTCTGACCCATGGTGAAGGTGCAGGAGAATCTTAATGCCACCAGGGCTGCACTACCAGCATTCCACGGAGCAATGCGAAGAAGCCCTGAGGTTGGGTGCTTTTCCCCCTTTCAAGGGGTTACCGCTTCCCTATGACGGAAGTATCAGGTTGTGGACCCCGGGGCATTTGGAATAGTAGATTCATGGTCAATGATCGATAGCTACAGTATCTACAGAGTAGTGATGTTATTAGTAGGTGTAGTTGTGTGAAATTAAACGCGGTTATAGTATATATAGTTAACAAGCTAGTTATATTAGTTAGTCATTTTGAATCCTTGTCTTTGCGGTACTTTTGTCAGTCCCACTTTACTACAAATAGCACTCGGCCAAGCGAAATGCTTTAAATCGCCATTTTTACTATTCATACGATACAATACAGTAGTCTCAAGCTGAATACTCCACTATGCTGATGGAAGCACTGTTCATTAAATAGTTAATACGGGGCAATTGTCGATGCAGTACTATGGATGATTTGAATTTATTGACTCTTGAGCTTTACTACAGGCTGTGTTGTAGTTTATGCATGATGACAATAGCTTCGGAATATTCGGCTGTAAAAGCCATGATTTTTTTTCATATGTGAAACATGAAATGCATTCAAAATATCGTAGGTATAGCATGATGTATGATTCAAGAAATGATGCCTCACACAGACGGCTGATTGGAAATATTTGATATTTAACACCGGACGGGAGGTATCCAGACCAACGTACTCCAAATTCAAGTCACACGGATTCAAAGGAAGATTGTTCCATGTCGATGCTGAAATGAAAAAAGTTACGGGCGAAATGCTTCCCTTCATCGAGTAAAATGGGGAAGTTGAATAAAGAAGCAGCTCGGCTGATGAGCGGGCGCATTCTCAAGTGTCAAGGCTAGCAAGCAGCGCCTGCGCCACTTTCCATGTGCTCTGGACGATTTAGAGTAAAGTATTCTCATTGGGAGGACCACAAGACAGATTTGCAAATTCTCTTTCTCGATAATGAGTGGATGATGAAACTCAGTCTGTCGTTGTGGAATCGCTTTTATCCTTTTCTTGCGTAGGGCTGTTCGCCATTTTGTCCAGGGCCACAGCGTGCAGGGCTGGCTTTTCAACGTCTTTGAGTAGACCATCTTTGCGACGCTGGAGCTGTTGATGAACCCAATCGGCGACCTCTTTATCCTCCGTCATGGATGCGGGTGGGGCTTGGCCAGGCTCCACGGCCGCCGCTTCAGTTGCATCGGCTTCGGTCGGTGGGCGCATGAGGGGCACTAACCATGCATGACGCAGAAGCATGTTGTAGGAGGGTCGGTTTTTGGGGTTCTTGTCAAGGCAAGCCTGCACAAATGCATGAGCTTCCTCTGAGTATCCGGATTCAGGGAGGCTTGGTGGCTCGCCATGGACAATTGCCTGATTCGGATGAGGTCAGTTCCAGTTCACAAGTTTAGAAAACATCAGGACTCACATGAAGTTGACTGAAGATATTGGTAAAGGTCTCTGGTGGGTACGGGTAGCGTCCCATTGCACACTCGATGACAGAAAGACCCAAGCTCCAGATGTCGCTTTGTACACTATATGTTCCTCCACTGGTCGTACCTGATTGCTGCATTCCACCGCCGGCAATCCGCTCGGGAGCCATATAGCTTTGGCAACCGATATTTGTCTTCGCAATGCTAGCAACCAGGTTTCCACTCACACCAAAATCACAGATTTTGATTTGGCCCTTGCCATTGATCAAAATATTCGTAGGCTTGACGTCGCGATGAATAATATTATGTTCGTCCTTGAGCGCCTTCAATCCCATTATTGTCGATAGCGTGACCTTGCGCAGGATATTCTCTGGAACACCTCCTTCGTATAATTTGTCGATCGAGCCTCCATCCATGAACTCGACACACATGTACACAGCTCCTTCCTGGAAGAATGCTCCGTAAAAATCGATGATGAACGGAGAAACACAACGATGTAGAATATCCAACTCCATGAGAATCTGAGCAAACTTGCTCTCGTCCAGCTCAAGCCGGATCTCCTTCATTGCCATTATGACACCAGACAGATCATCCTGCCGGGCGGCTTCATTGTCCTGGCCGAATGGTCGACTAACGATTCCACTCAATCCCACTCCGGGCTTTCGTACATTCGCACGACTATGTCGGACCTTGTAAACCGTACCATAATTACCCTTGCCAAGCTCGTCCAATCGTTCGACTTCGTCCAGGGAGATCTTGAAGCTGTGACCGGAAGAGAACTCCACGCCACCTCCATGCAAGATAGCCTTGTCCTTGAAATTCAAGGTTCCGGTCTTAGTATCAATGAATTCCGCATATTTGCTAAAGGCCGACTCTCCTCCGCCAGAGCCGTTCGATTCTGCGGGTTTGGAATTCTCGCCGTTGGTTGACGGTGGAGCGCCACCAGTGACATCTGACAGCTTTAGGCCGGGTTTCTGACGCTTGGCAGCCAGTCCCCCGGGCGGACCAGGTCTCGGAGATGCCGGGGAGGCATTTGCAGCGGGAACAGAAGGTGAGGAAGACCAATCTTTGATATTTGGACGTGAGGCTGGCATACGTCCCGCCAAGGCACCCCCCGCACCAGCTTCCTGGGACGTTGGTATCGTCCCCGTTGAGGCCGTGTGCGAGAGTGAAGTAGGGGCACCTTGCCTAGAGAGGGAAAATGCCTTCATTTTTGCCATAATATCCTGATTCAGTCCCGATACGCCTTGTGAACTCATTGAGGCTTGGGGGCGTGGCGGGGTACCTGCCCCTCGCCGCGCGGCATTAATCTGACCGATATGCGTCGAAGAGGCGGAGATACCAGATTGGAGGTCACGCGGAGAAGTTAGATTAGGCGTGGAAGCAGATGCCGACTGTGTTGCTTGTGAGTTGGAATCGGTTGGGCCAACGTCCCCATCGGGGACGGGGGAATGGGTAGGAGACTCGGCCATAATGGCGCGCCGCGGAATAGAGGACTATGGAGGACGCGGAATGCGAACCGACAACAAGGGCCGGTGCAATTGGTGTGAATGTGCCGTTTTGAATTAAAGCTGCACCGCAAGTCGGCGCTGGAAAAAAAAAAAAGAAAGCAAAAAGCAAAAGCAAAAATAGAATCGTGGAGTAGAATGAATCTGAGGAAGAGGAGAAGAAAGAAGGAAAAGGTGGAGGAGGAGGGGGAAAAGCAAAGCGGGAGGTGGCAGAAAACCAAAAAGTTCCCCCCTCAAAAAAAAATGAAGTCAGACTTCTTTGCGACTTCACAAGATTCAATCCACCACCACCAGGCTACTATGTACATAGTATACAGTAACAATGTTCCAACCTTGATTTTACCCTATTTGCGTCACTGTTGATTTTCATTCCTCTTTTTGTTTTTTGTTTTTTTACATTAATTTCCCCTTGCCCAATTTTACCCAGTCTTCTCTCTTGATCTCATGGATTCCCAGTTCCCACCTTTTGCCATCATCTCTAACCGGGCGGTCAAACCGGCCAATCACAAAGTATGCCCGACTCAAAAGCAGGTTTTGACACGGCGGAGTAGCACATCTCATTTACAACATGCCGTGCGAAAAAAGAACACCCCCGGAAGATACCGAGCTTTCATGATTCATTCGTGGGACTCCAGCTTGCGTCTTCGCGGCCCCTCTCTTATCCCCCTCCTCCTTGGTCCAAGGATTACATGGGAATTTCTGACCTGGACATCCCAGTTTCTAATCATCAACCCATCCCGAGGCGAGGGATTGACAGCCTGGTGGAACATGATTTAGACACTTTCGATTCGCAGGATAAGAACCCTGGGTCTGGACTCGTCGACTTCAATCTACTCCACTTTCCACCTACCCGGAACCCCAAACAGGGCAAATTGATAGGAGTTGACCAAAGTCGAGCTCGGCTGGAAGGCGGAGGTATTCCTTGGTCGTATCAAACACCTTTTTCATTGAAGTGTGGGGAGGTTCTGCCACCTGAAACCATCGTTGTAGATGTACACTGTGCAATGGACAGTGACTAACATAACCAGTAACTATTGTAATACCTAGAAAAGTACATTAGTATACGTGGATATACATCACTGAGGCGAAGTACATGCACGGACCCCAACTTCACCCCCCGCGGGGATCTGCCCTCGTTCTGATGAGCCTCCAGCATCTCTTCATCGTCGGGTACACCGCCATGGCCTCATCATTCGAGCCATTGCAGCTGATTGGTGAGGATATTTACTGGCGTGAACCACCGGGAAAGGAATCAGATAATCTTTGCGGATCACCCGCCCCGGCTCTAGTGATTTTGTGTACCTGGGCTGGAGGTGCTACCCCTCGACGTATCAACAAATATATCGACCAATATCTCAAGATCTATCCCTCCTCAGCTCTTCTTCTGTTGACGACAAATATTCCAAATACTGCATTTCGACCATTTAGATGGATTCGACATCGCCTCAAACCCGCTCGTCTGGCCATCCACCGGATCTTGACGCCGGCGGTCGGTGACGAGCCCAAAGACAAAGCCACAGCCGACCAATCTGGTATCTTACTTCATATGTTTTCACATGGAGGGTGCAGTATGGGGGTCCAATTATCCCTCGCAATGAGAGAAGAACCCGATAATGGCGAGGCTTTTCGTTCGAGTCTTCGTGGGATTATCTTAGACTGCTCCCCTGGAGATGACGCCTTCGAAAGATCATACCGTGCCGCTCGTCTTTCTTTGCCGCAGACTGCATTGGTGAACCTTTTTAGTATAACCTTATTATACCCGACATTATCTGTACTCAACAGCCTACAGAATGCTGGAGTCCTGCGTGCAGTACGAGACCTGCGCATTTCCTTGAATGATCCAGATACATTCGGGTCCAATGCAAAACGATTGTATATTTATTCAAAAGAAGATGTCATGGTGGGTTGGGAGGAGGTCCAGTCCCATTTTGAAGAGGCCAAGTCTCATGGACATGTCGCCGATCAAGTTGTTTTTGAAACTGGTTCTCATTGTACTCTCATGGTAGAAGATGCAGACCGATATTGGACTGCTGTTCAAAAATTCTGGGAGGGTGGGGACATGTCTGCTTTGATATTCGATCAGGACCCATCGAGTATTATTTCCATCTCTAGGAACAAACCTCACTTGTGCAGCCGGCTCTGAGCGGGTCGATCTAATTAGTACATCGGGTTGCTTAATGACGAATTGTGTGTGATCTGAACGTCATGCTGGTAGATCTCAAGGTGGCCAGCGGCAAACTCTCTGCATTTCACTCTTAAGAGCCAATCGAGGCAGTTTTTGAGAGCTTGTTACTTGGCTTCAAGAAACTGTACATTAACTGGTCTATAAAACATATGGCAATGTATATATTCAGCCCAAGGCCTCAATTTGAATAGCTCCACTGTTAGGGATCTTCTATTTAGAAGATACGAGTTACAAACTAGTTTTCCCAACTCAAAGTTGTAGCTTCGAAAGTAGCATCGTTTTCACTAGGTAGTTACTAACTAGTAGTACTAGTATAGTGTAATAACCCGAGGATTGCTTTTTAGTTCCCGTTTCCTGCAAATATACATTCGAATTAACGATCAATCCAGTTGCCATTGAAAAAATGTCGGTGAGTCTATTCCAGCTGCCCGTTATCTGAAACAGAACTGGACCTATAAGAGCACTAAAACCCAAGCCATCGCCATACACATTTCGTACATATGCAAAGCAGCATAAATAGAAGGTTGGTACCCGATAAACTTTCCAGCAACTCGTTTCAGGAAAAGCCGAGATGCAGGTGTGTGACACAGACCACTCTGACGTATCCAGTAGTATCATGATTAGGCGTTGTACAAAGGGTCCACGGGATAATCAGTATTTATACATACTTGAATTGCTTGATCAGTGAGCAGTCTTGCCTTCAGGTGTGAATACAACGCACTGTTGTGATTTTCTCAGGTGCACGATTCAACCGTATCCGTGAATAGAGAGTTCTATCTTCATTCCGAAATTCTAGGCCTGATTATTACTATAGCAGTGCAGTCTAGTGATCATAGATAACTAACTCGAGATCATGATCAAAACCCTAGTAGATAATGGGAGCACCAATGTTGTTCTTGTGTTCTAATACTGCTATATCTAGGTAATAATTTAACGACCGAAAGATGGGATGAAATCCCATTCCAACTAAATCACCATGGCTTGTATCCTCTCCTCGAAATCCTGGAAGGTCGAAGTGTTCCAAAACATTCGCCATGTAATACGAAACCAACGAAACCGTCATCTCAGATCATTTCTTCTTTCCGCATATGGCATCGATCATTTTATGTAGAGACCGTGGAGCGTCTTCTTTAGCCATATGGACCTCCACAAGCCGCAATGGTGGGGGTTGCTTATCCCCAAAATTGCTGGCAGGGCCAAACTGAGGGTCTGTGAGCAAGGCATCGAGATCAGCTTCTGTGTGGACGCTGTAGGTCCGTACACTATCCGGCTCTGGTTTAAAAACGGCCGGTAGCATCTGGAAATCCCACGGCTGTATGTCGTTGTAGCTCTTGTCCCAGCCATGTATCATTCGCTCGATTGTATAGCCGTCATTGCAGATCACGAAGATGATAATACCGAGTTTGTGGCGAACCATGGTGCTCACTTCTTGGGCAGTCATTTGGAAGCTTCCATCGCCAGTGAAAAGAATCATACGGCGCTTTCGAGGAGGGATGCTTTTTGACTCTTGCTCTCGTGCAGCAAATGCTCCTCCTACAGCGGCCCCTAGAGCAAATCCGATGGATGACCATAGAAGCTGGAACAGCGATTCTGCTCCTCGGGTATGTTGTGACCATAATGCACCAAATGCAGAAGTCCCAACATCCATGGAAATTATATCATCTTCTTCCAGCCAAGAGCTTACTCGTTTCCAAAGACGATCTTGGGTCATCAGTGGGCTCGATTTGACTTTCCGACCAAGGAGTGCATTCATTGAATCTTCGAAATCTATATTAGAATCTGTTTTTGTACTTTCCTCGCTTCTCACGGAGGAGGTGCCGGATCCAGATGATGATGACATGGAATTCGATCTGGTCGAGCAGTATGTCTCGGAAAGTCGTCTAAGAACACCATTCATACGTAGATTCGAGAAGCTGTGCTCTTTCATAAGAATCGAATCTCGCTGGAAACTGATGGTCTCAATATGAGATAGCTCGTTCTTAAGGCCCGCCGTGTTGAGATCCGTCGCGCGAGGACCGATGTGAATAATGAGATCACTCATTTGAACTTGCTCCTCTATCCCAGGCTCAGAAGCACTTGCAGAATAAATACCACGAAACTGGGGAAGACTCTCATCAACAACACCCTTGGCCATAGGAAATGAGAAGCATGGGATATTGGATTTCTCCACAAACGCTCTCGTTGGATGCAGTCCATTCCATCGGCCAGCAAGGCTATCAACCAGAATGACCGGGTTGCGAGCCATCGTAATCCGATTGATAACAGCACTAATAGCCTTATCCTCTTCAACGACAGAATTTGAATGGGGATCCTGGATGGGCAAAGGTGTTGCGAGAGAAGTTGCATCGATCTCAGCCTGGACTAAGTCCATCGGAAGTCCGATGTATACAGGCTTGCTGGATCGAGCACATTGTATGATGGTATCATCAATCATCTTTCTAGCATCCTTTGTAGAATCTAAAACAGCAACAGCACTGGAGATGCGAGCACTCATTTCAATGAACAAGTCATAATTTCCATCTCCTAATGTATGATGCATGGGTAATCTCTTTTCCTTCGCGGTGGTAGATGGGAATCCAACAACGTGAATAACAGGGACAAACTCGGCACTTGCACCTGCAATAGCATTCAAAGCCGATAGCTCGCCAACGCCAAACGTAGTAAAAATGGCAGATATGCCCTTCACACGGGCATATCCATCAGCGGCATAACCTAAAATAGTCAGATATCGGTATCTTGATATAATGTGATTGCTTAAATCTACCAGCATTAAGCTCATTGACATTTCCAACCCAATTAAGGCCACATTTTTCGATGTAATCAAGAGCAACCAAATTGAAATCTCCTGGTACGCCGAAAACAGATCTGATATTGAGTTCGTACAGACGACGGAAAAGATACTATGATTTGGAAGATATATCAGTATCCTAGTAAAGCTCAAAATGGTATCCCCTCCTTACCTCTGCAAGATGCATGATTGAACCGCTACTACCTAAATAGTTCTAGTTTGTGTTCTCGTCAAAGGTTCAGGTAGTATGTTGGGCAGTGATGCTACACTAGTGTAGCTTCGGGGTGTGGTTGAAATCGAAGGGTCGTTTAGATTGTGGTACTCGAGAGCAACTTGAAGCAATGAAGCCTTGATAGAATCTTCTGACATTTATATCATACCATCCATTGATGATATCACTGTCAATGATAGTCCTCATGCAAGTCAATCCTTAAACGAAGTTGTCAGGCTGATCCTCGGCAACCGCTTTGACCACTTGCGACCAATCTTAGTCTCTCGATATACCTGGTTTCACGCTCAATTGAATCATTGGTGCTGCCTAGGAACCCCGGAGTTGTTTCCCGTCAATATGATAATGGCATAGAGAATTCGCTTGTTATATTCACAGTGAGATCGGCAGGTGGGTTACTATATCGATATTCGATTGCGCATTCCACCCGTGACAAGAGTCTACCCACACAGCTGGTACACGTACCCGGGGTGCCACCTGAAGGTCCTTTGAAATTACCATGGCGTAAACATATTCCTCATTAGGATACATACTGGAGCTACAGAGGAGTGTGGTGGAAGTCTTCTTGCTAATACGTCGTTAGCGATACCCGAAGGTCTGGTTGATGGAGGTCTTCTATAGTTGGGGTTTCACAAGAGTCGACTAGTAATAGTTAGTAGAAAAGTAAGTTCGCACGGTATGTCGAAACAGCTTACCTACATATGCAAGTCTGATGTGCAGAATTCTTTGAGGAAGAACTCCCTGGATCAGCCGGATTTGATCGGGAGATATAATCGATCAGGAGTTCGTCTTTCTGGGAGGGTTTCTGAATGCACATGGATTGTATTTGAAAGTATTCTTCGGGGTCTAGAGCCCTATTTTCATGTTAATCGGGCGGATCAGGGCTTAGACAAAATTTATATTCACTGACTGAAAGTACGATTAGCTTTTCCTCTGATCTAGTAATGACTACTGCAATAACTCGAGTCTGTATCTCATCTCAAAAAGAATATAGTCGGTGAGCACCAATTCTGGAGAAAGTGAGCCAATAGTAGATTTCGATGTGACCATTCAGAGAACAATATTGATCAGGGTTCAGACTGAATTTGTACTCACTGACTGAAAGTATGGTTGATTTTTCCTCTAACCTAGTGATGTCTACTGGAATGACTCGAGCCTGTATCTCGCCTCAAGAAGAATATAGCCAGTGGGCACACGATTGATATCCCTCCTGGCTTGGTCCTCGAGAACTGCGTTGTACAGGGTAGTCTGCGCATTCTACAGCACTAGATTAATTCATCTATACCCGAAGAATATCCCTAGTATTGTTCTTCTTGTTCCCGATTTCTTTGTTTCTTTCGGGAGGTGCATTCGATGGAATCATGGAGTATTCAAAAGATGTGCCTAGTACTACATTACAATAACCCAGTGTCTTCATTCCGGCTGCATTGCGGCCTTTTAAGTACACCATTGCATCTCCTTCGTATCATCATTGCATTTTGTTCATTCAGATTAAAGTAGGTCCAAGGGGCTTGAATATCCGAGCGAGCTGAATGCTTCAAGACACATGGTAAATTTCATAAATCACAATATCCATATTTTCAAACAAATATGGATATTTGCTTGATGACAGTCCTATGTCCCGGACTTACCGTGCGTCTTTGAAGTCGACTTTCATCACCTTGACAATTGTCTCTCGAATTTAGCCCATTGCTAGTTCTCTTTTGCCATGTACTTACCATCGCATTCTAGAAACATACCGATACTGATAACAATAATAAAAGCGACAATAATCATAACAGTAACAATAATGACAGCAACAATAATAATAGCAACAATAATGATAGCAGTGAAAATAATAATGACATAAAAATAACAACATCACAAACCAATGTCTTGCCTTCCGCACTGCCAACCATCATTGTGCCCCTTTTTTAGCGGGCTTGGGCTTATATTGAAATGCCCAAACATCATCCGCCAATTTGCGCATATCCGCTGTCGTCAAGATAAAATTCCGTTCCCCTGTAGCTGGCCTGGGAGCCCTTGAAAAAACCTCGGAGAACTCAATCTCTAACTGGCCAGTAACCTGAGGGTAGCCAAGCTTGGGACTGCGGATAATTTCGATCTTTTGGGTGGGTGTTGGAGGCTGGTTATTGAAGGATTTCCATCTTTCGATTAAAATCCGGCCACGGAGCACACTGATGGTTATAACGACGTTCACAGGACTCGCCGGGTCTCTGAGCCAAAATTCCATATCTGATCTCAACTTTGAGCGAGGTTCTGACCAAGCAACCTCGCCAACGACAGTTGGCCAATCCGATCTACCAGCCGGCATGTCCTTGGGCGTCCATGAGATATCGGCTCTTTTGGTGCGAGTAACACCCCGGACCGATCTGGTGCGAGTACTAGCTAGAGATTGGTTTGGTTCGGTCCAGGCCCACGCAGAGAAAATTTGATCAAAAGCGCCGGCGGCAGTGGCATGCTCCGTGGACTCCATTCTGAGCAGTGCGGACTGGTAGACATGATCATAAATTTCCCATGACAGCGTCAATAAATTATCACCTGAATTGACAAAACACTCCAGGAAGGAGCGCTCGTCAATTTCCATAATGAAATAAGGATTATACGCGGATTCAAGTGGATCTTCTTCATGATCAAGCTTATCGTACTCCTTTTCTAAGATTTTGACGCATTCACGATATCCCTTATATCTATATCTGGGCGTGGCAGATGGAAGAAAATCTTCAAAAAACATTATTTTCAATGTTCTTGGCTGAAAACTAAAAAACATAAATGATAAATGGGCCGAACTTGCACTATATATCCTTCTTGTCAATACTGACGACAAGATTTGTCATTCACAAATATGATCTTTCGATAATATCAGGAGGCAATTGTCATTTCATACTCCGGAAGAACTATTACTATTACCAAATAATCCAACAGTTACGATATTATCTGAATTTAGAATGCTAGACCACTTCCAATTTGGATGTTTATACGAGCCCTCGTAAACACTGACTATAACAGCATTTCCACTGGAATGGAAATGCTGTATAGTTCGGACCGACATGCAACTTGAAATTCACCGTCCGATTTTTCTGCGTTTTCCTCCGAAGTCCGATTGATCGATGATCCTTAAGATCTAGACGAATATGTATTTACCATACAATTTGAAATCTATCTGCGCTAGGGTAATGTATATCTATACCGAAACATCTGGCCAAATTGTACTACCGTCATAGATTAAGTTTATATCATTCCATTTTATAGAATCTCAATCATAAAACAGAAGTCTTTAGAACAATAATATTTGAGATCAGATATCTAATTACCTATTTAGAGCAGGTCATTTGACCTTGTAACTACCCGGTAGACTCCACAAAGTCTAGGAGATCCAGAATGATGCCAACTCGAATAAATATACAATTTAAGTTAAATTCCAAGTAGTAAAAGGGTGGTCTAATGCTAGTGGCAACCCATGGGAGCCTCGACTGGCGCTAACCGCAAGGGGCAATCAGCAATGAAGCCCCCCCCCGCGTCGCAAAACATCAAACTCTCGCGGCAATTTCTCATTGGAACACAATGCCTCACCTGCGTCGCCAACCGAACCCTCACGATTTCCCCGGGAACCAAGGCTCCGACGCTCCAGGGAGCCTTCGGGCTCAATTCCAAACGCCTCCTTCCCGACACACTCCCTCTAATCCAACACACCGTCTTCCCCCGTCCTCAGGCCCTCATGGTATAACCCCAGAGGCAGCAGCCGTGATGGCCCCTCCAATGCATAATCCGTTCTCTATTTTTGGGCGCGGTAGACATCACGCTCAACCACAACCGCCCACGCCCCAGGAAGAGGAAGAGGAAGAGGGATTTGACGATGATTACGATCCAGAACAACATGAGATGGAGCAGGACGAGGAAGTGAGTGAATTGGAACCGGAAGATCAATTAGATCAGGAAGAAGGTATCGATGAGTCGGATTTATATCGGGAAGAACTCGACGATGAGGTTGACGAACAATTGGAGGACGAGGATGCCGATGAGGAAATGCACGATCGAGGTACATATGGTCTCGTTATATTCCTACAATCACAATATCCACCTAACTAATGCCCGTGACATACAGAAAGATCACCATCCCCGCTACCTCCAAATCTTCGCGAGATCTCATCTCTCGCGTCCTGGACAGTCTCTACCTCCAAGCCTGGCTGCGGTGTCGCAGCTCTTCGTCACCCTTCACCAATGCAATACTGGCAATCAGATGGGCCGCAACCTCATACCCTCACATTACATTTCTTCAAGTTAGTTGCTGTTGTACGGATTCGCGTATATCTTGATTTCGAACTAGACGAGAGTTACACGCCGACGAAAATGGTATTCTTGGCTGGTATGGGTGGGAACGACCTTGTCGAGTTCGCGACCTGGGAAGGAGACGGACCCGGTGGCTGGGTAAATATCTCTTTAGAAGGTGTCGGTGGTCGAAACGGAGGTTGGGTTCGTGATGATCCAGTGCGACGGAAGCGCCGCTCCAAGAGCGCACAACGTCGGGGACAAGCATCAGGCCCTCAAAACAAATCTACAGCACATGGAGGCGATAGCGATGCTTTGGACTCGGAAAATGATGAGACAGACAGCCAGGATGAAAATCGAGAAGAAAATATCGACGATCCTTATACTGGCAATGTACTGAAGGCCATGGTCATTCAAATGCGCGTGATGGAGAATCATCAGAATGGAAAAGATACCCATGTGCGTGGGTTCCAGGTCTTCGCATGTGATGATACGCGTCGTCGCATGGTTGCTGCTCCGTCTGCTTCTGCGGATGGGCGTCATCGCCGGCATAGTGCCCGGCAATCGTTTCGTGGAGGAGATGTGCTTCCACATTCACGGGTGGAAGGTGGAGGTATCGATCCAAGCAGTTTGATGGCTGGCTCTGGACTCGAGGAGCCGGATTGGATGGGTGAGCCAGTGATTAGGTAGTAGGTTCATCATGCCGCATATTTGCATAGCGTTGGGACGGGGCGTATATTCATAGGTTGGGTGGTATTTTCATCTTACTCGGTTTCACATTGCAATTCCAATGACTTTAAGATACCCTTTTCCTGGTTTCTTTAGGAGATGAGCTGGAGATTATGTTTACGTGGATCAAAAAGGTTTTCAATTCTTTGTCCAATTTTCTTTCCGTTGTAGGACGATCAAATCTTATAAAACTCCAAAAGGGTATTCAATTTTGGTTTTCTATACTAGTCATATCTCATATAGAACCGTCCGGTTCATTATATCAGCCACATTTACTGGAGAAGCTTCTCCAGCTCGGCAGCGACGGCGTCACCGACCTGGGAGGTGGTGGCCTTGCCACCAATGTCACCAGTGCGAGTGCCAGCCTCGATAACATTGCTGACAGCCTTCTCGATGATGCGAGCCTCATTGAACATGCCGAAGGAGTACTGCATCATCATAGCAACGGAGAGAATAGCGGCAACGGGGTTAACAATGCCCTTTCCAGCAATATCGGGAGCAGAGCCTGTATGAGGTTTAGTAAGGAGGGATCCCTTCGCTATACTGGAGTGTTCCATGACTTACCGTGGATAGGCTCGTAGATACCGTTAACACGGCTCTTACCATCAGGGATACCGCTCAGACTGGCACTGGGCAGGAGACCCAGAGAACCAGGAATAACACTAGCTTCATCGCTAATGATATCACCGAAAAGGTTGCTGGTAACAATGATACCGTTAAGCTTACGGGGATCCTTGACCATGATCATAGCAGCAGAGTCAATGAGCTGGTGACCGATCTCGACTTGAGGATACTCCTTAGCCATAACCTCAGTGACGACCTTACGCCACAGACGGCTAGTAGCCAGTACATTGGCCTTGTCCAGACTCCACACGGGGAGAGGGGGGTTGTGCTGCATAGCCAGGTTACCGGCCAGGCGGGTGATGCGCTCGATCTCGGCGCGGGAGTAGGGCTCAGTGTCCATGGCGAAGCCGGAGCCATCGTCCTCCTTACGCTCACCGAAGTAGATACCACCGGTCAACTCGCGGATGATGTTGAAGTCGACGCCACGGCAGATATCGGACTTCAATGGGGAGCTCTCGACCAGCGAGGGCGCGGCGAAGTTGCAGGGACGCAGGTTACCGAAGGTGCCCATCTCCTTACGCAGACGCAGGAGACCCTGCTCGGGACGGACGGCACCGGTTCCCCATTTCTGTGGTTATAATTCCTCATGAGCTTGCTGTTCTGGGCGTTATTTCGTATGGGAGAAGTTGAACGTACCGGTCCTCCAATGGCACCGAGGAGCACAGCGTCGGCATTTTTGGCGGCCTCGAGGGTCTCTTCGGTCAAGGGAGATCCGTTGTCGTCGATGGAAGCCTGTCAGATATTGTCAATATGAGCCATTGACGTTGATATTGTGTAGATGGCGGGGAGCACTCACGCCGCCGAACAGCTTGTCCTGCAGGTTGAAGGTGACATCACGCTTCTTCTCGATCACGCGGAGGACCTTATTGTCACAAACAGATTAATATTCATCATCTATAACCGGACAGACACTCTTCAATCTTGCTCACCTTGATGGCCTCAGCAGTGACCTATAAATTCAATTGGAGTTAGTTATGATTCAAACAAACCCGCGACGAACCCGTGGAAACTTCGCGGGGCAAGTGTAGGGATGGTGCGAAATGACCTACCTCAGGGCCACAGTGATCACCACCCAAAACAACAATGTTGTAGGAAGACATTATAAAAGCGCAGAAGTTCAAGAAGAATGGCTAATGGAAGAGGCTCAATTGGTTCTCAAGGGGGAGCTTTAAAAAAGGTAGGATGCGGGTGAAGTTGACCCCGCCGACTCCGAGATCGGCGCCGAGCAGCCCACTGACGCCGGCAACGGGGAGGGTTTGCGGTGCAGAACCGCGTCACGAAGGAATGAAATTACCCACTGGGGCACTATTCGTCGCGGTTACTAGCGGTTGTTCTATATTGTTGATCTCTTAGGTCTCTTAGTACCCATCTTCATTCTACCTCGGCCGGCGACAAACATTGGCATGCATTAAATGATGTATAACGGAAGCATTAAGAATATCAAGCGAGGAGTGAAAATAAAATAAAAATGATGGGAAAAAGGACAGGATCGAAAGGGAAGAAAACAGGTTGAGGCAGAAGGTGTAAATAAGGATAGAAAAAAAAAGAAAGAAAAAGGCGACACAGCCCCGTGTGTACTGTACAATGGAACCCATAACCCTGTCCAGAGTCGTAAGGACAGTCCTATTCCACCCAAAACGCTCGTCAAGAGTCTTCAAACCACCAAATCAATGTTTCCATGAGAGTCCTGGACAGGACTCGTGACATTGTCAGTCGGCCAGTTCCCAAAATCACAGACCCGTAGCTCCAAAGACATGCATGGCCCGAAGAGGGGCAAAAAAAGAAAAATGACGAAGAAAAGAAAAAGACCGCCGACAGTTTGCAAGCTATCGGCGGATAGTTATCTGTGCAACTGTTCACGGCATACAGCTTATTTCTTGTTGGCACGTCGGGCTTGGAGGTCTCCCTCCGCTAGCCACTTGCTGGCATTGACCAATTGGACGACGTTGACATATTGCTTGAATGCCATGATGGGCAGAGAGACAAGAGTGAGGATCCATGGGAAGGTAGAATCAACCTTATTCGCACGAGCCATCTCCAGAGCACCAGCACTCCAGGGGCTGGCAAAGAGGCTGCTCAGCGGGGGGTTGGCCGGGGTGCCAGGCTGAGCAGAGGAAGGTTGCGCATCGGGAACAGGCTGAAGCAGCGAGGGAGACAGCTTGGGCGAGGAAAAGGAGAGCAAGTAGAGACCGATGAAAAACAACTCATTGGCTGAGCAGCAGATAAATAGAACGGTCTGAATTCCGAGGGAGGGGAAATGTCAGCATAAGCACGGGGTACCTCTTCACATCACACCATCTATGTCATACCTTGCTGTGGTAGTACTGGTACAGGATCCAGCTTCGCTCGGAGTCGATTGACTTCTTGTGGCTCATATTCGAGCCACCCATGCTGAGAGTCGCGTACATGTGCATATAGTGACTAGCCATGTCCAGACAGATCAGGCTCTGGAAGACGATAGCCCAACGGGGCCATGCGGAGCTCAGGAAGACCAGCAGACAAGCAGTAGTGCATCGGTCAGTCACCATATCCAGAACTGCGCCGAAAGTAGTTGATTGGTTGAAGTATCGCGCCGCATAGCCATCCAGGGCATCCAGTAAACATGACACGCTGTAAAGAATGGAGCATGTGCGCGGGTGGAGGGGCATGTAATAGAGGGAGGCAATGGCGAGAACGATCCGAGAATATCCTGAGAAACGACAGTATTAGAGGGGAAACGAGGTCCAGTATTTGCGGCTCAGCTGCGTAATATAAACCTACCGATAAGGTTGGGAGCGAAGAGGAAGACGTTCTCCTTTGGCTGCTCGTTCAGCTTCGATTTGCTCTGCTTCTTCGAGGGCGTCTTCTTCGACGGTGTGGATACAGTGCCATTGCTATTTGACGACTCTTCACTCTCATTTCCGCTAGCAGCTAGAGCCGCCTTTTGTCGTCGTGTTCTGGCGCTCATTGTGATGTGGGTGTGGGTTAGGTGATGCTTGGAAAATGACAACGCAACGGGAACTGCGGGCAAGGCTCAACCGGGCGATTTGATAGCCTTTGGACGAGACGAGCACAAGATTGGAAGCAGGTTGTTGCGAGGGGTAAGAACCGCGAAGGGAAATTGTCCGATCCTTTAGGGGATAGGGGTTGTTTGAAGGATTGCAATTTCCAGGAGAAAATTCGACGTAACGATAAGAGAAGATGATAAGCTGAGGCGCGTCACTGGGGCGTTGTAGGGGTTGGATGCCGATAGACTCTGTTTCGAGATTGGAGGAGGATAAAATAATTGAAGAGAAAAAGGAAAAGAGAAGAAGAGATCAGTAAAAGAGAGTGATCGAAAGGACACGAATGAACGATCTTTCGAGGAGTTGAAAAACGAATCAGAGGAACTAGGGGTAGTAAGCAGCCCCCCCTGTTGTGCAAAGAATGTTTACGGGTCGCTCGGAACCTTGGAAGCTTTCCCCACGCGGCCGAGTTTACTCGATCCTTTAATCAAAAATCATGAAAATTATTAAAGAGAAGGCTCTTGTAGGAACTATGTAAGGGAGAAGATGAAAGGATAGGGTAGCAGACTGAATATTAATATGTAACTGACAGACCTATATCAACAAGAGAAAAATATGTATACAACCCTAATATTGTGTAGTGCTAGCAGTATGGTATTTATGCAGATCCCGTCTCAGCTTCAGCGACCCGCGAAATTATATGTGCATGTAGGCTTCAAAGAGACCCAAAAGAACGATAAATATGTACAGAAAGTGCTTCTACAAATGAACATTTGGATAAATGATTGGTGATTATCTCACCTCCGTGACCTGCGCGGATCGGTGGCATCTTGACGTCGCCATTCGCGAGATTCCTTGGTCCCTAAGCTTCCCACACCTCCTTCTTGTCGTCGTTCCCATCCACCGAGACGGATCACAAGACAAGTGGCATTGTCTCCTTCCTTGCTCACCTCGGTAGCGAAACTCACGACGTCCCGGGCACCTTGCTCAGGGGTTTTGGCTTCTTTGACGATATCCACAATCTCTTGATCAAGAAGTGTGCCACTGATACCGTCAGACATCATGACAAGAAATGAGAATTCAGCCGGCCCCATCTCAACACGACGAAGCTCGGGTTCTGCAGATACGCCCATACGTTTCGACTGAACATCTCCAAATGCGCGGGTATTTGCAAGTCCACTCATGCGCTCTTCGCCAAAGGAGTCAGTAACGAAGGTCGTCGCGTAGCGGCGCAGGCGAGCCGACTCAATTGGTGATGATGGATGATGGTTGGAAGAAACAGGTATAGCTTCGCCCGTCTCGGTCGAGCATAGCAAAGCTCTTGTGTCTCCAACATGTGAAACGAGCAGACTTGACGGCGCAGCAGGATGCCAGAAAGGGGTCGGTGAAGGTGTCGAGATCATGGCAGTGGTCCCCGTGCTGCCACCCTTGAATCGTGAGCGGCCGCCAATCTTAGGATTTCGTGTCAAGCTCGGGCTATGGAGAATCTCATCTTCATTCAAAGGCTTTTCAGCTAGCGCAAGGTCATCATCCCGTTTGGCGGCCTGCGCTTTCACGAAATCTAAATCAGCCCGTAGAAAAGCATACTCCATAATTTCTTCAATGGAGACTTTGCCCTTGGAAGGAGAATCGGCTTCCACATCCTTATCGGACCCATAATATGCAAAATTTGCCGGCTTGAACCGTTTGAAATAACCACCAACTAGTTGTCTCCAGCTCTGTACAAGACTCTTTTCAAGATCTCCGATGCGTTCACGGTTGCCCGCCTGTAATACTGGTAGCGTATCGGTTCCGCCTATTTGCGGCTGCGGGCTTCGAAGGATGGAGCTGACTTCAAACTCCGCCGCAGTATCCTGTATATACTCGTGGAGATTTTCCTTCAAAAATGTACTGCACTCCGACCCGCCATGTCCGTCGAAGATACCGAAATAGAAAACCTGAGGGTCACCTGTGGCCGTCTCCGCCCCGCGAGACTCGCGCGGTGCATTATTCTGCGAGCGTCTAATAGTAAGCGATGCCGGGTGTCGTTTCGCAAATGCAGGGATATCAATAACCCCGGCCTGATAGGTGTCTTCGTTGGCCGGGCGGGTCCCGCGGGCAGTGACGGCACCGTAATGGTGTTTCGCGCTTCGCAGCGGGATTCGGACTACGGTTGTCTCTCGTCCCACCAATTGCAGGAACGAGGTCGGAGAGTGCGGGGTTTCACCAGTATGCGGTATAGATGCTGAACGAGGGAGTTTGTGGAAAGGAGAGGCCGGCCCTCGAGGGTCCGGATGTAGTGATGACGATGGCAGATAAGTAACGAAGTAGTCACGGAACTGCGGACGCTTTTTGTTCAAGGGTAATTCATTGGACGGTGTCGCATCAGATCCAAATGCTCGACATTTTCGAGGGCGAATGAAGCCTGTATTATAAGTCGATTTGTTAGCTAGATAGATGTGAAGCCATGAGGTGGGATCGTTGAAAGGAGACATTTCTGAAACTATGCGAGGGAAACGGCGATAGTGGAACATATTAGGGAATTTCACATACTGTAACTGCTGGCCAAGGTCCAGACCCGGCCTGTTACTCGCCTCGCTGATGTGACAATCATGAATGGCCCATTGATCGAGAGATACGAGGGTGGTGAAGGAAGAACTGGATGTAGCAGTCGGGGCGTGGGGGTGAACTACGCCTGGCCCGAGCTTCGGCAGATAAGGCATCAGCCCCCGGCAGATTACCATGGAGAAGCTTCATTGCATTTTTTTCGGGATAAAGCACTATGTATGCTAGCGCCTGGGAAAGAATTAGCTAGATCAGACTAATTAATTACGAATAAACTAATCGGATCATGCACAAAAAATCATCATATATTGCGGCCATCTAATACATCAAATTCTACACAAGACACAAAGGTCATTGATCTGTATGAAATTTACTTTGCCGCGGCCATGGCAATGGCAATGGAAGTGACGCGGGCATGAACCAAATCAAAAACGCCCCCCGGAACCTTTCTGAATTCAGAAGGGAAGCTCCTAAAGACAAAATCATTCGAGTAGCATGGCTCACCGTGATGGCCAGATGAGGAAACGAAAACTAAAGAAAAGAGGACGACACATAGAGTGACGATAGACACCTACCAGGAGCAGATTCATCCGGAGAGCCTAAAACAAAAGACGTCAAGAGAAACTAACTACCTGAAGCAAAAGTGCCTGGTTAGAGAATATGCGACAAAACCCACAGTGGTGAGTGGCTCTTTAGATAGCCTTGGTGCGGGAGAAGAGACTGCTATAGACGGCGTCAACAACCGGCTGTGCGGTAATCCGCTTGCCGCCGAAGAAACGGCCATTAAGGCCCTTGATCGCATTTTCGCCGCCTTGAACGCGGTCGAACTTCAGGTAAATGTCGCCTTGAGAGTTCGGATCTACCGAGATGTGAACAACATGGCCATATTTCTCTTCGCATTCTTGGCGGACGTCGTCTTCTAATTCCTTGACCCAGGACTCGCCTTCCTCTCTGTAATGGTGTCAGTTCTGTCCTGGTAGTATGCCATGGGAATAAAGATACAACTTACTCGGCGGGGTCAAACATATCACGCAGCATCACGCATCGGCTCGCCATGTTGACGTTCACGGGCAATGGCTTCGTCTCGGTTTTAGGTCGAAGCACCTTCTGTTGCTCGTCTGCGGTAGGCTCGGGTTCATCTGTACGGGCAAGTTTCCTCATCAACGCGTCCCTACTATAATTGTTGAAGTTCACGCCGGCGACGTCTGTGTCATCGAGGGCACTGGCGCCACCAGACTTCTCGTTCTCTCTGCCACCAGCGCGGTCAAAGTTGTTCGAACCTCCGGCTTGAACGCCACGTCCACCGTGACCGGAGAATGAAGAGCCCTGGAAATTCGGTTGGCTTGCAGAAGAGCTCTGCAGTCGGTTTGCATTTGCATCAGGGGTGAACTTATCGTTGCCAAGGCCAACCCGAATGGCTCGACCAGCAAGATCAAAACCATTCATCTTTTCCAAGGCATCACGAGCTTGGTTAGGATCGCGGAACCTAATTTACGAGTCAGCGGATAGAATTCGAGAGCTCAACGAGGAGGCTACTTACTGCACAAATGCATAACCTTTGCTTCTCCCAGTCTCATCCTTCTGCAATTGAACAAATTCGAGTTCACCAAACGGTTCGAAGACATTCTGGAGATCATTTTCAGTGATGCTGAAATGAACATTACCCACATAGAGTCTATGAAAAGGGGCGGAGTGTGATGGTCCAGAACTGGCTTCGGGGTTACGAGCCTGGCGGTTCTTTTCCGCCTCGGTCAACTGGGCGATGATAGGAATGCCTAGAAGCTTTTGGCCGGTAAGTTGGATCGCAGCGGGCACGGAATCTTCACTCTTGAATTCAACATAACCGACACTATTGTAATAGTTAGCTCACTGTTGCGAATGGTTGGGGTTTCATAGTGATAACATACCCTTTAGATCGTCCACTGACACGATCTTTGACAATTTGGGCCTCTTTAACGGGGCCGACCTTCTCGAAAAAGGCCATTAGCTCTTTAGTTCGCAAGCGAGCGGCGAGTTGCTGCACAAAAATAGTTCTCTTGTCACGTTCATCCTCATTGAGTTCTGGGGATTTGCTGGCATCTCGGCGATTGGGGCTGGGGCGGCGACCATCACGGTCACGACCACGACGTCGATCCTCGTCACGCTCACGGCGCGAGGGACGGTAGTGACGATCGTCAGGGGAGCGCGAACGAGTACGAGCACGTCCTCCGCCACGGTAGAAGTCACCGCTGGAGCGATAGTCGTCGCCGTGGCGATCCCGACGAGCACGGCGTCGGTCGCTCTCACGACTTCTGCTCCTTCTCCGGCTTCTATGGCTTCCGTTAGCACTGCCATGTTCGCTTCGAGGGCTTTTCATGTCTTCATCGCCATCGGCATCTCGGTCTCGGCGACGATCGCGACGGCGGCGTCTGTCACGGGAACGATCACGGTCATGGCGCTCTTGCGGGTCTGCCTTGGATCGGTCGTCGTGTTCATCAGTCTTGGGAGTTGTATCGGCTGGGGCAGCAGCTGTTGACTCAAGAAGAGCCTCTACGTCGAGTCCAGACATGATGGGAGTATCTGTAGCCAAGGGCGATCGAAATGATGGCCGGGGGTAATGAGATAATAGTCACTTGACTCAGTCAGATAGCAAGATCTGGGGAAGAAAAGACTTTTCTCTAACCCTTCTTCTGAGAAATAAATTATCCCGTCGCTTTGTGCTGTGAAGTGGTAGGTTGAACCGCAGATGAAGTGTGAGGAGGACCAGTTTCCGGCGCGGGTGAAGGCCGGCGGCCATATCACGTGATGATTAGGTTTTTCTTGGGTTGCCACTTCGGACTAACCGATAGATGCGTACATATGTACTCTCTTATGAGAACATCCATAGAGATGGTGTGACCCGATAATTGCATAAATAAGGTGTTTTGTTATCTGATTATGATTAACTACTTCATGTACACTGATAAGTGATATTGTGAAAAAAGAGGAACCCGGCTTCTTGCTGACACCCAACAAGAGCTCTCCTATGCACGAAACCCCATAAAACCATGATCCGAAACTCCCAAATCCTGGCGTTCAAGAATAAAACATGTACAGCTTCCCGGCAACGCAGTAAGTCACTCATTGTATGACTCGACGTCGGTTCATGAAAAAAAATGAGGTTGTAAATCTAAGACGTTGGTCTCGGTGACTTTACTGGGCCTTGGAACCTTTTGGGGGTGGTGCTTCCAGCTCAGTGCCAAAAACACGATCCCAGAATCGGCTGGTGACGCCAAAGCCATTTTCGAAATCAGCATAGTGATGCTGGAGGTGGTACTTCTTCAATTCCTTATAGTAGAGGGGAAGGCTAAGACACATATTAGCATCAGACTAGGGACGAACCGGCCATCTACCAGGAACAAACTTACTTGCGATGGTGAAGGAAGTAGTGAGTCAGGTCGTAGCAAATGTAGCCGAAGACACCACCACAGAATACCTGTACGGCCGCGAACCAATTGTAGAAGAAGACTGTATGGGCCAGCTTCCAAAAGGGAGCTGCGAGGATGATGAACAATGAAGGCGGCATCACCAGTCGGTACTTGTCCATCGGGAGGTAATGGTGAATACCGTGAAGGAGGAAATGAAGAGTCAGGCCAACGCTGTTATCAGGAAGCCAGCTAAGATTGAAAGTTAGTAATGCGTACAAAATGAAAAGTCAAACAAGAACAGGAAACTTACTGATCAACATGGAACAGGAAGCGGTGCATCAGATACTCAATAAGTGACCAGAGGCACACACCTCCAATCCAATAGGCAGAGGCAGCAATGGGGTCACCGAGCCCCGCAGCCCCAACCATTGTGCCATATACAACCGGTGGCAACCAGATCATGGGTACAATATACCAAGCGGTCTTGCTAAGGGGCTCCAGGAAGTTACCGAAGAGGGGCGCGGACTGACCTCCCTTGTAGTGACGGGGACGGTGAATCTGTTCCAGGTAGAACTCCTTAGAGAAGTTGCTGTACCAGAGTTGAGCGAAAAGCGGTTTGTTGAGGTCCAGGAACTTGTGCGTTTTGAAATCCTGGTTGTAATTCGTCTCAACTGATAGATCCTCTTCCTTCGACATTCCGGTGGTGGCGTATACGGGACCAGCGTCCGACACACCGGCATCCACAGCCGTGGAAGTCGCTTTGCCAGAGGCGCCCGCTCCCGGAGTGAGGAATCCAATGTGATAGTCATCGAGGATCTCGTATGCGGCCTCGGTGTGTTCGTGGGAGATCTCATCTTTCATGATCTCCTCGACATCCTTGCCGGCGTAGTCGAGAATCAGATCACCGCCACCAGGGTGGTCATCGACAAATTCGGTGACATCGTACACTTTCTGGCCGATCGCGATATAGCAGGATTTGGCGCTATTGTGAGCAGCGACCTCCGCGGCCGTGAAAGCCGGTAGAACTCGTCCGGGCATTCCTTATTGAATTTTATTTGAGTTTCCTTTTTGTACTTATTCTTCTGGTTCCTCCTCTTTGGTCTTTGTTCCTCTCAAGTAATCAGGCAAGGCGGTGATTAGGGGAAAATTGCTTAAGAATGTCGGTCGCGAAAGAGGGAGAAGGAAAGATGGAAAGGTCGATCGAGATTAGCGTTGAATGTTGATCGTCGAGACTTCGGAGGGCCGCGGGAATTTTATTCAGGGGACAAGCGTGGCGTGATAGGCGAAGTCTCCGCCCCGGACAAAACAAATTGGCAGAATTTGGCCCCGAGGGTTACTGCGAAATCTGAGTCAATTTATTGGTTGAATCGTAAGATCAGGAGATCAGACCACCAAGACGTTCGTATGACAGGGCTAGTTTGGTAGCAGAGAGTCGAGCATCAAACGTCGAGATGAGAAGAGATCTTGAATGGCCGAAAGGATCCGCAGTCCCTCGGAAGCAGGTGACTGTGCCTGTTTTAATAATCCACTCTTGGCATTGCAGTGTACATAGTATACGAGTATACAAGTACACGAGTACACGAGTACGCGAATACACGAGTAAACGAGTACCCGAGTGCCCGAGTACAAGAGCGTAGTGGTATATTCTTCACTTTCACACTATTTTCTACTCTTGTGTCTATCACACATCAATGTCTTTCTCTGTGATGAGTCTCGATATAAAGTTCATTCTATAGTACTACTAGTACTAGTTAGTAACTCGTCTCGCCAGTGTATTGAATAGTGTATAGAATGAACATACTGAAATACTACTCCGTACTACGGTAGTAGATATAGGTAATGACTTAAGGGTTCAAGTTTCCTCCTCTCCACGAATATGTGTCTCTAGTGGGATAATTAATTATACAATAGTGGTATTAAACTACTATATATTTGATTAATTCTTGATATTTAAAAAACTGGACTAACTATCCATGAGGACTTCAGAGATCCATTTTCAAAAAAAAAAAAAATGTTAGAGCTGCAACAAAAGTTGACATCAATGAGATTGATAACATGCACAATGTAGGTACGGTATGAATGGTGTCCCTACTATAAAAAATCGGTGTATCCGCAACTTTCGGATCTTTCCCAATGAGCACCTCTGACCTTCACTTGTACCAACTACTGATGAATAGTTACCAAGATCGACACAAACCCCTTCGTATCTCCATGCATGCTTGATACTTTCTGGTACACATACTTTGGTTCGTTTGCAATGCTCGGCACTTGCGAACATTCAATGCCAGATTGAAAATCCACTCTGACACAGCAGTCAAGTGGGCCCGCAATAGGGATTCCCCATCTCTTCAAAACATCATTGGACCTATCAGGTCAACCAACAGAGAAAGTCCTGATCTTTCATTCGAGTAACTCTGCAACCCAACAACCCAATGTTTGTTGGCGCCAGAAGGGAAACAATCAGTCTTGGGAGTAAAGGGCCATCTTTTGGTCGTGTTCTCCACCGGGGCAGAAATGCACGTATCATATTGGAAGGGCCTCCGTTCGCGGCAATCTCTCGAGCGACGTCGAGAAAACAAGACACCTTTTTTTTCTCCCTCCCTTCTCCTGAAAATTGTCAGGCATTAGCATCACACTAGTTCGACGTTAGTGCAGCCGCCCCGCTGGGGCTCTCCGACAGTCGATCAAAAAAAAAAGTTGTCTTGTTTTTTCCAATTCTCCCCTACCATTCCTACATCTATTCCTTGTTGCATCCCAGTACGATGTCAGCTGTGGAGGAGGCACCTATCAATCCTATTCTGGACTATATCCAAAAGCTGAAGGAGGCCAAGAAAAGTTTACCGTTTGGTCAACCAGTTTGCGTCTTAACATCCCCCACCGTCACCGACTCTACGTCCTTACTGCGGCTGGTTTCCGAAATTGGCCCTCACATCGCGGTACTTCAGGTTCAAGCGGATGTGATCGAAGATTGGTCTGACAATGTTATCGACCAATTGACATACGCTGCGAAGAAACATGGATTTCTCCTGTGGGAGGGTAGTCGCATCCTCAATTCCACCGTCAATCTTATGGGCCGCGGGCGGGCCAACTTGGCAGCAAGGAAGACCATCGCGGATCTGGCTAAAGGCAGATATGTAAACGGAATCTACAAAACCGCCAGTTGGGCCAATCTGGCGACCTCGTGGGCACCCGGGGTTGCATTGGACGAGCAGGAACAGGACGTATTACTTCCAACTCTACGAAAGGCGGCTCGGGCAGCTGTCGCGACGACCGTCAAGACTATTGAGACGGAAATATCGGTCGCGGAGGGTGACGATACTCTCGAGCAAGAGCGAACCCCCACATTTCCTCCAAAAGAAAATGGGTGGCATGAATTCAATACAGATATGGGCTACGCCCTCAGGAAGTCGTCCACCATATCGGTCACTGAAAGTGTCACTCAGCAACCCCATATTGAAACGGACAATGGCATCCCAGCTCCTCCAACCCTGACTCGGGGCATGGCTATTTGTCTCCCCAGTGATGTCGACTCCGTTTTTACCTTGGACTTTCGGCAAGGCACTATAGCAGCAGCTTGTGCCAATCAAGATTTTGTGGCTGGTCTGGTTACCAGCGAACCATTGTTCTGCGAATATCATGGAAACAATCTGATTGACCTGGCCGTTCCGGAAGGCTGTGATGTGTCCGACGAGATGGTGCACAATCTGTTGGCTTACTCGCCTTACTTGGAGCGAAATCATTCGATCGGCCTATTCTCAATGGTCCCTCCCGACTACGCATATGCATTCGAAACGGACCCTGTACACGCCATTCATGCCGATTCTTTGCATGGACAACCCCGAAGCGTTGTCAAGCTCGAGTACCTTATCGAAAAGGCATTGAAGCTCCGTGATGCCAACCGCAAAGAAAATGAAGGCAATCCACGCCCTACAAACATCCCAAAGGGTCCCAGCGTCCTTCACTGTCCCATTGTCATTCTGCCTTGATTGAGAAGACTGCAGCGCAGCTCCTCCTAATATGCGGAAAGCGCATATGTACATACCCTCTCGAACCCATGGCATATCAAAGCTCTGCATACATCCAAGCATCTTCCATTTTGAACACAAATTTCACAGACCATTAAAGCTCTGTCTGTTTCACAAGCTTAATTAATAAACCCGAAGCCCTTTCCGAAGAGCTCGAGATATTCTGAAGATCCATAATACCGCGATACATCTTATTGCTATCCATCAGCATCTTTGCACATTATCATAATATCATTACAATTTTTCAGCCTTTTCCTTTCATTTCTTGCTTTTCATAACTATTGTTCAATTTGAAAGGACTACTGTTTAACAATTGATAATCGCACTCACCGCCTTCCTAAGAGCTGATACACTTGAAAAAGCAGCTTAGTCATGGGCAATTCAAGATCAACTGAACAAATCCGACTTCGAGACGATTCTTATTTTTGTATTATTTCCTAACAAGTCTTAGCGACAATCGCCTTGTCTATATCACATCCGGCTATGTCATCATAGCATACCATATATTCCCGGTATTGCATTTGTTGCAATTGGTCAATCCTCGTCCAGACAAACAAGTTGGATATCTGCTTGGTTTACAACCAAGACCACTTCAAGTTGGCGAGCCAAATAATAAGTGTTTGATAATTGCCGAACTGTTGCATATACTATTTTACAGACCTTGATAAAGTCTCCCAAACCTGATCATAGGAGATACCGGGCTTTCAAACTGGCTACAGATATATTCAAATTTCCGCCACATGACAAACTGCTTTGATTTCCCTCCACAGCGGGGTTTCGAATAACCAACTCGCAAGAGCCATGCCGCAAGGTAACTCATCTCTGCCACACTCAGTGAAAGCGATCAAGGGCGAGCAGCTCTCGGATAACAACCATGTGACACCGAAGGCTTTGCCAAACCGCCAGCGTTCGCGTGGCAAAGATATCAACGTTGTGCCTGATAGCACACCAGCTGCACCTGTCGTTATCTCGCCATTAGGCGATATCATTTTAGAGTATACTGCCATATCATCCGGCAAAAGTCATTATTGGCAGGTTTCAAGCAAAAGACTCATGCTCGGGAGCCCTTACTTTGGGGCCATGTTGGACTCGGACAAGTTTATGGAAGGTAGACTCCTTGCGCAGCAGAGGCAAGCTCTTGTGGATCGTATGGCCTCAGGAGCTGTGGAAAACCCACCGAGTGGTAACGAAAATTCAATGCTAGCCATGCTGCCGGTTGTAAAAATCCCTGTCAGCGCGAAATCAGAGCTCTGTGGGGTTGAGGCGATACAGCTGTTCCTCAAAATTTTGTGCTTTGATTTCTCGGAGACAGAAGAAGTGCAAGATGCCATCCATCACGATCTTAGAGCACAGTCATCTACCTTGATTGCCAAAGTCATTGACCTTGCTGAATGGTTCAATTCCACAAGGCCCATTCAGACTGCTTTGCGGACAGCTCAGTATAGAGGCGGGGTCAAATCAAGACCCAGTTCCAGCGTGAAAGTTTTTACCTTGGATATGTTGAAGTTAAAAGAAAGACGGCTCCGAGAGATGATTTTGATTTCCGCATTTCTTGGTTTAGATGATATTTCGAAAGCGATGACCCATACTCTTATCATTCTTGGTTCAAAAAACTGGCTACATGGCCTGGAAAGACCGATGATCGAGGAATATCCGAATTGGAAGTATCTTCCTAACGGGCTTGAAGGTATGTCTCTACGGCCCGATGGAGAATATTAAATGCTTACTGACATCTTGATCCGTATATAGAGGAATTGTTTTACAGGCGACAATGTGTTCTGAATACATTGACTGACTTACAGGCCCACTTCCTTCGCTCATATGGAGGACTTGAAAGTGATGAGCCGATACCGAAAAGGAAAACAACATTAGGAGCAGCCTTCTCTTCACGAAACCTTGAGCTGCAGTGTCGCAATGGTCTCGATAATGGCATGCAGTGCGACATCTTTCATCTTGGTCAAATGACACGATTTTTTGCATTACGAACAAAAACTATATTCCTTGGATCTACTTTGGTCGATGAGAATTCCTATATTGATGAGTCCGACGAGGCTCCCGAGCAGCCCGCCGGTCCAAAGGATGATGGGGCTTATGAAGGGCCCCAATTCGCCATTGATCAGGTCATAGCCAGCCTCAAACAATACCCTGACTATCAAATTGACAATAATCACATCGGCTGTGGTATCCGACGTCGAATACTTCCAATCTTAGATGGCGTGGAGAAGTTTACAGCGGACAATCGAGGTCTTTTAGGGATTCAAGCCAGCCTGTGGAACTCGTCGGAAAGAAAAAAGCAGATTGCATGGTCTGACAAACAAGGCCCGAAGGACCACACGGTCTATATTCAATTCTCAAAAATCTTAAAAATCGATGTTCCACTTCATGCCCCTCTGGAAACCAATATATCACCTGAAGAGCAAGCCCGTTTCATGTTTACCGCGGCAAAATATCAATGGGAGACTTAGCTTTTGGTAATGTGCATCGTTACATGCAATCTGAAGACCTCTTGAGCTTCGGTGATAGCATCCAACGGAACGTCATGTTAGATGCTTCCCATTATGACGGCATAATCCAGGGAATCAGACCGGTCCAGACCTGGAACTTCAAAGCCTGGTAGGGAGTTTCCCAGCAGCTAGGCTGATGAAAATGTCATCCAAGGGTATCTGCTCCGTGGGACAGTATCATTTCCACATGCCGAATGGGAGACGAAACGAGTCAAACTACCTAGTTTTATGGGATGCGGGGCTTTGATACATGCATCAAACTTGAACATACTACCCAACACTTTGGACATTATGAACCATGTAAATAGAATCCAAGAATAGGGGCAGCGATTGTGAATCAAAAGCAAAAAAAGCCCGTACACATTAGTAAAGGGCTCTTTTCACATGACTGGCAGATTCTGATACTTGCTAGTACTAATATCTAGATGACAATAGATGGCAAGTAGCAATAAAACATAATTTCACACTGCATTGAGTTCCCACTATGAAATTGTACGGATTATGATCTGATCAGTCGAACGATCAATCCTTAGATAAACAACCAAATCAAGTACTACACAAAATGACAGTCTGATGCCCATCTATCCAGCGTAAGACTAGAACTCCTCCTTGTACTCTAAAACTTATTCAAACGGTACTTTTGTAATGTCTCAACAAACAGGGTCACCCCAGAAGTAACCCATGTCAAGATCGAGATTTGGCCCTGTTGGGAAAAACGAGCCAGTGATCTGGCCAGTTGCTGGGTCATATGGGTAATAATCATCAAAAGAGCTTCGGCCAGACAGTGACTTTTCAGGGCTCATAAAGGCATCCATGAGGTCGGGTTCTTCCACCTTTAGCGATGGTGACATTGCAAGCGGAGCGCCTGAATGATCCATTGAAGAGCAAGCGATGGAATCCATATCTGCGGCGATACTGTCGATCGCATTTGTCGACGGGATTGAAGCAGACGGATCGAAAGATAATTGATCCATGACCGGATTCTCTGTAGCAAGCGTGGACTCGTCAAGTTCTGGGACATCGACGAGTGACAACGTAGATGAATCCTCATTTTCGGATAGTTCAGAAATACTGATACCGGACTGAGGCGCAAGTCGTCGTAAGAACCCATCACAGAGCCTCCAAGCTCGCTCACACGCTGCGTTTGTCTTGGACAAGGTGTGTAACCAGTGAAGTGCCTTCTTTGCCGCCTTCGACACCATTGCTGCTTTTTCGGGGACATGCTGTGCTTGGAATGCAAGCTCTAACAATAGGACAGTAATAGATTGCATGAGATAGTGAAGTGTGCACCACCACGGAGAAATCCGATGTAAAAGAGCGGCATCTGGAAAATCCGGGAAGAGAGTCAACATGTGGCATGCAGACTCAACGCATTCTGCGGCTGTCTTGCTGCAGAATTCATAAGTGAGGTCTCCATCTGACTGCGAGGTATCTAATCGACTTAGACACGGGCGAGTGATGCCAATCTTGGTACTATAGAAGAGAAAAGCGAGTCCCATACGTTGTCCCAGAGGGCATTGCGAAGTCTGTGTCGAGGTGAAGTCGTACGATGGTGGGAGGTTCATGAACCAAGAATCAATGTCAAGCATTAGACTCTGAATAATGAACTTAGTACTTGCCCACGGAGCTTGCAATGCCTCTGGGCTATAAAGTTTAACCGTCATGCGTTTGGCTATAGTAGCTAGTGATGTCAGCTGCAAAAAGTACAGTGACATGCAGGGCGGAAGACCCTTCAAGTATTCGGCACGGCTAATTTTGGTATCAGCTTCATTGCCTTCATCGGTTGTGTCCGAATCAGCAGCAGAATCAAGTTTCGCCGCGTTGTTACTGAATGTCATTTGTTTGAGAGGACTGCAGGCATTTTGTGCATTATTGCTGATCAACATTGATACTTCATCCTTTTGGAAGTCACCTTCATCAAATGGAACCGGAAGAGGCGTGGTGCAAGAACTATCCACGATGCAGGAAGGGCGTCCCGTGATGACGGCCAGAAGCTGCTCTACGGTATATAATGACCACCACACACGATATCGAATCTCTTTCGAAGTATCCGAAGTACAAGATCCGACGCTGCGAAGATGGAGACCGAGAGCCAAGGCCCCTCGAACTGCACTTCCAGCAAGTTTCCATGCCCTGATAATGGGGAAAAATTAGCCAAGTCCCATAGTTTAATATGCCATGACTTCGAATAGATGAAGTTACCTATTGATATGGCCGGAAGATATCATATAGAAACAGGTCAGACCTTCAACCTGCAATTGTTGAAGATCAGGATGATGCAACAGTTGATCCTCCAGGCTGAGTATTCTGGCCCGCGAAAAGTAAACCTGGTGAGGATCCTCCTCTTCGGTGCAACCTCTGTCTGTTAACTCTTCATACTTTGCGGCAATTGCAAAGATGAGATTGAGTATGGCTAGCCATTTATTACCAGGCTTCAAATAGGGTTGACTGAAATAGACCTGAAACTGTGAGACAAAGGTTGAAATCCCTATGATTGGGAAAGACGGATGGACTGAAGTCAAGTATGAGTTCAATAGCTTTGTTGCCGTTTCCTTGGTAGGCACTGCGCTGGCATCGACTTGATTCATGTTGGGGATCTCCAAGTCGTCGAGATAGTAATTGAAGGATGCCATCAACGAATCACTTGCTTTTTCGGGACGTGGAGTCAAGGTTGGAGAGGGAAGAGCATTTTCCTCATCTGCATTTGAAGAATTGCAAGACCACTCTTTACCGTCGCTGTTGACCTCTTTGCTGAGTTTCTGTAGCCAGTTGATTTCGGAACTTTTCCCCATGAAACCAGTTGACCTAGCAGCTTCATCCCTATTAAAGTCCTCTTCTGTATGATCGATAAGGTCAGGAGGCGCATCAGAGGAGGAATGCGAAGATGGTGGTTCAGAAGTAAACTTCCGTTTTCCAGTAGTATCAGTGCCACCATCCAATACTAATTCAGAAGCGAAGTCCTATTCTAACTCAGACATGGCTACTTCATTAAAATATGAATCGGGTTCCCTACCGCTGTAAGGGCGATGTTCACGAGCTGTTCATCAGAGACACCGAACCGATTGCTCAGCTTGCTGATGACATCTTCATACGCCTGTACCTTTGCGGACAAGCTTGCTAATTGTCTTTGCAATGGTTATGTCTGTGTCGTTTATTTCACCGAGACTGTAAATCAGAACTTACCGCTTCGACTTCTCCCTTTTACCATCAGTATAGCAGCAAATGATTCCGGCCTCACGGCAATTCCGGCAACCAGACTTGTCTCCAGTACACTTTGTCTTTCTTTGTCGGCAGGACTCACATGCTCGACGTACATGACGACGATGGAACCTCCCTGGGGATGTGAATGTAGATTCGGCACCTTCAGCAAGCCGCGGAATAGCCATCTTCTTGGTGCCTACATCCGATTCAGTCCTCTGGAGAGTTGGAAGAGAATTTTCCTAATCAATAAATATCAGATATCACTTTTCCACCTGAAATTGGATAATTTTCACATACCACACTGGATAACTGGCTGCACGTTTCTGCGTCGGCACACGACAATTTGAACAAACTCTGTTGCTCAGCCCATGAAGGAAAATGGATATTACTCATGACGAAGTCTGCTCTGACTTCTTTTTTGTTTCCTGTATAGCTCTCTATATATTCGCTTTGATCAGTACGAATCCATCCTCACCCCAGCATTGCCTGCACCAAAAAGATCGCTTACCTTAAGCATAAGTTCTCTGTGGTGTTTTGTATAGACCTGATGCTTTTGGACATCAGTGTCTAACAAGAACCAAGATGAAAAGGAAACACGAAGTACCGGGAGTCAATGGGAATTTAAGAAGTCAAAAAGACCTATGAAAGAACTGGATCATTGCGTGCGAAGAAACCAGCAACTCAACACAATACTTCGCTTGGGTCAACACACACACATGATAACCTAAAACCTCTCCGGGAGATATCCGGCAATGACGCCGTACCAAAAGAGAAGTGACAAGCTCAAGGGAAATGGCCACCAAGTTGAGATTGAGATCCAATCTCTCTTCAGCTTTGATTTGCCTCCTGGGACGTTGAGAGGTTGTTAAAGGCGAATTAAAGGCCTTTCGGTGAGGGAATTTACTATTCATCGGCAGTTGATTGAATGCTACAATTTGCCATGAACCACATCTTGGAGACATTGCATTAGATTATGCTCGATTACAATTCAACAATGACCATGGTCATAGATTAACTCCTCGGTATCGTTGTCTATCAGATCCTTTTTGCGGCTGTTTCTTCCCAGTTCGCTATTAAAATGGACAACCTAGGAGTTCTGCTATCCGTCTAGGTAAGCGGCAATGTATGTAAATGTACGGGGGGATCATCGTCTCCGTCACCAGCAACGTCGTACTGCTGGAAGAAACTCAATCCCCTCAATTCCTTTAGACCGGTAAAGGATTTTGATGGCGTGACCATATTCCCAGAATTATCATAATGGCCTAGGCCTGGGGTGCAATGTAAATATGACGATACAAAGTGGTGGCGTACATCAAACGGTTGTCCCTGGTTGCTTCAAGGAACCAGAGATATGACATTCATGGATTGGGACTGAGGTACGAAAAGCTTGACGGAACTTACAAGCTCTGACCGCTTACATAGCATTGAAGTCGTTTCTGTTAACTATAATTCTGACGTTATATAGGATAAATTACGCGCAGATGAGTAGATTGAGCATCACCTTCGTACATTCGCTTTGGGGGTCTGGCTAAGGGTTCAGTAAAATTACCAGGTCGTGAGTAAGTCATGGTAAAGTCTAGTCATTTTGTGTTAATCTCGAGTAAAGTAAAGAAACACGGCCTTGGGAAAGGATTTGAAAAAAAAAAGGCAATCTGATAACAAGGGGCTTAGAACAAGGTCTTGAAAGTAAAGGTAAAGGCCACTGTCCGAACATCATTAAGTAACAAACTCTATACAATCCCATATTTGGATCACTCAATAAGGAAGTTCTCGGCAACGCTGCGAACATCCTTAGAGAAGCCAGTGCTCTCCCCTTCCATCTCCAGCAAGGCAACATCCAGAACATCCACATCCACGAAAGGCTGCGTCTTAGTAAAGCGGACGCTCATTGGGAAGAAGACATCCTCGTCGCCATCAGTAGACTCGAATTCAAAGCTGCCCGAGGGGTTGGACTCGTCAACTGCACCAAGGTTCCAGTCGAGGCTGTCGCCTGAGACTTCGTAGACCGCATCGAAACTGGAAACAGCAGGCTCAGTTGCCCCGTAAGGAATGGTGACAACAACGTCTTGCAAGCTGTCTGAGCCGGTAAGCTCGTATTCAACAGTTACGGTAGTTGAGTCAGAGCCCTTATTCACCCACACTGTGAAAGTGATGGGAAGTATGTCGGCATTGTCAGCCGAGCTGGCCACTCGCCATCGCAGAACACCAATTGAGTTATTTGCGGGGAATCGCTTGGAGGTGTCCTTGAGTTGAATTGTAGAAGAGCTGGTGAATAGGGCCTTGTCGACATTGGGGTGAGTCCGGAATTGGGCACCGTGGGTCGGGTTGGCTTGGAGATCAAGACGGAGCTTTGTGAAAGATGGGTCTGTAATACGGAGCTGAAGGTCGCCCTTGACTTCGAATGACTTCAAGGCACCTTCTCGAGTGAGCGAAGCGGAAATTGTCTCGGCAATGGTAACGTGGACAGGGTCTCGGTCCACGGCGAGAGATTCGCGGGTTGAAGGAGCCTCTGGCACAGGAGAAGAAACCTCTGAGCCTACCAGGGGGCTGGACTCCTCAATTTCGGGACCAAGATCACCTCGAACCTTCTCATAGATATCAGTTGCCTTGGATTTCTTGCCCAATTGCATACCCTTGCCGCGGGATGGGATAGGCCTAATGAGAGTGTATGTTAGAAACCATAGTCCTTCTCATAGCCACCATAGAGATATAAGAGCCAACTTACTTAGCAAATGTCTTCTTCTTCTCAGCCTCGTAGGAATCGTATGTGTCTGGGACAGCGGGGCGTGTTGGAGGCGTGTAAACGGGGTAGTTTGGTGCCCTAGGAGCAGCAGGGCGACCTGTGCGAGCAGCCTCCTTGCGCTGCATTTCCAGTTGCTTGGCCTTCCTCTTGCGTTCCTCGCTGGCTTCCAACTCTTTGTTCTGTCGCGACACGTTAGTATCGGATGAGCCCCGCAATGTGTGTCTAGACATACCCGCTCAATGATTTCCTGAATTCTCTCCTCATGACTCTCCATTTCAAGGAATGTCTTAATCTGGGAAAGGGACAGGTTTTCTCGGTAACCCAATGTCACCAATTCATCGAATGCGCTCAGCAGCTCGAAGGCATTGCGGAGGATTTCCCGCTCATCCAAGCTCTTGCAAATGCTGGTTGTCACTTGGGCGAACAAATGAAGACTGTCGATATCTTGAAGGATATTCGATTGACGGTTGGTGATCAAGACAATGTACAGCTCATCCAGTGGCTGATAGACGAAGCGGACATTGTCCTGTTCAACGGTGGTGTGTTGGGTCCCCGAATCTGCAAGCTTGGGAAAGGAGGCAAGAAGAGCCTCAATGCGCGACCTGGCGATTTCACGGAACTGGCGCGAGAGGACCGCTTTACCTCCGCGAGTACATATCGATGCTGCCAGAACGACCTGTTGTGGGAGAGATGGTTGTTAGTATGGACACCCGACGAATAGACCTTCACCGCACAGGGGAGAGGGGTAGATCCTACCATTGCGTGTGACTGTAGATATCAAGCAAAAGTAATTGGAATAAATATCAAAGGTACTCTAGTCTTGCTCAGCCGACTCAGCAACCTTGATGAGAGAGCCCCTTGGTGATGTTGATGGACGACTCTCCGGCGGGCAGCTACTCTGTTCTCTTCGGGTGGCCCGTGCATTCCTCCCCCCTTCGCTTAGTCCGGCTTTGGACGACTGGAACACTTTTTTCTTTCTTTCTTTCTTTCCATTCACCACTTCGCCTCGACCTTTTTCCCATTCATTATCGAGAACCAGAGTGCTTTAACTTCTTTAAACTTGTGAGATTTTAATGGAAATACTCTGTTGATCACTTCTATTCGCCCATCCCTCAGCTTCATCTTCCCGTTAAACGCCACCTCCAAACCACCTTACACGTCTTTTTCACACCCATTTTCTACGCGTCTCCATGCTATGACAGCAACCTCGGCCCTCTCTTTTCAAGCGATGGAAGTCCCTGCAGTCGAGGACTCGATGGAAATGGCCTCCCCTTATCAGGGGCAGGCCGATGACTTTGATATTGATATCGATCTTATGGAAGACCATGACCATGCCTCGAATATGGATAGTGACATGGTCGGTGTCGAAGATTTCCAGAATACATCTCAGCCGTCACTCTTCAACGATGTAAACAATGATGCCGATATGGCCGACGAACCTTCGGAAGGGTCCATGGTGGATGCAGATAACTTCGTCGATGAAGATCACGACATTGAGGTCCAAGACGAAGACGTGACCTATGAGGCCGAGATGCTAGAAGGCGACCAGGACGAAGAGATTGTGGAAGCTGTTCCGACTATTCAAATCGAAGACGCAGTCACTAGCAACGACTCATTGCACCAACTTAATCAAGATGTCACAGAACCAGCCCCAGAGATCATCGCCTCTGACCAACAGGCCCCCGAAGAGCCACAAACAGTATCTACAACTTCATTAGAAGAAACAGAAGTGTTAAAACAAGAACCACAGTCACAGCCACCGCCGCAACCGGAGCCGCAAACACAGCCGGAGGCCAAGGAAGAGCCTGAGCACCACGAGCAGAATACTCTCTTGGGGACAAAATTTTCGGGAGACAACGAAGATGGAGCCCCCAATGAAGATAAAGCTGTGGATGCCAGCGCCACCGTTGACCAGATTGGTCTAGATAATGAAACTAATGCTGCTGTAGAGGGCCAATTTGTTACGGCCGAGAAGCAGTCTACTCATCTAGAAACGAATGTTACCGAAAATACGGAAGCACAACCAGCAGCTGAAGTACAGCCCTCTATTAATCCAGCTGAGGATGACAGCGCTCAAACCGTTGAACAGCACGAGGCAGAGCATGGCGAGCCCCATCTTACTGAGTCGCATGATACCAACGATAATGAGACATTGCACCCGGTGAAGGTCCTCTACCAAGATAATGAGATTTCTCTTTTCCCGCCCCTAGAAGGTGATTCAGCAGAGACCTTCTTCTTGCATGATGAGGATGTCGCGTATGATTCCATTGGCAAATTGTTCAGTTCTCTTCGTGAAGTACTTCTGGACAATGTCGCCGAGGACGAAGTACTTGTCATTGATATTGATGCACTCGGTATCCAACTAACAGAGGTATGTGCAATCCCCCTTAACCTCGGTTTTATTATATGTTCATGCTGACGTGGTGTTTTTAGGATTCGATACACAATTCCAAGACGACCTTGCATCATATTTTGGACATTTACACTCATCTGAGTCACAACGACGGTGTAACAGATCCCGATGCCCTATACCTCACTCTTGGTAGCAAGATATCTGCTCATGCCGAACTGGCTAGTCTTGAATCTGCTGCCAAGACAGGAAAGGGACTCTCCCAGGTACACGCATGGGATGTCGACTATGAAGATGGCGGCAACGATGAAGTGACTGAACATGAAGTGGATCAATCTTCAAAGGAATTACCATCTAACAAGCTCAATGTCGAAGACACCGGAGAACCAGACGAAGCTTCCCACAGTGCTCAAGAAATTGTACCTTCGGCCGAGGCTTCCGAGGGAAGTACCTCCAAGGACCAGGGGACTGAAGCTGGTCAAGGAGAACTCGATCATGAACCCGCAGATAAGGCTCCTGTTGAAGCACATCATTCGCCGGAGGAGACTGAACCTTACCATGACGTTCATGAGGAAAAGCACGATAATGCTGACGCTCCGACGACCGAGTCCTCAGCCACCATCGGCTCGGTCCTTGATGCCACTGCGCAATCTGAGGATGCGTATCCAGATGCGAAGGAAGATAATTGGGAGCATCCTGAACACTATCATCAACCTGATGATGAGCCAAATGGTCAAGATTTCATTCATGAGAATGTGGATGAACAGCACATGGGCGAGCATCACGATGATCCGGACTCTGAAGAGGCTCAGGATGAGACTCATCACGAGGAAATTCAAGTGTTAGAGACCGGTACTGACGCTGGGGATGTCAATGAAAAATCTGAGTATGACGAAGAACCTGCCGAGGAGTCTAATCCTGAAGCCGATTCCCAGGATGGTCTGGTCGATCAAGGTGAAGATCATCAATCCCAGGGAGAATCAGAGTCAACCGTGGGAAATGTTCCGCATGAAGGGCACGCGGATTTGCGAGTGCATAACCAAGATGATGATTTTGATCCCGAGAATGATTTGCTCGGTATCGCTGAAGACGTGCTGCAGAGTACTCAGGATGACCACGATCAGCCTGAGAACCCCGAGGATGATTTGGCTACACCCCCCGGCGAAGAGGTTGACGCCCATGAATCCCAAGACGGCGAAGGCGAAAACGACGATCTCTATGTCGACCTCGAAACTTCGGAGACCGTCGAACTAGGCGACAAAGATCAATCCCCCGCTGACGCTCAACTAATCGACAACGCCTCTGCCAAACGATCCCGCGAGGAAGAGGACGAGTGGGACTTTGCAGACACCAACCCCGATCTCAAACGTCGCCGACCCTCGTAAACCCCCATATTTTGATGTCTTTATTCCCGGCTACAAATTCCATGGTTACGAAGGCCTCTTTTCTTGATGGCTTGCCAATCTGGATTGTCTTTCGTGGATACTGGTGGCTCAAAGCCTGCAGTTTTCAACAGTATACCACCCCGTCTACTAATTCTGAACCCACCAGTAACGGCCTTGACCTATGCCTAACGACGTAATTTGTGCCCGGTAACACTCATAAGGTACGTTCTCAACCACTCTGTTTATTGTTTGTTTGCCATTTTCCACCCTCTTTCGGGCCCCAGTCTCCTTTTGGCCCTCCCCAATGGAGATGGAGCCCACCTTGTACCCGATACCCCGCGTTTTCTCGCGAACCCTCCTGTTATGTTTGCTGTTTTTTGATGTGGCATGTTCTCAACTTGGGCCGTACATGATACCACTGTTCCCTTTCAAAAAGACTCCGCAGGCGTCGAATGGAGTTTTAGTTTAGCTTAGCTTTGTTTTTCTGTTGGACAGAGTTTCATGTGCATGACACATAGTTGGCGTTATATCGATGGCATAGTGAGTTACTTTATTTAGGTTAGGTTTTTACAATGCATGATTCCTGTCCTGCATAGCCTGCGCCAATGTGCATAACATACATCTAGTAGATACCTGGTAAATCTTGGCGAAGGTTATTCAACAGCTCAGCCTTGGAACCCTTTTAGAAGTTCGTGGGACTCTATTGGTCCGACTTTTGTACTACTAGTACAGAATGATAGTATTATTCCAATATCACATTTAGTAAGATTGATATCTATGCATTAGATATACGATTGAAGGATGTTTGACTCTCCGCAGTTCAAGATGTGGCGTGTTGTGGACGAGTAGTTTACACACAGGAAATTAGCCGAGATCCACAGCGGGCAGCTGAAAGTTCATAAGTACATAATGCCATATGTATGCACTTTATACATACTCAGCCCCGATTAATTTCTACAGCTATTTAATTGAATTGTATGACCATCGTGATTTGGTGCCTATTGATTAGCGTACAACTAATAGTTTTAGTTGTGCCTGGAGGGTCACGGCTTTCGGGCCATTTAAGCTTCCGCCACATGTTCTCTAGGGACTCAATTTTGAAATTTCCCATTCTAGTGATATAGAGAGGCAGTATCTTTGAATTCATTTTTCCATGGATGGAACTGAAATTGGGAGGGGTCTTCACACTCAAATTGCTCCGAGTTGGAGTCCCTTGTTGATCTGCAAACGGTTCCGCAGACCGAGGTACATTGCATACAGTACTGTAAGTATAGTCATATTCAATTGTTATCAGTATTTGGCTTGATTGTAGTACCCAAAATAAATACAATACAAATATAATAATATTTGTATTACTCGAGATACATAACTCTCTGGATTCATTATTCAACAAGATACAAGCGAGATCTCATTAGCAGCGCCTTGGAAAAGAGTGGATCCGCCGAGGCTATGTATAGACGACAGGCCGAATGCGGTTGGACGAGATCGATATGAAACGACGATCGCCCCGACTTGGAACAGGGTCTGTACAGATACAGTATTGTATGAGTACAGTAGTTATTGCTCAGTTTCGTTGTATACGGTGGTCAGTTATCTTATTATTAATACAATATAATTATTTATTTTATTTAAAATACTCTTCGAATATCTGATCAAAATCTGAACCAACTACTCGACTGAATCATAATAAATTGCCCAATGTAGACTTGTAAATGCAACTTTCATACGCGCGTCCCCCGATCGGCCAGTCTCGAAACGGAACCCCACCGCACGCAGGCACCCCCAAACACTCTTTCTTTCCACTCGTTCTGGACTTGTCCATTCACCATTCACCATTCACCATTCATCTCTCACTCAACCTTTCTCCTCTCTCCTCCTCCGACCAGAATTCTTGGGCTGGCTCAGCTTTCTGTTGCCCTTCTCCTTTCGCTACTCTGCTTCCTCCTATCGTCGTTGCTTCTCGCTCCCTCGCCGCAATCGCCGCAATCCCTTCGTTGTAAACCAGCCTCTCGCTCATTTCCCGCCACCTACACTTTCTCTCTATCTTTCTCTCCTCTCTCTCTCTCCCCCAATCCTATATCGCTAGTATTGGAGACCTTTTGATTGTAGGAGCACTCGGCTCCTCCACCTCTGCAAAATGCTTCCAGACAAGTGAGCTTGGTCCCCGGTCACCTTCGCCATTCATTGTGGTCCACCGAGGACACCTATGCTAACGGGGATTTTGCGCGGGATTAGATATGTCGGTCTTATATTGGCCATCGTATCAACAATGGCAATTGGTATGGATAGAGATTCGCCCTCGAGATTTCATGAAAAACTAGCTAACTTGTCTTTTTGCTGTTAGGTACGAGTTTCGTGATTACGAAAAAGGTTCGTCTGCCTCGATCGCAAATTCTCCCCATCGGAATCGCCGCGACGGAGCAAGAGTCAACGATCAAGAAAAATGGCTTCCGAAGCATACTAACTAGTTGGAAATAGGGCTTGATGCACGCTTCTGAACGACACGGCTTTGAGGGTGAAGGGTTTTCTTATTTGAAGAGTCCTATATGGTGGGCTGGTGTCATCATGCGTACGAATCCCACCCCATTGTCATCTTTTAAATGAGGACAAAGGAGATGCAAAAACATCAGCTGGATGCTAATTTCTGTCGCAGTCGGAATGGGAGAAATCGCCAACTTCGCCGCCTACGCCTTCGCTCCAGCCATTCTGGTTACGCCTTTGGGCGCGCTGAGTGTCCTAATCGGGTACGATCGCTTTTCTACCATTCTAGTCACGCTCACGACATAACTAACAAATTATAGAGCGGTTCTCGGTTCATATTTTCTCAACGAAAAACTAGGTACACTGGGCAAATTAGGCTGTGCAATGTGTCTGCTTGGATCCGTCGTCATCGTCCTACATGCTCCTCCCGATCAGCCCGTGGATAAGATTGAGGTGATGCTAGCTTACGCCCTTCGACCTGGCTTCCTCATTTACTGTTTAGCCGTCGCTGTGTTCTCCACCGTCATGATCTATCGCGTCGCCCCAAAGCACGGCAAGAAGAACCCGCTTATCTTCATCTCGATTTGCTCCACCGTTGGCTCCGTCTCTGTCATGTCCATCAAAGCGTTTGGTATTGCGGTTAAACTAACCCTGGGTGGTCATAATCAATTTGGACGACCATCTACCTACATCTTTGCCATTGTGACTGGATTCTGCATTCTTACCCAGATGAACTACTTCAACAAAGCCCTGAATGAGTTCTCAACTTCCATGTGAGTCGCAAGGAATGGTCACATACTTTTTTTTCGCTATTTCTAACCAGAGCACCCTTTTTTATCTCGCAGTGTCAACCCTCTCTACTATGTCACCTTTACTACCGCTACACTCTGCGCCTCTTTCATCCTCTTCCAGGGATTCAATACCACGGATGCAGTTAACACAATTTCTCTCCTCTGTGGATTCCTCGTTATCTTCACCGGTGTCTACCTTCTCAACCTTTCACGACACGATCCTGATGGACACAATCTGACCAACTCCAAATACGACGAAGATGGTGTACCCACAGATGGCATTGCAAGCTTCCAGACTCGGCGGTCGATGCAGCTTCGTCGTAGCGGCGAGCCACACCGTCGGAGTTCGTCCAGCATCTACCTGAACGGACATGGTGATCGTGAGGGGCTCATTCACTCTTACGATGTGGAGAACAACAGCGCAATTGGTCTGGAGGATCTGGCCGAAGAAAGCGACGGAGAGCCAGGGCCGACTTACACAAGCAACGAAGAGCGCACGGCTCGACACACCAAGCAAAATAGCAATGTTTGATCGGAAAATTTCCGCTATATAGCATACTACACAACCCCCCTTCTTCTTCACGAGGCTCCTTTCACGACGCTTTCCTTCCTCGCATCTACTCTCCCGAGCTACCAGCCTTGCCGGCTTCTCCGCTTCGCTGCCACGAGCATTCTATGTATTTTTACTGCTTCATTCGAAATACCCGTGGGTTTGCGACTCGGGCACATACCAAGGCACTGGGCATGCCCGTATGAAATGATTGGATATGACACTGGGTTTCCTGAATGGTTCAATGTTCTTTATTTTGTTGATTTAGTAATTGGCGAGAGTCATCACTGTATATATTGGTTTCCCTTTTTTTTTCTCTTCTCTCTCTTCACCTTATCTTCCTCTCTATATACACCCATCAAGATCTTTGCAATTCACTAGATTCGGAAGTGGGTGGGGCTTCCCCGAACCCGATGATGTATTCGCCGGTCAGCTGTCGTGGAAGATTTGCATCCGAAAACTTGCGCATGCGCATACTCTCTGCCCCACGCGACGGTGCCAAAGGGCTTCAATCTGGGCACCGTACATCCCCTCCTCCGATTCCCCAATCGACGTAATGCCAGGCCTGCTGCGGAAACTGGTTATCGTTGCCGCGGTTGACGGCTTGATCTTACACGGACAGGGCGTCAACGGACCTCGCCCTAATAATGGAAGCAATAACGAAGCCTCGTCGATCCGAATCGATTATGAAACGAATAAAATTACGCCCTTGTCGGTCTCGACTACAGAAGCACTAGAGGGTCGAGACGCGATAGAGGTTTACGGACTTGTTGGTATGTCGACCTCCAGTCTGTACTGAATAACAATAACCGACTGCCGCGGACCCAAAATCTGACCGCATCATGGATATACAATAGGACTGTTATCTGTCGCATCGTATTCGTTCCTTGTCTCCATTACCCAGCGCCAGCAAGTCGCCCAGATTCAGAGCCGTCCGATATACGCCGTCACCAGTATTGCTGTGATTCCGACATCTTCACAGGCAGAGGCCACCCGTGCGATTGCCCAAGCTCGGAAAGAAGTGGCGCAGGAGGAACCTGATCTTGACTCGGGATCTGACGAGGATGTCCCAGATAATGCTACTGATGGTGCGGAAACAGAGATCGCCAGCGCGCCTACTTCTCCCAGCCGTCAGACCTTTCATGCGCGGGGTATGAGTGTGGGGAGTATCGCAGAAGATGTCATTGAGAAGCGAGTCCGATTCGGCCGCTTTGCAGCAAATTGGCTTTCCCGCAAGAACCTCGGTCTCCCGCCAGGTCCTTTGGAGAAAGACGATATTGCTGATTCGCCATTTGATGACTCCCCCCGCCTATCGAGTGAAGGTTCTGAGAGTCGGGATGAAGCGGCCGAGGCTTTTTCGTCGCAAGTATCGAACACTGTACCCAGTGAAACAGATCAACCAGGTTCAGACCAGGCAGCAGAGTTATTGCCGAAGTTACTACGATATACGAAGCTGCTATTTTCATCACATAATTTCTTTTTTGCATACGATTATGATCTTACGCGGTCTTTTAATGCACAGGAAGCTTGGAAGGGACCGCTACCTCTCCATAAAGTAGTAGATCCATTGGTATGTTCCGAATTCAAAAACTCCATTAACTTGGCTTAGAACTAGTTGCTGATCTATAATACTTAGTATTTCTGGAATAAACATCTCATGTCCACATTTATTGACAATGGGACTCATGGCTTTATCTTACCCTTATTACAGGGATTTGTTGGCCAGAGAGAATTCACGGTGGCTGGCTCCGAGAAAGAAGCAGATCCATCTACAGGGGGCGGTCTCACTGAAGGACTCATCCTTGGTGAAAGTCAAGATCCAGAAGCTGTGAAATCAGAGGCTCCCAAACGGAATTTCCTATTAACTCTCATTTCCCGACGCTCCGTCAATCGACCAGGTCTGCGCTACCTTCGTCGCGGTGTCGATGACGACGGAAATACTGCCAACACTGTCGAAACAGAACAGATTCTCTCAGTTCCAGGATGGGACCCTTCCCGTAATGTCTATTCGTACCTTCAGCTACGAGGCTCGATCCCTTTATACTTTTCTCAGTCGCCATATGCCTTCAAACCCGTCCCAGTACTGCATCATTCAGCAGAAACGAACCAACTTGCTTTCGCGCGACATTTCCGAGAGTTAAGTCGGCGGTATGGCAAGATCCAGGCAGTATCTCTAATCGATAAACACGCTGGAGAACTGAAACTTGGTGAACAATATGGACGATATGCGGACACGTTGAACAGTGCAGGGGGTATTGACGGCACGCCATTACGCCTAGAGTGGTTTGATTTCCACAGCGAATGTCGTGGCATGAAATTCGAGAACGTTTCACGCTTAGTTGACCGTGTGAAAGAGACCCTGGAAGAATTCGGCTATACTACTATCAAAGACGGCAAATCCGTGGATCAACAGAAAGGTATCGTTCGTACGAATTGCATGGACTGTCTAGACCGAACTGGGGTTGCGCAGTGTGCCTTTGGACAATGGGCTTTGGAAGGCCAGCTACAGAAAGAGGGTATCCACATTGATTTGGGCGGGGATTCTTCTACGCAATGGTTTAACACACTGTGGGCGGATAATGGAGATGCAATTTCAAAGCAATATTCGTCAACGGCTGCCTTGAAGGGCGATTACACCAGGACAAGAAAGCGAGACTACCGCGGAGCTCTCAATGATTTCGGACTGACGCTCTCTCGATATTACAATAATATCGTCAATGATTATTTTTCCCAAGCATGCATCGACTACCTACTTGGCAACGTCTCAACCCACGTTTTTGACGAGTTCGCCATTGAGCTACAGACAACCGACCCAGGTATATCGGTTGACAAGATCCGCCAAAATGCAATTGACACCAGCTGCAAAATTGTCATCAGCAGTCCCTCGGAAGAATTCCTTGGTGGTTGGACTATGTTAACTCCCCGTGAACCAAACACCCTGCGAACCCTCCCATTTGAAGAGTCCGTTTTACTGCTCACCGACGCAGCCGTGTACAGTTGCCGCTTTGACTGGGAAACTGACAAAGTACTCTCCTTCGAGCGAATTGACCTACGCTCGATCTCCCGCATCCACTACGGTACATACATCACCTCCATTCTAACAGACAGTCAATCAAACGAGCGCAGCAACGTCGGACTCGTCATCGTTTATCGTGACGGTGACACAAATGCCCTCCGAGTAAATACTCGTTCTTTACAGACTAACGTGCGTCCCGAGAATCTCGAGGCCATTGCAAGTTCCAACGGAGAATGGGATCTTGTCTCGTGGTTACGTGGGACTAAGCGGGCTACCACGCGTTTTGTCGCTTTCAAGTCTCTTCCCGCCGCGAAATCAGTGGCCAGTCCGCGTCTTGGTCCGACTGGAGGAAGTGTTAGAGAAACGGATCGAGTACGATCTATCTGTCATGAAATTGAGCGGGCAATGATGAATGGTCAAGGACAAAATGTAGATTCGGTTTCTGTGGTTGAGAATTTGGATATCATTTCGTTGGCGGATGCGAAGAAACGAACTGGGATACTGGAGCACCTTGTTTATGATATTAAGAAGCTAGTCTGGGCATAGATCATCTATCAAAATCCTATGATAGAATTTTGATAAGCTGGGTACATATTACATGTTGTGCTGAAAGAAGTCTTCGTAGCTTATTGAAACGGGGCCGTCTCTATAACTTCCACCATTATATAAGGTTATAGAAGAAAAGTGGACTTTGGAGCGTTAGATATGTTAGTACTCCGACAGTATGCCATCCATGTTGGACTCAACAGCGTAGATGGGGTGAAGTGAGAAGCCAAGTTAAATTGACAGATGAGGATATTAAGAAGTGTATTCATGTATTCACTATATTCTCGCTTTCTTTGACCTAGATATAATTGTTCTACTCCTTCATAACCCTACAAACTCCCATCTCGCCTGGTTATCTCTCACCGCTTTCCACTTCCAGTTTTCTGCCTGCAGGCAAACCCCTCTCACTTTCAAACGCTTTGGCTTGGAAGGCTTTTCACTTTCCTCTTTTTTTTTTTTAAGGAATTTCTTTTTCTCCTTTAAAAGGTTTTCCTTCCAAATCCTGCGATTCTAAATACCCTTGACTGACTTCTTCAAGTCTAATTATTTGGCCATCTCTGATCTCAGTCGATCAGCAATCTTTGCTGTTCGTGGGGAACAACGGGCCCGCACATTCTTGGCGGGGCCCTCCCTGTGCCACACGCACTTTTGCTTCTACGGACTCGTTGAACAACCTCAACCCACTCCAACATGGACTGGCAACCGCAAGATGAGCCATTGAGGCAGCTAGCCTGCTGCCTCAAGGACTCGCTGAATGGTCACGACCAGTCAATCCGCAAACAGGCTGAAACGGTATCGCAAACCTCTCTTTTTTCTTTTCTTTTTCTGGATTCGATCACTGCACATAATCCCCTCCTCTTCCCTCCTTTGAAATAGGGAAAAGTTCGCCTACATGAATATAGTGACCTGAGATAACTGACTATGAAATATTTATCCTCTCCCTATAGATGCTTTCTCAAGCAACTTCCTCTCCCGACTATGTCAACTACATCACCTACCTCTTTTCCACCCCGCAGGTACCTCCTGCAGTGGGCATGGACGCTCAAACCTACGCCATGGTGCGCTTCGCTGCGGCCATGAACATGAAAACCAAGCTTTACATGGCCTTCCGTACAATTCCGCAAGAGAGCCTGAACTTCATTCGCTCCGCCGCCTTGGTCTCGCTGCGGGATACCGACCGCCAAGTACAAAGAGGTGCCGGTAGTATCATCACCGAGTTGGTTCAGCAGGGAGGTTTGTTGGCCTGGCCTGAGGTTCTCCATGAGTTGCTCTCTCTCGTGGGTAACACCCCCGGCGATGTTTCTCAGCCCGCACAAGAGGCCGCAATGGCGGCTTTGTTCAAGGTCTGCGAGGACAACCGCAAGATTTTGGAACGCGATTACCAGGGTCAGCGTCCTCTCGATGTGATTATTCCCAAATTGATGGAATTTACCACTCGCGAAAGCGCACATGTGCGAGCTATCGCTCTGAAAAGCATTCATGTCTTCCTTCCGACCCGGCCTCACGCCCTCATGGCGTCCTTGGACATTTTCCTTTCGCAGCTCTTCAACCTTTCTGGTGATCAGGATACTGAGGTACGGAAGATGGTCTGCCAGTCATTCTCTCAATTGGTGGAGTTCGCGCCGGAGAAACTTATTCCCCACATGGAAGGACTGGTGAACTATATCCTGATTCAGCAGCAGAATCAAGAAGATCCTGAGTTGGCTCTTGATGCTGCGGAATTTTGGATTGTCGCTGGTGAGCAGCAGCGGCTGCAACAGCCGCTTGCGCCGTTCATGCCAAAGATCATCCCTGTTTTACTGCAGAACATGATCTATGAGGAGGACGATGTAATCCGTTTGATGCAGGAAGAGGATGATGCTGAGACTGAAGACCGTGCCGAAGACCTCAAGCCCCAGTTCGCTAAGAGCAAGAGTGATAAGCTCAACGCTGCAAAGCAGGGCGAGCAGGCTAACGGCGCAATTGCTCAACAGGAGGATGAGGATGACCTCAGTGAGGGCGAGATTGAAGACTCCGAATTTGGTGACGATCCTGAGGATGAGTGGACTCTGCGGAAATGTTCCGCTGCCGCGCTGGATGTCTTCTCCAACGTTTACCATGACCCTATCTTTGAGACCATTCTGCCCTATCTGAAGGAGACTCTGCGTCATGAGCAGTGGCCCAACCGTGAGGCTGCAGTTCTCACTCTTGGTGCCGTCGCTGATGGCTGCATGGATGCTGTTACACCTCATCTGCCTGACTTGGTTCCATACTTGATTTCTTTGTTGAGTGACCCCCAGCCCGTTGTTCGCCAGATTACCTGCTGGTGTCTTGGACGCTTCTCTGAGTGGGCTTCCCACTTGAGTGATCCTGCTCAGAGGGCACAGTTCTTTGAGCCAATGATGGAGGGCATTCTCCGCCGCATGCTTGACAACAACAAGAAGGTACAGGAAGCTGCTGCATCAGCCTTCGCCAGCCTGGAAGAGAAGTCCGATGATAGTCTTGTTCCATACTGCGAGCCTATTCTCCGACAGTTTGTCCAATGCTTTGGCAAGTACAAGGACCGCAACATGTACATTCTCTATGATTGCGTTCAGACCCTTGCAGAGTGTGTCTTGTCCGAGTTGGCTAAGCCCCACCTGGTTGAAATCCTCATGCCTGCCTTGATCGAGCGTTACAACCAAATAACCGACCAGTCTCGGGAGCTTTTCCCACTGCTAGAATGTCTTGGCTATATTGCCAATGCCTACGGAGATGCCTTTTCGCCATTCGCCGCCCCTCTCTTCCAACGCTGCACCAAGATCATCTACCAGAACCTCGAGGAGTCGATCGCTTCAGTAAATAATGAGGCTGTCGATGAGCCTGACAAGGACTTTTTGGTCACCAGTCTTGACCTTCTCAGTGCGATCATTCAGGCTATTGATCCGCAAAAGAGCGGCGAGCTTGTCGCCCACTCGCAGCCGCGATTCTTCGACCTGCTCTGCTACTGTATGCAAGACCCCAACTACGAGGTCCGACAGTCTTCCTACGCTCTTCTGGGTGACTGCGCCATCAATATTTTCACTCACCTGGAGCCCTTCATCCCGACCATCATGCCTGTCCTTATCAAACAGCTTGACCTAGACCAGATTCCCGATGATGACCGTCACACAGGATTTAGCGTGCTGAACAACGCCTGCTGGTCGTGCGGTGAAATTGCCGTGAACGAGAAGGCGGCTCTAGCTCCCTATATCGAGAAAATATATCCTGGACTCTTGGCTATCATCAACAACGAGGAGATCATTGACTCCGTCAATGAGAATGCAGCCATGGCTCTTGGTCGTCTGGGTCTTTGCTGTGCCGACCACATGGCGCCACACCTGGGCGAATATGCCAATCCCTTCTTGAGGTCGATGAGCAAGATCGAATTCACTCGCGAGAAAGCCTCTGCTTTCCTCGGGTTCAACGTTGTGGTCATGAAGAACCCACAGGCCATGGAGTCAAGCTTGGTTGATTACTTCCAGGCCATTGCCTCTTTCCCAAGCAAGTCGCTATCGCAGGAGGAGTACCGGGATATTCAAAGCTCCTTCCAGCAGGTATGTAATCCCAAACTGACACTACTATTCCCGTAACCATTGTTATCTAACTAAACGAACAGGTCCTGCAAGGATATAAAAATATGATACCCAACTTCGATTCATTCCTCTCGCAGCTTCCTCCACCGGTGTCTACAAAATTGCGCACCGTCTATCAGGTTTAGGGTTGAGATAGGCTCTTGTTTTCTTCTTTCTCCTTTTCCGATTCTTCCTATATCGACTTTCACTATAACAAACTGCGCGTCATAACAGTTTGCTATTTGGAGCGCGCACACCCACACAGACAAATTCAACAAACTCCTCAAAAATTTGGAGCAAATTCACCTCCCATCATACGCTATCTTACAAGTCTGAACTCGAGCGTTTCCCCTTTACCATATTTTTTAAAACCTGGGCTTGCACTATCATCCATTTGACCTAGAAACAGGAGGACAAAATGACTTGGGGAAAGGGTTAAAATTAGGTCAATAACAATGCGAGATAATGAGCTCTACATCTGGGCGCTTTCTGTTCGTTTTCTACGTTTCTGCTTTATGTTTCTTCTTTCTTCCCTTCTATATTCCGTTTCAAATGTTTCTTGCATATTCCTTATCCGTGTCATGGAGGCACACTTGATGGAGGATAAGGACAATGACTATGAGGACGTGATGTGATATGACTGTTGAACTAACTATGTTGTTATATCTGACGACTAAAATGGGCGCGGCTACTTGACACGAATCTGCTTTTCTGTTCTCATATGTCCCAGTTCCAGTCCATGCATATGCTTGCCGGGCCTGATTTTGATCTTCCCAAAACATCATCCGCGTCTGAACATTAGCCCAACCCACCATCTCTTTAGCTTAGATAGATTAGATACCTAGGTAGACTCTCTTATATGCATATTAGTATGTTCAAAATACTTTCTTTTTCTATCATTCACCTTTCAAACTCCCCTGGGCATTCTGCATGTCTTTCCGCCACATACTCGGAGTCCTGGAGAGTATTCCGTAGTAGGACCTCGGATATCCTGCAATCTACTTCTCCTCCAACCCTTTACGTCCGTGAGTACTTGGCAACGTTGTAAAAGCATCTAAGCAGTATCATATCCATCGCCCGACCTCGCTTATTTGACGCCTTGGGCTTGCCCGAGTTTCACCCGCGCGAACAACGATTGGCTCACATCTCCAGGAGGGACTATACCAAGACGCGAGCCTTTCCCGATCCCGTTCCTTTTCACGAAAATGGCCGGGGGGTAATTTGCCCCGCGGTTATCATTATGTGCTGTGCATTTCCCTCCTTTAGGGACTTATCTGGGCGTGACTTTTTCTCTTTGTGGTAAGACTGCATCTATGCCAAGCTGGTAATCAACCCCCATGGCCCGGGCACAGTCCACCTCGCGAAATGGGTCCTTTTTCTTCATTCTCGAACTCTGCAGATCTTGAAATGGCGGCGTGAGATTATTTTGGGTTGATTATGTGACACGATCGCTTCGATGGATTGAGCAGGTAGGATTAAGTAGCTATAACTACTGGTTTACTAGTATAGTACCCTCTGAGATGGGTCAGGCTATCCCCCAAGTGGATGCATCCCACGAGCTGAATGTTTATTCTTTTGATCTTTTCTTTTTATTATTTGGAGATCCACCACGGGGCAGGCTGTTGATTCTCCGGGATCCCCTTTAGACCAGTCCCACATTACACCAGTGGGATATTCTCAGGGGCTCACATCTATCGGCTTTACTGTTCGGGCTTGGTGGGCCCCCGTCCATCAACCTTTGACCCTCCAAGCTCGTTTCATTTTAAGCCTCAGCTGCGGAGTGACATGCACTGCCCGTTTGAACTACCATATCTAGGTAGGTATAACATTTGTTTTGACTTGAAGGCACTCGAATGATTGCTCATTTTTGTGCGACGGATCTTGGCATGCATCTATGGAAATTACCAAGGGAACTGTTCTCCAAATACTACCAGATTAGGAGGGTAGACATGAAAAAAGGGAGAAAAGGCATTGATCAACAGTACGTTCTATTTTTGCTTCTCCTGTTAGTGTCTACTGCTGATTCGTTTAATGGCACCCCTTCACGTTCTCGGCTTCTCCGAGCTGTATCCTAGAAACAATCCATGTAACGAAGGCGCCCATCCTCGTTCTTGATGCATCCAGCCAAGTTAACCTTGTCCTCATGCTGCATGCCCTCCTCGTCTTTCAGTTGGGCGTGGAGCATAGGTTCATGGTTAGGGCCGTCCCAAAGGAGATTAACCTCGGCTGCGTCGTCCGTGAAGTTCTCTGCACTCCACGCGAATTTGCCTACAGAGCCTCGTTAGCCTTGCCGTTTTTCGAACCTTGATTCTGCAGCCTTCGGAAGTTTATGATATAGTAAACACCCCATAGGCGACCGTTTTTATCCGGCCGTACATGTACTAAATTTTGCAGGTGATTCAGGGTGGACTTACCCTTGTGTGTTCCCAGGGCGCTGTTCAGATCGAGCTCGGAGTAAGTAGCTTCGCCTGAGGGTCGAGTACAGTATGCGCATAGCACGTGTCCATCTTTTAGATGCACGTCCATAGATGATCTGTGGAAGCCCATTGTGCCCTACTATACAGTGTAATTTAGAGCAGAGGTGAAGAATTTTGTAGCAGTGAAAAGGCAAGGCAGATAGATATGAAGGATATGCCAAGCAGATAATACAGAGTATATCACAAGTACCTCGTCAGGATCGAGATATACTAATCCTGAATACAGGATGAGATGGTAAATGAGGCAGATTCCAAGCTGCAAAGCAATATAGCTGGCCGCGTTTGATAGGTGACAAGGATATGGTATAAAGGTCACCCCATGACATCGCCATGGAATCCGTTGTCATTTCCATATTGCATCGGAACAAACGAAGCGGGAGGCGTCGGCCTCGCATCAGCCTGGCCTCATGATGATGCCAGAAATTGCTGGCCGGGCTGGAGGGGGGCTTTGCTTCCACCAACAGTGTAGACTGACCCGAATAGATAGTGGTGGCTGGCCTAGCGCCAAGGTCATCATGACTTCATGCAGGGTGAGATGGCAAGAAGAACAATAGGCTACCTTTAGAATATTGGAGGATAAATAAGGAGCAATAAGGAGAGCCGGGAAACTCAGCCTCACTGTATCTAGTAATTAGGTCGATTAGGTCGACGAGGTTGATGGCATTGTGGACCAACTTGGATGACAGCGACTGCAGAGGTGGCTAAAAAAGGTTGACGCTAATACTTTATTTGGCCCGGGGAGGCTGTTAATCCCGATGCATACTTTACTGGTCTGCAAAGGGGCTCGATCTGTAGTTTTATGTTTAGTCTAGCTTATTACTTATTGTCTTTGTAGACAGTTTGATAATACATGAGAGGATATAAGTCACTCTTTTTTTTTAAACTTATTTTTTATGCGTTTGCAGAAGTACCATTTCAACGCTACACCTGGCAATCTCCCACTTTGAATCATTTCGCTTCAACGGGATCTCATAAAGCTAGGTTCATTCTGGTTAGTCGAGATCGTCCGAACTAGCCCCAATCAAAGCATAAACGCATACCCGGTCGAACGGTCCCATTGATATACACTAAGACTAACTAACTACTCTACGATAGTTAGTCTTGTCTACTCCATAATTATTTACTACTGATTAGTATAGAATCTCGGCCTGATCGACAGACTCTCCCAGACAAATTCAGTCGACTCGTCCAGGATAACCCTGTCTTGGCAGATTAAAGTTGATTAGCGTGGCTGGTCCGTGGGTCGCCCTTTTGCTCAATGCGGCCACGAGTTGGCGTGGTTGAGTCTGGGGTATATTTCTTAACTGGATTTCTGGGGCATCAAATGATATTTCGATGTATCTCAATGTACTGGAATTTAGATATATCAAGACTCTTTTGGATCGGATGCTCGGGGGTATCGTCCGGTAGTCAGCAATACCCAACGCAATGGTTATTGTTTGGGTGCGATGTTGACGGCGCGATTCCGAGGAAATACCGTGCTGTTTCTTCCCCCCCCCCCCTTAGTTAGTTGGAATGAAGAAGTGGAGTGTATCTCCTTTTTTTTTTTCTTCCCACCTTTCTTCCCACTTTAATAGTATGTACATATGTATCTCGGTGGAGAGAGCTCGATGGAAATCTCCGCGTTCCGCACGGTTTGCGAATAGAGTTAGGCTGTCATCTCCTCCCGCAATTTGGCCCCCAAGAGGCCAAAGGGTGATCCAATGAATTCCAGCCTGGTCATTGGACGAAAAGGCTTGCTTAATGCAATTGACCATCTGTTTCTAGTTTAGTGCTGATCCCTTCATGCTGCAGATGGCGCTAGCCCCAATTGGTTCCATGTCGCGAGTACCGAACCCGCACCTCGCTGGCGGATCCACTGACCAACGCTAGCCCTAGTTCCAGGTTCATGCTGACCATTGAATACCTTGCTCGCCTTTCTCGCCTTTCTCTCCTTTCGCACGGGCTGAGATTATGTCTCCAGTGCACAAACCCTGGCCTGCCAATCTTGTAGAGAGGGTCAACTTGTTCACTATGTACACAGCCGGTGGTTCGGTTCAGTCTTTTGATCCGACGGGATTGTCCGCTCTATCGCCGTGAAAGGCAGCCAGCGTATTCGCCTGTTAGAAGTACATACATACTGGGCCTCTGCTCCCTATTCTGCTAATTCTCTTGGCGGCTTCCGTTGAAGGTCTACATAGGTGAGATCCCGCGAGCAGAAAGATCGTCACACAGATGACCCTGGAAACCTTGGGCTTGTGTCACCCGGGGATCGTGGTGCCATGTGCGAGCTATTTTGCTATACTAACCAGAGAGGTTGCTCCTTCGGCTTTACTGCTGTGTAAGTCTCCAGATCGATGGATTTCATCCTCGCCTACATATGCAGCCCACACCGACTTTGACGATGTACTCCCCAGAAAACGTGGCCGTCAGGGCCTTGAAGAGGCGGTCACGCATCCACTAAACGTCTTGAGGACCGATCAGAGACATTGCTCTGTACTTTGTAGAGATTCCAGGATCTTCAACTGGTGGAATGGACTAACCCTTTCCCCTTGGACCCTGCAGCCAAACCTATCCTCACCCTGTGAACATCTTCATCAGCCCCAGTAACGTGACTAGTCTCGAAGACTATCCCCTGTTGATATTCTACGTCCAACTTTCCCCTTTTGAGTTCCCCGACGCCTTTTGCCTGGGAGGTCGGGGGATCCTGGTTCGCCACAGTTTTCGTCCCAGCCCATCGGGACACTCCACGGAGAAAGTAAGTTAAAAAAGAAACAATCTCAACAAAAAAAAAAAAAAGAGAAAAAGAAAAGAAAGGGCGTAGGAAGGGACAAGGTTTCCAGCGTGTCGGGGCACGATCGCGGGAAGAGAGACCGTCGACCCGATAGACCGGACTGCACCACTGCACACCATCGACGCCAGGTGAATTGTTGAAGAAGTGCAAAAATCAATATCGTGAAACGGTCGAGATGGACTCAAACTTTCTATTGGTTCCTAGGACACAGGGACTGCTCACTAAATAATAAGCAGTAACTGACGAAGTCTGTACTGGGACACACATAGGGTTTCCACTCTCCAAATTACCAGCAGAGACATCTGCATCTTCGGTTGCCTTTACCAATCTCAGTCCGTCTCAAGCCGTCTGACTCACGGGTGGGAACGGGCTTAATTAGCCCTGGCCTAGTTTAGCTTGACTAGGCTTGACCCGCGATAGACACTCTCCATTACTCTTCAGGGTATACGGTCGTAGTTTGGCCCTGGACGTTGTGATCCACAATCCAGGGTCCCTCCATCGCGCCTTGTTAGTCGATCAAACCCCCCTTGGCGATCAAGTTGTCTATTCCAGCCGATGATTCAGTATGAAGTTACACATGGAGTATACCAGTAGATAGGAGAAGTCACATAGTTTAAGCGGTATCATCATACAATGCAGAGAGGCATGGGTCAGCACGGCGGCACGCAAATTAAATGTATGCTGTGTCCAGTACAGGTCCATGAAATTTCACGCACCATATAGTCATGACAGTACTATGTACTCCATAGAGACCAATCTAAAATTGCTGCAGACATTGACCAAAAAAGCAATATGCCACTGCCTCATCCCCTCACCAGCAGCCCCTTTCCATGCCTCCCAGGAATGAGAGCTCTCCTCCTAGTTGATGACTGCATTGAAGGAGAACCAGCAAATGAAGCAGGGGTTATTATCATGGTTACTTATTGATGGTTGGATTGTTTCGAACCAAGTCGGAAACCCTTCTGGACCGTGAACTGATGGCTCACATGCGGGTGGACCCCTCAAGGTTTGAAATGAGCTAAACCGTTGAAGGCAGCTGGTTAAAAAAAAAATAAAAATAAAAAAGAATAAAAAAGGACGAAAAAGAAAAGGCAGAAAAGAAAAGAAAAAAAGGGCACATCCATGTGGCGTCCAGGATGACCCTAGAGCTGAGGTGCCATTTTAGTCGCTAGGAGGCTCAAACTCTTCGATCGCCGGAGACTTTTAAGGCGGCCCAGATGGATCAGAAATAGATGAAAATGATTAATTTTCACCATTTTGTTTTAGAGAAAATCAAAAAATAAAATAAAATATCAAAATCGTTATTTAATTTTAATTTTATTTTCATTCGATTTAGCTTGCACCTGACCGTCGGGACGCGATTACATCCATTCAAGCTGTCTTGAAGACTCAAAGGCAGCCCACCTCCCTCCTCTAAGCGCATCTATCTACTTTCCCGTCCCCCCGAACTTCACTTCACGGCATCATATTATTCGATTCGAAGTGCTTGAGATTGTTGCTCGATTTTCTGTTTCCGATCTTCTATTCTCCACTAGACATTTCTTGGCTCGAGCGGTTGAATCGTGCATCTGCTCGTATTTCCACGTGCGGAGCCTCCCCTTCAACATTCCCCAAGTTATTTTTATTCTCGGAGATCGTCTATAAACTTCTATAAACTTCCTCCTTACTGTGTTTCTTAATCTGCTACATTCTGCTGAAACACAAAAGAACGAGAGAAGGGAGAAAAGAAGCTTGACTGAACGAGTTTCTTGACTATCTCGCTTCCAATCGTTCTATACTCCTCCCCCGCCACTCCTCGCTTTCTCATTCTTCCATCGCTGTGGTCAATCTTCATAGCCTTTTTTTTTTCTAATACTAGTATATCATTCACAATGGCCGGTCCTGGCGGTGGTCCTCCCCGCAAGAGCCATACCAAGTCTCGAAATGGATGCAAGACGTGCAAAAAGCGCCATATCCGCTGCGACGAGACTTTCCCGCAATGGTGTGTCTTTCTTTTACCAACTATCCTCCCTCTAATATCGGAGTCACATGTCTAATATCAAAGATGTTTAGTCGTAATTGCACCAAGCACAACTGTCGATGTGATTATCAAGATGTTGCGGCTACTCAAAGTCCCCCAACTTCACGACGAGGTCCTGATCTCCTCATGTCTCCGGAAATCGAGATGGAGATCGAGAACTGGCATCGATCCGGCGTTCCTCCCTATACTGAGCTCATGCAGTGCCCTCGATCTGGCTGGGCGGGACTATCACGCACAGATTTGCGATTAGTTCACCATATCATCGGTCTCTCGATCGATTTACATCGGAGGGGTCTAAGTACCTCTACAGTGTGGGCGCAGAAAATGCCCAAGTATGTTTTGCACCAAACCTTAAGATGATCTTCAAAGCTGACATTCAATCCACAGCTTTCTTGCTATCGCACTCGCCAACGATTTCGTCATGAGCTCCATATTAGCACTCTCGGCTTTCCATCTTGCCTTTCTCACGCGGGATCAGGAAACCAAGCAATTAGCCTACCATCACAATGTTACAGCACTTCGAGGACTCCAGACCGCGATTGGCTCGTTCTCAAAAGAGAACTGCGATGCAATCCTAGCTGCTTCGATCCTGCTCTCATGGCAGTCAACAGAGCGGTAAGCACTCCAAACAGCCATTCAATCATGCAATCAACTAAACCCTCTTTAGTCAAGGCTGGACTTCCCTGCAACATGGCTTGTCAAGTATACTTGACTCAATGCACCCTTTCTGGAAACAAGAATCAGAGTTGGCGCAACTTGTGGAAAATCACCGCGCACTCGGCACATCAGAATATCCATTTGCCTTGGAAGAGGACTTGGGTCAACTTGACCAGACAATTCAAGCACTTCAGATTTCCCAGAAGCGTGTTTCCCACAATACAGAATACTCCTCGCGGCTAGGCGAGTTGATTGAATTTGTTCAACAATTCCGCAAAGACTATCCCACGCAAACTGCAGAGCAATCCTTTGAACGCATTCAATTGCTCCGGCAATGGCTCTTCTGGATGCCCTCCTCCATGCTCAGAGGCGGAGATTCTGAGCCCAGTGCCCTTGCAGTGCTGGCTCAGTTCTTTGCTGTGGGTGTCGTTCTCGATCGTTTCTTCCCTGAAATGGGCGGAGCATACCTCGGCGCATTGTGCATTGGGCCTAGCGAAGAGATATACCGCATCCTCGCCACACACAGTTCTACAGATCCATTCAATACAGATGTTCGTCTGGCGATGACCTTGATGGATTTGCCTCGACACGTTGTCGCCCGACATCGGAGTCTTTTGGCCTGGTCACCACGTTCCTCGATTGAACACTACTCTCCGGGTCCATCGAGTCCATACCACGCACTACCCGAATATCCTATCGCCTCCTCCTCTCCCGAGTCCGCTTCTCCATCCTACGTAGCCTACACACCACCCCTTCAGTCTCCTCCCGCAGTCACCGTGGCAGGCTCCCCCTTCCAGCTTGCAGATGGCTATGTCACCGCTACCTCCTCGCATACCTTATATCCACCGTCTCCGCAACTTCTCGATACCCAAGACGCGCATTTTGGTCTCTCTGAACTTGGTCATACAGTGCAGACATCATCAACATATACCCCTCCTTACGGGAACGATGTCCTTTGTAACGATATGTCCCGTACAGATGCCTCACTGGGCCTCAATATGGATGTATATCATCACTCACACCCTTTCGAAATGACTGGTCTCGTTACACCCGAGCCTTGCTGGACATGATTCATGAAAACGAAAAGCCGTTTGAAACATTATGTGTGAATTGAAGAGTTTGAATTTTCGGGATTCGGATTCACTAATTATCCCCTCTCCCCTATATTTTGGCATTCTCCCGACTCAACTATGTTTGATACTGGCGTGTCTACCTGCCTTGTCATTTTCTCTTTGTTCGTTTCTTTTCTTTTTGGTCTGAGCATGAGCGTTGGTGGTAAATTTATCCCCACTCAAGGGAATGACTTTTACTCAAGTGATATACCCGGTTTACTTTAAAACCTCTCTGTGGCATGATTGGGAGCATATGTATGTTAGTTTTCTATTTCATTGATTTCATTTTCAATCTCTATCTGGACATATAAATTTGCCAATATCGGTATCTAATTCAAAGTGGCACGTTCAACGTATACTATACCCAAGTAAAATTCCAATACAATCACTCGTATACTAGATTGATACTCCTCGAGCCGACCTAGAGTAATCAAATCTCCCTGTCTAAACATAGAATCATGTTACATCACCCCTCAATGTGAATTCAAGATGCATATCAACCCAGCCTAACGCGAAACATCAAGATCGCCAGGAACCGACCCCAGAATCGCAAGAGTGAATATACTAAGAATAGCCCCAGACGAGAATTAGACTACGATCCACATTCCTCATTGGCGCCTCCTGTCCCTAGCCTTACTTCAACCCCATCGCGCTAAGTGCCGCCCTAGAGCAGGGTCATTAAAGAAACCTCGTATTCGGCTGCACCCATGTTCCCCGCTTGGATCGTGCAACTCACATGGGAGATAGAGTTGCTGCTGTATTTAGAAATGTGTTATACGAAGATTCTATCCAATGATGTATTTGAAGTTTTATCGAGCATACTTCTCGTTCTCTTCTTTTGTTTTCTGATGTTTTTAGTTGAATCATTGGCTTCGTCCAGCCAAGCCAAGACCGAAGGAGGTGATCGGCAAGATTGAGGAAGTGATCATCGCGAAAGGCATGCTTTCTATATTTATCTCTGTGAGTTTCTCTAACCTTACTCGTAGTAGCTGAAGAGAAACCCGTGCTCTCGGTCTGCGCTTGACAGGAAGCTGGCGGAGAAAATTGATACTAACTACATACTACTAAACCTATGAGTTTGTTTCTTGCTAATTTTTTTGTAGACGTCTACAATGACCCTCTTAATTTTATTACAATCAACGGCGATATTATGAGTTCAGCAGAATAGAAACTTTATTTTCAATCTATCTTTAGTCTTCTTCAGCTGGAGAAAAGGCGCTACATTATACTCGGCAAACGTCACTTAGTCTTCCTGCAGAATATTGATGATCTTATCACTTTAAATAGAATGTACATAGAACAGTTATGACCTAAAGGGCTGAAGTTCTCGCGTTTGACTGGAGTTAGCAGAGCGGTTCATCGTTCTCGATCTTACTTTCTAGATTGTCAATATACACGTGAGTGGTGTTCTTCGCTGGCATTGTTTTGGTTCCCAGATTTGGAAGAAGCAAGATTATTCATTGAATGAATTCAACTCACATATATATTCCATGATATAGGTATATCAAAGATCTCTCATTGAATATAGCAGAATAATTCAATCTATATCCCTTTCTCCTGTTCCACCGACATTCAGGCTCCAAGGCTCCACAAAGCTGCTATAGATCTCTATTTCTAACCACACCCGACACAATCATTACAATGACATTTTGTCATTCGTAATCTATGCTATAATTCAACGTAGCTCCCAGCACTAGATATCATCAATTTCATATCTGCGTGTCGTCTCCAACATTGCACGTGATCAACATACACGTGATCAATGACATAACAAAATTGAGTCCCGCAGCTCGGCATCAACAAGTGTCGCCGACCTTGAAGTTCTAAAATCTCCACAAGAACTTCATTCCACGCCATCGCGGAATTTGCAATATTTTTTTACCGGACCTTGGAAGCTACCTAGTATATCAAGATGGCTGACGCAGGTGGCTGGAGCACGATCGAGTCAGATGAAGTACATACGTTTCCTCCGGTTTGTCTCCGCAACAACTAACAGCAACTAGGGCGTGTTCACCTCCCTCATTGAAACTTTAGGCGTGCAGAATGTCCAATTCGAAGAGCTCATTTCCCTTGATGCAGACACAATACGCTCTCTCGGGTAAGTATATACCCCTTGAGCTCCAAGCTAAGCCATAGTAGCAAAACACCTAGCTAACAGACGACAGGTCCGTCTATGGTGTGATCTTCCTATTCAAATGGACTCGCGAAGCAGCCGGAGCTCGCGCCGAGGCTCCAATCGATGGAACATACGACGAGACTGCCACAGAGAATAATGTTTTCTTCGCTGCTCAAACAATTCAAAATGCCTGTGGCACACAAGCTATTCTCTCCGTTATCCTAAATCACGACAATCCCCCCAAACCCCTCCCGGCTATACCCCTCGGTCCCGAACTCGCTTCGTTCAAGGATTTTACAACTGGATTCCCTCCAGAACTTCGCGGCGAGGCCCTCTCCAACTCGGAGGGTATCCGTACAGCACACAATACCTTTGCAAAGTCTAGCCCGTTTGCGGATGAGACGACGAGACCGCAGGATGAAGAGGGTGGTGATGTCTACCATTTCATCGCATATACCCCTGTCAATGGAACATTGTATGAATTGGATGGCCTGCAACCTCATCCAATTAGTCACGGACCATGTACCACGGACTCGTTCCCCGAGGCCGTGATCGAGGTCTTACAGAAGCGAATTGCTAGATATCCACCCGAGGAAACACATTTCAATCTCATGGCCGTGGTACAGGATCCTCGGCCTCGCGCTAGAGAGATTGGTGACGTGGAGACGTTGGAGCGGGAGGAGAGAAAGCGAGCTGCATGGCAGTGGGAGAATACTTTGCGGCGGTGGAACTTCGTTGGTTTTATTGGGGAGATGTTGAAGGGAGTTGCTGGGGCCAAGGAGCGAGAGGGAAAGTATGATGAGTGGGTTGATGCAGCAAAGGCCGAGACGAGGAAGAAGCTTGAGAGCAGGAGAGGTGCCTAAATATTGGTTCGAAAGGTACATCTCGTTGGTCATGTACCTCTATTGGCTTTATTTTCATGCCTATCGCCATGGCTATTACCATGACCATGCTTATGCGCCTTGAGTTGGATGATGTCTACAATGATTTGCAGATACCCAGTGACGAGCAAGGAATAATCCTGAATATTATGATCATTGATCTCTATATGCACTATATACATAGCATCCACTTCGTTACTCATGAACATCCATAAATCATGTTCAATAATCAACAGCCCGAGCTCTAATGTGCTCCACCATGGCCGGGGGGAGGTCATCTGGGTTCACCAAATCCAATGCCAGAAGGTCAGACCAGAAAAACAAAGCTCTGTCTTGAGCGTAGGCCAAATAATCAAATTCCTCATCCTCAGCAACATCTGCATCAACAGGGGGAGACTTGGTCACCTTACCATTTTCCTCCGGGCTAACACTGTCTGAAGGGGCTGCCATGCCGGCGAGTCCTTCCTCCATTCCAGGTGTTTCGGCTTGCACAATACCCCAAGCAACCCACTGCGCTGAGTTGATAACACGCCAAAGCCGAGTTTGATGCATGAGATTCTTGATTTCGGCGTCAAGGTCCTCTTCATTGGACTTCTCGGCCTGAGACTGTTGCCAAGTAGGTTCGGGGCAGTCGTCCAAACTCAGAGGTGTGATACCGGCTGCATTGCGACCACGCATGGAGGGAGTTGCCTGTGGTGAAGTCGCGATGTTCGGACGGTGAGTCAGATATGTCGATACAAATCGGTATTGATCCTCTGGTGTAGGATAAAAACGGGTATTGCAAGCCCACGGCCGTGCTTCATCGTGGTAATTATAGCACCATTCAGTCTGATAGCAATTAGAATGATATCTTTGACCCATTTGACACGAGACTCAAACTCACAAAGTGATTGGCAAATTCAAATCCAGGGGTATTGGCCGAAGAATACTCGAAATCAATGACGACGAGTTGCTTGTGCTCATTGGCAGGAAGAAGGAGGGGTGATTGCGTAGCAGGCTCCATTCGAAGCAAGTTTCCATATTGAGTCTGAATATATTTGATTAGCACTTTGTCTTGTGGTTTTAGAAGCGCGCTCACTTACGTCGTTATGAGCAAATACCAGCTGTCGCTTGATCTCATTTATTCCACCATAGCTAGCGAGCAGCCAGACCCGGTAGTTGTCCACGGCCTTCCGAAAGACTGCCCATGGCACACCACAGACATAACCTCGACGGCGCCATGGTTCGGCAACAGCCTTTGCCTGGTTTTGCGGGGAATCTAGTTCCTTATCCAGCCAAGTTGTGACTTGTTCACAACGATCAACCCATTTGTCCCAATTCTTAAAGACCATCGGACCCCCTTCCCGTTCTTCCTCGAGAAGCTCAATGCCGTCATGCAATTCACGCATTCGCTTGGCAATCTGCTTGGCCGTTTCTGGGATACGGAGCTCTCTCGCCGTCAAAGGACGAGCCTCAAAGTATTCTTCGAATCTGCCATTGCAGAAAGTACCAAGTACACGAGGACCAATATTCTTTCGGCCAAGGCGACGTAAGATTTGTAGCTCCTTTTCTCGATCAATCAAGTGATCAACTTGTGGTCCATAGATTCGAAGCAAAAGTTTTCTGTAACTTATTAGCTGGAAATTCCAGAAAGCATTGGCATACAATCACTTACGGCGGAGGTCTTCTAGGGACGATAGACGAAGAACTACTGCTTGTAGTCGGAGTAGGCAGGTTCTTAGGCGGGCCAACCACGTAGATAGCGTTTGTCATAGCCCCACTGAGTCGAACGACTTCGATATCCGCAGCGTTCTCCATTGAAACCTTGCGCCAACCTCTTAACTGAAGGGTATGTGCCAATCGTACGATTTCTGTCTTGAAGGTGGTCCATGCCTCACGACCCTTACCCCGCTTCGAGGAAGAGCTGCTATCGGCGGCCTCATCTTCTCCTGCGCCACCACTATAAGCAAGGGTCTTGGAGTTATCTAGATAGGCTTCCACACTTGGCACAGGAGCCTCCAGATCGGTATAATCAGATTCAGAGGCAGATCCTCGGCGCAGACCTTTTGGTCTGCGACGAGTAGCCCGCTTGTTTGTCTGACGTGAAACAGATCCTGGTGCCACATTTGCATATTTGAGGAGAATACTCTCTAGCTTGTCCAATGAAAATGTACTTTCCGAGCTTCGATGATGCTCTCCTGAAGACCGTTCTGCGTTATCGACAGCACCATCTGGCGAGTTCGAGCTTGCTTCGGCTCGTCGTGCCTTGCGTGCGTTCCGCCTAACCTTCTCATGCTGCAACCACTCCGAGACTTGATTGAATAAACCCCACTGTGGATCTTCATCTGTTCTGAAGCCGTGTTCCGCATCTTCTAAAACCGCGGTGTCGGGCTTGGTGCTCGACTGGTTTGTCACGGCGGATGGCATCGGGCTGGATTGGACTGGAGGACGCGCGGTAGCTTTTGAAAGAGAGACGGGGCGCTGTTTCAATGCCGGCTTGTCTGGAGGAGAAGAAGCAGGGTCTGTCGCAGTCGCCAAGGGGGTTCGCAACTTTATATTGAGACCTGTACCTGAGATCGGCCGCGAGTCTGGCATGAAATTAGTCAATGAATCTATAGGAGAAGCAATAATAGAGGCTGCATTCGGACGATGTGGGGACCAGACAACTCATCGTGTCGTCGGACAACGATAAGGAGATACCAGGGGACTTTTCATACAGAAGCGGCGGGATAAAAGGTAGGTCGCGCGGGCAGAATGGGCTGGGGAACGCATTGGGAGAGTCGACGAGTCGTAAGAAAGAAGAAGAAGAACGAGGGCCTACCTGCTACTTCAAAATCGGAGCCAGCGCGATCCTCGGTGAAGGACGGCATATGCCTTTAGCGTGACAGCCCAACCCTTCTAGGAAAAGATAAATAATAAAGTCGCGTTGGGAGTCGAAAACCAGGATTGTACAAGAGGAGATTCAAAGTCAGAGATTCTACCCAAGTTGTCAAGAATTTCGTGAAATTCGAAGTCGTAGTGTTTGGTGGGAAATGTAATTCGGGAGCCCCCAGAAAAAAGAACGGGGGGAGAGGAGAGTCGCGGGGCAAGCGAACGGGAGCGTCCCAGCGGTCAACGACCTTTTTTTTTCCTTTTTTAGATTGGAACCACACACGCGCGCATGTACGGAGAAATATGGGATGATTCAAGTTGAGCCGAGGCTGGTGATAAAGTACACACAACCGCACACACAGCAGGCTAAAAGGACCAAGTGTGCAAAGAGCGACGAGGGGGGGGGTCGTGTTTAATACAAAAAAAGTGGCGAACCTGCGCTTATCGGAGTGGCTCAGGTGACTCCGTTGGCCTGGCGGATCTGGCCACCAAAATGTACAGTATAAAGCACTGTATTGCCAGGAAGATGGCAATTTGCAAGGTCCCTGCACAATAATTGCGGTCTACTATCGTGAGTCGCCGGATCCAATGGGGTCCCACTGAGAGGGTCGATTGTCTCCAGAGATTGGTATCACCCGAGATAAGAGCGTAGACTGAATTCCATAGTCATCCATGATCATCCATGGTCATTCCACATCGATGCTCAATCAAAGGTGGACACCTCCCCAGTCCAAAAACGGAGGTGGGGGGGAAAGTGGAGGATGGATTAGGAGGATACATGTTCTCGCACAGAAGTCTCGCCTGAAGGTGCGATACATTCGATGCAATGGCGCAGATGGCTTTGTTTGTTCATGGTCGCATGGGGGTAGAGCAACAGTATTGGTTATTGGTGGGCGCCATGGGAATTTGCTTCACGGGGGTCCCGTGAGTCTATTGGGGGGGGGAAATGGGAGAGAGTGAAAGATGGAGGAGCCTAAACGGTTGACCCGTTCGGGGCTGGACAGTGTGGAGCCGAAGCCCTGAAACATTGGACGTAAATATCGAGGATATCAAATCACAATGATTCGCAAATGGTATACAGATGTATTGGATGGGTTTGCCCACTGAAGCGATGATCAAGTGAAGTGGAAGAGAGAAAGTGCACAAACAACTGCAACTTTTTTGGGCGCGATGAGGGGGTGCCAAAATTACCGTACGCGTATCCCACATGACGGACATGGTATTGATGACTTTAGATTTACAACAACACACAAGAGTATAGAGAGAACAAAGAGGGGAATATATCTATGTATATAAAAATATACAAAGGGAGAAAGGCAGAAACTTACCAATAATTCATTCAGATTGATTGATCAAGAGTGTCTCGCCCCGGGAATAGTATTGACTTATGCGTGAACTGCATTCGACCATCTTGATCGAAATATCGTTGTGAATAGTGTAGCCAATTCAAGGTCTTCCCTTTGTCGTCTACTTCCGATGAGACACCAAAGTGACATGTCCGATCGGCAGTAGCCGGTATGGATCCTGGTTGGACAAGCAGCTGGCTCACCTCAGAAGCAGTCCGAGGAATAACCCCTGGGTTTTCCTCCAAGGTCACAATGACAGCGACGACATCCGCCGCTGGGCCACACATGAATAGCCCCTGAGCTGGCGGGGCTTGCCACAAGAGACGAAGTGCACGGCGACGAACTTGCGGGAATGGACATTTCAGTGCCGTGATGAAAAGTGGAAGGAAAACGCCCATCTCGAACACGAAGGGAGGTTGTTTCCCGTCAACGAGGCGGGTGGATGCGATTGCAGCCGGTGCAAGGTCAATAATTCGGGTAAACTCAGACTCGTAGTCGTCATAGGCCGTTTGATCAGGATCGAGACATGTTTGAATTTCAATAAAAACGCTCGTATAGGTCATGAGAAGAAGTGCAATGGCCCCATCGTCGAATTTGATTTCGTGAGCAAGTCTTTGTGCCTGGACACAGTCCAAGACCATGAATTTATTGTACCAGTGATCAAGGGCTTTTCGTAGGTCCTGCTGTCGTATGACAAGAGCTGGCGATCTATCATCTCGGGTAGCGTTCTTTTGTTTCCAATAGTTCTTTGCATCAAGATCAAGACTTTTCATTTGGGCAACAATTCCACATAAAACATTCCTAGCCTCATCAATTGTCTTTAATTCCAAGTCTGGCAGCACTGGATTGAGATTCCAGCAATCGCTCGGTCCATCATTAATGATCAAAGCCCATGTTCCCAGTCGACGGAATAAAGGTAGGAGGAGAGATTTCATCGAGCTCGTTTCCGCACCAAGCATCATCCGCACCCCCTGTCTATAAAGAGTAACGGCTGCTTTTCTGTTTCCCTGGAGGAGTTCAATTGCGATGAAGAGTACACAACTTATCAAAGAGACATTGAAATCTGCATTGCCCCGGGTAATTCGTTGTCGGAGAGCCGCGAGGGATCGTGAATACCACACAAGCGCCTCGCGATGAGACTGATGCCGTACCACAGCTGGATCATTAATTAATTGCAAGGCTGGTGACTCATGAATCGGAGGTCGCTCATAGAGCGAGCTCAGCGATATTACTGCGTCCCATATCGCAGGCTCTAAGCGACATGTTTGAAGAACAGAGTCTCTCCAAAAGGAAGCATCGAGGACGCCCGATAGTGACGGTCCCGCTCTATGAAAGTAATATTCAAAGGCACGTCTTTCGCGCCATCCAGGATGAGACGATAGTGTGAATTGCAGTGGAGGTGAATGCAAGGATCTGGGCTCTGAGGCAACTTTGTAAGAGCACTGGCGACCTGTGCTGGTGCACCTCATACAACGGGGTTTTTCTTCTCCACAGCGAATCCGACGAATCCTGAGATACGCACGTTACATATTTGCCCTGACGAGAACACCGAAATACACTGTGGAGAATGGGCTCTATGGTTGTACTCACTTGCAGACATTGCAGCCGGTCCTTGATTTGGTGCTGCCAATGCGACCAGACCGCTTGAGTGAAGGGCTCATGACATTCGAAGGACTAGTGCTTGAATAAACCAGAAGCTTTCAGTCTCCGGGACCCATAGCAATTCCAGGACTTAGGCCTGATGTCCAAGTTCAGAAGGGTTGCAGAATAAGACGGCAATGTGTGGCCGATTACTCTTGGAAGTGGGGCGATTAGGGGTTGGTTGGTTGATTATTAGAGTGAGTATAGCCCGGTATAAGCCAACTCATGAAGCAATTCTCCAGTGTCATCTTATATTTGATATACTGAGAAAGACTAGTTGGTAGTAATTACAATAGTGTAGCTTATCTCCATATTCAAGGTTATCTAACTTGAACATTTATACAGTCCACTGTACACGGGTATGCAGTGGGGTGTTCTATTATGCACAGCCTTCAATTAGAATATTTGACCCGCGATAAAATGAGGTACAAGCTCAGTATATTTGTTTGTTCAAGCTACTACTATATTTATCACATTATAATAGTTAAGGAGAGGCTAAATATGGAGACGTGAAAGGGGTGATCTAAGATTCACAACTGAACGAACTTGCAAGACCGTGAGACCAGATTCGAATTCCAAGCTGGACTCAAATCAAGCATCGTGAATAGTGAAAGGCCCAGCAGCGTTATAAATAGAAGGCATCTACCAAATGGAATTAGTACGTTCTACCCGAACGTTGTGAAGAATTCTATATCACGTACCTGGGGCGCAGACCCCAAGGTGGTGTCAAGTCTCAGATACCACACATCCTTGTTGTTTACCTTGGGGATGTTCGCTGGAATCTTGATATCGACAGAATTCGCCTTAGCGGAGATGCCGCTGGCGATCTTGATCTGCTTATCGTACTTGATATTGTCGCGGTCGCGGACTGGGTTGTTATACAGCCAAACGCTGTACTCGCCAGCGGGGTATTTGGCCAGCGGGTCACTGCAGTGAACAGTCGGTTGGCGATCGAAGCGAAGATGAACGGTTTGACCCTCCTTCACGGCGGAGTGATCGGGGATGCCTTGGAAGACGTTGATGCAGGAGTAATCCCGCTTTCCCCAGGCTATGCGAAATTAGCAACCCTATCATAGTAGAGATTGGCAGTATGAGCGGTTCAGGACATACGCTGCCACTTATCGAAAGCGGTTGCAGAGGCAGCAAGAGAAGCGAGAAGAACGGCGGAGAATTTCATGTTGGAGGATAGATGGGAGACACGAGTAGTACTACCAGGGGTATTCGAGTAAGGTGGTTTGAAGAGAGAGATATGAGTAATTCAGGACAATCTGGGGAGGTATTTCGTGAGATTTATACCCCGTGAGGCCACTGACATCGGCAGCTTCGGGTTGCCATCCTCATTCTTCAGCATGTCCGACTGAATGTCTCACTCACCAGCTCCACAACTTACGATGATGGGAGGTGATCGTGGCTTGGCGCCACCGGGGGATCAGCAGGCTCAACAAGATGGAAAAGGTCTGGCGTGCCGAGCTAATCGCACCTGGGCATGGGCTGATTTCAGCGGTGTGAGTGAGACATGAGGGCACTGGATTTCGTATTGAAAGAGACCAATGTCCATATTGACAAGAGTGCATGCATACTACCTGGTGAGTTTCAATTGCTCTTCAGCTCCTCGTATTTGAGAGGACTTTTGGGGAATTACAATTCTGCATCAGTGTGATGCACTAGTGTATGTAGGATGATAATAATAATCCCCGACTACGAGAAGCATCCACACACTGACGATCGAAGACGATTAAACCTTCTTCGTCGATCGTGACTTCATGGCTACCTATGATATCACTGGTAATGAGAATCAGACGCAATTTTGATATCATTAAAATGGCAGCAAATTATTTATCTTAATTAGAATTGTGACTGTCTCACACTGGCCGTTGACGGGTAACCATCCACTGGCAGTCTGGGGTAAAAATCCGTGGGGCTTATGGGGGTCGAATGGGAAATCATAATTTCCCCATGAATCCAAGCTGAATCATTGATTCATTCGATATCTATGTATTCAAGATTTTATTGAGTCTCGGGCTTGAAAGCAGTAATATCTTATAGTTTTGCACCGGTCTTGACACCGGCAATACACTCGATCTCCACATCAGTCCCCAAGGGCAGCTCCTTCACACAAACGCAAGTACGCGCCTAGTCAAAAACGTTAGCGGATGGATACTACTAATTTGGCATTCTTGTTTTGCATGTTTCGAGCGAGAACTGACCGGCATGGGCTGTGCAAATGTAGCAGCATAGACTTCGTTCACGGCGCCAAAGTCACTCATGCTGGTAAGGTAGATATTGCACTTCACGACGTTATCCAAGCTTGTCCCAGCTGCCTCCAGGACTGAGCGTAGGTTAGAGAGAATTTGACGCTAAATATTCCAATGGTATGTTAGCACCAGTATCCCATTCAAGTTTGAAGCTTGGAAATATGGAACGTACAGTTCGGTCCTGGATAGAGCCTTCAATAAGAGCCCCAGTATCAGGGCGGCAGCCGACCTGGCCAGAGCAAAAGAGGAAATCTCCCATCTGAATTGCCTGTGATAGGAAGGGTGGAGGTGCTGGGGCACCGGTCGATTTGATCGCGGTCTTGGGGATAGACATGATAACGGATTGCTATCAGAGACGTGGGAATTGTGGGTGAATAGAGACGGCTACAGCAACGTGTAGTAAAAGAGCAATTGATATACTACTGGTTGTACAGTGAACAGAGTATGAAACTCGCAGTTGACGGGACGAAGTGTCTATTATTAATTCTCGTTTGAGTCACACCGGAGTTCAAGTTGGATTTGCCGTGAATACGCCCTACGGCGTACACCCCCGAAACCCCGCACATCCCCACTTGATTCTGTCCAAATTGTTACACTCAGCCGAAGCTAACCACAAGGTGATAGGACTACGAATAGCAGATTGATTGCCATAATCTTGAATGGGATGTACACTGTTTGAAGTATATCCGATCCTCATCGAACGGAAGAGTATATTATTTGTGATGCTTGGCTGTGAAATCACTTTTAGCAAGCACAAGTTGCGTGAGAGAAGAATTTGCCTCGCAGTTAAGACCCATAGCCTTAGCACGTCGAATAATCCAGCCATTGATATATTGAATCTCGGTGTTTCGACCCTTGAGAATGTCTTCGCGCATGCTACTCGAATTTTGGGCAGTCTTTTCGACAGTGTCAAGCAGCACGGACTCTAAAGCCTGAGCCGAGAACTGATTTCGATCAAGGGACAATTCCTCCATTTCGGGAAGTTTTTGGAAAACAGCGGAAATCTCTCGTAGTAATTGGCGTTGTAAGGGTTGGATGTTTGCATTGTCTTTGATCTGTCCATTTCGAATATCAAGAAGTGCAGTGAGGGGATTCAGTACACAGTTAGATGCCAACTTTAACAATTGAACTCGAAATAGATCGGGCCACTCCATTTTCTCGCATCGCAATGCCTTAGACTGAAGCAATGTGTCTAGCAGGTACTGCGCATGTAGATGTTGCGTTGTCGATTTGTGGCTTTCGACAATTCCAAGTGATGCATTTCCACTTGTGCCTGACAAAATGGCTTCCACTGGAGTTCGTAGATAGACACCATGACGCATAATGCCAAACATATAACTCGGCCTTGTTGAAGGGTTGGTGAAAACACGCTCATTCAGGTCCTCAATTTGGCCCATGCCATTTTGGAACAAACAAATGGTTGACTGGGGCCCGATGCGATGTCGAAGGGGTTCCAAGGCAGACACCGTCGCAGAAGCCTTGACAGCAACGATCAAATTATGAATGGGATCAGCAGAGGCTGAGTCACTTAGAAGCTCAACATTAAACCCCCCTCGTTGGTCTAATGGTCCATTTTCGCCAACACGAAGACCGACCTTCCATCCGTTGGACGCGAAGTCGTCGTATAGGCTCTTTCGATGAGCTAGCAGCGTTACTGAAGGCGGAGTTGGTAAGGAACGTAAAGAGTGGGCAATAAAGGAGCCGATACTCCCTAGCCCTAAAATATGAATGGAGTGCACAAGGGGCGACATGGAGAAGACTCTAATGAGTTCTTCAAGGGATTTGTGGTTGATTCGGTTTGAAGCGGGTGAAACGGACGGACCCGCCAAGCCCAGGCGGATTTCCGCCCCGTCGATATACACCGTGATTGTCTCAACATTCTAACACTTTCGAGGAAAAGAAGTAGATCAAATCAAATGCCAGATGGGTATCAAGTGGACATCAAGCTGAATACTCTATTAACTGACGAAATCCTTGTTTCCGAAATCTGTATTATGACGTTGATACAAGCAACATTGGCATGCTTTCTAGTATTTAATGATATACTGTAGCGTTTCCAATTAATATCGGTAGCTGAAGTGGCCTTCAGCTACCCTAAAATTCAATGAAGATACAAACGGTTGGCATTTTGACCGTTAGTAGAAGAACTCAATCTATGATTCGGAGCTACGGGGTGAGGTAGTGGTGATTTTATCAGATGGTCATTAGCAAAGGCGAGAGGTTCATAGTAGACCTTGGCAAATTTCATGTGATTTGTCCTATGGGTTATTCTATCACGCCATGTAAAGAAGGTGCATGTAGCTAATAATCATGAAGCCTTATCTAAAGATGCATCGATTCGTAATCGTCAATCGGAGCAGTGAAAAATTGGATAAAATGAGCCCGCTCTCCGATGAGTAAAGAGATGAGATTGCGAAAGTCAAAGAAAAGAAAAGAGATAAGGTACGTGGAAATGAAAAAAAGGGCAGCAGCTTAGTCGTGGTAAGTCACGCTGACGACGAGGAATCCCTGATCCAGACCACCATCTGAGTCATGCAAGACCAGGTTGCCCAAGTGATCAATATCGAGATACTCGCCACTTCTGGCATACTGTAGTGTGTGACCTAGGCCATTCCCAAGGAAGGTAATGCGAATTTGTGAAGCAGAACTTCGGGCTTCCGGGGCGTACAACTCCGCACGTGGTCCTAGCCAGCGACCGTCAAGGGCATTCTCAAGGGTGAATATTTCACTCTCTTCATCTTCGGTGTAATGGAGGATCCAACGGTTCTCTTTTCTGTTGTAAAGATGGCCAGGTTTGCTGGTATCCAGGCTCCACTTGTTGCTGTCGGATCTCAGGGCATAACTATTCTTGTTAAAGACCAGGTAACGGCCTTCTGTCAAATACCCGACAACCTCTTTGTAACCATCTTCATAGAAGAGTGTATTATTGGTGTTCTCCTGTTCACCGTAAGGGACAGGAGGGCGAGTCTGGCTGTGGCGCGATTGACATCGTGATGTTCCCACGAAGTTTCCATTGCCGTCCGTTTCCGGGGTAGGAATATCAGGAAGGCTTGGCAGGGAGTAGTCCGGCTGTGCAATTCAGTTGGTGATTTGTTTTTGAAAAGGAACGGACAGAGAAAACATACATTATCAAGATCCAGGGCATTGATAAGGTTTGACATATGGGCGCGACGCCATGGCACCATTTGATCAGTCTGGACACCCGAGTAACCGAGAGCAATCAGCCACTGCTCGATGAACAAGATTTGTGAGTTGTGGTCACAACGCTCGGTGAAAACCCGGTTGCCACGAGTCCATGGGGAGACCATGACAAATGGAACACGGAAGCCTGAGCCATCGATCAGTAAGGAAGGTTAGCATAGTATTTAAGGTACTAACCAGGTCCAGAGAAAACATCACCAAATTCTCCATAGGGATCTTTCATCCACTCTCCAGGGGTCCCTTGAGGGGAGTGGAATGGGGTGACGTGGTCACCAAAGCCACCAGTCTCTGGATTAGATATTAATGGTTGTAATATACTTCAAATGCGGACTAGGCTCACCATCAAAGCTTATCATCAATAAGGTAGAGGAATACTTCGGGCTGTTGACAACGGCTTCAGTCACCCTCTTCTGCAGCCAACCACCGTCCATTGGTCGGTAGGGAGGGTGCTCAGATAGTTCAGTAGGACCGACAATGAAGCTGACTCTGGGTAGAGTGCCCTTGGCGGCATCCTCGTAGAACTTATCCAATCCGACAAAAGACATGCCCTTGTCAGCAAGAGGGTGGCCCTTATCGGCTTTCTGAAACTGGCTGAACCACGCTAACGGGTTATCATCGAAGTTGTTGGTGTCCTGGTAGAGCTGCCAGGAGACACCAGCATCTTCATAGAACTCGAAGATGGTCTTCCATTTCAAAGGGTAGCAGCTAACACCTGGTTTCTCACAGCCTTAACTGCCATTAGTATACCATCTGGAATCCTTACAAAGTAGCAACTTACCAGGCATTTCATTGTTGTCGATATAAACGCCTCCCTGATCAGGCTTCTGGGGACCACCAGGAACATTGATAGACCCACTGACCAGAGTTACACGATTGGGGTTAGTTGCGGTAATGTGAGACTCCTAGTTCAAATTAGCCTGGCGGGATTGATAGCTCATGAGTGATCGTACCTGGTACATATCGGCAGAAGTCCATCCCTCGGCAATGGCAAACTGAGCAGGAATGTCTTCACGCTTGTAATAACCCCAGCTCCAAGGGGTATTCTTGGTCGCCCAAGCATTGTTCAAGCCATGGTTGTAGGCTGCTTGATTGGCATGATAGCCATTATCACCGGCAGCCATACACTGGATGGCATCAATAGTCTCGCCGCCTTTCCAGCCGAGATAGAAAGGTAAAAGACCCGATGCCCTGTCGGACATGTTGGGATCGACGGTTCTAATAGCAGTGTCAGAGACAGGTCCCCTTGTATCAATGCTTCTCTGGGTCACTTTACTGGTTCCAGACAGACTGTCCATCGGGATTGATTTGGACATTAGGATCGGCAAAGCCTCGAACACCCGCCATAGACCCAAAATACTAAAATGGTTGTGTGATCAGCTTGCAGCAATCCTGAGTTTTGCTTTTCCAAAATATGGGCTTACTTACCGTATCTTGGGCTCTGTTCTCCTGCATGAAGAGTACCACATGGTCAATATCCTTCAAGGAGCCTGCAATCACGGGAGAGCTTGCCAGGAGCGCCGTAATGACGACCCCGACGAGAAACCCCATGATGAAAGTGTGAATCCAGACAAAGCTGTAGAAAAAAATCTTTATTCAAGGAGCGGTGAATATGAAGAAGAGAAAGGCAGAGGATTTGAAAAGCAGAAGTAGTTCAGCTAAAAGTGGAACTACAACTGGGATTGGATTGGAGCTAAGCTTGAGCTTGCGACGATCCACGATTGACTATGTAATCAAGAACAGACAAGCCAGATATAAAAGAGGGGCAGAATTTCAAATCATACGCGATGATAGGCCAAAGACGAGAAGAAAAGAGAGAAAGAAGAGAGATGGAATGACCAAATGATATCCCTCGATTGGAGCATGCGAGGAGAAGATCGCCAGTTGCACTGCGGGGAGGCCCCACGTGTGTCTCGCCCTAAACCAAACAGGAGAACCAGTTAACTACATATTAACTAGGGCACATACTGTAGTAAAGAGTATGTAAGCATTTATTGTTTGCATTTTCAATTATACTACAGTTACCAACCTCCACCTTGCGCACTCAACCTGTTAAGTTCGAGACAAACAGCCACCGCATCTTCACAACCTGTGGGGAGCTGCGAGTGACCCAAGCCGCACGTCGATCCCCTTGATTCCACCACTCGCTGCATGCTTTGTATCTTCCGCAAGGGCAGGGGTCCATGCGAGGCTCTTAAATCATCCGACATCCAACGTCAGACCTGGACAGTCTGGTCTTTTCAAGATCATGGAAAGACAAAATAGTCGACGTCGGAGACCACCCCGCACTCAGGAACCCCAAGAACCACCAGGGAAGATCCACACGCCCCAGTCGAGACATTCGTCAGGGCCTAGTTGGGCTTTCGTCGTTCTCCTAATTCTACTAGTAGTATATCTGTTGCGCCCAGATATCTATCTGCCAAATTGGATCGGCCATAGCCATGGACTTGATGAAGAAAGCTTGATTCGTCCTCGTATTGAATTGCACCCCGAGGATCATGTGTATCGCGGGCCTGTTAAACACCATTTAGATTGGCGCGTTACAACTGGTAACCGCAGGCCTGACGGCGTCGTGAAACAGGTCTTTCTCATTAATGGTGAGGCTCTTGTCCACGAGACCACTCGGTTCTCCAGTGGGTTTCTGGTATAAAGGAGGTTTCACTAATGACCGAATTTTGCTTGTCCTCACGTAGATATGTTTCCCGGTCCCACCGTTGAAGCTCGCTCAGGTGATACCTTGATAATAACGGTTACCAATGCTCTGAATGAGCAGCCAATCACTCTTCATTGGCATGGACTTCATGTAGCGAGTGAGTTAGCAGTATCCCCCGGAATCAATCTTGGTCCAGAAGCTGATATGATGAAGATGCCGTGGACGGAGCAGCGGCGGTCTCACAATGTCCCATCCCACCAGGCGCCCAGTATGTCTATATTGTCAGTATCCCGGAAGACCAGAGTGGAACTTTCTGGTATCATGCGCATTCTGGGTTGTCGAGACAGGACGGCCTGTTTGGTGGATTAGTAGTTCATGCTCCGGTGTCAAAGTCGACAGTAAGAGGGCTCATGGAACGGGGTAGAAATGATGCTTATAGGTATGGCTATGACAAAGAGCTTCTGTTACTTATCGGAGATTGGTATCATCTGCCTGCAGAGGATGTGCTGGCCTGGTATCAGGATCCAGGTAATTTTGGAAATGAGGTTCGTCGGATCGATTAAGCAATTGACGTCCCTACTAACCAACCAATAGCCTGTTCCAGACTCGCTGCTCATTAATGGAGTCGGTCACTTCAATTGTGATATGGCGGTTCCTGCACGTCCTGTGGACTGTGAACCGCACGGAACGATAACATCGTTCCTCGACCTTGACCCTCACACGTCCTACCGGATACGTGTTGTCAATACAGGGTATGCAAGTTCGAAATTATTCAAAACAGAGAAATATTGATTGACTCGGGGATTTATAGGGCTCTGGGAGGGTTTACTCTTGTTTTTGATCAAGAAAGCCTGGAGTTGCTTCAGGTGGACAGTGTGGATGTCGAGCGGCGGACGGACGAAGATATCAATACGGCTGGGATTTTATATCCTGGCCAACGTATGGACTTTGTCTTGCGCCCACCGGCCGGGAAGGAGACTAGCACGTCCTCCATGATGGTCAAATTGGATCAAGGGTAGATCCCTCTTAGTTTGTCCCCGTTGACATTCAATTAACATTCGAGCAGATGCTTCAAGTACATGAACCACGCATTAACCCCCGACCAAACATTTCCCATTCACTACCGAAACACATCAATAGCAAAGGACTCGGAGCTTTCAGATTCAACCATCCGCAATGCAATCAATCTAGGAGAAATACCGTCTTCAGCTTCAGTCCTTGAAAAACTTCCTGAAAAAGCCGACGAAACACACGTGGTGTATACCAAAATCCAAAAAATGGCTCGCCTCCGCAACATGCCATTTGGTTTCTTCAATATGACGATCTGGAAACCTCAAAGTGATCCGCAAGTTCCACTCATAGCCTTGCCTCGTGAAAAATGGGATTCAAATCAGTTTTCGATCACAACGGGGCCAGGTCCATCCTGGGTAGACCTTGTGGTGAATAACTTGGACGAAGGCCCACATCCATTCCACATGGTAAGTATAGTTTCCAATAAGTTCCTTTCATTTATAGGCATATTGATATTCAATCCTGGGTTCCCATTCATTATCTGCTGCATTATCCGCTACATTTCGCTAACATCCACAGCACGGCCATCACTTCTACATCCTCGCCACTCACGAATCATCCTTTGGATGGGGCTCATATAACCCCTTCGAAGACGACATTCCCACCGGTTTTGATCCACAAACAGATCCCATCCAACCATACGACCTACCCCATGCAGCTCTGCGCGATACAGTCCAAATTCCCAGCCGCGGGTACGCGGTTCTCCGATTCAAAGCCGATAATCCGGGCGTTTGGTTGTTCCATTGTCATATACTTTGGCACTTTGCTACGGGCATGGCTATGCTCATTGATGTTCAGGGTGACCCAGCTGGACAAGTAGCGCATGATACATCTGCATTTGTGGCAGGGGAGCAACATTGTGCTTTATCCTCATCGAAATTATAGGGTCTTTTCCTATACAACTTCGGTCTACCACATACATCTACTATCAATATGTGATCCAGAAATACCCAAATGTTCAACGAAGGTGGTTCAGGAATAACCAATATTTATTTTGATCGTAATGTGCCCAAACCCCATAAACTGGCCCAAAAAAGAGAGACCTAACGATAAGCTAAAGGAGAAAGGTAGAGATAGAGGCCTGGGTGAGAAGAAAAAAGAGAGAAAATCGTTAATCTTATGACCAAATGCTAACCAGACCGATTCCCGCCCCTATCATGTACAAGGACCCAGAACGCCATCCGAAAGTTGTCCCGAAACAAATTATGAACAAAGTGTCAAAAACGTCACCATGTATTCGAGACATACCAAGACCAGCTTTGCTCGAAATAAAAATACACGACGCTGAGCCTGAATATTCGGCACCTAAGCTTTGGCCCATTCGAGGACCTCCAAAGCACAAACAACCAGTATCAGAGTTGAGGGAAGGATCCTAGAGCAATTAGTAAAGATTCGGGCAGAATCCAACAAAAAGTCGAAGTACATACCAAACAACATAGCTCTGGAAAAGAAGCTTGGACATCGCCCCAACGTAAACGTTGTTGAGCTGGCAGATCTGCGCCAATTGCAGTGCAGACGGGGCTCCTGTAATGAGGAAGCATACCACGATGAAAATCGGGTCGTCAAGGATACTGATCGGTACAAATTTCGCCAGGAGGGTAATAAGTGGTGCCATAATGAGGAAAGGGAGGAACATGCGAGAAACCAGTGAAGCAATGATTAATTTGCGTTCATCACTGGGGTGTTCCAGGTCGGCGAGAGCTTCTTCAGAGAGGGTGTTTCTAGCAAGGTTGGCCCCGAGAACCACCAAGATGAGAGGAATGGCAACTTGGGAGTTCTGTTGAATGGCGCCTGTGACGGAGTTGCTAATGAATGTGCCTTTGTTGAAAAATAGGTGTTGTAATGATGGGACTGTCGCGACAACGATGGACACCAACATCGCCCAGAGAGGGGGATTCATGAAACTCCATACCCCGCGGAAGAAACAGCGTAGGCCATGGGCTATAGCCGAAAATCCCTTCTGCGCCTTTGGTGGGAGACGATCGTAGATTGCGCTCGTCTTTGTTGTCCAGGTTTCCCGGAAACTATTCGAGCGGCGTTTAAACGCGGCCTTCCAGCGACCTGTGAACTTTTGCTCGGATGTTTGCGAATGACGAGCCGCGGTTTCTACGTCTGGGAACGAGAGAATGTCCTCTCCCGTACTCTGGCGCGGCAAAAATGGTTCACGGGTTGGGGGACCAAGTGTCCGGGGTGAGATATCGGAATCAAGACCGTTGTCGATCGAGTCAGTTCCAGAATGAATAGATGAGACCTTGGAATAGGAGTAGGCGCGGTTGGATATAGGGGTCTGATCTCCGGACTGAAAGTTGGCATCATGGCCGTCATTCATTGGACCAAAATGACCACGGTGTAGGCTATCCGAGCTGCGCGTGCGGAGGAGTGGCTCATCTGGATCGATCTGCTCTGGGTTGTCGGTGTACCGTGCCTGACCTTCTTCGATCAGGGAGGAGCCCGTCGAGCTTCCCTCGCTACCCTCCAGATAGTGTTCTTTAGGAGCAAGCAAGACATTGTAACCCCAACTCCAGCGGACTAGCTGACCTAGCTGCTGGAAGATCAACAAGTATAGAATGCCCCGGGCGGCGACTTCATCGTCATTATCGTTTGGTATCCGATCCCAGTGCAAGCCGCGGAGTGTCTGCGATAGGGACACGACGAGGGAAATTGGGAGTGAGTTGGAGTTACCGAAGACCTATTAGAAGGTGGGATCAGCGCTGCACGACAGTTGATGGTCGAATTCCGCGATAACGGTCTCGGTGGGCCCCAATCGATAGGGAGGATAGGAGTCCACATACCGCCATTGCCGTGACAAAATTGGCCTTGCGCTTTTTGAAATGAAAGCATCGGGTGACCGCCCAGGCACAGGAGTATGAGACTAAGGTCTGGACGCCAAAGATCACTGGAATGATCGCCAAGTCCGTGAGCTTATCGGCTGTCAATTGGGAGCCCAATTTGACAAAAACTGTATTGAAGACGGCCATAATTAGCGATGTTGGTACAAATGCGACCAGAGAGAGAAATAGCTCAGCTCCAGCCAGCTTAGCTTTGCAGAGAGGGAATCCATACTGAGACAAGGGGTGAACAGCATCACATTGAGATTTGCCACGAATTTCTGAGCTTCCGCATCGAAGAGGCCCTGCTGAGCGACAATATAGCCAGGTAACGAGACACAGACGACCTTCAACACGGCTTCGAAGACGAGCAGGATTAGGTTAGCGAATGACGGGTGCTTGGGTTGAGGGCTGACGGCAGCCATTGCGAAGGCATCGGTAGCGACCAGCGAATCTTGGGCGAAGGCATTATATTGGAAGGACCGGGGCGCGGTGAAAATTGCCATGGAGGCGAAAAGCATAAAAGAATAAGAGTGAAAGGTCCTTGTCCACTGGGACAGGAGGGTGATGAAAGGAGAGGGAGAGGGAGGGAAAAAAGAAGGGAAGAGGCGACACCAAGATAAGGAAAGCAAGAAGTCGAAGCTTGGCTGTGTGGCTATGAGGGTTGGCATGCCGTCAGAATCATCGACGACATTGAAAAGAGGACCAGGCCGAGTTTTTGACCCGCACAAAATTCAGCCAGGGAGATTGTTTGTCAGGGGCTTTTCCTGCTGATGATTGCACTACAGTACAGACTCCATGGTGTATGCAGTTATATTTTTACTTTACAATTATATTGATTGACTATGTGCTGAGAATGTAACTATACAATGTACTGCTGAAGCAGTCATTATTGACGCGGTCGCGTTGTTCCATGGATCCGCCATGACGCAATCGGCCGGCAAATCACAACGCCGCCTGCGACCACGTTGTGACCAAATGCGGACATATCAGATCTACGATTGTGCAGTACCAAAGATGAATTAAAGTTAGGTTATTATGGGGAATTGTATACTTAATACGTATAGATGTACTCCGTATACGGAGTATAGGGATGGCATATTCTAGATAAGATCGATTAGGCTGATTCGAGATCCAGCGTAGAGTATCCCTCTATATACTAAAGTATACGGAAGCTAGTTGGATCTTCGCTTTGAAATATCATGGAATCAAAACGCTATATTACACAAATGTCCTCTAAATGTTCAATGCGAGGAGGTCGGTACCCATGTTACACAGAATGAAAGGGGGCAGAAGAAAGGACCTTTCAAGCCTCTCCCACGAATCCCAGTTTTTCACCGATTTTGATGCGCTGCCCTTTCTCAATGCACCATGTCCAACCATCGGCTGGTTTCTCTTCAGGCCAGCCCTCATCGACCGATGGGCGGGTTCCGAGGGGTGCTTCAAACACCATTACGATAGAACTGCCCAGCTGGAATCCACCCATCTCTTCACCTCGTTGCAGAGGGTGTCCGGCCAGCGTGCGACTGGCATGACGGTATGTCGCCTCCACAAATCCAGGATCCTGCTCGCCTCGTTTCGCAGCCAAGGCCGCAGCCAAGTCCGCTGCGGTATCGGTCAAAAGACTATTGGTACGTAACTCTCGATCAAAGTTGATTTTAATCGAGCCCACATTCGTGGCACCCACTGGTGTGTAACTGAAGAATCCCCATCGCCAACGGCCCAAAAGTGCCACCCGCTCATTGAGGGTGAACAGGCCGGGTAGATGCCGTTGCAGGTATGGAGAAACCGAGTACAATTCGCCAGCGAAGTGACGACGGCTCTCCACTACCCATGCTGTAGGTGAGTGGAATCGATGGTAGTCTCCTGGTGCCAGATAGATCACCACGTAAAAGAGAGCATGTTTGTTGGCAGTTCGAGGTGCGTACCAGGGAGTTCCGTCTCCGCGAGCCAGCTCTTCTTGGACTTGGACTTCCGAGGTCGTTTTGGATGCAGTGGACGCATCAATTGAGTCCCGTCGTTGAGCAGGGGAGTCTCCCGATAATAGGCCAGGAAGGGTGTAGGAAATGCCATTCACACGAGCAAATTCCTCGTCGGCATTGAGCTTCTCGGAGTCCTTTTGAGGGGATTGTGTGGTGGAATCGGCGAGTCGTTTGCTGTGGTCAGCATGTGTTGGTGTAGCCGATCCCAATAATGCATCCAAGCTGTAAGTCATGCCTTTGACTTGCTCAACCTCACCACGCTCAATCATACCAAACTGCAAGATCCGTCCATCAGAGGGTGCAAGCAGTGCTCGTGGATCTGGGTCGAGAGGGCGAACACCGGGCTTCAGTTTGCGATAAAAGAAGGCTGCCAGGTTGGGGTATGTATGCAAGTCGGGTTCAGCAACCTCACTCAGATTCACACCGAATACCCATGAGTAGAGTTTGAAACCGGGGACGCGGAAATAGTATGGAAGCTCGATCTCGTTGAATCGACCCCAGAGCCGTGACATGGCCTTCAGGGGTAATGTCGACATGAACTGAACCTGCCAGGAACCAGATGGTACGATGCGTGGGCGACGTGGTGGCCGACCTCCATTTTCCCACTCCTCACCGGCGGATTCTTGTAGTGCACGTTCTCGCTCTGCTCGTTGAGACTTGTAAAAATGCAGAACCCCTAACAGTCCGATGCCCAGACCAACAGGGATCGGGTACCATTCCACTTTGGTGTTGCGTAGCGCAAAGCGTAGTCGTGACCCAAATCCTCCATTTTTGCTGCTCTCCTTATGGTTATCTTTATTGTATTGCCTCCATGATTTAGACGAAAAGTGGCGCATGCTGGCCTTGTGACGGGCTGTGGCCCTAAACGAAAGGACTTCCATCGTCGCTGCACTCCCAGACACCGGGGTGGCTTGATGGAATCTAAGAAGACGTGAGTTGTTGAGAAGGCGCTGGGCCATCGTGTTTAATCCATGAGGCACTCGGATCGATACTGCATCGTCCTCGCCGAGGTTGATGGGATGAACGTGACTTTGGGAAGTTTTGCATCGTTGTAGCCTCACCGCCCGGCAGAATAGCACGTGGAGCCATCGCATCACAATTGGAGAACTACTCGACGCCCGCCTTGTTCGACATTCTTCCTCTTCTTCAATTTCAGCGTGCATTCTGTCCTTTTCTCATCGATTACATGCTGGTTTAAACTGCTTGTTTCAACGCTTGTCGATTCAGTGATTCTTCAGCAAGCGTTGGTTGTTTGTTTTTCCAAGTCTACTACCCCAAGCTCGGCGATTGACCCGCTATCTACGGAGTATTGTCCCCGGCTTCCTGCCAGATCTCCCCAAGTTGGAAGCAATTCCAGTCAACACAACGCCCCGGGACCCCGATATTCGCAGCGACAGCGGCAGCAATCGCATTCGATAATTCTCGGTTTTGGCCCCCGTGCTAATGTGATTGTGCTATCACGATCGCATCCTTCGCCTTCGCCTTCAACCATCCTACAACTTCAGCCACCTTCCACCTTCCACCAGCCATAATCATTTACTCCTCTACCTCATCGCCAGCACGGTAAATCGCTATCAACATGACCACCAATCCAAGCGCGCAAGATTCTACTCCTTCAAGTTCTGAAAAGATCACTCTGCATATTCTTTGCCCTGAGATCTCTTCCACGGGCCGATTCACCCTTCATGATCAGTCTCTCTCCGACACTGTTGCACAGATCAAGGCTCGCATTACAGAATCTCTCCCAAGCCGACCAACCCCAGTGCAGCAAAGACTTATCTATCATGGGAAGCCTCTCACTGATGATCGCGCAACTTTAGCATCCGTACTGGGGCCTGTCAATGTCAGTCTTCAATCCCTTCTCATTTACTTCGCATCCTCGTTGATTAACAGCTTTGGTCACTAGGAATCATTTTCAATCCATCTTGCTCTACCACCAGCACCAACACCTACAACACATCCCACACAACGGGCGGCTTCTATTTTCTCAGACTCAACCCAAACAGCATTTTCTACCGGATCGGCACCTCTGTTAGGTTCTTCAGCATCAGAAATTCGTAATCGCGCGCAGCCGCCTCTTGTCTCGAACGGTTCAACCCAGCCAAACTCTAGCGACAGGTCCAGCCAGCTTCAAAGGGAACTCAACTCGGTGTTGGAAACGTGGCGATCTACTACAGAACAGCACCACCCGGAGAGTTTACCAGGGCATTTGAATGAAATGTTTCAGCCAGGCCTCTCCCAGCAATCTGCACCTATTCCCCCAGCTGATCTGCCTCGATATGAATCAAGATGGCCTTCAAGTGACAGTAATTCTTCTTACCAGGGTAGCTATGCTGCTGCAAACGCCAACTACCAAAGGTTGCGCTCGTGGAATACATCGTTTCCCTCCGCTGCACTGAATCCCAATGACGCTCCTGCTGCTGCGCAGGTCCCATTCAGAATGGGCGCCTCAGGAAACAACCCTCTGCCAACACCAGCTATGCCGAGTCCAAATCAAAGTGTGGAGGGTCAACGAATTCATGCTTCCAATGAAAACAACACAGCTCACCGCGTCACCACGAACCACCAAGACAACACGAACACGATCCATCAAAGCCACACTACTCATCATAGTTACAATACTCATCCGGACTACCCAAATTACGCCCAGCCAACCAGAGCCGGAATGGATGGTTCCTCTTCCTCGCAGCCTGAGGCCCTCCGAGTCTTTTTGACCACGCAGCCAGATGGCCGACAAAGCCTAATTTTCCCGCCGGGTTGCACCATCAGCAGCACTCCAGTCGGAGTAACTCCTCTCCAGCCTCGCCTCGGCTACGGCTCTCCACGCCCCTTTGAAAGAATCGCTGATGTCATCAACCCTCCCGTCAACGTGGAAGCTCCTCAGGTCCGAGTCGCGAATGAACAAAGGCAGAGAGACCCCAATGCCAATGCAGCGGGAATTGAGAGTTACGTGCGCCGCATGTGGATGTTCATCCGCATGTACTTCTTCGCCTACATGGTCAGCGAATCCGGCACTTGGACGCGCATTTTCCTCGTCGCATCCGCAGTATTGTTTGCTTTCTTCTGGGACACAGACATGTCTCGACAGCTGTATGGTGCTGTTGTTGCACCAGTTCAACGTCATCTCGAAGAGCTTGCTCATATGGGCGGCCCAGCTGACCAAGCCGCGCAAGCGGCAAACCAAGATGGACGGAACAATGAGAACGCTGCTGTCCAGGGCATGCCCGGAGGAATTTTACAATTCCTCCAGCGTGTGGAAAGATTCATTGTGCTTCTTCTCGCCAGTCTTGTCCCGGGTATCGGTGAGCGACAGGTCGAGGCTCGCAATGCCGCAGAGGCGGAGCGAGCCCGCCTGGAGCAAGAACAAGAACAAGAGCGGGAGCGGGAACGGGCACGACAGCAAGAACAGGAGCGGCCCCAGGAGCATGCACAGAACGAGGCACAGCAAAATGGGGAAGAAACTGTACACAGGAACGATCAGGTAGAGGCTGAGAGTGCTCCCCGTCCTGCCATCGGGCAGCCAGAGCAAGCCATTGCTTAGGCCAGAGAAGCAATGCCCGAAATGTTTGAACCATAGCGCATGTAACGATACCCCATTTAATATTTCTGTCTGATTTTTTCATTATCTTTTCCGACAATCTTTCATTGGAGCCATAGCATTTTCTTCAACACAAGAGGGCTCTTGTGTAAACTTCACACGGATAATAAAGACATGATCAGCATATACTGATATGGAGCTCACGGCCTGAGGACAGTCTCGTAGAAAATCGGATAAAAAGCAGTGGGTAGAGTCAAAAGCCATGTCTAAGCAGTTGTGACTGTATTCAATGCAATTTCCTTTCTGCCAATCGCTTCTCTACACTTCCATAGTGTATTTCTTCAACTTCATTATCCATGAATGGTTTTCAATCTATTTCAGAAAGGCCTTACTCACTTTTCTCTCTGTTTTTGTAAACTCAGAATATACCAGGGTACCTACTAATCTTGAAAGTATTCTAGAATTTGGAAGGGATCTACTAATCACTGCACTGTGTATAGTACTTGCTGACCACAGGAAACTTGTTAATCTGTTTAAATCCAGGCTCCAAAAGTGTTCACTTTGACGAGGTTCGTTTCATCAAGATTACAGATTAAAGAGGTTTCAGATTATCGAGATTCCAATCTTGTTAATCTAAGATAAAAGTTTATTTTAACGAGGTTCCACCGGAGTCAGTCAGTATGTACGTAGCTATTAATATACTGGTACCCAGATATATCCAGATACATGTACTAGCCATCATCCATTGATGGCGACGAATTTCTCTGATAATCTCGAAATATCTTCAAGTTAAACATATGAGGAGTACCATCGGGGTGGAAATACTGTCTAGGTATACTGAGAACACAACCGCACTACCAGGAGGAGTATATTCACTAAGTCTGAGGTCAGAAGATCACTTTTAGATACAAATACACGCAAGATACTCATTTTACACCGTCTTTTTAATCCTGCGGTCCACCTTGATACGAACGACCGCCGAAAGAATCGTAGCGGCCGTTGCCATCGAACCAGCATAAAATATTGCTGGTCGATACGCTCCAATTCCACCAGCCTGGCCACCCGAAGCATTCAAGATATAACCAGCGATTGGCGCGCCCAACAGATAACCACCCAGCCAGCCACTAACAATCATTCCAACAGCAACAGATACTCGTGCAGAACCAAAGACATTACCCACAACTGTTGGCATGGTCGAAAAGAAGCCTCCGTTCGCAGATCCGTTGATGATCACGAATGCAATCAGCGGCCCAATCGAGCTGGACACCGGCCACAGAACGAAGATACTGAGTGCGCTGAGAAGTAGCGATAAGAAAAGGGTATTCAACGAACCGAGTTTGTCGCACGCAAATCCACAAGATAGACGACCAATTGCGGAACTGAAATTGAAAGCAGCGACAAGACCCGCTCCAGCACTTGATGGTAATCCCAGTGAACTGGTATACAAGGGTAGGAAGAATGCCGGCACGAAGAGCGGGAATGTGCCAATTACGCCGACAGCAAACAAGACTGCGAAGCGCACATCTTTGAATAGACTCCATTCGACCATCTTCGTGGGCATAATGGCTGCACGCTCCTTGATCAGCCAGGCGGCTGGGAGTCCCGTTCCTATAATCATGAATCCCAGGATACGGAAAGTCCAAGCAATGCCCACGCTTTGAAGCAATGCATCAAGAATGAAACTGATAACAGTACCACCAAGACCACCGCCAGCGTAAACTATACCATTGGCGATTCCACGTTTGGCTTTGAAGTACTGTGCAGGTGTGACGGAGACAACCTAGATCATGAATGATTGTGAGTATACCCGAACGCTCTGAATGGATCATTGAAAGGTAACTAACCATGAAACATAAGCTCGTTCCCAGACCACCTACAAACCCCCATGTCATGAAAAGGCCCGCCACGCTCTCTGTGGCAAACCCACTCAGAACACTGCCCAAGCCAAGAAGGAAGATTCCCAAGCAAGCTGTGTTTCGTGCGCCAATAAGTCGGATCACTCTCGCATTAGGTACTGCCAGTAGCGAGATACAGGCTGGGCAAAGTGAACCCACAAAGGCCAATGTCGAGGAGGAATAACCCTTCTTCTCGACCAACTCCGATTGCATTACTCCCCATGTATATGAAGCTCCGACAAACCACCATGTAACAACTGCACAGGAAAAGATGACAACCCAGCCATATCCACCATCGGGAACTTGAGAATCTGCAATGAGAGATTGTTGCATGACCTCATCCGGCTCTGTCTCTGGTTCTGTATGAGCAATTGGATTCCGTTGTCTCTCGCCAGTACTATGGTGGAGATTGGGCAATTCCACTGCCGTAGTCTGCATGGTTTGCGTAACTGTTGCCATACTGTAAGAATTGGATCTTTTCCCGCTCACTTCTCTTCACAGGCTAAGAAGTCAGATTTAGAATTTCGCAAGCTTAATATAATTCCAATCTTATTTCAACGACATTATTAATCCTGGTCTACTTTGGGCGGGTGCACGTGACAGCCGCGGGTAACCGACTGCTTTTTTCTCCATTCAAAAAGGTTGCAAGGTGGAGTTGTGGGGAACCCAAGTGACTCATTCAATGCCGTTGGATGACCGAATTCGGAGATATCACAATGATTGGGGGGAAAAAATAAGCATCAGCTTTGTATTGATTTGTAACATCCTGTCTAGTCTAATAACTCGTAACCGAACTTCTCATAATTTCGTTGCACCAACTGGGTTATCTGGTGGAGCCATGGAATTGGTGTCAAAGCCCTCCTCTCCATTGAAATGCCTACCAATACATATCAGCATCAAGTATAAAATCTCAGACGATAAAGCTAAAAAGAAAAACAGAAAGGAGACGACTTACCATCCTCTTTCGGCCCCTCCACTCAAGAAGCTGCAGTCTCCATTTGAAACGCAATCCCATCCACCCCCGACGCCCCTCCCATTCTCCCAATCCGGCACGCCCTTCGAACGACATAACTTAGTGCCTTCAGCTAACACCCCACCTCCCACTCTTACCTCTCCACTTGTAGCCGCACCCCTTCGTCGGAAAGTACTTAACCCAGCAGTGAAAACAAAGAAATCCTCGACAGAACTATCTTCCGGCATGTTTCCTGTCAAAGCACGGCCCATGGCAATGAGAGGAGCCGCATGCCCACACATTAGAATTGCCTTACTAGTCCGTTGTTCAGGAGGTTGATTTGCTTCCAAGGCTGTGATCTCAGCATCCACATCTGCAATAATCCCCTCTAGGGCTGCAGCAACGCGATTATGCAACTGAGCGATCGTCTCACCCCTAGTCGATGGACGAACGAGAGGCTGATAATTGCTCTCGGGATCTTCGTGTAGCATTGTTGGAAAATGTTTGCGCATTGTCCTGGGGGTTGGGTGTGGAGGGTGGTCAAAGAAATTTGTTGGACCAAACCATTCTCTAGAATAGTGTTAGTCAAGTTGTCGTGATGGATTGTTTATTTAACAGCCAATTTGCACGCACCCTAAGCCATTCTCGAGCCGAACATTGAAATCTGCAGCCTTTTCAATTTGGCCGTGCAGTGCTGTTATAGATATATTATCATTTCCGGAGCTGATATCTTGATGTTTCCGCTTCAGCTCCTCGACGGAGGGCTGGATAGTTTGCAGACAGCGGTAAAATGGACTTGAATAGACCCGAAATGGTTTAGGGTGGAATTTCGGGGCAGCAACATGTACTGCAAGCTCATGCGACTGCCGTACTCCATGCGAGGTCAAGGCTGGATCTGCAGGGTTCCCAGTTGGTGTTGGGAATTGCGGCTTGTAAATACCGGTGCGATGGTCGATCGTCCAGTTGAGACGAAGCTGATAATTGGCATTGAGTCAGTCGACAACTCTGCAATACAGCTCACCTAGTATACATTAGTATACGGGTATTCACTCACCCCATGACGAGTTAAATATATTGTATCGAGCGGCATTGTGATGGAAAGACTGATCGATCAGTCGGACTTTGCGGGGAAATGTAGGAAAGTCGGGCGGTGAAGTCCAAGTTGGGCCTCGGTCCGAACTATAACAACAATTCCATTGGTAAACATTCAAGATGCAAGTGGTCTATCAATTTAAACTCTGATAAGTCAATCATTGTTGAAAAACTGATACTAGTACTAGTATCTCCAGGTCATGAAGGGGTCTGCATACTAATTTTTTGTATTGTGATCTACGCATAAATAGTACGAACAAGATTGAAAACTGCAAAAGTACTTTACGTGAGGTGTCTATGAAGGACTCCTAGCATGCTGTCTAAAAAAGGGAGAAGCTAACCACGTTGAAGGAAGTATACCGGAATGAAAAAATCCCGTGAAGGAATAATTGGCTCGGAATAAGTTCGATATGAACGAGTTTGATCTTTTGATTTATCCCCCAATGCCTGTCATGCGTCTCACCGAGTTCCTATGTCGAAGAGCTAGTCTCAGCCAAGCAAAATGGGCGTTTCAGGGTTTGATAAGACCGTTTCGAAATTTAGATTAAACGTCCACGTTTAAAGCATGATTCAAGAGCTGTCAATTAAAAATAGAGGTGCCATATATTATAAATCTGGTAAATTTGGTTAGCGCAGAAGTATTATAATCTATTTAAGACTGCTGTCGAACCTGCGACTTGGTCCGGTGAAAAATCATTTTTTACCCTATCCCTCACTATGAAGACTACATCTCTTATTCCCGCAGTCCTACTAGGACTGGCAAAACTTAGCACGGCAGTTTCAGTCTCCGGCTCGGCCGAGGGATTCGCTGCTGGAGTCACAGGTGGTGGTGATGCCGAACCACAAATTCCTGGAGATATCGATGAACTCAAGGAGTGGCTTACAGATGACACTGCGAGAGTCATTGTTCTTGATAAAGAGTATGACTTGACTGAATCTGAGGGGACTACCTCTGGAACAGTTTGTGCTTCTTGGGGAACTGGCGATAAATGTCAAAAGATTATCCAGGATGACTGCGGAGATTCTCCTTCCTCCCAGGCTACTTGGTACACTGCCGGCACTACAGGTATAGATGTTGGTTCCAACAAGACTATCATTGGAGACGGAGATAAGGGAATTATCAAAGGCAAAGGCTTGAGATTCCGGGCTGGAGTATCGAATATCATCGTGCAGAACATTCAGATCTCTGATTTGAACCACGAATACGTTTGGGGTGGCGATGCTATCTACTTCGACGGATCTGATTTAATCTGGATTGACCATGTGACGGTATGTTATATGAAGTAGTCCCTTTTCTTTTTCCCACATAGTGATAATGCAATTGAAATGCTAACAAATTTCTAGACTGCTCGCCCTGGCCGACAACATTACACGTTTGGATTCGATACCAACACCCGCATCACTCTTTCGAACAACTTCATTAATGGAGAATCTACATACTCAACCGGATGCGATGGGTATCACTACTGGACTTTCGAGATGGTCGGTAAAGCCGATGAGATCACTTTGCAAAACAACTACATCTACATGACAGCAGGTCGCAGCCCAGCCTTGAGTGGAGGGACTCTACTACACGCAGTGAACAATGTCTGGGACAAGAACAATGGACACGCCCTCGAGGGTGGCGATTCCACAGCTAGAGGAATCTTTGAGGGTAACACCTGGCAAGATGTTAACACCATTGTTGGTGACTATGCCGGACGACTTTTTGCTACTCCCGATTCATCTTCTGCTAGCAACTGCCAGTCTGCCCTAGGCCGTTCATGTGAAGTCAACACTGTTGCCGATGTGTCCAGTATTTCTTCATATACGGATACATCCTTCTTCTCGGACTTTTCGGGACTCACTATTGCCCCTGCTACATCTGCCAGTGAGGCACTGAAGAATGTCCCAAATAACGCGGGCATGGGCAAGCTCTGATTGTATTGATAATCACTGTACGATCTAGTCACACTGCCACTTACAACCCCCTTAGTGTCAATGCTGTAGGACATGTTTTTTGTACTTTTACCAGCAGTTCTGTTCAATTAAAATGACGATTGAAGTACGTGTGGAAAAGCAACACCAGGATAATCGAGGGTATTGGAAGACAATTGTAATACTGAGACGTAAAAAGGAGTAGACCAATTGCATATAAGCCACTCTTAGCTAGTGAATGACCGCTGCTCTCGGAGTAATTAGCAGAATGGTTGGATACAATCCGATACGCCGTGTCCAGTAGATCTCCATTGAAGCCCCGGGGACCAATGGGAGGAAGATAATTGTAAACGACCAACTACAATGTTGATCAACCATCTAACCTGTCAATCGTCTCTACCACATCTTTACTTCTTACAAAAGGAATAAGTTGACCAGAATAGGTAGCATTGGATCAAAGCCATGTACTTTGTAACTAAAGGGGTATATCCGCTTTTCTAGATTACATTCCCAGGACATAGCCCAAGCACTAGAACCGGTCAAAACAACAACTTTTCATTGAGTTTGGATTTTTTTTTGGGGGGACTCCATCTAGTAGAAGAAGCCGAGGAGCTTGCCAGCAACGTGCTTGCGGCGAGCCTCCTCGTGGTCCATGATACCGGCGGAGGTGGTCAGGACGACGAAACCGAACTGACGGGAGGGAAGAAGCTGGACAGCCCACTTCTCGAGGTCACGGAGCTGGACGGGGTAGCGGGGGTTGATGACACCGCACTTGTTGAGACGGCCGTTCAGCTGGATGACGATCTTGCCGGAGCGGTGGTCGTCAACCTCCTCGAACTCGCCAATGTAGCCTGAAAGAGATAGATGTCAGTATGTTGCGAAGATTTAAAAGTCGCCAAATACGGCATTGCCAAAAGCGCTTTCGGAAACATGTAAGATCTCCGCTGAAGAAAACTCAATCTATCGGGTACTTAAAAGGCAGACGTCGTGGGTTGTTGAGACCGGCCGCCTAGTTATCAACCCGAATATCCTCCAATCGAGAGTCACAAGAAAGAGACAAAGAAAAAGAGGAAAAGGAAAAGAAAAAAGAAATCAAGGCAATGATATTCGACTCATCAAATGAACGTACCGTGCTTCTGCATGACAGTGAGGAACTTGACGATGACCTTGGAGGAGGGACGGATCAGGACTTGGCGCTTGCCAGCCTTCTCGGCGTTGTTCATGGCGTTGAGCGCATCGTTGAGGACGGAAGTCTTGACCATTTTGGCGGTTTAGAATTCGAGATTCTCAAATCAAAGAGGTGGGATATGAGGTATCTTTACGAATTTTGTGTTAAGTCAGCCACCAGTAGTCTTCGAGCGCAAAGAGTGCCCCTTTGCAGGAGTTCTTCAGCCCGTGCCGGGATGGGAGATGCGTATCATCGTGACCTGCGGTGATCGGAACTCAAAAGCAGTGAAGATTTCGTGTATCGCGAATTCACAGCAAAGCCATGATGATTGCGTCTCCCAGACTAGCTGTGAGGCTGGTTGGGGGTAAGGGCGTACATACCTCGAGGATGAATTGGTCGAGTGGGCGTGTCGAGGATGAAAATCTCACGGAGCTTGGCTAACTTTGGTTTTCCAGGGTTTGCTGACTGTGGCCCTAGGGCTACGCGGGTAAGCCCTTATCGGTCACGTGGTGATACGAATGATTCCAGTTTGTCACGTGATGGATATAGCAGTTGATACCTGATATATCAGGCGTCTTTGTATCTAGAACTACTAATTAATTGGCTAACCAGTTAGCTAGCTAGTTACTCAACTCGATCTGCTGTTACAAATAACTATACATTTCGCCTTAAAGCTGCTCATAAATCTTCTGTCAGAGCAACAGTCGGGGTGATCAGATCATGCCCGTCTTTTATACATCGGAATGCCCTTCGCAGTGGCATGGACAAGGGGGAGGTTTTTGGAGTAGAGAGTATACGATAGAGATGATCAGGAGGAAGAGCTTTTCATGACAACGATTCTTTTCTGGAAATTGGGGAGGACATGATTCGGGGGTTTACATGATCGGGGGCGTACATGAGTCAATGGGGGTGGATACATGAGGTCTTCGGGCTACATGACTTGCAATGCTATAGGGATGTGACGGGGTCTTGTCTAATTAAAAGGCAGAATAGGGAAGGTGTGAAGGGATAAAAATGGGTTGTATCACAGAACAAAGAGAGAGGAGAAAGAAAGAAGAAGAGAGAAAAAGAAGAATGGCCATGAGGGGAAAGGGTGAATAGGGTTCCATTTGAGGATTTGTGTCATCAAGGGGGGAATTAGCAACCAGAAAAAAAGGTGCTGGGGAAGGGGAGGGCCCCGGAGGTCAAGAACGCTGACAGTTTCAAGAGCTAACACGGACAGACTTCCGGGGGTGTTCGTGGATTGGGGGAGCGTAGCAGACGTTCAAATTCACGATAAGCTTATGGTAACTTAGAAACCGACACTCGCCGATGGGAGTACCAATCCGTCACGAAGGAAGGGTTGGGCAGCCCAAAGCTTCCTTGAAAGCATGGGCGCCCTTGAGCACCGCCACATTTCACTGATCTAAAAATCAGGAGTGATGTTGAGGAGCAGCCGGTCATCGTCATTGGGATGAACCTCGAGAATGCTAAACTTCCTAGGACATACCAGCACCCAGGTTGATCTGACGCTTGACTTGCTCCCGGGTCCAGCGGGCAGTCTCAATAGTCCGCGGGCTGAATTGACGGGTTGTACGGGTCTCACGGACGAGAGAAGTGACCCAGTCATTGCGGAAATAGCTGGACAGCTCGCCGTTCGGGAAAGCGTCGGCAAGATCACCGAGCACACCCATGGAGGAACGCATCAGGCCCTCACTGCGGTTGCTCTCCTGAGAAATGATATGGAGAAGCTGGAAGATTGACTCGATGAAAGGTTGGAGGAGAGTAATGGATGGTGTGCCCTTGTAAGAAAGCAGAATACCACCCCAGGCATCCATAATACCTTCGCGTAGCGAGATAATGTAATCCACCATGTCGAAAGGAAGGTCGGAGCTTGTAGTAACACTGGACGCCTGTTGCAGAACTCCACCGACAACATTGAGATAAAGGTCGAACTTGGTACCAATAGCCTGAGCAATGTCACCGAACGTCTCAAGGATAGCGGGCTTAAGCTGGTTGGTGGAAGTCTATTTCCATCAAGTTAGCAATTGTGTCAATTCTTTATTTCAGTAAGCATTGATAGTCAACTTACCTTCAGTAGGTTCAGCAGCTGGTTCATAAAGTCATCGCAGAAGGGCTGGACCTTCTCGTTCAGAGCGCGGGAAATGTCGCTAACGAGACCAATAGCCATCGAGCAAAGAGCGGGCTCCTCCTGGTTACCCAGGGCCTTGAACAAGAATGGGCTGAACGATTCCATGTACTTGATGAAATCCTCCTCAAGAGCGCTAGCAAGAGCACCAACAGTCGCGAAGATAACATCAGGAACACTGGACTTAGCTCCAACGGTCTGCAGAGCCTGCAGCAGAACGGTCATGATGCGGTCAGCCTGAGGCTTGATGTCGGTCTCGAAACGCTGAACAATAGCCAGGATGACACTAATCAAGCTGGTCTGCATCTCCTCAAGGAGAATGCGATCCTCGGCGCTAACAACCTGTTGTTGCATGGGGATAGTTTGTTCAAGACGTTGGATGATAACGTCTGAGAGGGTAGCAATCATGGGAAGGCTGTCGTTAGCGGAGTTGAGGACGAAGGAGTTGAGAACCTCATATCCAGCAGTGCGCAGTTGGTTGTCGGCATCTTGTCTATAGGGGTATTAATAGTGTGCAGAATGTTAAGGAGGGGGTAAGTAAACGACATACCGCTCAGTCACTGTCAGAAGAGACCTGACACTGTCCTCGAAGTGCTTGGACAGAGGGTTGGTTTGGGAGCCGGCATCGCCAGCGAAACGGTCTGCAACGTTCATCAGAGCCCAGCAGCAGGAGCTGGCAATCTTGGGGCTGCTGGCAAGACCGTTGAAGAGACAGGAGATGAGGGGCTGCAAGTGCACCTCGGGGTCAAGGACCTCGGGGCAGCAGTCGCAGACACGACCCAGGGCATAGGCAGTGGAGTCGCGAACCTGGACTGACTGGTCCTCCATCATGCCAATGAGGACTTGCAGAGCCTGCTTGATGAGGGGCTCCAGAACACGGGGCTCGGGGCCTTCCATGATCGCACCGAAAGCAGCGACGGCAGCATCACGCTTGCGCCAGTCCTCGTTGCGAATGTTGTCTTCAACGAACGAAACAACGGGTTGAATGACATCACCCTGCACGCACTGGGCATAAAGCTGCAGTGCTTGATACGCAGCACGCGACACATTGTACTCATCGTCAGTGGCATCTTCATCTTGGCGGCACATAGACTGCAGGAGAACGGGAACGACCTCGCGAGTAGCAACACGGGCAAAGCCGAAGAAAGGACGAGCCTCGATGCCTTCTTGGGCGGCCTCAGCGTTGTCGTCTTCAATAGCAATTTCCTCCTCGCAGACGGTGCACCAGAACTCAATAGCAAGCTTGGAAACTTCTTCCTCCTCGCTCTTCATGCCCATAATGCTCAGGCCGAACAGAGCCTTCTCCATGTAGAAACGCATTTTCTCGTAGTAGGCACCCATGATACGGTTCAGACAGCCGAATGCACCAGCCTGCACGCGAACCTCATCGGCTTGAGTGGCCTCGCAGACAACCTGCATAATGTAGTTACGCTCGCCCTCGTTATCCATGTTGGATCGTACAAAGTCCACGGCATCACTGAGGGCATTGATAGCAGCATAACGAACCTCCATGTTAGGCTCCTCGCGGCGGGCACCCTGCACGACAGCCGTCAGGATGGCATTTGAGTGGGCGATCAAGCTCGCGCGGAGGTCGGAATCTTGAGATTCACAGATATAACCAATCGTAGTCAATGAGGACTGCTTCAGGGCGTCAGATCCGCTCGCCACGTTCTGGACGAGAATGTTCATCAGGTCGGGCCACTCGTCGCGAGGCAGCTCGATGGCGGCAATAGAGACAATAAGAGTGGCAGCAGCATTTCCAGACTGGGCGTTGGTAGAGTGCAGGGTCTTGAGGGCAAGCTCCTTGACCTGTGACTTGGTCTCGGGGTTGATCTGTTGAATCCATCGCTGTTGCACCTCACGCAGCTTGGCCTGGTCTCGGAAGGTGAAGGCGTTCTTCAAGGCGATACCGGCGGCAACACGAATATGGGCGGGGCTTTCATCATTGGCCAGTTCTTGACCCAGGGTGATAAGGTAGGCGGCCTAAGGAGAGAGAAAAAAAAATGATAAGGCGCGTTAGCAGCAGTTTTTGAGAATCGAAAGGTATTGACGGGTGTCTCGCGACAACACCTAAAACAAGACAAAAATGAAACAAGATGGCAGATTAAAAGGGACTACATACGAAGTCGACCTCGGCCGCGTGGGCGAGCTGTTGTTCAGCGTTGGTACGTTCCGCCGCATCTGCGGGAGAGAAAACACGGTCAGCGAGGGGTTCCCGCACACAAGCTTGACTTTGATGGCACACGAGCGAAATGTGATGCCTATCAAAGTAAAGGGGAGAACAAGAGAATACATACCTGGGGCGAGGGTACTCTGCAGCACCTGACGAGCATCCATGATGTCTGCAAGAGAGAAGGGAAGGAGAGAAGGGTCGCGATGTGGGGTGAAAGGGAGCAGAGAAAAAAAGAAAAAGGAAAAGAAAGGTGGGTTAAAGAGGGACGAAAATCCTCTAGGCCGGAGAAGATATAGAAAATCAATCCAGGCACAATATCAGAAACCACAAAGTACAGTGGGTGTGGTGATGGAATCAGAATCCCTGGAGTGGAAGGTGGGTGGGAAAGGATGGGGTGTTTTTGTGGATATGACGAGGCATGCACCAGAGCCGGGAGGCGTCGAAAGAATAAAGGATTCCTTCGGGGCGCAACACTGGAGTTTTCGGGGTGGGCACAACGAAAAAGATTGAGGAAATAGAGGCCCTAAGAAAGCGAGATGAGTTGAGTTCTTTGAAAACACAAAGTAATGAAGCCAAAGGCAAGTTCAAAGACAGAAATTCGACGCCAAAAAGCGGCCGGGGGGAGGTGAGGTTCAACGAAGGCACCCTGTGATTGGCTGGGATATGGTCACGTGAGTCATTGAGTAAGCAAACAAGAGGCATCTACTTATTTTCTTGGTCATTTTTGAATTTTTAGTCTATAAATTTAGCTGGTTTATTGTATTCTTAGACTATATCGATCCTTCACCCATTCATTCCCTGATATCACAGCCTTAGAGAATGCCAGGGTAATATAGGATTCCACCGGATGGTACAATCATATTCAATTTGCATTGTGGATTGTTTTGGTTTGCCTCCTTAAAGCACCCACCAGTCAGTGGCCCTAGCGACCAATCCTCTTAGCCCTCAGTCCACACAATTCTTCTTTATTTTATGACACTTTGTAGCAAGGCCCACATTGTTCCTGGTGCCTGGATTGGGCTGCATAGAAGATCCTAGAATAGTCCCGCTTAGTTCAGGTCAAAGCAAGGGACAAGATCTGCAAAGCACTGCTATAACATGTACTGTGTAGTCTATCTACTCGTAAGCCCATTCAAATTGAATATTCACACTATGTATGATACTACAGTATGGTGTATCTAGTACTCAGACCTCGCCACTATTGAGACACGTCAGACGGTCACCCTGGTCGATTTATCCTATTACAAATTTTCTCTTTACAATAAAGTGGAGCCGCGTTCTTGACTTCGATGGCAAAAGCAAATATTCTTGACATCGGCTCACAGCTCTCTCAGGGGTTGACTGTCTACTATGTTCCGTACAGTAAAGCAAATTCCAGAATAGTACTAGTATCATTCTACCACGCTAGTAGTAGTGATTCATCTGCAAGATATTGCTCACACGAGCCCAGTTACAAATATCCAAGATTGAAAAGCCAGAAGAGAACGACTGGTAATAAGATACGGCTTAGAGGGCTAGTAAAGGCACCGAATAGAACCAACGTTTTATCATACATAAATCATAAGCTCAAACCTCAACTTCAATTCTCAGTCTCTTCAAATGATTTCTCTTCATCCTCCTCATCCCCCTCTTCCTCTTCAATAGTCCCATCCAAATCGAGAACATCGTACTTCATCCCATCACCATAGAGCACACAGACTGCCCGTCGACCCTTCCGTCCATTCACATCTAGCCAAAGAGGTTTCGACTTGGGACCAGTTGGTGCAAAAACATGCCTGATAACGCCTGTCTCCATCAACGTGGACAACTCAAGTGAAGTGGGTGGAATTGCGGGCGTGGATGAAGCGGGAGAGGCATCACACTCGATGTAATCCAGTTCCAAGGAGGGCGAGTCTGTCCTTTCAGGCGTGGGCTGGAAAGAGAAGTTGAGCAAATAGCAAAGGTCTAGGTAAAAATTAGCATTCGAAATCCCCAAGAGAAAGCGATGAAGGATGGAAATTACCCCCACTAGCCCAAAGAATCATGATAGTACCATCATCGACAAAATGTACTTGTCGAATCTCACCCATCTTAAGAGAAATTGCCGCGATAGATGTGTTTCGAGTCGAGCTGACACCATTCACGGAGTCGAGAATTGTGCGATAAATGTAGAATGTCTCCTTGGATCTCCTTGATCGGCTTGCAGTGTAGATAGAACAAGGTCGTCCCTCCTCAGCAGCCTCGTAACAGATCTTCAGATCAAGGACATCCGGATCGCAATCCGAGTGTAGTGTAAGCGGAGATCGATGTAGAATCGCCCTCCGCTGCGTTAATGCAATTTCAGCGAATACTTTCTCAAATTGAACACCCAGACGTCTCGTCAGATCATTCAATTTGGGAGTGTCAACACTAGTCCCATCCCCTCCTTCATTCTGCACTTGGCGCTGCTGTTGAAGGAGTGACTTGTACTCATCATAGAATGAGCGATCATGTCCTTCTTCTGGAAGCCACTTGTCTGATACTGGGGTTGGCATCATAGGTACGCCCATCATTGGTAGCTGGCGAATGAAGTTACGAAGGGCACTTTTCTGAAGAGCACCCGTGATGTATTTCACAGTTGGTGGCACGTCAAAGAGTTCTCTTTTCTCGAGATTCTCTTCTAATGTCTGTGATAGGGGTTCACTGTTTAGAATAGCGATTTCATGCCGAAGCCATCGGGAAAAGGCTGAGAATTGAGCTAGCTCTTCATTGGCGTGGTTCAAGACACGATGGGCCAGAAGATGCAAACAATCCAATGTCTCAACAATACCGATTAACCTTGGTGTATCGAGTCCAAGTACATCGCTCAGTTTGTGGAATTTTGAAAGCCCGACCAGTCGACTTAAAAGAACTTGGCTTCGCTCCAATGCTGGAAGGAGGGATTCATGAGTCAGTCGACGAATATTTTCGTAGCCCCCCGCAACGGCTTTATCCCATCTTTTGTGGCCCTATATTCCTTAGTGAACACTCTCAATATTTTGTGGATAGACACTTACCCTATCACCAACAATATCCACCAAGAATTCTTTCATCGGCTCAAAGCAATGCCCGGTAGCAACCAGATGATAGATAGCCGTTACAAAATCACATTGACACTGATCCTGCAGATCTTGATTTACACTGCGCAGGAATCGTGCCGGTAATTCCTGGGCATTCTTCCATTCCATTTCAATCTGGCGTTGAACTTGTCCAACATATCGAAGGAGGTTCTGTAGCTGAGTTGTCTTTGAAGCGAGAAGAGAAAGATACCGCCCTGACTTTGTAATAAAGCGTAGGTCAAGAGTAATGAGACTCAAAGGAGATGAGGGCTTTGAATCTGTATTCGATGCTATCAAAGCATGTGTTGAGCTCAGCGGATGAGACGCATGACGAAGAATCCGACAAGATCCCTCTTTTGCATTTGGGTCACCGACGGGGAAAGATCCGATTTCAAAACAATCAAAGATACGAAGGTGGATGGATCCATCGTCGAAGCCGATGAAGAGTACATCCACCGAGTCACTGCCATCTTTCGCGTAAGAGTGGAAAATAGCATCGATGGAGGCCCGCGAACTGAATAAATCATCTTCCGCACCCGTTGCAGGCAATGTACTCAGCTTAGGCAGTGAGCTTTCAATATCAAGTAAAGCAAGTTCCCGTGGAAGATCAGCTTTGAGCAGAGCCGCTGCCTTGGATGGGTGAATACCCGGTGATAATAGGTCATCGACAGATATCTGACCAGCGGAGTCCTGCAGATGCTTTTGAGCAGCCTTACTATCGGTAAAGTTCATGCCCCAGCCCAGACATGCCACTTTGGGAGCGAGCTCTGCTTCAGACGAAGAGAAATCCTCGCTTGATTTCTGGTAGGCTGGGTAGTGGTGAACTGTCTTTCCACTGAATGCACTGAGGATGCGTATACACCCATCTCCACAAGCGACGGCGAGAAGACGTCCTATTCATATCAGCAAATGCCCTCAATATACCAAGTTCCAAGTCACGTTCTGCGTATATAAACATGGTCATGGTATCATAAAATAAGGTACTCACCGTTCCCTTTCCACGCCAGTGCCCTCACCTCGCCATCCTCTTCATCCTCGCCGAGATACGGATCACCCCCAAACGAACCTCCAAAGACATGCTGCCCATTCAGACGGTATACACGTAGCTCCTCGTCATCGGTAGCCAGGGCGATAAGGTCCATCGAAGGACAGTACGCCAGGGTGGTGGCTTTACATTTTGCTGGCAGGGATTGCTCCCCGACCGGCATCAGCTGGGGACCCTTTTCTGCCATTTTCTCTATAATTTTTGGAGATGTTGATATTCAGCCCATTCTTTTTCCGTTTATCATTTGACTGCGTTGTTACAGGCTTTCGTTTGTTGTTGTCTGCAGAGTGGGAGAGTCGCGGCGGGCCCAGGGATTCTTGGCGCGCGTTTTGTGCGCGGCCGGGAACACCGACGAGGTCGACGTGCAAGAAATGCTGCTCAATACTCGCAATTTGATCCATATTTACATAGCATACGAAGAAGCAAAACACTAGGGCTCTGTTAAGCTAATTATTTGCTCTCATGGCATGCTACTTTGCTATTTTCCCGTTCTGGTCATGTTCATAATCGTGTTTCCGCTATGTTGGCTATGCTATAATCTGTCTATTGAAATTGGTACAGGCAACCTGGTGACCAGCACCAGGGTTGCTGATGAACGAATGTGTTGAAAAAAGGGTTAGAAAGGTGCGCCGTCCATGTCAGACTGAATCATGTTCTTCAGATAGCTGAGTTCATCCATCAGCTCCTGCATGGTTCTCTTGCCTTGGGCAGAGCCATCCCGAGATCGAGAACGCACTCTCTCAAGGGCCTCGCGGTGTTGGCTCTCCCTCTCTGGAAGAATTATAGGGCTTCCATCAGGGCTCCTGCGTGATAAAGAAAGCGCCTCCATTGATTCGATTGCACCGAAGAGAGCCGCGTGACGCTTGGGGTTACTTTCAACTTCATCCATTTGATCAATCCCCAGGCCAGAACCTTCGAGGCAAGGTGATGCGAGGGAGACAGCGAGCTCGGGCAGGGACGCGTTCCATGGTGGTAGTTCGCCTGATGCCGAATTCGGCGATGATGGTTTGGAATGCGCTGTAAGGTGAGGAGTGTTGGGGTCGGTGTTGGTTGTTGCATCATTGAACTGGGTCAATTCTGGAGTCTTCCAGTCGTCAATAGCCGGCGATTCATTGACATCATGGTTGAATGTCGAGGCAGAAATCACTGATTCCGGTGGGTTGTCTTCAGCTTCGGTCTCGGTATCGGTGCTCCATTCAGAGAAACGACTCCGCTCAGGAACGAAACGGGAGTGAGTGGAGTCGTCTGCTGTTGTGGCCGTCATGCTGGAAAAGTGACTGCGCGGGATTTCTGCATCCATGACTCTGTCATGATCATCGATCTCGCGTACTGCCTCGTCCATTACAGAAGAAGGCGTGTTAGGAAGCGTAGGCAGTCTTTTGTCGCTGATATCTTTCCCAGTCGGCGTTGTGTCATCCGGGTTGCTCGCAATGAATTCCAGGGCATCCTTCAGTGCACGAGTCTCGTCGACTGTTCCCAGGTTATTACCAGCCGCCGCGCCTTTCACAAAGCTGGGCTTGCGAGGCTGAGGACGTGTCTCTACGGTGAGAAGATTCTTTCGAGCCTGTGCCTCGCCACCCTTTGCCTTGAGAGCACGGCGGCTTTGGATCGTCGAGAACTCGGGGATATTCGCGATTGGAGAGGCAGTGTTATTGTCGACGTTAACTTCAGGTACTTGTCTGCGAGTACCATTGGTGCCGTCACGTCGGAGAACCCCGTTGACGGTTTTGGACCTTGGCAAGGGCGAGGCCTGGCCCTGGCCCTCTGCTTCATTGGTAGGCCGGAAAGCCGCAAGAAAACGAGTTCTTGGTGGTGATGCGGAACGTGCATCCTTCGAATGTTGACTTCTGGCACTACCCGGCTGCGACGCACTTCTGTGAATCATTCCGTTGCCGGGAGATACAGCCTGGGGATGCACAGGCGGGCGCTGGTTGCGAGGAATAGCAGTTTGCAGGCGTACAGGGACTGGCTGGGGTGGTTTGCGTGGGTTCATGAATTTGTCCTCTGGATTCATGGTTCGGTAGTCGGCCTTCTGCGAGCTATTGCTGCCCGTTCGCCCATGAGATCGACTATCCGGTAAAACAATGGGGACATTCAAGACATTGACAGGTTGACCTGGGAGGAGAGGGCACTTTGTCGTGACGGGTTCGTTCTCATTAATAGATTCAATGTCATCATCCAGCAAGTACTGTTTGTCTTTGTGAGTAGTTGTCCTTTTGGATGTGAATTCTGGGCGTACTCACATAATACCAGTACGTAGCACCCATTTTAAGTCCACCGGTCCGCCATTGGGACTGTTCACCCGATGAACCTCCGGGTCCATCACCTAAGATATCGGTAAAAGTATGACATCCTTTCCAGTGGCCAGCACCGACACGCTTGTCTCTCTCCATGACATATTGTTTGGTGAAATTATCCCATGATCCGAGCAGCTTCACTGAACGGGTTTCAGGGTTGGTATTGCTGATATCAAGTCAGTTATTGCTGCATGATGATTTCCAGGATCCGAACTCACAGTAAGAAAGTCATGAGGGTAGTAGATATCATCGCACGGGGCGACGGCTTAGAGAAAAAGAAAAGACTCAAGAACGAGGGCTGTCAATGCAAATGTCTAATCGCAGCCAGATGGAAACAATGCTATGAGGGACAAATGAAGATGGGTAAAAAAAAAAAAGTGACACGAAATGGATCAAAAAGAAAGCAGACCCAGTATGATACAGAGTACAATGCAATGCAATGCAAAGAACGAATGATAAAGGACAGAGACACAGAGAGAGAAAGGTTAAAAGCAAGAAAAAAAAAAGCAAATAAAAGGAAAAGAAGAGAAGAGAAGAAAGAGTGTTGAGAGTGGAATCCAGACGAGGGTCAACCCAGCAGAATATAAGGTGTGACGGAGCCCTAGTTGGAGCAGTAAACAAAGACTGTTTCTATAATTACAGCCCCAGTAGAACGCTAGACGGCCACCGGACGCAGGTACACGCTGTAGTCGTTTCAGGAGACGTGATTGACAGGTCTAAGAATAACCGGAGTCGTTCGAGGGATGTTTCGGGCAGCGCCGCAGGCACAACAGCCATGGTCTGGCCCAGCAGGGCAGCCCAAAAAGAAAATGTGACGCGGATGGCTTCAGGAAGCGCGTTGATGGAAGGGGAAAGGAAATTTGCCCAAATTTGCCAAAGTTCCCTAATTTCCACCAGCACAGTTCCAGGGCGACAAGAATGACCAATGGGCGCGCGAATGTACGCGAAGCGCCGACGTTGCTAGGACCGGGGTGCGGCGCTTCGACCGGGGGTAGATGTTGTAGGGGATTGTTTTGGTGGTATGGATGCTAGCCCGGTGTGAAACAGTAATTGTATAGTTGTATAGAGTGTTGTGTATGTCGAGTACTGAGTATAAGAGTGAATGTAAAGAAACGAAAGAGAAGAAGGTTGGTGGTGGGAAGAGCAGAGCTTTTTTGCAGTGGTAATCAGATCGGCACTGCGGGGATTTTTGGTGATGAGTTTGGATGCCGATCGCGGGATAAATGGCGGATGGCCAGTAGGTGTGGATTGGGAGAAGACTAAAAGTATACAATTTCTCTGCCTGGAGATAAAAGCCGAGAAATGAATTGGAGTATGTGCAATACAAGAAGAAGCGTGTAAAGGAAAGAATATGGAAAAGGGGAAGAAAGAGAGAGCAGAGGAAGAAGCAGATTAGCATCTACAAAGGCTTACCATGGTTCATCCATTCAATTCTCCACGCAAGGTACAATATCCGTTGTTTGTCCGTTTCAACTTTCTTGAAACTAGTGAATGTGCCCCTCAGATTGATACAATGGTATCAACAACGCCACCATTCGGCAGCTCGCAAAATTACTACGATCTGCAGAGGTAAGGAGGGCCTTCCCAGTGGCTTTTCCCCTGATGCAAGTGTGAAGTGTCGATCAGCTGGATGATTGGCTCTGTTATTGGGTTCGACCAAGAACCATTCTCCACTTGGTTCCTGCGACGGCGGCAGATGATACGTCTGTTTTGGTGTTGAGCTAACGTATGATAGAAACTGAGATTGGAATGAGGTAAGTCTGTGGCTAGTACTTGAGAGTGTGGGAAAATTAGAGCGCGATGCTTGTAATTATATCTTTATCCCGTACGCAAATGTGATATCAAATGTGTCTTGTTCCGACTGCCGAAGACCGGAAGAGCAAAAAAAAAAAAAAAAAAAAGAAAAAAAAAAAAGACAAACAGAAAAAAAAAAACAAAAAAAAAAAAAGAAACCCAATAAACACTAAAAAAACA